>Ga0209168_10001914_pt1 | contig 15651 bp, 20 predicted proteins | sample Coa_R1_FD_187156 | JGI IMG/M metagenome (GOLD analysis project Ga0209168, IMG submission 187156) | Surface soil microbial communities from Centralia Pennsylvania, which are recovering from an underground coalmine fire - Coalmine... | ecosystem: Environmental > Terrestrial > Soil > Unclassified ... | reverse complement strand
CAAAACGCGGGAATTCCGCGCACAGGAAGAACTTCTGTTCAAGTCCGCGCAGGACGCGGCGCGCCTCTCCCACCTGCGTTATACGGGCGGTGTGACAGGCTACCTGGAAGTCTTAACGAACGAAACGAACGCCTTTTCGGCGGAGCTTGCCCTGGTGCAGGCGCGTCAGAACGAATTGTTGGCGCTCGTGCAACTGTATCAAGCACTCGGAGGAGGGTGGCAGCAGTGAGGTGATGAGGCCGCGCGAACGAGGGTGTTACATGAAACGACGTGACAGTTCAACCACCACTATTGCAGTGGATCACAATGGCACAGATATCATCGTCCGCTTAAACGGCCGCGTTGACGTGGATTCCTCGCCGGACGTTCGGGATCGCTTGCGGGCCATCCTGTTGAGCGATCCGCTCCCTCACTCGGTCACAGTGGACTTATCTGACGTCACATCCATTGAAGCGTCGGGGATTGCGACCTTGATCGAGGCTCTCAAAGTGGCAAGGCATCGCGAGATCCGATTCCATTTGCAGGGGCATGGTTCTGTGTTCCAGTTGTTCGAGTCTGCTGGGTTGCTCGCGCTGTTCGACAAAAGTTCGGGCGAAAATGGAGCGTCTTGATGGCGAACATTCTCGAGAACGTTGGCGAAAGAACAATCGAACACCTCGACTATGTCGGAAGTCTGAACATTCAATGGTGGGCTACGGTAAGGGCAATGGCGCAGGCGCTTCCTTTTGTCGGGAACCGTTATCGCTGGAAGGCTGCTGTAAGGCAGATGCTGGAAATCGGCGTCGATGCGATCCCGATGGTTTCTTTGATGGCCGTTTGTACTGGATTCATCTTTGCCATGCAAGGTGCGTCGGAACTGCGCCGTTTTGGAGCGCTCCGCTACGTCGTTGACCTGGTCGCAGTCGGCTTCACCCGCGAGCTCGGCCCGCTGATGACAGCGATTGCGGTAAGTGGCCGATCCGGCTCCGCTTTCGCGGCAGAGATCGGGACTATGAAAGTGACCGAGGAACTCGACTCTCTTCGGGTCATGGCTCTTGAGCCGCTTGAATTTGTTCTCGCGCCAAAGTATCTCGCAACTTTGATTTCGGTTCCTTGTCTAAGTGTTATTTCAAATCTCTGCGGCATCCTGGCGGGCGGATTATTCATGTTTTTCAGCATTCATCTGACGCCCGCCCTGTACCTCCGCTACGTGTTTGAGGCAATCGCATTGCGCGACCTGGTCATGGGGATGATCAAGAGCGTGGTTTTCGGAACCATCATTGCCCAAGTCGGCTGTCTTGAAGGGATGCGGGTCCACGGAGGGCCTGATTCGGTCGGTCGCTCGACTACCAGCGCGGTCGTGAAGTCGACGTTCCTGGTCATCATTGCAGACGCACTTTTCACAGCGCTTTTCTATCTCACGGCAAAACAATGACACCGATTATTTCAGTTCGCGATCTCGTGGTTGAGTACGACGGCCGCCGAGTGCTCAATGGCCTCAATCTCGACATTGAGCACGGAGAAACCATGGTGTTATTGGGTGGTAGCGGTTGTGGAAAGAGCACTCTGTTGCGGCAGATTATCGGGTTGGAGAAGCCAAAGTCCGGCAGCGTGTTCGTGAAGGAAGTTGACATAGTGCGTTGTTCAAAGCCCGAGCTCAAGAAGATACGCAGATCGATAGGGGTCGCCTTCCAAAGTGCGGCGTTGTTCAACTCGTTAAATATAGAAGAGAACGTCGCCTTACCGTTGCGTGAACACACGCGTCTCGCGCCTTCCATCATTGAGCTCGTCGTCTGGATGAAGCTGGCGGCAGTTGGCCTTGCGGACCGCGGGAAATTGCTTCCTTCGGAGCTTTCCGGAGGGATGAAGAAGCGTGCAGCAGTGGCACGCGCGATCGCGCTCGGCCCGGAAATTCTGGTCCTCGATGAGCCATCGGCAGGGCTTGACCCAATCGTTGCCGCGGAACTCGACGAACTGATTTTGCTGCTCAAACACACCTTCCACATGACCATCATTGTGGTTACCCACGAATTGCCAAGCGCATTCCTGATCGCGGACCGCATTGCCATGCTCTATCAGGGCTCCTTCAGCTCAGTCGGTACCAAAGACCAACTCAAGGCGAGCCAGAATCCACGTGTTCGACAGTTCCTTGACCGCGTTCCCGAGGACATTGTCAGAACTCCGGTTACCGAGCACTTCGCTAAATACCTGAACGCGTCGGAGGGATATCAATGAGCACAGAAGCCAGAGTCGGAGCGTTTGTCCTGGGATCAGTTGCGGTCCTCGCATTTGCGATCATCCGCTTGCTCGACGCGCAACTAAGCGGGCACGTCGTTCCTTATCACACCTACCTTCACTACGCGGGCGGGCTGGAGTCGGGAGCCCAAGTTCTATTCGGCGGAATCAACGTAGGAAGAGTAACGGCAGTGCGGCCTGCTGCCTCGGACCCTACCAAGATCGAGATTCAACTCGATGTGAAGGAGAACACTCCGCTGAACGAGAAATCCGTAGCCAAGCTCGGATTTGTCAGTGTCATGAGTGGCGCTGCGTTGTCTGTGACGACTGGGAGCAACGACGCGAAACGTCTTCCGGCCGGATCGGAAATCCCATCGCAGGAAGCCGCCAACCTGGATGCGATAACCGACAAAATGGCAGGCGTCGCCGATAACGCCAACGGATTGATCACGCAGGTGCGGGGAGAACTGGGAGGAATAAGCGGGAGTGCTCGCGCGTTGCTGGCAAATCTGAACACTGTTGCCGGCAAAGCCAATCAGCAGAAGATCCAAGCCGCTCTGGATAACGTCAACACGATGCTCGCGACCGAACGGCCCAAGATCGACCGTCTTACCGATCAGTTGAGTGCACTGAGCCAGCACGCTGACGAAACGATTCAAAACGTGAACGGTACGGTCGGCGACGTGCGCCAGCCAATCCGCGAAGACCTCGCTCAACTGCAGAGCACTTTGCTCCAAACGAGGCAATTGCTGGCTGAGATGCAAGTGCTCGTACGGGCGAATGATTACAAGATTGATGACACGATCGAAAACCTGCGGATGGCAACGGAAAACCTGGGCCAGTTGACCGAGTCGGTGAAACAACAGCCGTGGAGCCTCATTCGGATCAAACAGCCGGAAGACCGGAAGTTACCCAAATGAATCATTCGGATTGAGGAATAAGCACCTTTACGCAGCGGCGGAGCCTAAATATGAAGCGAATTCACATCTCGAAGGTACTTGCACTTGTCAGTCTGATCATCCTGGCCGGGTGTTCAGGCAAGATGCGCCACCCGAGCTACTACACGCTCAATCTTCCGGCCCCACCTGATCCCCCAGCGGCTGAAAACGCCAAGGCAACGGTGGCGATTCGTGAGTTCAGCGCGCCTGCCTACCTTCGCCGAGGGGCGATTGTGTTCAAGACGTCGCCGGAATCGGTCGGTTTCTATGCATATCACCGCTGGGCTGTTGATCCATGCGAGTTTGTGACGGACTCGATAAGGGATCGCCTCCGTGCTACGGGACTCTTCGCACACGTGAAGCGTTATGACGGTCGACCTGACGCCGAATACCTCGTGAGCGGACGCTTGGAAAAGCTCGAGGAAATTGATTACGAGGGTGGCGTCAAGGTTGTGGTGTCGATCTCCGCCCAGATGATCAGGGCTGATACCGGCGCGACTGTATGGACTAAGTCTGTTTCGAAAGTTGGGAACGTTGATAAGAGAGATGTACCTGCCGTGGTGTTGGCAATGAGTGACACGATGGACCTTGCCATGCAGGAATTGCTCACGCCGGTGCCCGTTGAGATATCTCGCTCCGAAGTCCTTAAGCGGAACTAGCACAGAGTTCGTAAACACGATTTCGCTGCAACCAGACATTACGTAGCACGGAATAGAAATATTTAAGGAGAAGCGCAATGGCAACCATGACTGAGAAAGACACGATTAAAACCCTTACAACGCATTACATTGATGGAGCGTTCGTGGCGTCCCATGGCCGAGAGGTCATGGACATCATCAAACCGACCAACGGCCAAGTGATCGCCCGCGTGACGCTGGCCGACGAGGAGGACGCACGGCGCGCGATTGCCGCTGCCAAGCGGGCGTTCGGCAGTTTCAGCAGAACCACGAAGGAAGAGCGCGCGAAGATTCTGCGCCGACTGCATGAGGTCGTCTTCGCGCACATCGACGATCTGACCGCTGCCATGGTCGAGGAGTACGGCGGCACCATCGCGTTCTCCAGGATCCTAATGGAAGGCGCGGCTAACGTCTTTCTGTCTGCCGAAAAGGCACTCGAGGAGCTGCCCCTAACGCGGAGTTGGGGCAAGACTACGGTCACGCTCGAGCCGGTCGGCGTTGCTGGCCTCATTACGCCTTGGAACGCGAACTCGTTCTTCCTGTCCGCCAAGTTCGCCTCGGCAGTCGCTGCTGGCTGTACCACAGTTATAAAGCCCAGCGAGCTCAGCCCGTTACAAACGCGAGTGTGGCTCGAGTGTCTGCATGAGGCAGAACTCCCGAATGGACTATGCAATGTCGTTGCTGGCCGCGGTGATGTGGTCGGGGCCGAGCTCGTCCGGAATCCCGACGTGGCCAAGATCTCGTTCACAGGCTCTGTAGGCGTTGGCCAGACCATCATGCGCGACGGTACCGCGACCATGAAGCGCGTCACCCTAGAACTGGGCGGCAAGTCGCCGAACATCCTGCTCGACGACGTCGACCTTAACAAGGCAATCCCAACGGCACTTGCAATCGCGTTCATGAACAGCGGTCAGGCGTGTGTCGCTGGGACGCGGCTCCTTGTACCGAAAATCCGCCTCGATGAGGTGAAACGAGCGATTCTGACCGCCATGCACGCCTTTCCCGCAGGCGATCCGGCCGATCCAAAGACCGCCGTCGGCCCTATGGTGACGCTGAAGCAGTATGAGCGAGTGCAATCGTACATTCGCAAGGGAATTGAAGAAGGTGCGGAGGTGCTCATCGGCGGTGAAGGACATCCCAAGGGTCTCGAAGAGGGTTACTTCGTGAAGCCCACCGTGTTCGTCAATGTGACGAACGACATGACAATCGCCCGGGAAGAGATCTTTGGCCCGGTCCTATGCGTCATCACCTACGAAACCGACGAAGATGCGATCAGGATCGCCAACGATACCACCTACGGCCTGCACGCCTACGTGAGCGGGACCGATGTACAGCGTGTTCGCCACGTAGCCTCCCAGCTCCTCGCAGGCCGCGTAGCAATCAACGGCATGCTTGATGATCAACAAGCCCCGTTCGGAGGATTTAAACACTCCGGCGTAGGCCGTGAATTCGGTACGTTCGGGATCGAAGCCTTTCTCGAGCCGCGAGCGATACTCGCTTCCTAGGCAGGACTCGCATGAGCGAGAACGTCGCTATCTGCCTTGAATTTGGAATTTCCGTAATCGACTAACCCATGAAGAGAGATCAATCATGTCTGCTTACATCGTTTTCACCAGAACAAAAACACTGGATCAAAAAGAGCTTGAGACCTACTGGGCTGGAATTAAAGCGACCATGAAAGGACATCCAATTGAAGTCTTGGTCGCTTATGGGAAACATGAAGTCTTGGAAGGCGATCCCATTGAGGGAATCGTGATAGCAAAATTCCCAACCGCAAAGTCAGCGAAGGATTGGTACTGTAGCGAGGCATACCAAAGTGTTGCCAAGCACCGTCAAAAAGGAGCAATTTACCAAGGCCTGATCGTAGAAGGTGTTGTCTAGCTTTCAATGTTTTTCAAGATTGTTTGACTGTCGACAAGAGTGGCAGTCTTGCTGCGAGGGAACGAATCCGACAAGGAAACCAACTATGAGCAAACACATCACGATCTCCCCCAGCGAAGCCGCGGACCGCCTCGCCATCCGGGAGCTCGTTGAGGCCTATGCACATTGTGCCGATCGTCGCGATGCGAAAGGTCAGATGGCTCTTTTCACCGCAGATACGCACTTCGTGGTCTACATGAACGCAAAGGATCCCAATCCATCGCAGGAACTGCGCTCGCGCGAGCAGCTTGCTCCAGTGTTTGCCGATCTGAACAAGTACGCTGCCACCATGCACTTCCTCGGACAGACGACGATCCTCACGCTGACCAGCGATCGAGGCACAGGGGAAACTTATTGCATGCCCCATCACCTCACTATCGAAGGTGGAAAGCGACAGGTGACGATTGCTGCGCTCCGCTATTACGACACATTTGTGAAGGTAGACGGTGAATGGTTATTTGCGGAGCGCCTGCTTTACGTTGACTGGATCGAGGAGCGCGTTCTGGCATGACAGCGACGAACCAGGCGGCTTTGACCGCATCGATGAGCATTTCCACAACTGGCCAAGAGCGTTTGGTCACCATAGACAAGTGCGAGTTGTTGAGGTTTTCTCATTGAATGCGAAAGTTCAATCGCGACCGGACTTGTTGCTGCTCCTGTCCTTGTTACTGGCCATTCTGTTGACTCCGGTGTTGAACCAAGATAATTGGAGGCGACTGGTGCTCGTGGCCGTCACCTTCATACCAATTGTGTTATCCATCGTCCGGTTGTCGCAGATCAAAAGGTGGGTGTGGCCGTCGGTTCTGTTGGCGTTGGGCAATGCGGTTTTTGTGGTGGCGGGCAATACGTTCCCAAGCCCGACACTGACCGGAATTCGATGGGCATTTCTCGCTTCCTTCTTCGGGATAACGGCCGCAGGTCTTTTCTCATATCTCAGGAATTCTCGTTCAGTCGCTCAGGCGGAGCTCTACACTGCTGTCAACATCTACTTATTGCTTGGGTTGCTATGGGCGGCGATTTATCTGGCGATAGATGCTTTCTCTCCGGGTTCAATCCAGGTTGGAAGTCACTCAGCCGACCGTCAGACCGAGCTGCTGTATTTCAGCCTGGTAACGCTTTCTACGATTGGCTACGGCGATATCGTGCCGTTTAGCGGTGAGGCCCGTATATTGGCAGCACTCGAAGGGGTTACCGGAGTTCTCTACATAGCGACAACGGTGGCGGTTTTGGTAGGCAGGTTCAGGAACGAATCTTGGGAGTGACTGCGCTGGATCGAGAACGACGAAATTTATGACAACTACAAACCAGGCGTCTTTGAATGCGTCGATGACCGCTCCAATAGTCGGCCGAAACCGTTTCGTCATTGTGGGTGCGACTGGAATGGTCGGCGGATACGCCCTTCGCTACGCCCTCGACAACTCAGAGGTGAAAAGCGTTACGTCAATTGGGCGGAAGAAACTTGACATCTCGCATCCGAAGCTGGAACAGGTTCTGCATCAGAACTTCGCAGACTGTTCCGCGCTGGCAAACGTACTCTCGAACCAGGACGCGGTGGTCTATTGCCTGGGGACCTACACCGGGTCGGTTTCGGACGACCAACTGCGTGTTATAACCGCCGACTACGCGATCGAGTTCGCGCGAGTGTTTCGTGATAGCAGTCCTGACGCCGCGTTCTCGTTCTTGAGCGGGAGTGGCGCGGATCCGACGGGACAAAGCCGGCTTGCTTTCGCTCGCTACAAGGGCCAGGCGGAGAAGGCATTGATTGCGGCGGGCTTTCCGCGCGTTTATCTTTTCAGGCCCGCATACATCTATCCCGTGGAGCCGCGGAAGGAACCGAATTTCAGCTACCGACTGATGCACGCGGTCTATCCCGTTTTTCGGGTGCTGTTCCCTAACCAGGTCATTCGGGCTGACGACTTGGCTCGGGCCATGGTCGATGTCGCTGTCCGGCCAACAGAGAAGTCCCAAAGCGTAGTTCTGGAGAACCGCGATATCCGGGCCATGGTTGAGTCGTTTCAACCTTTGCAGCGGTGATTCAGCGAGCATCGCGGGTTCGAGCGTCAGGCGGGTCAATTTGATCCTAAGTCGCGTGAGCACCGTCTGCCGGCAGCCTGACACAACGGCGACTGTCCCATAGCGAACCAGGCAAAACGAGAATTCCTCGTGCGCCGTTGGGTACAATGCGGTGGGCAGTTCAAGGTCGCCGCAGCGGAGGCGGCGCTGCTTGGGAAGCGACTCCACCAGTTGTTGCGCTTTCTGGCAAAATGAGTCCGGGTTACGGGAAAACTTGTGGTGAGGAATCAAAATGGGAATGACTCGCCGGCAATTCGCTCTATCTATGGCAGCTGCCACTACCTTTCGTTCTTCTCTTTTTGAACCCACGCTTTCTCCGGTGGGTGTTCCCCGAGGCGTGGTTCCCGGCAGAGTCACATGGGCGCATGATCCGGCGGCTGTGACTTGGGACGGAACGGGTTCCTGGTGGAAAGAAAACAACAACGATCAATCGGTCATTGACCGCATGGTCTCGCGCGCTATCCGGAGTCTTACAGTTCAAAAGGACGATGCCCAGGCATGGAGCGCCATCTTCAAGTATTTCAATCGCACTCATGGTCGCGGCAAAGCAGGGTACAGGGCCGGCGAGAAAGTGGCAATCAAGGCCAATCTGAACAATACAACCGATCATGGCACGATCGATCGTCTGAACTCTTCGCCCCATTTGATCTTTTCGCTTGTCCAACAGTTGACTGGGCCTGGACGAGTGCCACAATCATCGATCACCGTCTTTGATTCCAGCCGATTCATCCCAAGCAATCTCTACGACAAGATTCACCATGAGTTTCCCGGTGTCGCGTTTGTGGACCATATCGGAGGCGACGGACGACTAAAGGCCGAGTTCAAACCCAACGCGATCCCTTTCTCCATTGAAAGCAACAACGCCAAGGGACTCGACACCACGGTCATTGAAGCCACCTATTTAATTGATGCTGCGGTCTTGCGAGCGCATGTGAGTTCAGGCGTGACACTTTGCGCGAAGAATCTGTTCGGTGCTACGAGCATCAATCCCGACTGGCACAAGAACGCGCACGATGGTTTCCATCACAACAAAGATGGTTCGGCAAGTTATTCCGCATTCACCGATTTTCTCGGCCATAAGGATCTGGGCGAGAAAACCATGCTTTTTCTTATCGATGGGCTGTATGGAAATGACAATGTGGATGGCCCGCCTCATCGCAAATGGAAGATGGCGCCGTTCAATGATGCGTGGCCAAATAGTATTTTCATGTCGCTTGACAGCGTAGCGATCGATTCAGTGGGCTTCGATTTTCTGACTTCGGAATGGCCCGATCTCCCGGATATCACCAATGCGGACAACTATTTGCGCGAATCTGCGTTGGCTAACGACCCACCTTCGAAGACGTTCTATGATCCTGAACGCGACGGGGTCCGATGCCGCAGCCTCGGCGTACATGAGCACAGGAATAATGGGACGGACAAGAAGTACTCGCGCAATCTCGGAAAGGCGCAAGGGATCGAGCTTTTCGAAGTCTGAAGCGGGGAACATGCTTGATCTTTCGCTGTCGCTAATTGACGGAGTTGCTGCAACCGCAAATAGGTTATCGATCCTCAGGGAGGCAGGATGAACCGGAGAGCATTTTCCTCATGCTTCACAGCCGCAGTGATGCTCCCGGTAATTTCGCTTTCCCAATCATTCTTAACTCGGTATAAAGGCCAGCCTTATCACGACAGCCGTTACAGTGGCGGTCCGCAAAAAATACCCGGAAAAGTTTTGTGCGCGTTCTACGACTTGGGCGGCGAGGGAGTCGCGTATCACGACACCGACCCAAAGAATCACGGCAGCGGAGAGTTGAATCCAGCGGATGGGACCTATCTCAACGAATTTCGTATCCATGAGGGAGTAGATACTTCATATACGAAATTTAACCGGAAGCCAGATCCGGTTGATGACAACCCCTTCGACAAAGTCGTGCCTCCTGCAGACCTGCTTTATATTGGCTGGACCGAACCCGGAGAGTGGTTCAACCTTACGGTAGACGTGGCAAAGTCGGGAACATACGCGGCCGATTTCCTTTACACATCGAATCGCGGCGGCACAATATTAGTCGATGTGGATGAAAAGGACGCGACCGGACCTCTCGAGATCACCACAACAAACGATCCTGCAGACCCGCTTGCCTGGCGTCAATGGCACCACTGGAATCTGACTCCGCAACTTTTCAAGGTCCGTCTGAGCAAGGGAAAAAATGTTCTTACCGTGCATATTTTGACGAACGGAAACATGAACCTTGCCTATTTCGACTTCAAGCCGGTTCACGAATGAGACGGAACCTGTCAGCGATTCAACCCAGTGTCACACGCACTCCCGTAGCACGCGGAACAGCAACGGAGTACTTGCCCTGCTTGAGCGAGCCGCTCTTCGTTGACGCCGTAATGTGCGCCTCGCGGCTATCGAGTGCTAGTGCATGCAATGTTTCGCTTGTCACCGCTCCGCTCATGCCGTGACCAAAGTCGAGTTCAACCTCGACGTCCGCTACCGCGTCCTTGTTCAGAATAATCACCGATGTCTGGTCCCCGGCCAGTTTCGCGGCATAGGCCGTTGCGTTGACTCCCGCACCTTGCAGCTTCGTCGAGAAGGCGGTCTTTAATAGTGTTCCGCCGCTGAACGAGCCTGCAAACTTGAGCCCGTACGCGACTGGCTCCAAAACATAGTCGGAGCCAAATGTTCCAATCGGCGCATAGAAAGGATGCGGATGCGCGGCAATCTGTTCGGGAGTCTCGCCCTTGGCGTCGAGAAGCGCGTCGCCGGGCAGAGATCCGCCAACGGAATTGGCCACAGATTTCCCAGTACCACCGTGGAGATTGACGCCTGAATAATCATTACTGGCCAAAAGCAGCGAATAGTCGGCGGACCAAAGGGCGGCGGCAAACACGTCGGAGACACCCGGCTTGCCGCCGCGATAGCAAGTGTTGCCTTCGGTCATGCGTACGCGCGCACCCATCTTGTTCGCTGCGGCCGATGTGATATTCGCGGTGTTCTGCACCTTCTGCATCGTCGCTGGTTTCAACAGGTTCGGAATGTTGACCTCGGGGTTCGTGGCCGGGCCACCAAAGTAATTTCGTGGCCGGGCCACCAAAGTAATAATGATGAGTCAGGGTGGTGACGCGGGGCGGGGCCTGTATGGAAGGCCATTGATCAGCAATCTCAGTCAGCCATGACACAGCGCCGGCAACATCAGGCATGCCGAACTTTGCCACCTGCACCCGAGCTGCGATAGCACGTGCCAGCGCAAGCCATTCTTGCAGGTAGGTCTTGGCAGACCATGTTTTCGGATCGCGCAGGTGCCGGTCAAATAGATCCGCCTCGTTTCCGATCTGGAAATACTGCAGGCGGTTGCCGAGCGTTTCGGCTACAAAGACTGCTTCCTCGGCGGCGCGTGCCGGCGTATTCGTGCCCATCCCGATGCCGTAGATGCAGTTCCAACCTGTGGCTTGGAGAAACTCCGCCAGGTTCCTGATTGCCTCGGCCGTCACCGCGTAGTACCGCGCCTTCGGCTCGCCCACGACCTCACGCACTTGAGGATGTTCTGGTTCGGGAGACTCAGGCTTAGGTTTCCAGTAAGCGAATTCGCTCGTGTTGCCCCCAAGGCGTAGAACGCCAGTTGACGAGAGTGCCTTGAACTCGCGAATCAAGCCGCTGTTCTGCGCCGAAAAGAAACTGGGATCCGAGAGTTGCTGGACCTCATAGGACAGGCCGACAAAGTCGATCGGCATACGCGGACCAGTCGCATCCTTGGATATACTGAGGGCAATCCGGACCTTGCTTTGGCCCTGCGAGTGAAGACGTGCTGCAGCCATGCTGCAGGCAGCAGTGGCAAGAAACTTTCGTCGTGTTAGCATCGGATCTCTCGATTCTTTTCTTGAAGCTTCTGACCAGAATGACCGTAAGAGCAGGCCTTGGTCCCGGCGGAAACGCAAATGTCACTCGGCCAAGCCAATGCGGCGCATAAGGTCTTCAAAGCGCGAGCCCGAGCGGAGAGGATCGAATCCAGAGCGCAGTAGAATGCTCGGATTAAATCGTTCTTCGTACGCTCTTTCGAGCCAACGCATGGCTTGCTCGTTATCTCCCATGGACGCATAAATCATGGCGATCTGCGGAGCATTTGTAAAACCAGCGTTTGAGCTTTTCTTAAGATCGCTCAGCAGCTTCACTGCTTCGTTCATTTTGCCGGATGCCACGTAGGCACGGGCGAGATCGGCGATGCATATCGGGCTGCCCCCGGGAAGTTCGACGGCCTTTTGAAGTTCCGCAATTGCATCCTTGTCCATCCGTTCTAGTAGGTAGGCATCGCCAAGCTGTTTATGTCCGATGGCGAAAGCAGAATCCATTTCGATGATCTTGCGTCCCTGTCTTACCGATTCGTCGTAAGAATGCGTAAGGAGAAGAAACTCTGCCAAATCTGCGTTGATGATCAGGGATAGCGGATCGAGATTTTCCGCTTTTCTCATTTCCACGAGAGCTTCTTTGGGCCGACCCAGGAGCCCTAAATTCACTGCATACCAATGGTGGGCGGTGGCGTAGCCTGGATTCAGTTCAATGGACCCAAGCCAGGATATCTTCGCAGTTAACTCATTCCCTATCAATTATTTGACAAGCAGCGAGCCGGTTATGGAGAGAGTAGCCCCGGTGAATTGACGTCTGAGGACTGCCGCGTCAGATTGGGCAGAGATTACAAAATCAAGGAGATCTTTATGGCAAAAGTGATTGAGTTTTACGTACCGAAGAACCTCCGGAAACCGTTGAAGTGGGCCCCTCAGCTGCAGTTCGGAAAGGTTATAGAGTTTTCCTCGCGGACAAAGAAATCAGCTTAGCTGGCGGGGTTTCAAACTGATTCCGAGAAGGCGGATGGAGAGCATTGGACTTCGCTTAAGAGGGATGGCGCGATTGGGGCGTCATTTTCCCAAAACAATCCACCCCGGCAGGAACCGTTATGCCACGCCTGGCCAGAGCTCGGAACTAAATTCGCAGGTCACCCCCTCGCGATTCTCCGACTATACGGCTTGGACTCTCGCCAATAGCCATTCCTTTGGCACCGACTGAAAAATCAGTTCATCATCAGGGACGCTAAAGTCGATACCACAGTGCAGACATGTGAACTCACACCACGATCTGGAATTGTCGCGTCCCGTTCGTTCGAGTGGCCTATACGAAACCACCAATGCGCCACAGTCCGGAACCGGGCAAATCGACCCTGCCGCCACCGCGTCCTCGCGCTCATCCCAGTCGTCTATCATGGGGCTCACCTCTACGTAGCAAACTTCCACTGTTACTAGGAACTCGCGACCGAGGGAAATATTCCCGACATTCCCCGCATTCCTGCAAAAAAGGCTACTCTCTGCGGTTTGCGATAAGAAACCGACACACCAGCCTCGCTATCGCCGGTCGGACTCCGGCCCCGAGGCTGCATCGAGAATGCCGTCTTCCGCTTCGGGAACCGAAGGAATTCTGATCGGCCCCTATCGCCTCAACTAGCGACAACCTGAATTAATAACGGGACCTCTCTTCAGACGGCGGTGACGCACGCCAAAAAGAGATAGCTCTAATCAAGCCCAATTATGAGATTCCCGAACGACCGCAGCTTGCCGAGTGAAACGCATCCCGCCCGGTATGGAATAAAAGATCAACACTTTGGTTATCTATAGGGAGAGCAACATATCGTTCAAGCGAATGAATTTAATGTGAACAGTCTGAGGAAAATGACCGGCCAGGTCGTGGTGAAGTGAGTAAGGAGTCCCGCTATTTTGCAGCGTCACCGTGATCGGCGCCTCTTCATTCACCGCCATTCCTGCCTCCCACGCAAAGCCCGGAACGGAGCGGCAAAAGAAACGATTGGCGTGCGATCTCAATTAATTCCGAAGCGTATTTTGCGACTGTTTCGCAGCGGCTTTGTGGGGGCGGCTGCACGTTTATTTGTCGCCCGAATTGGTGCGCAGTCGCCCAGCATGGAAACACCGGATGCGAATCCCGGTCGTCCCACGTTTTCAACTCCAGCGACATTGACTCCGGTGGGTTACTTGCAATTTGAGAACGGCGGACTCTATGCCGAGAGATCACCTGAGTTCACTGCGCTGTTTGGCATAAACTGGGTCACCAAGCTCACTGTTACGTCCCGCCTTCAGTTACTCGCCGCACCACTTGCTCAAGCAAGTGGTGCCACCGGCGACGCTCTCGAAGGCAGCCCCCCGGGCGAGGTGTTCGCTGAGTTTCAGGCAGTCGTATTGCCCGGGAAGGGCCCCCAACCCACCGTAAGCTTCAACTACATTCGCCGTCTCTACGCGAGTCCCGCACCGGAAATCGACATCGGAACGTTCAGGAACAGCGCATTGATTCTGGTGAGTGACGAGCTCGCAGGTTTCCATTTCGACATGAACGGCATACTTTCCGAACAGACTAAAGGCATGATGCGCCGAGGACAATTCGGCCACACTCTCTCGATTTCACACCCAGTCGGACGGCGGACAGTCGCAGGCGAACTCTGGCACTTCACGCAGCCACTCACCAGCCGAAATGCCGTCGGGAATTTGTGGGCCGTTTCGTATCCGGCCAGGAAAACTCTTGTCCTGGATGCCGGATTCAATCACGGCTTCACTTCTTCCTCGACGCAGCGGGAAGCGTTTGCGGGTTTTACGTACCTTTTGCCTCACCGATTGTGGGGATTTCACCACTCAAAATAAGTAGCCCGGGCGACCGCCCGCCATCTGCACACTCGCAATAGTTCAGGAGACACGTCAGGAATAAAAGCGCGTCGAGCACCGTTATCCACAGTGACACTCAAAACATTCTATTAGGGACAAATCATGAAAACAGTGTATTTCGCAGTTGTACTTAGTCTGACTTACCTGCTCGACCTTGGCGGAAGTGCCTACGCCGCACGCAACAACGCGCATTCGGTCGAGATTTCTGATGCTGTGCAAATCGGCGGTACCAAACTGAAACCTGGCAACTACAAAGTGGAGTGGCAAGGGACCGGCCCTGCGGTACAGGTGAGTTTCCAGCAGAACGGGAAGACTGTAGTCACGGTGCCAGGGATGTTGAAGACGAATGATGATCAAGTCATCCGGGACGCTATCGTGACCGAAGCGACAGGCACAGGCGCGTCAACGCTCAAAGAGATCGATTTCCGTCATCTAAAACAGGCGCTAGTGTTTGACCACAACTTAGGCAGTATGTAGTTTCCATAACTCAGTTACTCATCAAGAACGGAGGCTCTACGGCAATTTGTGCGCCAATTCTTTGAATACACGAGCTCCGGGCGCCACTAGAGAAGGAGGACCTACAAATGCTGAGAAGTGTTGTTGAGTTGATGGGCGATCTCTTGTTGAGTGCTCTGATGGTACTGCTCGGTTCTTGTATCGTTGGCTCGATTGTTGCGGCCCTACGAGCCGTTAGCGGCGGAAGCTAAGAAGAAAGAGCTGGACATAAACGTAAGGCCGCCGTAATCACCGGGGCGGCCTTCTCACCTCGCGTGTCCATATTTCAAAGCGTGTCTCACAAAGCAAAATGAAGTTTGGGAATGAAGGGCGGCAGACCGCGTTAACAGTAACAGAGAGCGAATGCTCCTTAGCGTCGAGGGCGCAAGAAGGCCACGTCGCGCTACTGAGATCGGATCCGCCAAGAAGTGGCAGGAATACAGGATGAAATATCGAGCTATAACATTTGCGTCCGCGACTTTCTTCGTTACCTCTCTGGTTCTAGCTAGCGATACCTGGATCCTCGACTCTAGCCGATCCACCGCCCGCTTGTTTCAGGGTTCACAGTCAGTGAACACAGGTGTCGCGCGCGTGACGGGGAAAGTAAAGATGGACACAAACGATCTGGACCACTC
>Ga0209168_10001912_pt1 | contig 15658 bp, 3 predicted proteins | sample Coa_R1_FD_187156 | JGI IMG/M metagenome (GOLD analysis project Ga0209168, IMG submission 187156) | Surface soil microbial communities from Centralia Pennsylvania, which are recovering from an underground coalmine fire - Coalmine... | ecosystem: Environmental > Terrestrial > Soil > Unclassified ... | reverse complement strand
GAATGCAGTCGTATTTAATGCGGACGACGTGCGCGCGAACCTTTCGCGGGACTTAGGCTTCAGTCATGAGGACCGTGTGGAGCATGCGCGGCGTATGGGTTGGATGTGCGACCGCGTAACAGAGGCCGGTGGCGCCGCCATTGCTGATTTTGTCTGTCCGACAAACGATACCCGCAATGCATTTGGCGAAGCCTTTACGATTTGGGTCGACCGTATCGAAGCCGGGCGGTTTGAGGACACCAACCGCATGTTCGTTGCACCCGAGCGTTTCGATTTACGCGTGGCGTCGGATGGTTCACCCGAATATTGGGCTGAAAGAGCGCTTGTATCTCTTAGGCCCGCCTTCGACCCACAGAAGCCCACGGCCTTGTTCATCGGCCGATATCAGCCTTTTCATGCGGGGCATCAGCGCTTAATCGAGGAAGGGCTGCGGCGAGTGGGTCAGGTGTGCATTGCGGTACGAGATACCCACGGAATCGATGAAAAGAATCCGTTGCCGTTTTTTGCTGTGAAACAGCGTATCGAAACGGCGCTTTCGACCCATGCGGGCCGCTTTGTGGTCGTGCCGCTTCCCAACATTACAAACGTTTTTTATGGACGAGATGTTGGCTACAGCGTTGAGCGGATAGTTCTCGATGAGGTGACGGAGGCGATATCCGCAACGAAGGTCCGGCAACTTCGGACTGACCGTGGCCGTCAAGAGAGTATCACGAATGCGTCATTGGCATAAGTTCTGCACCCCTCCGAACGGGCCATATCCGCGAGTCTGCTTCATCGCGTAGGTTTGGCCTCTATAACATAAGGACGTTACGGAGGTTCATCTCAGGCTTACGCCAGAAGCTGAGGTCGGCATATTTGGCGAATATGTCGGGAGGAATGCAAGCTTCCCGATTTTGATATTCGATCCTGGTTCCGACCTTGTGCATGCCCGGCATCCCAAGGGTGGCATCGTATTCAGGTTCATCATAGCGAATGTTTTCGACATCGTGGTCGTGCCAAGGCTCGCCAAGTTCTTGATAGAGGCGTTGCAGCACCGGCAGAGGCTTGCGCACCAAACTATCGTAATTGATCACGATTAGCTTATTGGCGTGCTGACTGAACCATGCTTCGCGCAGGCAACTCCAGGCCAATCCTATCAATCCATTTTCCGAATTCATCAGTGTTTCGGCGCGGGAATAAATCGAGGTTCCCGGTTTATAATCAAATACCCTCGATAGCTGTTGCGGGTTCTTGCGCAGCAGGCGCTCTGTGCTGTCGATAATCCAGCCGAGGTCGCGAACGCAGCATATGATGCGAGCTTGCGGATAGAGATCGTTCAATAGGGCGAGCTTCCCGGTCCATATGCGATTGGTGTCGAACACAACGTGATCCGCTGGTGCATCCGCATAATAGGAATCGAAAATGCCTTTCAGAATGGCGCGGCGGCGGGCGTCGTCAAAAAAGACCGAAAATTCGCTCGACCCGCTCATTTTGGGCATCACCGCGCTAACAAGGGAGGCAATCGGACTCGTTACCGCAGCGCGAAAGCGCGGATTCTGCTGCAATAGCGCACTCAGTACCGTTGATCCCGACCGTGGTAGTCCAGAAATCAAGTGGACTCTCGAACTCATCTTCCCTCCCGTCGAAGAAAACAATCAACGTTGCGTCATATAGTTTTTGGAGTAGCTCCGGTGTTAGCGCGGTCTGTCATCTCTCACCTTGCATATCGATTGGAAAATGTATCGTCACCTTGTTGTCACGAGTCACTGAAAAAATTGCGTGAATAGTTTTTGTTTTTGAAAATTTTCTATTGCGAAATTTTATAGGTTGTAACATCATCAAATTACGAAGTGAGGTAGCAACAAAGAATAAGGAAGACGTGAACTCCAGTTGAGCCTCGGTTCTTCGAAACCTTTGAAAGGTCCCACTAGTGCTGACTTGAGCGTGACTGTGGGCTGACAAACATAATCTCTATCATCCAGATGGTCGGTCACGGTCTTGCAGGGTGGTCTCTCTGCGTTGCGTTGGTGTTTTTATTGAAGAATCTAAATGGTCTCTCTGCAAATCTAATCATTCCTATTTGATAGGAGCGCGAGGGTGAAGGAGCGCAGTGATACGAAAGGCATGATGCTCGTTACTCTACTAGCGGTGTGTGTCGACATATTCTCATTTATAGTTGGTGGGCAAGTTATCGCGGGCTCGAACGAGAAGGCAGTATCGCAAAGTCAGAGATTTCGAGACTGCGTCGATTGTCCAGCGATGGTGACGATTCAGGCTGGAAGTTTTTTAATGGGTTCATCTGCGCAAGAGTCCGCGCGAGATATTGAGGTCGTCCCGCCGTTTAACGGAGTGTCAGGCAAGGAACGACCTTTCGTAAAGCAGTGGTTTGAATTCGAGCATCCGCAGCATTTTGTAAAAATTGATCGCCCTTTCGCAATGAGTATGTATCGTGTGACTAGGGGTGAGTTCTCGGCTTTTGTTCGGGAAACCGGGTATTCGACAGCTGGAGGCTGTGTTCTCTGGATAGATCATAAATATCCGGTGCGGCCGGATGCGGGATGGCAAAATCCTGGCTTTGCTCAAACTGATCAGGATCCAGTGGTATGCGTATCTTGGCAAGACACTAAAGCCTATCTTGCTTGGTTAAATAGCAAGGCATTGGGCCGCATGCCAATGGGAGCTGAAGGCCCTTATCGTTTACCGAGCGAGGCAGAGTGGGAATATGCGGCGCGCGCGGGGACGCAAACGGCGCGATGGTGGGGCGACTCCATCGGCTCCGGGAACGCCGATTGCGATGGATGCGGCAGTCAATGGGACAAGAAGCAAACCGCGCCTTCGGGCAGCTTTCAGATCAATCCTTTCGGTCTTGCGGATGTGCTTGGCAACGCGTGGGAATGGACGGAAGATTGTTGGAACGAAACCCATTCAGGGGCGCCGAATAATGGCAGCGCTTCGACGACTGGAAACTGCATTTCGCGTGTGATGAAGGGCGGCGATTGGTCCAGCCTACCTTGGATTTTGCGTTCCGCAAGCCGTTCCAAAGAAAGGCAAGATATCCGGAGTAATTACATCGGATTTCGTATCGCGAAAACGATCCAAGTGACACAATGATAGAGCGACTGAATAGAGCGCCTTCCTTCCAGCGATGAGGATATTCAAATGGCGAGCGCAGGAGCAAATGCGGCTAGCTTAGCTACGGCTTCTCAAGCCTTCATAAACGCATATCAGAACTACAAAGCCAATCCGAGTGATCCCAATGCGGGGGGCTCGCTTAGTGATGCCGCTGGGGGACTTGCTTCTGCGGTGGGCTCAGCGGTGGGCGACTTGCGCAATATTCCGGGGCTTTCAACCGCAGCCAACATGTTTGGTATTCCGGCGAACATCGATGCTCTGAGAAGAGATGCTGAGACCTACCAAAACGCCGCGAACAAGGGGGACGAGCAAGGACAGGCGGACGCGGCTCGAGCAATGGCTCAAGATGGTGTCAGTGTTCTTCAGGGGGTTGCCGGCGTTGCTGCGGCTGCCGGCGTAATTGGCGGGACGGAAGGAGAATTTCTTGCGGGCGCTGGCGCTGTTATAGCTGCATCGGGTTTGGTGAGTCGTGCTTCCGACGAAATGGTGAAGGGTCTGCAAGATATCGATAAACGCCTTATCGATGGAGCGACCGAGGAAGGCCAGGAATGGGACCAATTTGGCCCGATGAGTTCTCTCCCGCAGCTGGGCGACAACGCAGATTCGTTTGATGTAACGGGCTCGATTGGTACAGGTCAAAACGCAGTTAGTTCTAACGGCAATTCTGATCTCTCATCAAGTTCTTCGTCTGAATTCACCGACGAACTTCAGAATTCCGTCGATCTGATTAACTCAATCAATCAAACTATTGCTGACACTTGGGGTGACACGACCGGCAGCACCGGTGGCTCGTCCCAATCGGGGAATCCTTTCGGCGATTCCAATCCACCAACGATCGGTCCGGCTGCGTCGCAGTCAAGCAATACCGGAAATGGTTCGGACAGCGGTGGTGGCGGAATTACTAATAGCGGCACCAGCAGTGGCGGCGGAAGTGGCGACACAGCGGGCAGCTCCGGTGGCAATGGCAACGGAAACTCCGATAATAGCGGTGGCTACAGCGGCGGTTATGGCTACGGCCCGGTTGTGCTCGATCTCACCGGTAGGGGTATCAATATCGCGAAGTTGACTTCGTCGAATACATTCCAAACTCTTTCCAACGATGGCCTCAAGCACCGCACTGCCTGGGCGGGAGCCGGCAACGCGGTGCTATTCTTCGATCCGAGCAATACCAACACCATCACGCAAGCCAATCAGGTCATCTTTAAAGATTGGGACCCGACCGCGAAGACGGACATGCAAGCGCTGCTTGACGTGTTCGACACCAACCATGACGGCAAATTGGATGCAGGCGATACCGCCTTCTCCGAATTCAAGCTGATGGTGACCAATGTTGACGGGACCACCAGCGTCGAGACGCTGGCCCAGGCGGGTATTACCTCGATTGATCTGTCGGCTAACAACGTCACGCAGACCTTTTCCGATGGCTCTTCGATTGACGGCGAGACGACCTTTACCACAGCAAGCGGCGGCACTGGCACGGCGGCAACGGTCACTTTCGCCGCCGATCCGAACGGTTACGTCGTGGAAACAGCAACGACGACCGACCCAAACACCGGTGCCGTCACCATCGACAACAAGGCGCTCCGCGCGAACGGCAGTCTCGCCAATGAGACGATCTCGACCACAAGTTCCGACGGCCTAACCAGGACCGTCGAGTTCGACCTGAACGGCGACGGCGTCATCGATGTCGTTCAGGCCGACGACATCATGCTGAACGCGACCGGAAGCGTGGAGACGCTGATCGATTCGATCCTGGCCGGCGTCCTCATTGACAGCACGGTCACCACGACCTCGACCGACCCGACGACTGGCGCCAAGACGGTGACCATCGATCGCGATGCTAACGGCAGCGTTGTCAACGGCGTCAATGTGGTATCGCAGCGGGAGGTCGATACCACGAGTGGCGGCGTTACGACCATTTCGATTGAGGATCTCAATCCGGATGGTTCGGTAAAGGATCAGACGGTCACGACACCCAGTGCCGACGGCCTGATCAGCACGGTCCGGCGGGATTTTAACGGCGACGGTATCTTCGATCTCACGACGGTAACCGCGACAGTGATTGACGCTGCGACGCGCGCGCGCACGACGACCGTCACTGACATCAATGCCGATGGTTCGGAGCGCGATCAGACGATCACAATCGCATCGTCCGATGGACAGACGCAAACCGTCACCCACGACTTCAATGGGGATGGCGTTGTCGACCTGACGACAGCTTCAACGATCGTGCAGGGGTCGACATCGAGTGTGATTACCGGCGTGACGGGAACGACGACGATGATCGTCGATACCTCTGCCAACGGCACCTTCCTGGATGAGTCCGTGTCATTCCAAAGCAGTGACGGTTTGACGAAGGTGACGCAAACCGACGTTTCCGGCGCCGGAACGGTTTCCGCGCCGGCGTTTGACCTCACCACCACCGACGTGACGACCGTTGATTCTGCCACCGGCAATCGCACAGAAACGGTGACGGATTCCAATTCAGACGGATCGTTGCGTGACCAAAGCGTTACGGTTCTGGATACGGATGGCATCACGCGTACCATCGAAAAAGATACGACCGGCGCGGTAACCAACGGCGGGGCCAGTATCTTTGACCGGATCGAGACGGTTGTCGTCGGAACCGGCGGCTCGGTCATCGATACGGCTTCCACCTATGCAATGAACGGAACGCTCGTCAATCAGACGACCACCACAACCAGCGCCGACCGCCTGACGAAAGTCGTTCAAGCCGACCTTACTGGCGACGGTACGGTGAATTTGACGACGACCACGACGACTTCTGCGGTAGCCGGTGGCGGATCGACGGTCACCGTTACCGATCAGAGCGCGAATGGCACTTTGATTGACACCACTACGACGAATACCTCCGCGAACGGGCTTGTCGTAACGACCCATAGCAATGTGGGTGGGAATGTAACGACCACCACCGACGCCACCGTGGTTGACGCAAACACCGGCACCCAAACCGAAACCGTTGCGGTCGATTGCGCGAACGGAACGCTTGAAAGTCAGGTCGTTACAGTAACAAGCGCGGACCGTAACACCCAGACGATTAGCCGTGATTTCAACGGCGACGGAAATGTCGATCAGATTGAGACGATCGACAGACAATCCAACGGTTCGGTTGTCGATACCACTTCCAATTATGCGGCGAACGGAACTCTCCTTGGCCGGGCGATCGTGACGACGAGCGCCGATGGCTTGTCGAGGACGACGACAAATGCGGTCGATGGAAAAGTCGATTCGACGACGGCGGATGTCACTGTTCTCAACGCGGACGGCAGCCGGACCGAAACCATTACGCAGTCGAGCAATAACGGCGACCAGATCAGCCAGACCGTTGCAACGACGAGCGCTACGGGTCTATCGAGGGTAACGACTATCAATCTTGACGGCAAGGTGGACGGCACAACGACTGATGTTACGATCCTCAATGCCGATGGAAGTCGAACGGAAACAGTCACCAATCTCGATTCCACCGGCGCCGCAATCAATTCGACATTGACGACGACTTCGGCGAACGGATTGTCGGTGACAACACTGATTGATGAGAATGGTGACGGCGTTATTGATCTAACAAAGACGGACGAGACCGTCCTCAACGCCGACGGCAGCAGAACCGAGACGATAACCACGGCTAATGCCGACGGAACGTTGAATCAGAAATCTGTTACGACCATTTCGGCCAACGGGTTGAACATAACGGTTCAGGCGGACACCACGGGCGACGGAGCATTCAATCAGGTTACGACTCAGACGACGGAAGCCAACGGCAACGTTGTCGTTCAGGTGCAGAAGCTCAACCAGGCCGGAAGCTTGGTTGCGGAAACCCTCACCACGACTTCGGCAAACGGTCTTGCCCAGACCACCCAGGTCGATCTCAACGGCGATGGCGTGTTCGACGAGACGCAGGCTGATGTGACCGCGATCAATGCCGACGGCAGCCGGACGAAGACAGAAACTGATAGCGTGGGCTCGACGATCGTCGGGACCACGGTGACGGCGATTTCGGCGAACGGTGCGTCCGAAACGGTAACGACGACCAAGGGTAGGACTGTCCAGGAGACCGATGCGACCGCTCTGGTTTATAACGCGGATGGCAGTCAAACGCTGACCCAAGTGGTCAGAAGCGGTAATGGCGCAACGCAGAACGAGACGGTTACGACGACCAGTCTCGACAAGAAAACGACTACGATTCAGACCAATGTTTTTGGGCTGATACCGCACAGTTCGACCGAAACAAAGCTTGTCCAAGCCGATGGGTCGGTGATCGACACGGTAACCGACTTTAACGCAGCCGGCGCGAAGGTAAGCCAGACTATTACGACGGTGTCTGCTAACGGCCTTTCTACCTCCGCAACAGCCGACGAGAACGGTGACGGTACGGTTGACGAGACGGAAAGCGACACGACAGTGATTGGCGTGGATGGCAGCCACACCGAAACGTTTACGGATGTGAACGGTAGCCTCAATTCGATGACGGGCGGTTTTGCTGAGCTCGCCACCGTTATTACCACCACTTCTGCCAACGGCTTGTCGAAGAGCGTTACCACGACGGGGACGAACGGACAGGGATCGCTGGATCACGGTTCGGTGCAGACGACCGTTATCAATGCCGACGATAGCCAGACCATCACGGATACCGAAACGGTCGGATCCGCCACAGACGTTGGGAAGAAAATTACAGACCGAACGGGACTGACGGTTACCGAGCAGCTTTCGACGTTGGGTAACGGGACATTTGACCGAACCGATGTGCTGACCACCCATCTCAACGGCAGTACCACAGAAGCGATTACAAATCTGAATACCGACGGCAGTGTTGGTGAGAGCAAGGTTGCCAATATCAGTGCGGATGGCCGGACAACGACAATTACGGATATTACGAACCAGGGTGGCGTCACCAACCAATCGAGCACGCGTATTACGCCCGATGCCAACGGCAACGCGATCGAGGTTGTAACGAATTCAGCGAGTTCCGGCGTGTTGTTGAACCAGGTTACTACGACCACTTCTGCCAACGGGTTGGACAAGACGGTCGTCATCGACACCAACGGCGATGGGACAATAGACGAGACCGAAACCGACAATATCGTCCTGAATGCTGATGGTAGCCGTAGCGAGATCGTTACCTTACGCGACAGTACCGGCAATCAGATCGAGCAGCGGGTTACGACCACCTCGGCGGATGGGTTGAATATCACCACGTCCACATCAGGTAGTGGGCCGGTTGCGGAGATCGCGCAGAGCGCAAAGGTTCTCAACGTTGATGGATCGACAACGAATACAACGGCAACGACAGTCGTCTTCAATGTTAGCGGATCGGCGCCGGTCGATTCGTTGTTCAACAAGGTCGTGGTCGATAGCAGGGCAGACGGCCACATGGTCACCACGACTTTCTTGAATGGTGACGGGAGCGCCTACGAGACCCGAACCTCGCAAACCGCCGCCGACGGCGTGACAACATTAACTGACTCGGATTTCAACAACGCCGAGCAGATGTCGTTCCAAACGGTTACCACGACCTCTGCAAACGGTCGTATCATTACGGTTGCCGACAACACTCCGTTCAATCCCACCGGAAATATAGTCGAGAAGACGCTTAAGAGCGCCGATGGGTCGGGCAGCTATTCCTGGACGGAGCAAAACAATAGTGGAGCTTACCTGGTCATAGCGGATCATCTGATCGACAGTAACAGTGTCGACACGGTGAGCTTGACGGCGAACGGCGCCGAGGTGACCTATAAAATCGCGGCAGCACAGGAGGCGCAAGATCTCGCTGAGGTAACGCGCATTTACAATGTCGCACTCGGTCGCAATCCCAATGCGGAGGAGTCGCAAACTTGGCTCAAATACCTAACTCCCTCGGGCCTCAACACCACGCAGTTAACTGAGAATCTCCTCCAAACCGCTGGTTTTGAAGATGGGCCAGCAGACGGTTCGGGCGGAACAGGTACGTCATTCAGTTCGAACTTTATAGCAGGATTTGTCGGGGGCACGGGTGCGTCCGCCGAGGGTCTCTCGAACCTTGGCGCAAGCAATGAGGATTTCGTCAATAATATCTATGAAAACACGTTCGGACGCCAAGCTAGTGCGTCCGAACTGAATACTTGGGTAAGCGAGCTGAATGCCGGGACGCTGACACGGGCAGGTCTTGTGCTCGATTTGTCGCAGACCCAGGGGTTAGCTGAATTGCCGAATCAGGTTTTGTTCGATTCATCTGGTGCTCTCGTCGGCGAGATTACCCAGAGCGGAAACGGCGCAAGGACATTCATCGATCCCAAGAGGGGAATCCGATGGAGTTACCGTTACGATCCTCGTGGGGATGACGGCCCCACCCCTGGTCCCAATCCGACCCCCAATCCAGACCCCAACCCCAACCCTGATCCGAACCCAAATCCCAATCCTAACCCGAATCCAAATCCGAGCCCGCACCCGGTAAAATTCCCTCATCAGCCGCCACCGAATCCGCGTGACCCGCTGGTTCTGACTTTTAATGGGGCTCCTCTGACCCTGACGTCAGTAGACGCTTCCCAGGCACATTTTGATTTCACGGGTTCCGGCTTTGCGACTCAAACCGGTTGGATTACGGCTGGTGAGGGAATTCTTATTCTCGACAACGGTCTGGGCGGTAACACCGTTACGCCGGACGAACTGCTCGGCGCAGAAAGCGGTAATGGCTTCGCCGATCTGTCGGCGTTGGACAGCAATCACGACGGCGTTATCGATGCAAGCGATCCAGCTTTCTCTCAGCTGAAGGTCTGGCTCGATCAAAATCTAAATGGCCAACTCGATCCAGGAGAATTGGTGTCACTCAGCAGCCTGGGTATTACCTCGATCTCGTTGTCCACGACGCCGAATGGTCAGGTTGTAAACGGGAACAGGGTGGTAGAGCAGGCAACGTTCAATGTTGCGGGATCATCGACCCCACAGGTCATTTCGGAAGTCGATTTTGCGACCAACACCTCAAATACGATTTACACGCCGCCGGTGGGATTCAAATATTCACCGGCTGCACAGGCACTTCCCGAGCTGGCAGGCTACGGATTTCTGCCAAACCTGCGTGTCTCGATGTCCGAGAATCCAACGCTACTGGCCGACGCAAGGAGCTTTGTCCTTTCTGCCGGTCAGATGAGCGGCGCGACTTTCGATGCGGCCTTTCAAGCACTCATGCTCGAATGGGCCGGTGCTTCCAATATCGACCCCTCCAGCAAGGGGACCAATGTAAATGCGCAGCATTTGGCTTTCGTTTTCGCCGTTTATGGAATCGATCCCACGGTGGAAACTGCCTATGCGGGGAATCCAAATTCACATGCGGGTCCACTTTGGGAGAGCTTGTATCGGACACTTACCGATCAGATGGAGGTGCGGTTCTCTGCGCAAATTGGGTTCAGTCTGTTTGCAAACGGTGCCGATGATAACTCGCTGACCTCAAACCCGTTTCTGGCTTTCGCCAACATCGGCTATGATCCAATAAACGACACGATCGCAGTCAATCTGAATCAGCTGTTGACCTCGATCGTATCAGACGCACCATCCGATCCTACCGCGGCCCAAAATTATTACGATCTTACATTCCGGATCGTTCGGAGGTTGCGGATCGATGTTTTCAATGATGATAATGCGGCGTTTACAGCGGCCGTATTTTCAGAGCTTGATGCACTCGGCGTCAATGCCGCAAATGAATCGGCAGTGCTGAATACCTTTGGATTTGTCGACGATGAGCGGTCGAAGACGGGACAGGTCACGCTCACGTCTAAAAATGAGGTGGTTTTCCTCGGTAGCGGTGACAAGAGCGTTTCTGGAGGAAACGGCGACGGGTATGTCTATTCCACCGAAGGGGGCAACGATACAATCTCTGACGCCGGAGCGGGCGTTGAGGTCGCCTTACAGGGGCTCCCCAAGACGGGCGTTGTGTTTGAGAGACCGAACGGAGGAAATGATCTCCTCATCGTCAACTCAACGACAGGATCAGCTCTCACTATCTCTAGCTTTTTTATAAACTCAAACTCCCCGAAGATCGTATTCGATGATGGTACGTCGCTTTCCCGTAACGATGTAGAGGCGGTGTTACGGAATGAAGCCATAAACTATTTAGCGTCAGCAGCGGCTATCACAGACACTTTCCCCCAGCAGCAAGCGAAACTTGCTTTATTTGGTTTTACCTCGGAAATCGACGAAGGGAATCGAACCGGTACGGTATCTGGTACAGCGGGTTCGGACGTGATTCTCATCGGTACCAGTGACAAGACCGTTGTTGGTGACGGTGGTGCCGATATTTACGTCTACAGTTCGGCCGGTGGCAACGATATTGTCGTCGGCGAAACGGGGGCGACTCTTCTCTTCAGCGATATCGCCTCGAGCGATGTCACTTTGTCACGGCCGAATGGCGCCGCCGACCTTGTGCTCACGGTCACCAGCACGGGTAAGACCGTTACGGTGCAGGGTGAGTACACCAATGGCGGTGCACTGGCCGCAATCACATTCTCAGATGGCGTAAGTTGGAGTCAGGCACAGATCGAAGACATTTTGAATGGTAGTAACGGTGGTGGGTCGGAAAGCCAGCAAGGCTTTCTCTTTAACCGTGGCGTAGGCCAAGTGACACTACCAGCTAGGGGAAGCGGTAGCGTTGGTTTTATTCAGATGGGTGTCGGCATCTCTCCCGATGATGTCATCTTCCAGGCTGATAGCGTCGGCGATCTTGTCGTTAAGCTGCGGGGTAGCAGCGATTCAGTCACTATTCAGGGCGATCTGACAAACCAAAGCGCCGGCGTTTCGAGTGCAGTTAGCCACATCGAATTCAGCGACGGTACGTCAATGGATTTGGGGCAGACAAGCAATGGCCCGAATCCGTTCACCTTTACCTGGCTGGGCAACTCGTCGTTCAATACGCTAAACGGCAGCGGCTTCGGCTCGAACGTCTTTGACATCACGACCAGCAATGTCACGACCAACTTCGCCAACAATGCCGCGGTCGGCGGCACCAACACGCTGGATTACAAACTGGGCTCGGGCCAGTCGGATATCTTCCTGAACGGGGGCAGCGGGGCGATCAGCTTCGGCGCCGGTATCACGGCGCAGAATGTGTACCTGCAAGCCGACGACAATACCGGCAATCTGTTCGTCAAAATCCAGGGCGATGCGAACGATACGATTACAGTGCATAACGACCTGACCGGCCATTCCGGCGGCACGGTGACGAGCGGTGTCGACCGGCTGGAGTTCAGCGATGGCTCTTCGATCAGCCTCGCCGGCAGTGCCAACAGCCCGCTAACGTTCACACGGCTGGGCAATTCCTCGTTCAGCACGGTGACGGGCAGCGCGTTGGGCTCGAACGTCTTTGACATCACGACCAACAATATCACGACCAACTTCGCCAATAATGCCGCGGTCGGTGGTACCAACACGCTGGATTACAACCTGGGCTCGGGCCAGTCCGACATCTTCCTGAACGGGGGCAGCGGGGCGATCAGCTTCGGGGCGGGAGTCACGGCACAGAATGTGTACCTGCAAGCCGATGACAATACCGGCAATCTGTTCGTCAAAATCCAGGGCGATGCGAACGATACGATTACAGTGCATAACGACCTGACCGGCCATTCCGACGGCACGGTGACCAGCGGGGTCGACCGGCTGGAGTTCAGCGATGGCTCTTCGATCAGCCTCGCCGGTAGTCCCAATAGTCCGCTGACGTTCACGCGGCTGGGCAACTCGGCATTCAGCACGGTGACGGGTAGCGCGTTGGGCTCGAACGTCTTTGACATCACGACCAACAACATCACCGCTAACTTCGCCAACAATGCTGCGGTCGGCGGCACCAACATCGTCGAGTATGTGAAGGGCTCCGGCCAGTCGGATATCTTCCTGAATGGCGGCAGCGGGGTGATCAGCTTCGGGGCGGGGGTCACGGCGCAGAATGTGTACCTGCAAGCCGATGACAATACCGGCAATCTGTTCGTCAAGATCCAGGGCGACGCGAACGATACGATCACGGTGCACAATGACCTGACCGGCCATTCCGATGGCACGGTGACGAGCGGGGTCAACCGGCTGGAGTTCAGCGATGGCTCTTCGATAAATCTTAACGGCAGCCCAGGCAACCCGCTGACGTTCACGCGGTTGGGCAACTCGTCGTTCAACACGCTGACGGGCAGTAGCTTCGGCTCGAACGTCTTTGATATCACGACCAACAATATCATAACCAACTTCGCCAACAATGCCGCGGTCGGCGGCACCAACACGCTGGATTACAACCTTGGCTCGGGCCAGTCCGACATCTTCCTGAACGGCGGCAGCGGGGCAATCAGCTTTGGGGCCGGGGTCACGGCACAGAATGTGTATCTGCAAGCCGATGACAATACCGGCAATCTGTTCGTCAAGATCCAGGGCGATGCGAGCGATACGATCACGGTGCATAACGACCTGACCGGCCATTCCGACGGCACGGTGACGAGCGGGGTCAACCGGCTGGAGTTTAGCGATGGCTCTTCGATCAGCCTCGCCGGCAGTGCCAACAGCCCGCTAACGTTCACACGGCTGGGCAATTCCTCGTTCAGCACGGTGACGGGCAGCGCGTTGGGCTCGAACGTCTTTGACATCACGACCAACAATATCACGACCAACTTCGCCAATAATGCCGCGGTCGGTGGTACCAACACGCTGGATTACAACCTGGGCTCGGGCCAGTCCGACATCTTCCTGAACGGGGGCAGCGGGGCGATCAGCTTCGGGGCGGGAGTCACGGCACAGGATGTCTACGAGCAGGCCGACGGCAGCGGCAATCTGTTCGTCAAAATTCTGAACGATGGGTCGGACTTCATCACGGTGCACAACGATCTGACCGGCCATTCCGACGGCACGGTGACGAGCGGAGTCAACCAGCTCGAGTTTAGCGACGGCTCGACGGTCAATCTCAACGGCAGACCAGGTAACCCGCTGACGTTCACGTGGCTGGGTAGCCCAAATGTGTCTCTCCACGGCAGTACTTTTGGAGCAAACTCGTTTGAGTTTGGTGCGGGATCGGAAGTGGCAACAGGTGGCAGCGGCAACAACAGATATGTCGTTTCTTCGGCCACGGGACAGGCCACGATTAATCCGAATGAGGCTGCCGGGACAACAAATGAGCTTGACTTTACTGGAGGCATCACCGACCAAAATCTGTGGTTCCTACGGTCTGGTAACGACCTGAAAATTGATCTGCTGGGGACAAGTACGCAGGTAGACGTTAGCGGTTGGTTCAATGGAAGCTCCAACCAACTTCAGGAGATATCGGCTGGCGGTCTTAAGATCGATAGCCAAGTTTCGCAGCTTGTGCAGGCAATGGCGACGTATTCAGCAAACAACCCTGGTTTCGATCCAGCGTCTTCAACCAATATGGTGCCAAACGACACTAATTTGCAGTCCGCGCTTGCCACGGCGTGGCACGCCTGACGCATAGGCTAGACTTGCCTAACCTAAAAGAGAGTTGGGGGATATTGGTCCCAACGTAAGCATCGTTATCAGGCCAAGCCGTTTTTTTGTTCGGCCGCTAAGGGCTCCGCCCTCGCGCGGGCAAGGGTGAAGTCTCAGAAAGATCCGGGACCGGCCGGGGCGGTCTCCCCGACCTTCCGCGCAGGTCACAAACACCAAAAGCTCTCACGTTCGCAACCTGCTTGTGCAGGCCGGGTGATCCCCCTCCGCTCCGGCCGCCCTTGCCCTTGCTACCCCGGTCTCGCCGACGGGCAGGGGTGCAGCGCAGCGCTGCGCATGCACCCCAAACCCTAAAAGGAGATTGATCATGGCTGCCAAGAATGCGGAAATCATCCCTCAAAACGGAATCGAGCGTTTCATTCCGCTCAACAAGCTCAAAAAGTCTCCAAAGAACGCCCGCAAGACGCCGCATAGCGAGGCGTCGATTGAGGCCTATGCGGCCAGCATCGCCGCAAAGGGCATTCTGCAAAACCTTGTTGTCGAGCCGGAAGTCGACGCGGATGGCGCGGCGACGGGTTTTTATTTCGTCACCATTGGCGAGGGCCGCAGGCTGGCGCAGCTTTTGCGTGTCAAACGCAAGGAGATCAAGAAGACCGAGCCGATCCGCTGTGTCATTGATACCGCCAACGACCCTCACGAAATCAGTCTCGACGAAAACGTCACGCGCGAGAATATGCACCCCGCCGACCAGTTCGAGGCGTTCAAGAAGCAGGGGACGCGGCTGATCGGCATCTACGATAGCCAGGTTGCGTTCGGGCAGTCACGCGTCCTGTTGGTCTGGACCCGCCTGATCATGCCGAATGGCCGCTCGATCGTGCTGGAGCGCCAGCCTGGCGCCGATACATCAGGCTATTCAGGACTTCAGGATGAAGTCGACAATCACTGGGGCGCCTTGTTCAAGGCCGCGCTCTTGTCGACATTGCTCGGCGTCGGCAGTGAACTCGGGTCCACCACCGGGACCGGCAGCAATAGCGATGTCATATCAGCGCTTCGCCGCGGATCGAGCGATAGCCTCAACCAGACCGGCCAGAAAGTCGTTCAGCAGAATCTCAATATTCAGCCGACCTTGACG
>Ga0209168_10001911_pt1 | contig 15662 bp, 15 predicted proteins | sample Coa_R1_FD_187156 | JGI IMG/M metagenome (GOLD analysis project Ga0209168, IMG submission 187156) | Surface soil microbial communities from Centralia Pennsylvania, which are recovering from an underground coalmine fire - Coalmine... | ecosystem: Environmental > Terrestrial > Soil > Unclassified ... | reverse complement strand
TTTTGGTCGACGGCTTTTGCCGGACGAGCGCGCCGATGAGCGCCTTGGCGTTGTCGGAGAGGGCCTGCTCGGTGAACGAGACCTTGCCGATCCGCGCGTGCACGATGCCCGCCTTCTCGACGCGGTACTCGATCTTGCCGCCCTTGGCGTCCCTCACCGCCGCGCCGACGTCGAACGTGACCGTGCCGACCTTCGGGTTCGGCATGAGGCCCCGCGGGCCGAGGACGCGGCCGAGCTTTCCGACCGACCCCATCATGTCCGGGGTCGCGATCACGCGGTCGAAGTCCAGGAAGCCCTCGGAGACCTTCGCGACCAGATCGTCGCTCCCGGCGAGATCGGCGCCGGCCTCGCGGGCCTCGCGCTCCTTCTCGCCCTTCGCGAAGACCAGGACGCGGACGGTCTTTCCGGTCCCGTGCGGTAGGACGATCGCCCCGCGTACCATCTGATCGGCGTGCTTCGGATTGACGCCGAGTCGGACCGCGAGGTCGACCGTTTCGTCGAACTTGGCGTACTTGGCCTTCTTCACGAGGGCACACGCCTCCTCGACGCTGAATTTGCGCGACTGGTCGAACATGGCGACGACCGCCGCGCGCTTCTTGGGGACCTTCGGCATTTTCCTCCTTTTTCGGCTGTTTGGCCTCCCACCGCGCTCCGCATCACTGCCGCGGAGTGGTGGTGTGCTTTCTTCTGCAGAAACTCGTCTCGCTCGCTTATCCGACCACGTCGATTCCCATCGAGCGCGCCGTGCCCATGACGGTTTGAATCGCCGATTCGATGTCGGTGCAGTTCATGTCGGGCATCTTCTGCTGGGCGAGCTCGCGGACCTGCTTCATGGTGACCTGACCGACCTTCACCTTGTTCGGCTCCTTGGAGCCCGACCCGGGCTTCTTGCCGGTGGAGAGGCCCGCCGCCTTCTTCAGGAGGACGCTCGTCGGCGGCGTCTTCAGCAGCATGCTGAAGCTGCGGTCCGAGTAGACCGTCAGGACGACGGGGATGATCATGTCGCTTCCCTGCGTCTTGGCGTTGAACTCCTTGCAGAACGCCATGATGTTCACCCCGTGCGGGCCGAGGGCGGGCCCGACGGGCGGTGCCGGGCTGGCCTTGCCCGCCGGCAGCTGGAGCTTCACGTAACCGGAGATTTTCTTCGCCATGACGAAACCTCAAACCCTCTTTTCTACTTGGCTGAAGTCGAGCTCGACCGGCGTGGCGCGGCCGAAGATCGAAACCTTGACCCGGAGCTTCTGCTTGTCCGGTTTGACCTCTTCGACCGTCCCGGAGAAGTTCGCGAACGCCCCGTCGATCACGCGGATCTCGTCGCCCGCCTCGAACGTCACGCGCGGCTTGGGCTTGACGGCCCCCTCGACGATGCTCTTGCGAAGCTCGTCGATCTGCGGGGGCGTCACCTCTTGAGGACGCTGGTTGCCGATGAAGCCCGTCACCTTCGGTGTGTCCTTGACGACGTGCCAGACCTCCTCGCTCATCTCCATCTCGACGAAGATGTAGCCGGGAAAGCTCGTCTTCTGGCGGCTGCGCGTCTTGCCGCCCGCCCTCTGCTCGGTCACCGTCTCGGTAGGGATGAGCACCTCGCCGAAGCGATCCTCCATGTGGTGCTCTTTGATGCGCTGGAGCAGCGCCTCTTTGACCTTGGTCTCGTATCCCGAGTAGGTCTGAATCACGTACCACTTCTTGGCCATGACGCCTCAGGTCCCCCCGTAGACGAGATTGGTGACGAAGCCCCAGAACTTGTCCATCAACGCGAAGAAGACGGTGGAGACGACCGTCGTCACGATGACGACGAAAGTTCCGTTCGTCACCTCGTCTCGCGTGGGCCACGTGACCTTGGACATCTCGGCGGCCACTTCCTCGGCGAGCTGCCGCGCGCGCGTTCTATACCAGTAGTAGAAGGCCACCACCGCCCCCACGAGAGCGGAGATCGGCATGACGATCTCGTCGCGCGGCTCGCCGAGGGCCGGCTTGTACGACTGGAGCCTGAGCCACAAGAGCTCGAGCGCCTTGGACACGAAGAACGCGACCGCGATGGCCCCGAAGAAGTAGCTCGCGTACACGTACCGCTGAGCTCCGAGCTGCGACGGCGACGCCACGCCGCCGACGGGGGCGACGTCGTGCCTCTCCTCGTCGCCCGAGGGCACCCCGGTCTCCGCGTCGGGACCCGCGCTCGCCGATTCGCCGGGCGGCGGGGACACGTCGCCGCGAGACTCTTCGGAGGGCTCCGGAGCCTCGGGATCGTCATGCTGTGGCTTGGCGTCTTCGTTGACCGGCATCTCTTCGCTCTCGACTCGGCGACTCGACCGACAGCTCGGCAGGGGCTGAGGGGCTCGAACCCACGACCTGCGGATTTGGAATCCGCTGCTCTACCAACTGAGCTAAACCCCTATTCCTGGTTCTTCACTTCGTCTCGCGGTGGACCGTGTGCCGCTTGCACGCGGGGCAGAACTTCTTCAAGGAAAGCTGGCCCTTGCGGTCCGGGTTGCGCGTGGTCCTGTAGTTTCTCGATTGACACTCCGTGCAGGCGAGCGAGACGGCGACTCGCTCTGCCATGAATTACGCGAGGATCTTGGTGACGATGCCCGCGCCGACGGTGCGGCCGCCCTCGCGGATGGCGAAGCGCTGCTGCTCCTCGAGCGCGACGGGGGTGATGAGCTCGATCATCATCTTCGTGTTGTCGCCCGGCATGACCATCTTGGTCCCCTCCGGCAGCTCCACCGTCCCGGTCACGTCCGTCGTGCGCATGTAGAACTGCGGCCGGTACTTGGTGAAGAACGGCGTGTGACGCCCGCCCTCCTCCTTCTTGAGCACGTACACTTCCCCCTCGAACTTGGTGTGCGGCGTCACCGACGCAGGCTTGGCCAGCACCTGGCCGCGCTCGATCTCGTTCTTCTCGATCCCGCGCAGCAGCACCCCGATGTTGTCGCCCGCCTGACCCTGGTCGAGCAGCTTGCGGAACATCTCCACCCCCGTGGCCACCAGCTTGCGCGTGTCCACGAAGCCGATGAGCTCCACCTCTTCGCCCACCTTGACCACCCCGCGCTCGACTCGACCCGTCGCCACCGTCCCGCGGCCCTTGATCGAGAACACGTCCTCCACCGCCATCAAGAACGGCTTGTCGATGTCGCGCACCGGGTCCGGAATCTTGCTGTCGAGCGCCGACATCAGCTCGTCGATCGACTTCTCCCACTTGGGGTCCCCGTTGAGCGCCGGCAGCGCCGCGCCCCGGATCACCGTCGCGTGGTCCCCGTCGAACTTGTACTTGTTCAATAGCTCCCGGACCTCCATCTCCACCAGGTCCAGCATCTCCGCGTCGTCCACCGCGTCGCATTTGTTCAAGAACACCACGATGTGGTTGAGACCCACCTGCCGCGCCAAAAGAACGTGCTCGCGCGTCTGCGGCATCACGCTGTCGAGCGCGCTCACCACAAGGATCGCGCCGTCCATCTGCGCCGCTCCCGTGATCATGTTCTTGATGTAGTCCGCGTGACCCGGACAATCGACGTGCGCGTAGTGACGCTTGTCGCTCTCGTACTCCACGTGCGCCACCGCGATCGTCACCGTCTTGGTCTCGTCGCGAACCGTCCCGCCCTTGGCGATGTCCTTGTAGCTGATCACCTTCGCCAGGTTCTTCTTCGACTGCACCTTCACGATCGCCGCCGTCAACGTCGTCTTGCCGTGGTCGATGTGTCCGATCGTCCCCACGTTCACGTGCGGCTTGCTCCGTACGAACTTCTCCTTACCCATGACGAGTCTCTCTCTTTCGGGAATCGAGTGATTGAAGTGTCTAGTTTCCCTTGACCTTGGCGACGAGCTCTTCCTGGATCGCCGGGGGGACCGGGGAGTAATTCGAGAACTGCATCGACGAAGTACCGCGTCCCTGCGTCATCGTCCGAAGATCGGTGACGTAGCCGAACATCGTGGCGAGCGGCACCTCGGCGTCGATCACCTGCGCGTTTCCGCGCTGGCTCATGCCGAGGATGCGGCCGCGACGCGAGTTCAGGTTGCCGATGACGTCGCCCAGGTACTGCTCGGGCACGACGACCTCGATCTTCATGATGGGCTCGAGCATGACGAGGCCCGCCCGCCGGGCGCCGTCCTGGAAGCAGAGCGACGCCGCCACCTCGAACGCCTGCGCGCTCGAGTCGACCTCGTGGTAGCTGCCGTCGGTCAGCTTGCACATCATGTCGACGACGGGGTACCCGGCGAGGACCCCGCGGGCCATCGCTTCCCGGACGCCCTTCTCGATCGCGGGAATGAACTCCTTGGGGACGACGCCGCCCACGATGTCGTTGTCGAACTCGAAACCCTTGCCGCGCTCGAGCGGCTCGAGCTCCATGACCACGTGACCGTACTGGCCCCGGCCGCCCGTCTGCTTGGCGTACTTGTGCTCGCAGCCGACCTTGCGGGTGATGGCCTCGCGGTAGGCGACCTCCGGCTTGCCGACGTTCGACTCGATCTTGAACTCGCGCTTGAGCCGGTCGCAGATGATCTCGAGGTGAAGCTCGCCCATCCCGCTGATGATGGTCTGCCCGCTCTCCTCGTCGGTATGGACGCGGAAGCTCGGGTCCTCCTGCGCGAGCTTCTGGAGCCCCACGCCGAGCTTCTCGACGTCGGCCTTGGTCTTCGGCTCGATGGCGATCGAGATGACCGGCTCGGGGAAGATCATCTGCTCGAGCAGGATCGGGTGCTTCTCGTCGCAGAGGGTGTCGCCCGTGCGTGTGTCGCGGAAGCCGACGGCGGCGAAGATGTTGCCCGCGTCGGCTTCCTGGACCTCTTCGCGCTTGTTGGCGTGCATGCGCAGGATGCGCCCGATCCGCTCGCGCTTGTCGCGGGTCGAGTTGAGGACCATCGTGCCGCTCGAGACCTTGCCCGAGTAGACGCGGAAGAAGGTCAGGTTGCCGTGCGGGTCGTTGATGATCTTGAACGCCAGCGCGCTGAAGGACTCGTCGTCGGACGCCTTGCGCCCGATCTCGGGCTTGTCCTTCTTGCTCGGGTCGAGGCCCTTGACCGGCGGGATGTCGACGGGCGACGGTAGGTAGTTGACGACGGCGTCGAGGAGCATCTGTACGCCCTTGTTCTTGAACGCCGAGCCGCAGATGACCGGCACGAGCTTGAAGTTGATCGTCCCGTGGCGAAGCGCCCGGTGGATCATCTCGCTCGTCACCTTCTCGGTGTGCCCGTCGAGATAGAGGGCCATGATCTCGTCGTCGACGTCCGCGCAGGACTCGACGAGCTTGTCGTGCCACTGCTGCGTGACGTCCTTGTACTCGGCCGGGATGTCGAACCAGTCGTACTTCTGGCCCTTCGACTCCTCGTCGAACACGGCCGCCTTCATCTTGATGAGGTCGATGATCCCGCGGTGCCGGTCTTCCTCACCCAGCGGCCACTGGATGGGCACCGGGTTCGTACCGAGTCGATCCTTCATGCTGTTGACGCACATGAGGAAGTCGGCGCCGACCTTGTCCATCTTGTTCATGAAGGCGACGCGCGGGACGCGGTACTTGTCGGCCTGCCGCCACACGGTCTCGCTCTGCGGCTCGACCCCGTTGCCTCCGTCGAACACGGCGACCGCGCCGTCCAGGACGCGCAGACTCCGCTCGACCTCGATGGTGAAATCGACGTGGCCCGGCGTGTCGATGATGTTCACGCGGTGGCTGACGCCGCCCCACGGGCCCTCGGTGGGACGCCAGAAGCAGTTGGTCGCCGCCGAGGTGATCGTGATCCCGCGCTCTTGCTCCTGGACCATGTAGTCCATGGTCGCCGCGCCTTCGTGGACCTCGCCGATCTTGTAGTTGACGCCCGTGTAGTAGAGGACGCGCTCGGTCGTGGTCGTCTTGCCGGCATCGATGTGGGCCATGATGCCGATGTTGCGCGTCCTCTCCAACGGATACTCGCGAGCCACGGAACTCTCCTCTCGTCCTTTCGATGCCGTTAGCGGGGCTGGTGACGTCGCCGTCCTGACAAGACAAAACCCCCTCTGGCCTTTCGTCTCCCGCGTTTTGGAAGACAGCCGCGATCCCGGAGGAGAACGGCGGACCCAGAGAGGGTTCGGGGCACTGCGCAATGGGGCGAGGTGACCCGATCCTTATGTCGGCTTCGTCATGGTCGCTGCGATCGGCTCCCTCGTAGGCTGGTCTACCAGCGGTAGTGGGCGAAGGCCTTGTTGGCCTCGGCCATCTTGTGGGTGTCGTCCTTCTTCTTCACCGCGTTGCCACGACCGTTCGCGGCGTCCACGAACTCCGCCGCGAGGCGCTCGCGCATCGTCTTTTCCCCGCGGTCGCGCGAGTACATCACGAGCCAGCGCATCGCGAGGGTGACCCGGCGCTCGGGCCGCACCTCGACCGGAACCTGGTACGTGGCACCCCCGACGCGGCGGCTCTTGACCTCGAGCTTCGGCTTCACGTTGTCGAGCGCCTTGCGGAAGACCTCGAGCGGCTCCTCCTTGTACCGATCGCGGATCACGTCGAGCGCGCCGTAGAGGATGCCCTCCGCCGTCGACTTCTTGCCGGCCAGCATCAGGGTGTTCGTGAACTTGGAGACGAGCTTGTCCTTGAACTTCGGGTCCGGGATGATGCGGCGCTTGGGGACTTCGCGGCGGCGGGGCATGGGAAATTCGCTCTTCTCTCGGGCCTGGGATCACGCCTTGGGCCGCTTGACGCCGTACTTCGAGCGCTTGCGGTTGCGGTTGACCTTGTTCGTCGACGAGGGGCCGATGGCGCCGGACGCGTCGAGCGTCCCGCGCACCACGTGGTAGCGTACGCCCGGCAGGTCCTTCACGCGGCCCCCTCGAATGAGGACGACCGAGTGCTCCTGAAGGTTGTGCCCCTCGCCCGGGATGTACGAGGTGACCTCCATGCCGTTGGTCAGGCGCACGCGGCACACCTTGCGCAGCGCCGAGTTCGGCTTCTTCGGGGTCGTCGTGTACACGCGGACGCAGACCCCGCGCTTCTGGGGGCACGCCTTGAGGGCCGGCGAAGCCGTCTTCACGCGCGCGGCGATCCGGCCATGGCGGATGAGCTGATTGATCGTGGGCATCGGTCTCGTTCCCCGCCGGCCGCGGCGGAAGCCGGTGAAAGGCGCACGTCGGCACCCCCCGGCCGCGGGGAGGCGCAATTTACTTAGGGCGGCTCGCGTGTCAAGGCTGCGGGGTGCCGCTCGCGCCCCCGATCGACGCGCCGCCCGAGACCGTCATCGAGGCCCTGTCGCCGCTCCGTAACGACTTTTCGGTCGCCGTCTTGTCGCCGGGAAACGCGTTCGCGGTGGGGGCCATCGTCCGCGTAGCGCACAGCTTCCTGGCGCGGGAGATCCTCGTCGTCGGCCGCGAGCCTTACTACGCGAAGGCGTCCATGGGCATGCACAAGTACGAGACCATCCGGCGTTTGCCGGACGTCGCGGCGCTCCGCGCCCACGCGCGTGGCCGTCCGCTCTGGGTGGTCGAGAAGGACCACGCGCGGCGGTCGGTCCAATCGGTCCGGCAGTTTCCCGCGGGCGTCGTCCTCGTGTTCGGGAGCGAGCGCTTCGGCGTGCCGGCGGAGCTCGTCGAATCGGCCGACGACGTCATCGGCATCCCGATCTACGGCGTCAACCACTCGCTCCCGGTCACGGTGGCCGCGGGCATCGTGATGCACGAGTGGGCGCGCCGCCGGTACGGCGACGGGAACGTGATGTGACGCAAGCCGCGGTTCGCGCGGGGTCCCTCGCTTCGCTCGAGCGTGCGGACTTTTAGTTCACGACCTGGCCGCAAACGTTGGTTCCCGTGCAGACGATGTTCGGGTTCGTGTTGCAGCAGTCTGCGGTCGTCATGCACTTGGAGCCGATGGGGGCGGCGGTGCACCCCATGGGCGGCGGCTTCTTGGCGATGACCTCTTGCGTCCACTGCGGCGTGTGGTTGTGCGTCGTGATGTCCTGGTACGGCAAGAAGAACGCTGGGAAGGACGGGTCGCCGCCCTGCCCTTCGGTCAGGTTGATCGCCGCCATCCAGAGCTTGGGCTGCTGGCAGGCGTTGTCGAACGGCGTCCCGTGCGCGGCCCCCGGCTGCTCGGCGCTGTCCGGCGGATAGCACTGGTACATGCCCTGGAGGTGGTTGCGGACGCGCACGCCGTAGTCGCGCGTCGACGAGAACGCGACCCAGAGGAGCTTGCCCCCCTTGTAGCTCTGCACGAAGGGCGACCATCGAGGCCACGAGTTCGACAGCGGCAGCGGCGCCGAGGCGGACGAGCCGTTCGCCCGCTCGAGGTCGACGGGCATGGCCGCCGTCGACGACGTGAGCATCAGGCGCGCGTTCGGATTCGAGAAGCTGTCGTTCGGACACGACGGGTGCGGGGTCATCGTGCAACCGTCGATCGCGCTGACGCTGCCGTCGTGCGCGGCCCGGTCGAAGACGATGAACGTCCCGTCCGGCGAGTAGCTCGGGTAGTAGTTGTTCTCGCCCGCGCTCTTGATGAACTCCGTCGGGGTGCCGAACTTCTGGTTGCCCATGTACGGAAGGATCCAGATGCTCCCGCCGTACTCGTGGTCGTCGTCGTTGCGGTTGCCGCCGACGCCGCCGCTCCAGCTCGCGACGGTCTGCGGCAGCGTGTAGACGACGTTCGTCCCGTCCGGCGACCAGTCGGGCATCGTCGGCCGGTCGTTCGTGTTGCCGAACGTGATGCTGCTGATCGTCATGCCCGCGTTGCCGTCCCACAGCGCGAAGTTGTTCGTGGGGGTCGTGTTCGACCCGTCGGACGTCAGGTAGAGCGTGTGGCTCGGCGACATCGTGCTGAACCCGGGCGGCTGGCCGCCTCGGTTGCCCCCGCCTAGCCCGCCCAACCCGCCGCCCCCTCCGCCGGGGGTCGTGCCGAGCGTCATGTAGGCCTTCATGTCGATGAGCGACCCGCTGACGTCGCTGTACTCGTCGTCGGAGTCGGCGTCGTCCGAGTAGACGACCATGCGCAGCCCGTCCCGCGAGAGCGCGTGGCAGCCGTTGCACGTGGCGCTGAGGACCTTGCCGGGGGGATTGCCCTGGGTCGTGCCCGTGATCTGAACCTCGGGGTTCGTCGTGTCGCCGAAGCTCTTGACCCAGATCTGCCCGCCCGTGCCGCTCGAGGTGACGAGCGACTTCCAGTAGTAGATGTCGCCGAGCAGGTCCTCCTGCGCGATCGACATGCGCACCGGGTTCGCCGACGTCGACGCACATGTCCCGTCCGCGCTGCCGCGGACACTGATGCTGATGGGCGTGCCGCCCGCGTTGGCCGACGTGATGAGCGTGTAGAGGCCCTGGGTGACGACGTACTCGCAGCCGCCGGACGCCACCGGGTTGGGCTGGCTGGTGTCCTGCGTCTGCGCGGAGCACTTCGTGACGATGCGAACGTCCGTGTTGGTGCTGCTGTTGGTGAAGTCGATCTCGTACATCTTGTAGCCGCCGAACGGCGTCCACTGGACCGACAGCAGGTTCATGTTCGGCGGCACGAGGACGCCATCGATCGGGTAGACGATCTTGATCGCGGGACCGGCAGCGCACGCCGGGGCGCCCATCTGCGGGAACTTGCACCCGGAGCAATCGGGAGCCGTGTACGAGCCCCTGGGAATGAGGACACCGGCGTCGTTCGTCATGGCGCCCTGCGGAAGGGCGGAATCTCCGATGAGGCTTCCGCCCGGTCCCCCGTCCCCTCCTCCGGGCAGGATCGAGTTGGACCCATCGTCGCCGCCGTCGAGCTCGCCTCCCGAGCCGCTGCCGCCGGTGGTGCCGGTACCGGCATCATCGAACTGGGTCTTGTTGCTGCCACACGCATAGAGCCCGACGACCGCCGGGACGACGAACCCGAGAGCCGCTACGCCGAGACGCGAGAGCCCCATGGGAAACCTCCGCACATGTTGTGCCCACGAAACAGGGACAGCCAACCTTGTAAGGATACACCCGCGACGTCTATGGCGGCCCCCCACCTGAGACGCTCCAGAGGCGCGGATTCAAAGGAAGTTCACTGCCCCTACCATTCCGGATGGCCCGGTAAGTCCTTCTCTGTTCGACGCTTTCTTGGTCGGGGGCCGATTGGGCGCATACTATCGCACATCGGAGGCGCCCGTGCTCGACCCTTCTATGGACTGGATGGCCGACCTCGACGTCGGGAACGACGCGGAAGACGCAGAGATGATTGAGGTCGTCGAAGAGCTCTTCTTCGAAGATGTGGTCGACGAGGGGGTCGCGTGCGCTGCCGAGGCGTCCGACGCCCCCGCCGAGGGGGCGCCCGAGCCGGACACGTTCGTCGCCCTCGTGCGGGTCCTCGAAGAGGCTGTGCTTGCGCAGCGGGCGGACACGCAGGCCATCGCGTGCCTGCGCGCCCTGCTCGGGGTCACGCGGATCGAGGACGCGCCCTTCGACGAGGGGCGTACGCAGGCTCTGGTCGACGGAGGTCTGGTCGTCCGGACCGCGGACGGCGTGCACCGGTCCGACGCGCTCGCCCGGCAGGTCATCGCGTGGCGAGGCATTCTCAACGGCGAGAGCGATGACTTCGAGGGCTGCGGGCAGCGGTCGCTCGACGAGTGGTCGGCGGACCTGGTGGCGCGCGTCGTCGGGGGGGGCGGCACCAGCCTACGGGCGGAGAGCGTTCGGCGCGAGCTCCGCCGGCGGGGCGTGGCCGCCTTCGGGCTTCTGTCGCAAGCAGCTTGACGCGCAAAGAGAAGCAAAAGGCGCGCAAGGAGAAATGCGGGGTACGCCACCTGCGTTGCTCGGGCCCACGGGTTCATCCATACTCCGCGCCCTTCGAGGAGGCTGCGATGTTCAAGGCGGTTGGCGTCGGCGCGATGGCGTTCGTGGCGGTGGCGATCGTCGCCTGTTCGAGCAACACGAGCGGTTCGCCCGGGTTCGGGAGCGGCGCCGCGTCGGGCACTGCCGCGAGCGGCAGCTCCGGATCGAGCACCGGGAGCAGCGCCGGGGGCGACGACGGCGGCGGGAGCAGCGGATCCTCGGGCAGCTCGACGTCCGGATCGAGCTCGGGCTCGACGGGCGGGTCGAACAGCGGCTCGGCGAGTGGGAACGTCATGAACAACCCGCCCCCCGGCATGAGTGGTTCCAACAGCGGGTCGACGACCGGATCGAGCACCGGCTCGCACAGCGGATCGGCCGGCGGCGGCGACGGCGGCACCGGCGCGTGCGGCCCCATGTGCACTCGCCTGGGCAAGTGCTGCCCGCTGCTCTCCGCAGTCGACGCCGGGAGCCTGACGAGCTCCTGCGCGGGCCTCGCGGCCGGCTGCATGGAGAGCACCTGCCAGCAGTTGCTCGGCTCCTCGCTCGGGCTCCTCTGCCCCATGTGACGACGAGCGCTACGTCATGTATTCGGCGTTGATCTCGACGTACCGGTGACTGAGGTCGCAGCCCCAGACCTTGGCTCGGTGGCGGCCCTCCCCCACGCACACGTCGATCGAGACGCGCGACGACGACTTGATGCTGCGCGCGAGCGCGTCGAGGTCGGTCGTCACGGGCTCGGCGCGCCGGCAGAGCACCTGACCCATCATCTCGATGGTCACGTCTCGCCGGTCGATCGACCCGCCGGGGCCCTCCCCGTCGGGCTTGCCGATGGCCATCACGACGCGGCCCCAGTTCGGGTCCCCGCCGAACACGGCCGTCTTGACGAGCGGGGAGTTGACGATCTTCTTCGCCATCGCCTTGGCCTCGGCCACCGAGCCGTCGCTCCGGACGGTGCACTCGATGAGCTTCGTGGCACCCTCGGCCTGCGAGACGACGTCGCGCGCGAGCTTGATCGACATGCAGCGCACGGCGTCGGCGAGATCCGCGTCGGCCGCGGCGTCCACGCGCGCCCGCCGGGTCGAGAAGACGACCACCGAGTCGCTCGTGCTCGTGTCCGAGTCCACGCTGATGCTGTTGAAGGTCCTCTCGACCGCGGTGGTGAGGATCTCCTTGAGCCGGGCGGCCGGGACGTCGGCGTTCGTGAAGAAATAGACCAACATCGTCGCCATGTTCGGCTCGATCATCCCCGCGCCCTTCGCCATCGCGCACACGACGACGTCGCCGAATCGCACCGAGCAGACCTTGGGGGCTCGATCGGTCGTCAAGATCGCTCGTGAGACGGCGTCCAGGCCGCCCGGCGCGAGCTGGGAGGAGAGGCCTTCGACCGCCGCGCCGATCTTGGACATCGGGAGCGGGACGCCGATGACGCCCGTGCACGAAAGCACGATGTCCCCCTCGAGGACCCGGAACTCGCGCGCGAGGCGGCGCGCCATCTCCCGGGTATCCTCCGCGCCGTGGGGGGTGAACACGTTCGCGTTCTTGCTGACGACGGCGAGGAGCTGCGCCCGACCGCCGGCGAGGTGTTCCCGATCCCACTCGACCGCGTAGCCGGGACACCGGTTCTTCGTGAAGACCCCGGCGGCGGGGCCGGGCTCGTCGAGCCTGACGACGCTGAAGTCGAGCACCCCCGGCGTCTTGATCCCCGCGCAGACCGCGGCCGACGTGAACCCCGCCGGCTGGTGCGCCAAGGTGCCGTCGACGCGAACCTCGCGCCCCTCGGTGCGCGACTCGAAGGACAAGACGTCGTGCGCGGGGTCGACGGAATCGGCGACGGTCAGGTGGGCGTTCCAGTCGTCGAACAGCCGGCGCCTCACGCCGAAGCTCCCGGGACGTCGCCGACGTGGACCGTGAGGACGGGGCACGGCGCGGTGCGGACCACCTTCTCGGCGACGCTCCCGAGCAGAGCCCGCGCGAGACCGCGGCGACCGTGCGTGCCGAGGACGATCATGTCGGCGCGCGACTCCTTCGCCGCCGCGTCGATTTCGCTCCATGCGGGGCCGTGGCGCAGGACGCCCGCGACGGCGACCCCGGGTCGCTGCGCTCGCCTCGCAACGGCATCGAGCGCCGATTGCGCGCCGCGCTCGATTTGACCGGCCGCCTCGAGGGTCAGCGCCGGGACCTCCGGAAACCCGTAGGCGGGGATCTCGTACGCGTGCAGGATGGTCACCTTGGCGCCGAGCTTCTGGGCGAGGCCCAGCGCATACGCGAGGGCGTGGTCGGCCGTCTCGCTGAAATCGTGCGGTACGAGGATGTGTTGGATGCTGACCCGAGCCGGCGCGCCTTCGCCCATGACGCACTTATAGCTCGTCGGCCGCTTGGCGACCGCCAACCTGGGGCGGCGAGGGGCTTGCCTGGTGCTCGGCGCCTCGCGGCACTTTGACTTCGCCGTGAAGGATCTCGGGGCAACCGCATCCACGGCGTCCTTGGATCAGGGCGCGCGCGAGCCCTCGGACGCCACGCTCCTGCGGGACGTCGCGCTCGGCGACGGCGGCGCGCTCGGAGCCCTCTACGACCGGTACGCTCCGGCGATTCGCGGGGTGGCGCGGCGCTCGCTGGGCGACGCCTCGGACGCCGACGACCTCGTCCACACCGTCTTCTTGACGCTGCGCCGTATCGCGTCGTCGTACGACGGGAGACCGAGCTGCTGGGCCTGGCTCCGCGGGATCACGGTGCGCGCCGCGATGCGCTATCGCCGCGGTCGGGGTCGATTCGAACGGATGCTCATCGCGTACTCCGAGGCCAAGGGCCCGGCCTCGCCACCCGACCCCGAGAGGCGCGCGGCGGGCCACGAGCAGCTCGTCGCGTTCGAGAGGGCCCTCGCGAGCCTGGCCCCGCAGAAACGAGCGACCTACGTCCTGGTCGAGCTCGAAGGGCTCTCGGCGCAGGAGGCGGGCGAGGCCCTCGACATCCCCGCGGCGACCGTGCGCACGCGCCTCTTCCACGCCCGCCGAAAGCTCCTCGAGGAGATGGCGGGCGGGTAGCCCGACGCCCGCCGGGGGAGCGAAGCCCCCTCCGCGGGGCAAACGCGGCACCGGAGACGTGGCTTCGTCAGAAGCCGATGCACGTGTTGCTGTTCGGGTCGCACACCTGGTTGCCGGCGCAGTCCGTGCTCGTGAGGCACTGAACACACTCGTTCGTGGCCATGTTGCACCACGGCGCGCCCACGTCGCGGCACTGGTCGTTCTCGTAGCACTCGACGCAACGCCCGGCCGGGCTGCAATAGTGTCCGACCGGCGAGCTATTGCACTCGCGGTCGGTGAAACACACCGAACAGTAGCCCACGTTCGTGATGCACCCCGTCCCGGGCGGGCACGCGCTCTCTCCTCCGTCGGCGCACGGCACCACGCACTGGTGAAGCATCGTCGCGCAGATCTCTCCCGGCTGACACCCGCTCCTGGAGTTACACTCGACGCACCGGTAGATCGCCAGATCGCACACCGGCAGCCCGGGACCGCACTGCGGGTCGCTGGTGCACTCGACGCACTGGTTCATCGTGTTGCAGTAGAGGGTCACCGTCCGCGTCGTGCAGTCTTGGGACGTCGTGCATCGCCCGAAGCCAGCGCCGTACCCGCGACCCCCGTCGAGGTCCATGTCGGGGAGCCCGCCCGCGTCGAAGGGGAAGTTCGCGTCCGGCTGCCGAGGAGGGCCGTACATGCCCTGGGCGTCGAAGGCTCGCGCCGCGTCGCTCTTCGGCGCGCCCGCGTCCACCGTCGAGTCGAACACCCACTGGGCGTCGCTGCACGCGACCGCCCCGGCGAGGACGGACGCGAGGAGCGCCGGTCTCATGGCGTTCCTTGTGCGATCGCCTCTGCCTCGACGTGGGCGAAGCCGTTCGGGTACGCGGCGAGGTAGTCGCGGGCGCTCGACGCCGCGCGCGACGACGAGACGCTCCGCTCGAGGCGCATCCGCTCGACGTACGCGCTCTCCGCGAGCGGGCTGCGCGGATACTTGGCGAGGAACCGGTCGAACGCGGCGAGCGCTTCGATCACGTCGCCGTCGCGCTTGGCCGCGAGCGCGGAGGCGAAGAGGTTGTTCTGATCGGTCAGCGTCGACGCGGACGCGACGCGCGCGTTCGGACCCGACGCGACGACCGGACCGCGTGCCCGCCCGCACCCCGCGGGCCACTGCTCACCGGCTGGCAGGCGCGTCTCGACCGCGTCGTGCCGCACGACGACGGTGCCCTCGGTCACCACGACGCGCGTCCGAACGCCGCCGCCGCACGACGCCTCTGGCGCGACCACCGCGACGCGAAACTGGGTGCCGCGCACCTCGACCTCGGAGTCCGGCGTCCGGACGATGAACCGCTGGCCCGCGGCGAGCTTGGCGACGACGAGATCGATCGAGCCCGTATCGAGTCGCAGCAGCTGCGTCGACCCCTCGTCGGCCACGGTCATGTCCGTGCCCTCTCCCACCGCGACGGATGTCCCCGTCGAGAAGGCGAGCCTGGCGCGCCCGTCCGGCGGTGTGACGACGCGGCTGCCCGCCGGGAGCGAGCGCCCGTCGGAAAGGGGAGCCGGCGCGCCGGACACCACGACGCTCGCGCCGCCTCCGACCGGGTGCGCCACGATCTGGATATCGTGGCCGTCGCGCGGGGCCGCCGCCGCCGGCGCGGGCGAGGCGCCCGCCACGAGGCTCGTCCTCGGGGCCAAGTGTCGGACGACGCCCAGGGTCGCGAGCAGGACCGCCGCGCACGCCGCCGCGACCCCCGCCCACCGCGTCACGCGCCGGCGCCGGGCGCGTGCCGCGAGCGCGTTCTCGATCGCCGTGATCGCTCGCGCCCTCACCTCCGCCGAGGGCGGGTCCGGCACCATCGCGCGGGTCAGTCGGGCGAGCAGCTCGCTGACCAGACGGGCGTACCGGGGCGAGGTCA
>Ga0209168_10001910_pt1 | contig 15664 bp, 13 predicted proteins | sample Coa_R1_FD_187156 | JGI IMG/M metagenome (GOLD analysis project Ga0209168, IMG submission 187156) | Surface soil microbial communities from Centralia Pennsylvania, which are recovering from an underground coalmine fire - Coalmine... | ecosystem: Environmental > Terrestrial > Soil > Unclassified ... | reverse complement strand
TGGCGGATGGAAATATCCTCCGCCCTCCGGCGATTTCCATCCGCCATCGATGAAGTGTTGAAAGCGGCGCTGATGTCGCTCTAACCAGGAGATCGCCTCCTTGGGATCTTCCGGAGCCGGTCCGTACTCCATGGTGAGAAATTTCTCGGCTATGCTCATTCGGCCTCAGATCGTTCGTTCATCGAAAACGCTTTACGCAATCGGATGACGATATTCGGCGGAGTACCGTCCCGTTGCGTAATGTTCAAGCTGCCGCTCGATGTCTCCCAACAGACCGCTCGCGCCAAAGCGGAACATCTCCGCACGGAGCCATGACGGTCCTAGTTCTTCCTTGATCATGGCAAGCCAGTCGAGAGACTGTTTCGCTGTGCGGATGCCTCCGGCAGGCTTGAATCCGACCGCCATTCCTGTTTTCTGGGCGTATTCACGAATCGCCCGCACCATCACAAGGCTAACGGGCAGAGTTGCGTTGGTAAGCTCTTTGCCGGTCGAAGTCTTAATGAAATCTGCTCCGGCCATCATGGCCACAAGACTCGCGCGCGCGACATTGCGGAAAGTCAAAAGATCACCCGTTCCCAGGATGACCTTCATATGAGCCGTACCGCAGGCTTGCTTGAAAGTGGCGACTTCGTCGTACAGAGCTTGCCAGCGCCCGCCAAAAACGTGGCCGCGTGTGATGACCACATCGATTTCGTGCGCTCCCACCTCGGCTGAGCACCGAATCTCGGCGACACGCTCGGCGAGTGGAGAAAGGCCTGCTGGAAATCCGGTTGAAACGGCGGCGACGTGAACGCCACTTCCTTCCAGTGCGCTCAACGCAGTTTCGACAAACGTGTGATACACGCAAACGGCCGCGACCTTCACACCAAGATTGGCAATCCCCAGTTTCTCGACCAGTTCTTGCTGGATAGGCTGTTTGGCTTTTGCGCACAGGCGGCGCACGCGCTCCTCCGTGTCGTCCCCCGAAAGTGTCGTCAGATCCATGCACGAAATCGCGCGCAGAAGCCACGCCGCCTGCCACTCTTTCTTTACAGTCCGCCGCGCAACCTGAGATTGCGCACGCCGCTCTACCGCGCTGGTGTTGACTCGGACCTCTTGAAGCCAGTTCAGGTCGAGGGGAATGCCGGTGTTCGACAGGAGCGAACGGCTATTGAGGGACGCAATCGACGCGGGAGCATAATCATCGCGTGCCGCGATTTGGCTTGGGGAATTCTGTGCCAGATTGTGGGAATTTCGATCGCCTGACATGGAACTCACGCCTTCTGTGATCCGCCCTGACTCGTGGGCGACGCCTTGAGTTGCATTGTACGGCACGCAGTCTTCCAAGGCGAGTTCGGGTGGAGAAGTCGGCGGCGTCCCGCTAAGCCGCAACTTGGAGCCAGGGTTTACAATTGCGCACGATTCCACACAGTGCGTTTGCGCGATGAACGAGCACCTTGAGGACTCTATTGCCGACACATAAGAAAACATCATCTTCCGCTGTCCGAGCAAAACTTGAACAAACGGCGAGGAAGGTCATGAAGAATGCCCATGCCCCGTATTCAAATTTCCGTGTGGGAGCCGCCATTCTTCTGACCAATGGGCAGATCTTCAGTGGTTGCAATGTAGAAAACGCTTCGTACGGTATGACCAACTGCGCCGAGCGCACAGCCATCTTTTCCGCAGTCGCCGAGCTAGGTCCGAAGATTGAAATTGAAGCGGTCGCAGTAACCAACGACCACGGAGTTGCTTGTTCTCCCTGCGGGGCCTGCCGGCAGGTGATCTTCGAATTCGGTCCTGAAGCGACCATTTACTTCCAGGGCGCGAATGGCCCTAAACAGGCCCACATCACCAAACTTCTACCGGAAGGATTTCGCCTCAAGTGAGCCAGCCGAATTCCGCAGCGCAGAGTTTTCGCGCGATCGACGTCATCCGCAAAAAGAGGGACGGCGTGGAACTGACCGCGCACGAAATCGGGTCCCTGGTGAACGCCTATACGAAGGGTGACGTTCCCGATTATCAAGTGTCGGCGTGGTTAATGGCAGTGGTTTTGCGGGGGATGACTCGCGCCGAAACTGCGGCGCTCACAGACGCCATGCTGCACTCGGGCGAAGTTCTGGATTTGTCGTCGCTGTCTGCAAAGAAAGTCGACAAGCACTCGACTGGCGGCGTGGGAGACAAAACCTCGCTCGTCCTCGCGCCGCTTGCGGCCGCCGCTGGCGTTGCGATTCCTATGATCAGCGGCCGCGGTCTCGGCCATACAGGGGGAACGCTCGACAAACTGGAAGCCATCCCTGGGTTCAACGTTAACTTATCCGTGAGCGATTTCCGCCGCGTTCTTGAGACTTGCGGCTGCGCGATGATCGGACAGACGGCTGAGATCGCTCCCGCGGATCGCAAGCTCTACGCGTTGCGCGACGTGACCGGAACAGTGGAGAGTCCATATCTCATTTGCGCGTCGATCATGAGCAAGAAGTTGGCGGAAGGAATCGACGCGCTCGTGCTCGACGTAAAAACCGGCTCTGGCGCGTTCATGAAGAGCGAGAAGGATGCAGCATTCCTTGCCGAATTGATGGTCGAGACTGGCGAGCGCATGGGCAAGCGTGTGATAGCGCTCATCACTGACATGGATCAGCCCTTGGGAAATATGATCGGCAATGCGCTGGAAGTGGTTGAAGTCGTCGATATTTTGCGCGGCGGTGGACCGGAAGACCTGCGGGAGCTTTGTCTCCATCTGGCGGGATGGATGCTGTATCTTGGCGGAGCTTCCAAAACCATCGCCGAGGGCAAACAAATCAGTGAGCGCCTGATTTCGTCCGGCAAGGCTTTGGAGCGGTTCCGGAAAATGTTGGAATTGCAGGGCGGCGATGTTCGATCAATCGACAATCCCAAAAAACTTCCGCAAGCGCGACACACCACAACTGTGGTTAGCCCTCGCACGGGATATATTGCGTCGATGCAGTGCGAACAAATCGGCACCGCCTGCGTCATTCTGGGCGGGGGGCGCGAACGCAAAGAAGACTCGGTTGATCCTTCTGTTGGGATCGTGCTGCACAAGAAAGTCGGAGATCGAATCGAAGCCGGCGAGCCGATCGCCACGATCCATTACAACGAAGATTCCAGAGCTGAGCGCGCGAAGCAGCTAATCGTGCAGAGCTGCGAAGTGGCTGAAAGACCGCCGTCGCATAAGAGGCCACTTATCCACAGAGTTATCGGCAAGGCCGGGGAGAACGTGTAATGGGAAGGTTCACGGGAATTCTGGGACTCTTGACCATGCTAGCGCTGGCCTACATTTTCTCGACGAATCGCCGCGCAATCCGAGTGAAAACAGTGGCCTGGGGACTCGCGTTGCAGATCGTCTTTGCCATTTTTGTGCTGCGCGTCGACTATGGCCGTCGCATGTTTCAGATTGCGGGTGACGCCGCCAATCGCGTACTCAGTTATGCTTTTGTCGGATCGGAATTCGTTTTCGGACCGCTGGGCAAGCAAGGCTCGAACATCGGCTTTGTTTTTGCCTTTCAGGTGCTTCCCACAGTTATCTTCATCTGCGCGTTATTCGCAATTCTCTATCACTACGGCATCATGCAGATCATCATCCGCATAGCGGCCTGGGCGATGACGCGCATCATGGGTGCCAGTGGCGCCGAGTCCTTAAATGTTGCTGCCAGCATCTTCATGGGGCAAACGGAAGCGCCGGTGACCATACGTCCGTTTCTACCTGAGTTGACTCACTCGGAACTAATGACCGTGATGACCAGCGGCATGGCCCACGTCTCCGGATCGATCATGGCGGCATATTTCGCGTTCGGTGCTGAACCACGTCACGTGCTCAGCGCCGTCATCATGACTGCTCCTGGCACCATTCTTGTCTCGAAGATGCTCGTCCCCGAAACAGAACAACCCAAAACGGCGGGACGCGTGGTCATGAGCGAGGACGAAACCGAAAAAGAAAGCCACGAGAATCTACTCGGCGCCATCGCGCGCGGCACCGGCGATGGATTACATATGGCGCTCAATATCGGCGCGATGCTGATTGCCTTCCTCGCACTGGTTGCGTTGCTGGATGGCATCATGGGCGGCATCCACCACCACATTGCATGGTTCCCCGCGAGCATGGAAAGCGTTCTGGGAGTACTTTTCGCGCCCGTGGCATGGGTGATAGGAGTTCCCTGGCGCGATTGTCCGGCGATCGGCAACTTGCTTGGTACCCGCATGGTGCTGAATGAACTGGTTGCCTTTTCGATGCTTGGGCCACAGAGAGCCGCGCTCGATCCGCGCTCGTTTACCATTGCGACCTTTGCCCTTTGCGGATTTGCCAATCTCAGTTCCATCGGAATTCAAATTGGCGGCATCGGTGCTCTGGCACCCAACAAACGGGGCGAACTGGCGAAACTCGGAGTTCGTGCGATGCTGGCGGGCACCATGGCGAATCTGATGTCGGCTTCGATTGCTGGCATGCTGTTATAAATTCTGTTCTGATCAATCAATCAAAAGGATTTCCTGTGAAACGATTCATAAAATCGAGTTGTGTGTTCTTTTCAATTCTCCTGCTTGTGCTGAGTGCCGCAGCCCAGACTGCTCGTCGCGTCATCATCGACACGGACCCAGGCATCGACGATGCCATGGCGATTCTCTTAGCGCTGAACTCGCCCGAACTAAAGGTGGAGGCGCTGACTGTTGTTCCCGGCAATGTGGAAGCATGGCAAGGTCTCGAAAATGCTCTGAAGATCGCATCTCTTGCCGGTCGTTGCGATCTGCCCGTCGCCGGAGGAGCACAACATCCGCTCAATCAGAAGCTGATTACCGCGCAGTACTGGCACGGCAAGAACGGCTTGGCCAATGTCGAGTTGCCAGCAAGCAAGTGCAAGGCTGATTCACGATTCGGCCCCGATCTCATCATTGAACTGGTGCACAGATATCCCCACGAAATCACATTGATCCCTATTGGCCCGTTGACCAATATCGCGTTGGCGGTTTCCAAAGATCCCTCTATCGTCCCGCTGATAAAGGATATCGTCATCATGGGTGGATCGATTAGTGGAGGCAATGTGGACGGCGCAGCCGAGGCGAATATCTACGGAGATCCTGAAGCTGCCTCGATCGTTTTCAATGCGGGATGGATGGTGACCATGATCGGTTCCGACGTTGGAGAACGAACGATCATCACGCGTAAGCATGTCGCAGAGCTGCAGACATCCCAAGGTCCGGAGAGCGATTTCATCGCAAAACTTGCGGACTGGTATCTGACCCGTTCCGAGAAGAGCGGATACCAAGGCGCCGCGATGTACGATCCACTAGCGGTGGCCACCGTCATCGATCCGAGCTTGGTGACACTGAGAGATATGCACGTGGACGTCGAAACGAAGGGCGAATTCACTCGCGGAGAAACAGTCGCCAATCGTATGGGCTCGGATGAGAATAATGTGCTTCACGGGGATCATTTACGAAATCGACGGAGTGATCGAGCTGAAGCCAAATGCGCGAGTTTGTCTGGCGTCTGATGCAGACCGGTTTCTGAAGCTGTTCATCAGCAGAATTAAGGGCAAATAGCGAAGCACAATTTTCCGCGCCGAGAGTGCCACAGAAAACAGATTCTTGTCTTACTCAGCGATCTCGGCGTGCTCGACCGTGCAAGGATCAGCCGTTCGCGCGCGCAACCAACAGGATGGCGAGCACATAGAAAACGAACATCATTGCGAGATAAACCTTCGCGCGTGAGCCCGATCCGGCGAACTCTTTCCATGCCAACACCCCCCAGAGAGCTGCAACCATCGGCGCGGACTGGCCAATCGCGTACGAAATCGCAAAGGTTGTAGCTTTTCCAGCGACGACGTTGAATACCGTACCCAAGCCCCAGATAAGACCGCCGGCCAATCCGAGAAGGTGGCCCGAAGGCGGTCCGCTGAAAAATCCACTGAAGCTCACTGGCTCACCAACCAGCGGCTTCTTCATAAAATAGATATTCCAGATGAAGCAAGAGAGCAGTGCCCCGAGCGTGAGAAACACCACCGAGCTATACGGAGTCAAGGCGTTTCCGCGAGTGGCCCCGTACGCAACGAACGGGTTCCACAGACCCATCAAAACTCCCGAAACCACGCAGATCACTATGCTCTTACGCGAGACCGTACGGCCGGCGCTGCCGAGGCTTCCGTAAGCCTTTCCGTCGAGGATAACGGCAATCAACGCACATGCAACGCCAATAGCGAGGAACAGGCCATTGCCCTTGGGTTGCAGCACGTAGCTCAATATCGTTCCAACCACGAGCGCAATTCCGATCGACACCGGAAAGGCGACGGCAAGACCCGCCATATCGATCGCGGCCACCAGCAGCAGGTTGGCCAAATTAAAGATGGCACCTCCGGCGAGCGTGGAAATAATGTTCGTAGTGTCTGCAGACTGAATGTTATTCAGAAAATTCGAAGAGTCGTGTCCTGTGCTTCCCATCGTCAATGCAAGCACAAGGGAGATCAGGAAAATTCCGATGGCATAATCCCAATAAAACAGTTCGAAACGGTATTTTTTTACGCCTTTAAAAGTGTTGGCCCATGAACCCCAGCAGATGGCGCTAATAATCATCATGAACAGCGCAACGGTCAGACTTGACGGTGTGAACATGGTTCTCCCTTGGAAAACGTGTAACGATACTCCTCTTTCCGACAACCTACAATCGGCCACGCTGTTCGCGATTTGCCAAGACCGACACCGCGCCGCCCTCGGTCTGGACTTACCATGCCGTCGGCGAAACGGGACGGCCGGTTACGAAAGAGGAGAGCGTGCTGGCTCACGTCAAGGCGCAAACCCTCGTCCTCGTTGGACACGACGACTGCCCGGTCGCGAGGGGCAGCGGCTCAACAAAAGAATCCAAAAATCTCGACTCGTGGTTTGGATAAAAGCGGACATTTCCTCTGGATTGAAGCGCCGGAGCGGTTCTTCGCCGAGGTCGTTCCGTTTGCGAAATAAGATCGAGGTTTCCAGCATCCTTACCAGAAAATCAGTCTCAACAATAATCATGTGCCGATCCGGTCTCGTGCTAATGCCTTCGGAGCTATTGCATCGGTGATGGCCTCTCGTAGCCTTCTGGCGCAAGCCACCAAAAATGAAGAAGTCCAAGCCCCATGTTGTTGTGAATAAGCTGTTTCCGCAGACAACTACAATTGTCGAAAAATTTCGATTGCCGCAAAACCCTCGTGTAATGTCCGGTTAACGGAAACTGATTCTTAATTTGTGGAAGATTGGGCGATTGGGATACACTCGTCGGCGCCCGCTTTGCCCCCGAAAGAAACGAAGGCCGCCAGGAGTTTAGCCGCACGTCGAGGAAAGCCACCCTCGTATTATTTTCAGCAGCTCTCAGCGTCATTTTAGGGTTTCTTGCTTCAACCACCCCGGTATTTGCTGTCTCAGTGAAGACGATCTATAGCTTCTGTTCCTCGGCCAACTGCGCCGACGGTACAGGCCCTTCTGGCGGCGTGATTCTGGACAGCGCCGGGAACCTATATGGCACGACCGCTTGGGGCGGCACCGGGCAAAGTTGTTCTGTCGGAGGCTGTGGCACAGTTTTCGAGTTGATACTGAGTAACGGCACCTGGACGGAAAAGGTCTTGTACAGCTTCTGTTCAGTCACTAACTGTACCGACGGTAAGCAGCCTAGCGTCGGCGTGATTTTTGACAAGGCCGGGAATCTGTACGGGACGACCTATAGCGGCGGCGCGTACGGTCTCGGCACAATTTTCGAGCTGATACGTGGGAATGGCAGCTGGACGGAGAAGGTCTTGTACAGCTTTGGTGCGACCAGCGTCTACCCTGCGTCACCCGGGCCAATAGTCTTCGGCAAGGACGGCAACCTATACGGCACGACCTCCGCTGGCGGCACTGGACAAGGTTGTTTCGTAGGAGGCTGTGGCACGGTTTTCGAGTTGATACAACGCAATGGTCAGTGGACGGGGAAGGTGCTGCACAACTTTGACCACAATGGTCAGGACGGGTTCGATCCTGCGGCAGGGGTGACCTTCGACAGCGCCGGGAACCTGTACAGCACGACGGCCAGCGGCGGTACTGACGTTTCCGATTGCAACGGGTACGGTTGCGGTACGGTGTTCGAGTTGTCGCCGGGAACCAACGGCCAGTGGACTGAGAAGCTCCTGCACAGCTTCTACAACAATGGTACGGACGGGACTGCTCCTTACATTGGCGTGGTTTTCGACAGCGCCGGGAACCTCTACGGCACAACCAAAACGGGAGGGGCTGCCGCCAACGAGTGCAGCTTCGAAGGCTGCGGTACCGTATACAAATTGTCGCCGGCAGCGAACGGCCAGTGGACAGAGAAGATCCTGTACAGCTTCTTCCTCAACGGGCCAAGTGGAGTGTATCCGAATAGTTTAGTTGTCACCGCACGCGCTTTGTACGGCACAACTGGATCGGGTGGGATCTATACCTACCCAGGCACTATTTTCGAATTGACATCGGCCAACGGCCAGTGGACTGAAACGGTGTTGCACAGCTTCAGTGACAGCGGCAGAGATGGGGCCTATCCCGACGCTGCCTCCCTGGTCGCGGACAAGGCCGGGAATGGATACGGGGCTACGTCGCAAGGCGGCAGCCGACAGCAGGGCGGCGTGGTGTACGAGATAACGCAGTAGCGGGTCAAGCTGTCATTAACCCAAACTTCGCGCTGCGTGCATGCAAGTGTGCAGGCACCACTTTACGTTTCCACGATTAGCCCGCCAGGTACCCGATTTCCTTCAAATTCGGTCGGCGTGTTTCGAGTCGCGGGTGCGCGCTCGCATGTAGAGTATCCCTTTAGCTCATCGCGTGGATCGTGGAGAGCTTTATCACTTCCTCAGGTTGCCTTGCTCTGGTATTCATGAGCGATTACTCATAGCGCAGGGCCACCATGGGGTCGACCTTCGCCGCACGGCGCGCGGGCAGAAAGGCCGCAATGCTTCCTACCAGCGCGATTGCGCATACGGCGAGCACGAAGCTGACCGCGTCAAAGTCAGAGACCTGATACAACATCGAATCGAGGAACCGAGCACAGGCAAATGCGAGCGAAAGTCCAACGAGCACGCCTCCCGCGCCGATCAATAGGCTTTCGCGCATGACCATCCAGATCACCTGCGTGCGTTGCGCGCCAAGAGCCATTCGCATCCCGATCTCAGTAGTACGACGATTTGTGCGATAGGCCAACGTGCCGTAGAGACCGGTCGCAACCAGAACAGCGGCGAGGACCCCGAAAAATCCAGCGAGACGGGCAAACATCGCGGGCTGCGAATACGATATCTCGAATTCGGCTTCCTGGGTCACCGGTTCTTCCAACGGGGCATCTGGTTCGATCTCCTGCACGGCTTTAGCGATTGTCGGCAGGAGCGCGAGCGGACGCGCATCTGATCTGACCTCGATTTGGAACGTCTGCCCACCTTCCAGTTTCTGCAGAGCTGGGTAGTACGCCATTGGCAGGGGCTCTTCCGATACACCCCTGTATTTGCTGTCTTTGACCACTCCAACAATGGTCCGACCTCCCTTGAGCTTGTGGCCCAGCGGGCTCGTGTTCGGCAGAAAGCGTTTGGCGAAGGTTTGATTCACGACAACGACGGGCGGAGATGCGGGAGTGTCCGCGTCAGAAACATCGCGGCCCTCGAGGATGGGTACGCCCAGGACGTGAAAGCAGTCTGGACCCACGTCGTTGCTAGTGATTGTACCCCTTGACCCATACCGATCTTGCAGATTGACGCCATCGAGAACTTCACCGTGCCTACTGCCCCAACCCGAGCCAAGTCTGTGATCCATCATGGTTACGCCCTGCACACCGGGCAGCGCGCGAATTCGACCCAGCAGGTTGCGAAAGAAGGCGAGTGTTTCCTCGGCTGTGTGCGTATGCTGAGGAGTCACTCCGAAGACAATGAGGCCTGCGGTTTTCATTCCCAAGTCCTGTGTCTGGTACTTGCGGAGCGTGCGCAGTAGCAGGCTGGCCGCGACCAGCAGCAGAAGACAGATCGCCACTTGCGATGACATGAGAACACGACCGCCAATTCTTCTCTGATGACCTGCTGTCAGGGAGGGACTCGTGGCCCTCAGAACTCCGGAAATCGGGGCACGCAGCGCGCTCCACAGAGGCGCTAGGCCGAACGCGAGAGCTATGGGCGCCGAGACCGCTATCGTGAACAACAGAACGTTGCGATCCGGATCCAGCCCGCTTTCGATTTGTGACCACGCAGCCAAGGCACGCGTCGCGAAGATCGCAAAAAACCAACCGAATGCTGCCCCTGCCACAACCAGGAGAGAGCTTTCCGTTAGAAGCTGACGAAATACATGCAGGCTGTCAGCGCCGATCGCCATCTTGAGACTGAATTCGCGCTGGCGGGCTTCATTGCGCGCCATCAGAAGCAAGCTGACATTCGTGCATGCGATCAGCAAAACTAACAGAACGAGCGCCATCAAGATGTGCACTTGATCGTGGTACTGCTGCTTGTAGCCCTGTATGCCTTTCGCTGGATCGAAATCCAGCACCGGCTTCCATTTTTTCGGATCAATATTGCCGACACCGATCTTTGCGGCTTCGCCGAAGGTTGACTCAAGAGTCGCTTCCGCCTGAACTGGGGGAATGTTCTCGCGCAGTCGCGCCATCATCTGCAGACACCACCACTTCGGAGCCCCAAAGACGTTGTCGGAAGTTGCGGGCTCGCCCCATGCATTCAGTTCCGGGCGATTTTGCAACGGAACCCAGAAATCGGTGGAGACGCCTGGCTCCACGCCGTGAAATCCCGGCGCGGAGATTCCTATGATGGTGAACGGGACGCTTTTGACCAAGATTGTGCTGCCGAGAACGAATCGGCTGTGTCCAAATCGGCGGTTCCAGTATGAGTCGCTGATCACTGCAACCGGAGCATGTTTTGTCTCGTCTTCCAGCGTGAAGCCGCGTCCACGAACAATCGGGGCGGTCAGCCCGGAGAAGAAATTTCCGCTGACTTCTTCGCCTGCGGCTTCCTCGGGTAGATCACCGTAGCGGACAGCGACTTTTCCGATGCTGAGCGGAGCGTAAGCGATAAGATCATCGAATACATCCCTGCGCTCGCGCAGCGCTTCAAAAACAGGCTCGGAGAATGATGTGTTCCCATTTCCTGTAGTGGAGACAGGTGGTGGCCCATCCTGGCCTTTTCCGATCTGCACGTAGTAGAGATTTTGGGGGTTGCGCACGGGTAAGGACCGCAACAGAACTGCATTCATCACGCTGAACACAGCCGTATTGGCACCGATGCCAAGCGCGAGCGTGACTACCGCAACCGCGGTGAATGCTGGGCTTTTCCGCAATTGCCGCAGCGCGTTGCGAAGATCGTGTGCCAGTCCGCTCATCACTTCATCCTCGGGACCCCGCTGCCGCAGTCCCGCGGGCAAATCCCTAGGGCGAAACGGATCGCGCCCGCGGCCAGTCCCCAGCAATGCTCTTGCCAAATTAGTGCAAGGCCTAAACCGTTGATGGCAAAGTGCCAGAGAACACCGCTCTCGAGCCAAACCATTCAAAGGATGTCCACCACGGGTCGGTGATGTCCGGAAGCGAACAGGCAATCATCGGCCAGTCAGGGTTTATGAGACCGGTTGTAATCGCCCCTGCTGGCAGAGGATCCACCAGCACGGGCCATCTCGCCAGTGTGACGCCGGCCTCTGGGTGCACTGGAGACTATCAGTCTGCTGCTGGCTTGTCTGGATTGTTTTCCGGCTTGGCTGCCGGCATCTTTTCCTTATCCTCTGTATCGACAGAGAAAAGCAGGAAGTGATCGAAAGCGTGCCGGCGATAGTATCGATGTTTGCGAAAGTCGAAATAGATCTCGGCGCTTTTCGGCAACCAAAGGTTTGTATTTTTCTTGGGGAACGGCACCGGGCCATATTCCACAGTCTGGTGCTCGCTCATCAACTGGATTTCAGGCATGGGCTTGATCATGTCGGCTTCGATCCGCACGATTTGAAACTTGTCGGCACGAATCCAAGCTCTGCCTTTGAGATCGACCGGGAACTCCTGACTGCCAAGTGCATAGCTGTGCATCCGATTGGGACGGTCGTGACGCTGGCGGAAGTGTACTAACCAAGTGGGTTGTCCGCGCCACTCGGTTTGTCCCTCACAATCGAAATCGAAGTCCTTTTGCATGTCAGGATGAAAGACGAGCGCCAAGGCTATGAAGCCTGTGCTTGCGATGTTGTCGGGATAACCTCCCTGCTGTGGTTTGTCCGCGCGATATTCCTCGATGGAAACAGCACCCGTTTGGGACTTTGACACCATGGCGACGTAATCGTAGGATCTCTTCTCTGTTCGAGTGACAAAGCCAAACGCGTCGATCGACTGATGGGACAAACTCTCGTTGGCAGCGAATCGAGCGAGGTCGCGAACTAACTCCTCAACTCTCTTTCCCGCCTCGTCCACTACTTGGGAGGCGGGGCACACCAAGCCCGGAGTCAGGGCTGGCTTCGTGTCGTCAACGTCGGGAGGTCTCCATGTCTGCGTTGTGAGCGCCGGGTCGTGAACGGCTCCCAGTGGATCAGCCCGCGAAGTATCGATGTCTGATGCGTTTGTGTTTCCATCCGCAGCGGAGCTGGAATTGTGTTTCTTGAGCTCCTCGATCAACTTTTGGACCTGATACACCATGGGATTCTGGGGAGAATCCTTGAGGAAGAGATCGAGCTCTTGAATAGCCTCCTGCTCCCGCCCCAGAGCGATCAGCGCTTGTGCAAGAACTAGTTCGGCAGGGCTGGCAATCGTTTTTCCCTCTCTCTGACCTTTGGTGATTGCGATTTGAGCTTCGTCGCGCGCCTTGGAGTATTCTTTCTGGCGAAGGTATGCATCTGCCAGTAAGTTGTGAGGCAACCAATTGTCGTCGTCGGCTAGAACAGCTTGTTCCAGGGCCGATCGAGCCGCCGGATAGTCTTCGCGTGCCAGGCCTACTCTGCCCAGTAGAGTTAGCGCTTCTGCATTGTGAGGGCTGAGGGATGCGGCAGCGGTCAAGTATGTTCCTGCGCGCGCGAAGTCTCTTCGCTGGAAGTACAAATAGCCGAATAGAAAGTTCAAGTCTGAATTGGATGGCGCCAATTTGTAGGCGGCCTCCAAATGCTTCTCTGCTTCCGCGAGCTCGCCTATTTTGAGCAGCGATACAGCCTGCCTCACGTTTTTCCTGGCTTTCGAAGGGATGACTTCTGCCGATACATCGAGATTGATCGCGGAGGGATCGCGCTCGAGAACAATCTCAATCGGCTCCGGGTGCATGGTGCTCACCACCTGCACTTCTTGACGAGCCGTAAGATATCCGAGCGCGCTTACCTCGATTTCATAATTTCCGAACGCCAGATCGACGAATACTCCGTCTGTGTCGCCTTCGATCGTCTGGAACAGGCCAATGCGATTGGCGAGATTAGTGAGATCCAGCCGCATCGGTCCTTCGACGTGCACGCCTCTCTTCCCGGCGAACACATGGAACACGAGCACTCCAGTCCCGGGAGCAGTGTCATAGCTGGATATTCCCGGAACGTATTTGGGATTTCTGCTGGCAGCGCCTGGAGCGTTGGGCGGGATCTGAGCCAGCGCCAAGGATGCAAGGCACCCCACTACGAGGAACAGAGCGCCGCAACGCCGCGTCCAGCAAACGGTAGATATGGCGCGGGCGGGCATTGTAAGCGGAATCCGCGAGTAGTGTGGCACAGGGGCATGGGGCAGTCAATGATCGAAAAATCGATTTTGTAGAGATAACAATTCTATGCTCGCGAGCTTTGCGGGCGAGCTCTTTCTGCGCAGGGGAAAGCGAATTGCCGCGAAGGCCAGGCTTGCTTGGACAGATTTACTCCAGCCGCTCTCGCCTTGCGGGATTGTTACACGAATCTCGGGTCGAAAAACCCCGTTTCCGCCGAGTCTCATTCACTGGATTCTCCCGCAACTGTCGGAATCGCCTTAACACTTGTTGACCGTTTGTAGGGTTTTGAGCGCTAACGCCACACTTCAGTAGCCATTATTGTCGGCGGCCGCACTTTCAACGAACGGGCGAGAAGTGTAAGAATTGATTTGATGGGGCATCGATGGGAGCTGGTGCTTTTCGTAACGGAGCCTAGGCATGTTTTTGCATCGACCCTGGGGCCAGTGCTTTCTTGCAGTTCTTTTCTCGCGTCTGCTCGTTCTTTGCGTCGTGGCAGGATCCACGGTCGTTTGGAACGGGAGATTTGCACCTCCCTCCCAAGCCGCGCAAACCGTTGCCCCAAGGCAACCCACGTCCCTCAGTTTTGTGCGCGTATTTTCTTCGGCTGACGATGTACGACCGGAACACACTGTTCTCGACCGAACGCTTGACATCATCGCAGGGCCTGCGGACCCTGAAGCTCGAGTGGATGCGCTCCGTTCACCATCCGCTGTTACGACAGACTCGAGCCACCGTGTTTTCGTCGCGGATCCCGGCGCTCAAGCCATCCATATCTTCGACTTTGTTCATGCGAAATACGATCGCTTAGATCGCCGCGGCGACCGCCTGCACGTTCCCGTTTCGCTCGCCGTCGACGGTCAAGACGACCTATTCGTCGTCGACCAATCCAGTAAAACCGTACTCGTCTACGATTCGGCAGGAAAGTTTCGCCGTTACTTGGGCAAACTGAGAGGAGGAGAATCGTACTTCGGTAACCCGACCGGGGTTGCAGTCGACAAAGCTGGGCGACGCGTTTACGTGTGCGATCGGCAAGGGCACATGATCTTTATCATGGACGAGCGGGGAAAGCTGATTCGCAAGCTCGGCATCCGTGGCGGAGGTAACGGTCCAGGTGAATTCCGGTTTCCGAGCGAGATAGCAGTAGCCGGCAATGAACTATTCGTGCTCGATACAGGCAACACCCGCATTCAGGTTTTTGATAGTGGGAGCCATTTTCTCCGTGCAATCAACTTAGGCTATGCAGATCGTCAGACCGGATTGGCTGTCCTCAACCGCGGAAATATCTATGTCAGCGATTCGAGTCTTAACCAGATTCAGGTCTTCACTCACGAAGGGCAAAGGCTATCCACATTTGATCCCAGCACGATCAAAGGTATGAACTTCAGCCATCCAACCGGCATGTGGATTGACGGCCGTTCCTTGTACGTCGTGGATTCTGAGAACAATCGCATCGGATTGTTCCAAATCAACGGCGAGAATGCGCTTCAGTAACCATCAGAGCTGGCGGGATCATCTGCTGCATTCCGAATTATTCAATCCCTCCCTCACAGGGGCCCGAACTCGCCCACCAGGAGAAATTGCTGATGAAAACCCCAAGGACACTTCAATATTTAATTGTTTGGCACTTGTGCGATGAGTGGCGCGGGTGTACAAGTATCGACTCGTGTTTCAAATCCATCTGCGGAGATGCCCATGAGATTACGAGCAACGTTGATGTTTTCGGGCCTGTGTTCCGTCGTAGGGATGGTTGCGCTGGCATCCTGCGCTGTAGCTGGCGCACAGGACATACCGGTGTTGCAAGATGCAAAACCCAGATACGTGTTTCTGCCGGGGAAACCTGGTCCAACCCCGCCCCCGCCCGTGGTTCTGAAGACCTGGAACGGATCGTTCATTCACGCAGGCGTGACATATCCGTTCACCATGGTGGGCAGCGCGCCGGCGACTGGAACGAGCACCACCGTCGCCGCCATCATTATCCCGCTCAAGATTATCGTGCAGAACTCGGGAGTGCCGGTAAC
>Ga0209168_10001904_pt1 | contig 15678 bp, 14 predicted proteins | sample Coa_R1_FD_187156 | JGI IMG/M metagenome (GOLD analysis project Ga0209168, IMG submission 187156) | Surface soil microbial communities from Centralia Pennsylvania, which are recovering from an underground coalmine fire - Coalmine... | ecosystem: Environmental > Terrestrial > Soil > Unclassified ... | reverse complement strand
CGCTGGTGCTCCTCGTATTGGGGCGGATTTTGTAGATGCCGGGAATGGCTACTCTCCGCGTCCCGTCCTGATCATCTTCCATCCTTCTTTGAGCCTCTTATCGACATCAGCCTTGCTGAGCGCAGTGATGCCGCAGACCACGTTGTGCGCCTTACACGCTGCGAGAATCGTTTGACGGGCTTGTTCGACCTCCGGTGAATCCTGTGGGACGCCAAGATACTGGTGCAAATCTCCTCCGGCGCCAATGAAGATTGCGCCCACACCTGGCACGGAAGCAATCTCGTTGACGTTCTTTAAACCTTCCGCCGTTTCGATCATCGGAATCGCAAGAAGGTCCCCTTCCGGATTGAGCGGCCAAACGTCAGCATGTTTTTCGTACTCCGCCGCGGAGACGCCCCAGGCAAAGGCTGCATTCGCTGGACCAAACCCGCGCATTCCTAGCGGTTCCTGGTATTTCGACGTTCTCTGCTGCGGATAGCGCATGTACTGAATCAGGCGCGTCATCTGTTCCTTGTTGTCCACGCCGTTGAAAATAATTCCCATCAAACCCATATCCAGAGCTTGTTTGACAATCCAGTCGTTGGCTTGAAGGTCTCGCCCGTAGGGAGGAAATCGCGCGAAGAGCGCCACGTTTGGCTGCGCGTTTCCCTTCTTTAGAACCGCAGCTTTATCAACCATGGCGGCAATGCAATAGGCCAGGCCATCCAGATTGAGCGGCCCATGTTCCATGTCGACATAGGAATAATCGAAATCCATCCGGGAGAGTGAGTGGCAATTCTGCAGCGACATATCATCGGTTTGCGTGCCGATAATCGGCTGTCCATGCGCAAGTTTCTCAACGGCGGGATTCAGGTGCAGCGGAGCTTGTTGGGCTGGTGCGCTGGCGGTGAGCACGCCAAATACCGCAACCAACGCCGTGACCGAAATCATCGCTGTCACTAAATATTTCGTCATCGCGCTTCTCCTTTCGGGCGGCAAGAGGCAGCGTGCGTCTATTTCATTTGACCTTTATATATTTGCGCAACTTGTGTGGACCAACATCCGCCGCGTAAATAGTGCCTTTATCATCTGCCACAATTCCTGACGCGCCCGAAATGCGGCTCACGTCGGCCTGGGCGAGATCAGGGTCGGGTATAAATGCTCTCAACGAGCCATCCTTGGCGCTGCCAACGGTAATACCTCGCGTGTGGCCCGGATTCACTGTGGAATTGGATTGCGAGTCGCTCACGTAAAGAGTGTCGTCTTTGGAAACGTACACTGCGCTGGGTCGCCCAAATTGCTTCCACGCGGCGATGAAATTCCCATCCTGGTCGAAGATCTGCACGCGGCTGTTACTGCGGTCGGCAACGAACACGTGTCCCTGCGAACCTCCGATGGAGATGTCATGTGGCTGATCGAATTCGCCGGGATCCGCGCCGTGGTGTCCCCAAGTCTTGATGAATTTGCCGTCCTTGGAAAACTTCACCACGCGATCGTTTTTTCCATGACCGTCGGTAACAAAAATATCGCCATTCGGGGCAATAGCAACACCGGAAGGCTGATCGAAGGTGTCCGGGCCATTTCCGGCCACTCCCTCTTTCCCGAGGGTCATTAAAATGTCGCCGGAAGAGCTTATTTTGAAAACCTGATGTCCTCGTACCACGCCATTCGCATCCTTTGCGGATTTGCCAAGCACCGTTTCATCCTTGTTTGCATCACTCGCCCAGATGTTTCCCTGTCGATCAATTGTGAACCCATGGGGAAATGCAAACATTCCGCCGCCAAAACTCTTGAGTAATTTCCCTGACGGGTCGAATTCCAGAATCGGCGGCTCTGTGCGGCCAACGCAAGTGGCGAAGCCGGCAGGTTCGGTATTGAAACATCGATGAAAGACCCAAATGTTTCCCTGCGGATCGATATCAGCTCTGATTAATTCTCCCCACTTGCCACCATTCATATTTTTTGGAAGCGTCGGCCAGTTTTCGTCAAGTTGATAAGGATCGGGAAGCTGAGTTTGTTTGGGATACTTAGATTCTTGGCTGTGCGCCACGATTCCAAGCGCCGCAATCACTGCCAAAATGGACGTCACCATAAACCGAGTTCGACCCAGGATCATCACAGACCTTTCATTTCATTGCCATTTCTTGCTTCGGTTTCCCTGCATTCAACGCTATCCCGCGAGAATTGCCCTGCAGGACCTGCTTGGCTACGGCGGATAGCAGCGCGATCGGAATTCTCATTCGGTTTCCTTGATTGGCACAATATACGCGCTCTCGACTTCGCAGGCAATGCGCAAGAACGACCCAAAGGCAGGCTTCAAGTAGCTGAGGCTTCGCGGAAAAGCGGTTTTCCGTCCGCGAAGTGCTCTGAAATGGTTGCCAGATCCCAGAGCACTTAGCGGAGGTGGGTTAGTCTCGGAGAACTCTAAATTACGGTTATGTAAGATTCCCTACAATACAGGGAATCGAGTAGACGACGAGAGTGGTGCTTACGAGGCGTTTGGATTATTCGATGCGACGAACAGGCCGTAAACAAAATTTCCAGAGGCAAAACCCGCACGCATGGCTTCAAATGCTTTCAGATAGGTGACGAAATGCGCGCCAAACTTCGCGGCGAGTAGCCAGAAATTCTTGTCTTTAATAATGTCGACGCTCAGATCCCAGGTCTTCGCGCAATTCCTGTTCAGCACTTCGCGATGCACGATCTGCAGCCCATTTGATGTCAGCAATTTTTCGTACTCATTCATCGATTTCAGTTCCACGAACATTCCCTTTTCAATGGGCACAATACTTTTTCGCGTTTCTTCAGGCGTGAGATTTTCTCTCTTGAACCAATCGGTCATCGCAAACGTTCCGCCCGGCTTCAACAGTTTTGCAGCAGACTCAAAAAATCGGGGGATATTCTGATAGTGGGAGATGGATTCCACCGACCACAGCATGTCGAATTGCTTTTGAAAATTCATCGCTTCAGCATCCATCAAAAGAAATTTGGCCTCGAGCCGTTGCGCTGCCGCGGCTTGGTTCGCCATTTCGACTTGTACGGGGGAAATCGTTATCCCTGTAACTGTGGCGTTATAGCGTTTCGCCAGGTAAATGCTGCTGCCGCCGAAGCCGCAGCCAATATCCAGAATAAACGCGCCGCGCTGCACGTCGGCGAGTTGTGCGAGGTGCTCGATGAGCTGAAGTTGCGCCTTCTCCTTGGGTTCATCCCCGCGAATCCAATATCCGTGATGCAGGTGTTCGCCCCAGAGAGACCTGTAGTAAGGACTGACTACGTCGTAGTGTTCGATGATTCTATTCTTATCGTTTGAACGAAGCGTTGTGGACACGTGCCATCCTCGAGGTCCCCGGGCCCGGAGTGTTGCCATTGTACCTTTGAAGAAATCTAAGGCAAGTGGAGAAAGTCACACACACGAGACCTCCGACACCCCAGCGATGTGCAAAAGTATGCATTCTACATATTTTCCATCAGGCGATTACCGATTAACGGGTATTCCGCTTCGATTCCATCTCCGTCATTCTCAAAACCTCTGTGAATGCTCACAGAAAACGAACAGGAGACCAAATGACGCGAATGCTGATCAGGGTTTTTGGCTTGACGCTGTTGTTGCTCGCAGGGCTGATAGGACCTGCATCTCAGGCCGCCCAAGAGTCGCCAAAACAGGACATGAAGAACGCCGGTCACGAAACGAAAGAAGCCGCAAAGGACACAGGGCGCGCAACAAAACATGCTGCGAAGAAGACGGGCCGCGCTGTGAAGAAGGGAGCAAACAAAGTGGCCGGGAAGACAGAAGAGGGAGCGAGGAAGGTAAAAGATAAGACAGATCCCGATCGATAGAGGCTTACTTCGATCAATCGGCAATTCCGGTCATCGACTATTTATTGATTACAGCTTGCCACATTTCTTGCGGAGAGGGAAAAATTCATGCTGCGAACAGTCCTGCTCATTCTGCTAGTGCTTATCCTTTTGGGAGCTTTGCCCACGTGGCCCTACAGCACCCACTGGGGATATTACCCGACCGGCGGCGTCGGGCTGCTCCTGATCATCGTGATCATCTTGATCGTCGCAGACGTGATATGAAAAAACGTCAGGCAAACACCGCCTGATCGAAGCCCCGGGAACACCAATCTCCCGATTGGCGGGTTTAGAGTGCAAAGCATTGCAAAAATCCGCTAATCGGGAGATTGGCGTTCCCGGTGTCTTGTTGGTTAAAGGTTCTGCGTTACTTTGAATTTTGCTCGGACTGAAGTTTGGCCAGATATTGTTTCGCAGCGTCCTTATCTTCACGGACATTACTATATTTCAGAAAAAGCTTAATCTGCGCCTGCGCATCAGGCACATCGCCCTGCTCGCCGTAGATTTGGGCAAGCAGAAAATTCAGACCTGGTTGATGGTGCTCGGTGTCGAGTGCGATCGCCTGCAGCACACTTTTTTGTGCCTCCGGCAAGTTATATAGATGGAAATGAGCTATTGCGCTGAAGTAATGCGAATATCTATCGCCCACGGGATTCATACCGAGGAATCGACCGGACAAATTCAGCAGGTCGGCCCACTGATTCTGGCGGTCCAGGAGTCCAGCCAGGCAAAGGTAGGGAGGCAAATATGTGGGATCCGCGACTAACGCTTTTGTGCAGGCGTCATGAGCTTCGGTGAGCTTCTGCTCCTCCTGCAGAACCTCTCCCAACATGACATAGGCCGCAAGGTACTTTGAATATTTATCAATTGCGCCGCGCACGTGCTGTTCGGCCTCGCCCAGTTTTTTGTGTCTGAAGGCGCCGCAAGCCTTTTCATACTCGTTTCTGGCCTTGGAGGGAACGCCTAATCTCATTGCGCTTACAGTGGCCCCGCGCATGTCGGGAAGATCCCACGGAAGACACGCTTCATCCTCGACCACCGTCGGCTGGGGAATCGGTTCAACAGTCGGCTGGAACACGCCCGGTTGCGAGTTATCTATCCCGGGGCTGCGCGTAGACCAGCCGCCTGGTCCCGGATACACTCCTGGGCCGCCTGATCCGCCCGAGCCGCCGGATCCGCCTCGAGTTCCTCCCGTGCCGCCCCCGGTGCTAGGGGGGGCCCCGCCACCTCCGCGAGTTCCTCCTCCGGCGCCGCCAGACGGTGCACCACCCTTTTGCGCCAGAGCAGGTACGGCACACAACAGCACCGCGAGAGCCCAAAACACCACTCGTTTTAAACTGGAAATTGTACGTTCATTAGCCTGGCATACCATTACTCAGATAGTAGTCCTGTTTTGCGTGGTGTCCAGTATTTTTTTGCGGTACCTCGCCGCAAAACTTCCGGGGAAGCGCCGCAGTAAACGCAATCAGTACGCAAGGTCCCCTGCCTGCAAACTGTCCTCAGGTCCAGTAGATTTCCTGAACCCGGGTGCGTAAATTGAGCGCAATCAGAGGGGATTCTCGTACCTGAGACGTAACCGGCCAGAGAAATCGCAAAAAGGGGATCAATGGCGGAACATTCTGCGCTTGGCGAATTCAAACAAGGAATCAAGCTCTTACGAAGCGGGCAGTCCGCAGAAGCATTTGAATACTTGAAACATGCCGCGGAGTTGAACCAACAAAACCCATACTACCTTTCTTTTCTCGGAGTGTCTGTCGCGCGTGCCCAGCGAAAGTGGACCGCGGCAGTCCGCCTCTGCGAAACAGCCGTAACTTTGAGACGCAACGAAGTGCAGTTGTATCTGAATCTGGCGGAGGTCTACGTGTCCGCTGGACGACGCGACGATGCAGTCGCCGTGCTCGATCGAGCCTTGCTGTACTCAAGATTGGATGCTCGCATCAAACGAGCGCGAGCCGAGTTGGGAAAGCGGAGCTCTCCAGTCCTGCCGTTTCTTGAACGCGAACATTTCTTGAACAGGAATCTTGGAAAGCTGCGACACCGCATGTTTGGCGCTTCGAGAGAGACACATATCTAAGCAGCGACCGAACATTGAAATCACGACCCTTGCTCTTTCTTCTCCGGCGATGTGGTTAAAACGAAATCCCGCATAGCCTTTCTTTTCCGGTAAAATCGCTCAAGCTTTTCTGGAGTTTTGTGTGCATGTAAAATCACCTGTCTTTCTTACTGCTGCTCTTTTTCTTTTTTCTCCGACGCTGACATTTGCTCACCACGGCTCCGCGGGCTATGACACGACGAAGCTGGTGACCGTCAAAGGCACAGTCACGGATTTCCACTTCAGCAATCCGCACGTCGAGATTTCACTCAACGTAAAAAAGGACGACGGCAGCGTTGAGAACTGGCAGGGCGAGCTGAATAGTCCGAATATTTTGTCTCGAGCGGCCGGCTGGAATAGAAATACGTTGAAGCCTCTCGATGAAATCATCGTCGTGGGATACCGTGCAAAGAATGGCTCAAGGATTCTTCGACTCGAGAAAGTGTCCCTCGCCGATGGCACCGAACTTTTCCCAAAAGGCGGAAACGACGTGGAGCGATATTGAGGAGATTTCCGCCGAATCACTTCCCTACACCAATTTCGCGGTCCTCGCGTAGAATAGGGCTGTCGTGCAACGCAAACTTCTTCAGCTCTTCGCCGCACTCCTGATCTTCTCGGCTGCGTCAATCGCAGACGCACAGCAGCAGGGACAGCCTGCGCCAAAATCGTCCAGGATCGCGGCGATTGCAGTCAACGGAACGCGCAAGTTCACTGCAGACCAGATTGCCTCTGCCGCCGGGCTCAAGACGGGAGATGTTGTCACAGCCGAACAGCTGCAATCTGCCGCCGATCGTCTCGCGGCGCTCGGCCTCTTTTCGGCAGTTAACTATCGCTTCTCATCAAAAGCCGAAGCCATCTCTCTGGAATTTCAAGTTCAGGAAGCCCACACGGTGCCGCTCTCCTTTGATAATTTTCCCTGGTTCACGGACGATGAAATTGCCGCGGCCATTCGGCAGCAGGTCGGCCTGTTCAGCGGCGAGTCACCCGAAAGCGGCGCCATGGTGGACCAGATTGCCGGCGTGCTCGATAAACTGCTGGCTACGCGCCATATCAAGGGGGAGCTGACACACCAACTTGTCGCGCCGCCGTCCGGCGACGGAATGATGCTTCAGTTCCACGTGGACGAGCCCTCGCTGAGGATTCAATCAGTGCAATTCGGCGATTCTCTCGCAGCCGAATCCGAGCGGGTCAAGGACCGCCTTTCAGACATCAAGGGTCAACCGTATTCGCGCTTCGCCATTGAAGTTTTTGAAAATGAGCAGGTGCGCCCGCTCTATGCGTCGAAGGGTTACCTCAGAGCGAAAATCGGACCTCCTGAACCACACATGACGGGTAAGCCGGATGATTCCGCCGGATCGAATATTGACCTCCTGATTCCCATCACGCCGGGTACTGTTTATTCGTGGAATGGCGTGGCCTGGAAAGGCAACGCCGCAATTTCATCAGCGAATTTGGACGCCCAGGTAGGAATGAAAACCGGCGAAGTAGTCGACGGAATGAAAATTGAAGCCGTTTGGCGAGCTTTGCAATTGGAATACGGGAAACGCGGGTATCTGGACGCAAAACTCGAACCTCAACCGGACTTTGACGACGCTGCTCATCGCGTTTCCTATCGCGTCAGTATCGTTGAAGGCGCTCCCTATCACATGGGCGAAATGGTGGTCACAGGTCTTTCTCCCGAGGCCGAAAAACAACTGCGCCACGCGTGGCAACTCGCGCCGGGACAAGTTTTCGACAACGCCTATTTCGAGAAGCTAATAGGAATGCTGGAGAAACCGAGGCGTGAGATTTTCGGCGAGCTGCCCATTCATTACACGCAATGCGGCCACTTCCTGCGTCCCGATACCGATCGGCATACGGTAGACGTCCTGCTGGATTTTAAATAATCTGGCAGAGTCCGCACGAATTCATCTCCAGGAATGAAACTGCATTTGGAGTTACAATCCCCATCTATGCAGAATCGATTGCGTATTCTACTGTTTTGTTTGGCGCTGAGCGCGTGTGCGGCAGCGTTCGCGAAGCCCCAGCCTCCTTTGCCTCAAGGCGCTTCTCCCGCAAAGCCCCCTGCTACGCAACAGAAAAAACCGGCAGCGCCGGCGCCACAAGCGACCAAACCAAAAAGTGATTCTGCACCTGCCGAACCTCAGGATGCACCTCTCAATCCCGACGCGGAATTGCAGGCTACGGTACAACAAGCAGGCAATGACCGGGCGGCACTGATTCGTAATCTCGAAGCCTATCTCGCGAAGTATCCCGATTCCCCACGCCGCGCGGCCATCTATCGCGCCCTGCTTGAATCGGAAATGCAAGTTCAGAACCCCAAGCGCGCTCTCGAATATGCCCAGCAGATCCTGGCCATTCAACCGGACGACAGCCAAACTTTATTTTTGGCCGCCACACTGCTCGAGAAGATGCCTGACGACGCCAGCCAAAATCAAGCGATGGGCTACGACACGCACCTGATTGAACTGGTGGCCAAGGCTGACCCTGAATCACGCTCTCCGCAAATGACACTTGAAGATTGGCAAGCCGGCCGCAATAAATTCACGATGGATCTTTATGTGCTCCGCGGAAAGATCGAAAAACACCTGCACAAAAACGCTGACGCCGTGAAGGATCTGAACGAAAGTTTTCGCCTTCTGCCGAATGTCGAGGCTGCGGTGAATCTCGGAGAAATCGCCGAGGAAAGCAAGAACGCCGATGAAGCGGTGCGGCAATATGCAGTCGCTTTCCTGCTGGCTGGACAAGATCCGGATGAAAATAACGTGACTCGCGAGGAACTGCGGCTGGAAATGGGAAACCTCTGGCGGGCGACGCACAACTCCAACGCAGGCTTGGGCGATATTGTTCTCAATTCCTACGACAAAACCAGAGAGTTGGCCAAAGCAAATGTTCCAGAGCCTCCCGCCTATAACAAAGGTGTGACAGATCCATTGCAATTCAGCTTGCGCCGTTTGGATGGAAGCGCTGCAATGAAATTGGCCGATGCGAAGGGAAAAACCGTTGTGCTCGACTTCTGGACCACATGGTGCTCCTATTGCCGAGTCACGGAATTAGTGCTGTCCGATATGCGCAAGAAATTTGCCGGCCGCGACGACGTGATTTTTCTGGCGATAAATAAAGACGAAGACGAAACCCAGGTTGCCCCGTTCGTGAAGGAAATGAAATTTGGAGGAACATTGCTCTTCGCGGACGGCATCGACACCGCGCTGAAGGTTGAAACAATTCCCACAATTATCGTTCTCGATCACGCCGGAAAAGTCGCCTATCGCAATCAGGGCTTCGTGCCTGACAATTTCAGCGATGCGCTTTCAGCGGCCATCACCAAAGCTTCCGCATCCCAGTAGCACAGGCTTCAGCCTGTGTGGTTTTTCCTTTGTTTCGATTTAGCTTTGTCTTTTCGGAATTCTTGCTATCGCGAAACCCTGAAGCAAAAAGCACAGAGGCTGAAGCCTGTGCTACTTTACGGCCCCCTGCAAAATCACATCGCGTGCGGCAACAATCGTATTAACGTGAATTCGCACCGTGTCGGCCACGCGCCTTGCATACCCGCCGGCCATCGTGGATGCCACGGGAATCCCACGCCGCCGGGCGTGCTCGAATACCAAACGGTCGCGCTTCTGCAAACCTTCGAGCGTCAGCGCCAGCCCGCCCAGCTGATCTTCGCGGTACGGATCTGCCCCGCCGACGTAGAAAATTAGGTCCGGAGTCATTGTCTTCAGCGAATGAATTAAACCTTCCTCAAGAGCATCCAGATATTCCGCGTCCCGCGTGCCATCTTCCAAGCCAATATCCTGATCCGATGGAGGTTTTGGCATCGGATAATTGTTTTCCTGATGGATTGATAATGTGTGGACGCTCGCGTCATTCGCAAAGATTGCGGCCGTGCCATTGCCGTGATGCACATCCGTGTCGACCGTCATCGCCGTGCGGATTTTCCCTCGGGCCTGCAGCGCACGAATCGCAATGGCCACATCGTGCAGCATGCAAAATCCTTCGCCATGGCCGGGATATGCGTGATGAAAACCCCCGCTGAGATTTGCGGCAAATCCATCCCGCAAAGCGTGCCCGCCCGCAAGGATCGATCCTCCCGCTGCCAGCCAGAACGCCTGCACCGTGGACTCCGAGACGGGAATCTCCAGCTTCATCCGCTCGCTCAACGTCAGAGAATCGGTCTGCAACTTCTGAATGTATGCCGGAGTATGCACGCGCAGAACATCCTCGTCGGCTGCCGGCTCAGGCATAAGAAAATCGCTCGAATCGGCAAGACTTTCTGCCAAAAGCGCATCGTGGACCATTTTGAATTTCTGTGAAGGGAAAACGTGCGGCCCTAGATCCAAATCGTAGCGAGGATGATAGACAACTTTAAACGGCAGCATGGCAGGAAAACTCAAAAGTTCGTCATTCCGAGGCACGCAGCGTGCCGGGGAATCCCTCTTTGTTTTCGCGTTCGCAACGAGAGAGATTCCTCACTTCGTTCGGAATGACGACAAAAACTTGTGGGTCGCGCCTTTAGGCACGACATCCAGGGCGCATCTCGTCAGGGATTTTAACCCCTGAGCCCTGAATCAATTATCCCGGTCGAGGATGAAATCCGGCACGGTCATCAGAGCGCGTCCGAAATCCGATTTAGCATTTCCGTTCAAGCAGGCCTTGGCGCGCCGCGCGAAGTCATGCGCGGCATTTCGCGTTCGATCCAGCGCACCTGACTTCTGCACTAGCGCGGTAATCTCCTCTGGCCGTACGCTCTCGAATCCCTTTTCTTCAAGCACGGTTTGGACCAGCCGCTGTCCTTCTTTGCCGGCGCTTTCCATCGCGTAAATCAGCGGCAGCGTAACCTTGCCTTCCTTCAAATCGCTCAGCACTGGCTTGCCCAGTTGCTCGGGAGAGGCCGTAAAATCCAATACATCATCGACAAGCTGGAACGCGAGTCCCGCAAAATGCCCGTAGTCAGCCATGGCCTGCTCGCCCGCATCATCCAAATTTCCAAGGACCGCACCCAGCCTCGCGCAGCCCGCGAACAAACATGCCGTCTTGCGCGCCGCGAGTTCCAGCGCGTCCTCTTCCATCAAATCCATGCGGCCGAGCTTTGACAATTGAACCAGCTCGCCCTCGACCATGTCTTGCGTGAGTTCGATGAGGACATCCAGGATCTTGAAATTGCGTTCCGTAAGAGCCATCTGAAACGACTGCATGTACAGCCAGTCACCCGCCAGCACACTGCGATGATTGCCCCAACGGGAATTCGCGGAGGGCCTGCCGCGGCGCGTGTTCGCTCCATCGATTACGTCGTCGTGGATCAGCGTGGCGCTGTGAATCAACTCCACGACCGCGCCCAGACGCACCGCGCTATCGCCACGATATCCCGCGTAGCCCGCGGACAACAGCAGCAGCGCGGGCCGCAGCCGTTTGCCGCCTCCCGCCAGCAGATAACTGGAAATCTCCGCGACTGGCTCGATGGCAGCGCTGTTTTGCAGAGTGAGCTCTTGCTCGACCTTGATCAAGTCGTCGCGAACCAGGTCAAAGATTTCCTTGGCCGTCAGAAGTGAGATGGCGTTCCTCCCGGAAGCTTCATTTCATTGTTCATGGAATTGGCGAGGCCGAAAAATTTACGAAAGTTCCCCGCTGTCGCCGTAGCGACGTCTTCGGCTGCCAAGTTTCTCACATTCGCGATGCTTCGCGCTACTTCCGCGACGTAGGCAGGCTCATTTCTTTTTCCTCGATACGGCAAAGGGGCCAGAAACGGCGAATCGGTTTCCACCAGCAAACGGTCCAGGGGAATCGCCCGGGCCGCATCGCGCAAGTTTTGCGACTTCGGATACGTCACGTTCCCTGCGAACGATATCAGAAAACACATGTCGATGCCCTGCCGCGCCTCGTCTATCGTACCCGCAAAACAGTGGAAAATGCCGCCCAACTCAGAACTTCTCCAATCCTGCTCCAGAATTTTCAGGCAATCGGTCCAGGCCTCGCGGCAATGAATCACGATAGGAATTTGTGCGGAGCGCGCCTGTTCAAGCTGGTGGCGGAACACTCGAGCCTGAACGTCCCGAGGCGAATGATCGTAGTAATAGTCGAGCCCGATTTCGCCCCATGCGATGACGCGCGGATGCCGCGCTAGCCTGTCCAGCTCATCGTAATGCGCATCGGTCGCGTGTTGCGCTTCGTGCGGATGAATTCCGGCCGCAGCATAAATCCAATCATGTTGCTCGGCGTAAGCGACCGCGGCGCCAAGCTTCTCAACCTCAGGTCCGTTCCCGATCGCGAGCATCGTTCCAATGCCGGCCGACCGCGCCCGCGCCAGCATCGTATCGCGGTCGTTATCGAAATCGGAAACATCCACGTGCGCATGTGAATCGACGAGGTCCATTAAATCCCCAAATTACTTCGGCGTACTCCATGTAGCGCCCGCCTTCAGGCGGGCATCTGCGCAACGCTGGAATGTCGGCCTGAGGCTACAGGAAGCGTCCCGATCGTGAATGTTACTTGAGCCGCGCGCCGACCGGCACATCTTCCAGAAATCCGGCGAGCACGGGGGAACCATCGGGAGAGGACGCCGCCACGATCATGCCGTTCGATTCCACGCCGCGCAGCTTGCGCGGTTGCAGATTCACGACCACCACAACTTTGCGGCCGATCAAATCCTCCGGCTTGTACGCCGACGCAATGCCCGCAACAATTTGCCTGACTTCATCGCCGATATCGACTTGCAGTTGCAGCAATTTGTCCGCGCCGGCCACGCGTTCAGCCGATTTCACTTGCCCCACGCGCATTTCGACTTTTGCAAAGTCCTCAATACCAATTTTTGCCGACCCCGCAACCGCCGGCGCTGCTGCCGCTCCCGATGCTGTCGGCGCAGGCGCTGGTGCTGCCGGTACTGTGTCGGGGGCCTTGTTTTGTTCCTGCTCCATAGCTTCAATCCTTTCGATCGCTTCTGATTTATCGACGCGCGGAAAAATTCCCTCAAGCTTGCCGATCTTTGTTCCGGGCTTCAGCTGTCCCCAGGAAATCATATCCATCTGAACGCCGCCGAGCGGCGTCGTCTGACCCAATTGCCCCCAGATTTTTTCCGTCGATTGCGGCAGCACCGGATGCGCCAGCGCCGTAACGATCCGCAACCCTTCGGCAGCCGTGTAAAGAACTTTCGCCAGCTGCTCGCGCTTCTCCGGCTGCTCGGCCAAAGTCCATGGTTTCTCAACCGTCAGGTACTTGTCGATCGCCGCTACCAGTTCCCAGATTCCCTCGAGTGCCAGTGAAAAGCTGAAGCGATCGTACAACTGCGTGATCCGTGCAAGAGCCTCGGCGGCAAAATCTGCGGATCCAGGTTCATTTCCCAGAGCGCCGTATCCCGGGGGTGTTGGAACTTCTCCACCAAAATAGCGATCGATCATGGTGAGCGTGCGGCTGGCAAGATTTCCGAGCCCGTTCGCCAGGTCGCTGTTATAGCGGCCTATGAGTGCGTCGTAGGAAAAGCTGCCGTCCTGGCCGAAGACAATTTCGCGCAACAAGTAGTAGCGCAACGGCTCGATTCCCAACACGCTGACGATCGGCCGCGGCCGCACCACGTTGCCCCTCGACTTACTCATCTTTTCGCTGTCAAACAGCAGCCAGCCGTGAGCCCAAATCTGTTTGGGAAGCGGCAAATCCGCCGCCATCAAGAATGCCGGCCAGTAGACAGCGTGGAAACGAATGATTTCCTTTCCCACCATGTGCAAATCCGCGGGCCACAGTCCGCGCTCATCGAATTCCGGACCGCCCACGGCGCTCAAGTATCCGATCAGCGCGTCAAACCATACATAAAACACATGCGGCGCTTCGCCCGGCACGGGAATTCCCCAGCGAATCGTCGTGCGCGTGATGGAAAGATTCTTCAGCCCGCCTTGCACAAAACTCAAAACTTCGTTTCTTCTGCTTTCGGGGCGAATGAAGTCTGGATTCGCGGCGTAAAAATCGAGCAGCCTCTGCTGAAATTCGGAAAGCTTGAAAAAATAATTCTCTTCGGTGACTGTTTCCGTCGGGCGGCCGCAATCGGGACAGGGATCGCCCGGGCCGGCGTCCACAACATAGGCATTGTCGTGCACGCAATACTGCCCGGTGTAGTGCCCTTTTTCGATGTACCCGTTTTCGCGGCAGCGCTTGAAGAGCCACTGCACGGTCCGGTGATGTCTCTCATCGGTCGTGCGGATGAATTCATCGCCGGGAATACCCAAATCGTCCCAGAGCCGCCGCCACTGTGCGGCGATCGCCGTCGTATACTCCTGCGGCGATTTCCCCGCCTTGACCGCGGAGCGCTCCACGTTGACGCCGTGCTCGTCCGCGCCGGTCGTCATAAAGACGTCAAACCCGCGCATGCGCTTGTACCGGCGAATCACGTCCGCAACGATCGTCGAATAGGTATGCCCGATATGCGGCAGCCCGTTCGTGTAATAGAGCGGCGTCGTCAGATAGTACTTAGGCTTGGCTCGGGGAGTGCTCATTCGTCCTTTCGGGTGCGGGCTCTACTTGGAGCCCGCCGGAATCTTGGTGCGGGCTCTACTTGGAGCCCGCTTTGATGTCGGTGCGGGCTCTATTCTTAGCTGAACGCTTCAAGTGAAGCGTGGAGCCCGGCTGAAAATCCTTATATGTGTGCTAGAAATCACTAAAGTCGGTAGGGGACCCGCCGAAACAGGCATCCCGCGCACTCGAAAGCGTGAATGTTGATAGTAAGCGGGCTATGAGAAGCTGTCAAATTACTGGCGTGGCTTATCTTAATTGCATTCCTGCTGCGCAGGGACCTGATTTCTAAATTCAAAGGGCACGCCGATAGCAGCGCGCCCCTCTTTTGACCTAACGTATCTGATCACTTATCAAACAGCGGATTAATCTTGCGGCGGTGGGGGAGGCGGCAGCTTTCCGAAGCCTCCCGGACCGCTGTCGCGGCCAAATTTTCCTCCCTGCACAAGTTTTAGAGAAGGATCTGGAGTAAATGTCACGGACGGCGCTCCAATGTTCGTCACCTGGTAAGTCGATGTGCCGAACCGCGGATCACTACGTGTCTCCTGCAGTACGAGATCCAAGTCAGCCGAATACCAGCGCTCTGTCGTAATCACGATGTCGTTCTGGTTGCCAATCTGTCCGGCCGGAATGGTGCGGGTTACCTTCTTATCATCAACTGTGTAAGGCTTCCCCGTGCCCGGATCGGAATATGTCGCGGAAGGATTGTCAGTCACCGTTTCGTTTCCCGGCCCGCCGCCTTTCGGCCCCATGTGCGGACCCCGGCCGGGATTGTGATCTCCACCAGCAGCTTCGCGCGCGCGGGAAGGAAGCTGGCGATAAGTTCCTTTACTCACGTCGATAATGTAGTCCATTACTTTCGCCACATTCTTGATATACACAAATTCCTGTGGCTTGCCAGATGATGCCCACGGCCCAATCGCGGGCAGGGTAACGTCGCGGTACGTGCTGCCATCACTATCACGCGCAAGGATGCCGGTAACCGTGTTCGTGATCATGTTGTTGGGCAGCGTTTCGACGCGCGTGATCGTAAACTTCGCTTGAAACGGCTTCCCGGTAACGGTCTTACCGCCAAAGCCTCCTACCAACCCGCCAAACTCAAAAGAACCTGCCATCGGTCCACCAGGTCCTGGGCCTCGATGCCCGAATCCTCCGGGAGGCGGTGGACCCTGCGCTCCAATCACCAAAGCCAAACCCAGCATCGCACTCAACGCATACCCCACATGTGCCATTCTCGTTCTCACTGTCTTTTCCTCCAT
>Ga0209168_10001903_pt1 | contig 15680 bp, 12 predicted proteins | sample Coa_R1_FD_187156 | JGI IMG/M metagenome (GOLD analysis project Ga0209168, IMG submission 187156) | Surface soil microbial communities from Centralia Pennsylvania, which are recovering from an underground coalmine fire - Coalmine... | ecosystem: Environmental > Terrestrial > Soil > Unclassified ... | reverse complement strand
TGCGTGACAGTGTCGACGGCGCGCCCCGCGATCCGGTGCGATTCGAGTTGCTCAGGGGACCAGGCGGCCTCAAATTGCTGAACGAGATCGGCCGAGCTGACCACTTTGCAGCCTTGCGCGCGGATCAGTTCGACGGTGCCGGCGTCCACGAGGGAGATGTACGGGATGGCGTTTTTCGGCGAATACTGCATGGCGACTTTTTTCGCGCGGCCGACGAGCTTGCGCAGATTTTTTTCCAGCTCTTCGGCGGCGGCATACAGCATTTTGTCGCCGGGAAGCGAGTCAAGAGTGGCGGCTTCGATGCGATGAACGAGTTTTCGAGGCGCGCCCTTCGCCGGAATCATGTAGAACCAGCGGCGCTTGGCGAGGACGTGATCGAGCCTGAGAACTCGGTAGGCGATCGGATCGCGATGCAAGATATCGTAGAACAGCCAGCCGTCGAGTTTTTGCTGGCGAAGCGCGGATTGGATGGATTCGATATTCAACATAGAGACGCGCCGATCACGGACGCGCGAAACTGCGGCGAGCACTGTGCTCAGTTGGCGAGCGCACGAATCGCCGCGGCCGCGATTCCCTTTACTTCCACGCGTTTCGTGCGGCTGCGAACGCCGGAGGCGATTCTAACAGCGGCCAGCGGCACTTTCAAACGAGCGGCAAGAAATTTGCGCAGCGCTTCATTGGCCCGGTCATCCACGGGCGGCGCGGTGAGACGAATTTTCAGGGCGTCCTGGTATTCGCCAGCTATTTCGTCGCGACTGGAGCGCGGCTGCACGCGAACGGTGAAGCTGACGGCGCCGTCCTTTTCCTCGACGCGCACCGCCAGGCTACGCCATTTCCCGGTGGCCGAAAAGCGCGGTTCCCACGCGCACTTCGGTCGCGCCTTCTTCGATGGCGATTTCGAGGTCGTGGGACATGCCCATGGAAAGTACCGGCAGGGCCTGTGCTCCGAAGCGGCTGCGCAAGGAGTCCCGCAATTCGTGCAAACGACGAAAGTATGGCCGGGCCTCTTCGGGATTATCGAAATACGGCGGGACACCCATGAGCCCGAGCAATTCCAGATGCGGCATGGACTGGACCGCCTCGACGAGACGCGACGCTTCGTCGTCCTTGACTCCCGATTTCGCCGGCTCGGGATCGAGATTTATTTCAACCAGCGCTCGAAGCGGCTTCCCGTGGGTCGAGGATACCGATGCGGCTCCCTTCGCGGAACTTTGTGACAGGAACTCCTGGCGGGCGCGGTTGAGTTTCTCGGCTAACGCGATGCTGTCGAGCGAATCGACGCTGTCGAATAGCGCGGCGGCTCGTGCGGCCTTGTTTTTCTGCAGATGGCCAATCATGTGCCACGCCGCTTCCGGCGTCGAGAGATGCGCCAGTTTTGTCTCGCGTTCCTGGACGCGATTTTCGCCGAAATGGCGGATGCCGGCCTCGTACAGTTCCTGAATTTTTTGCGCGGAATGCGTTTTGGAGACTGCTACCAGCGTCATTTCTTCCGGACGGCGTCCGGCGCGAGCGGCGGCGATGTTAATGCGCTCTTGCACACTGGCGAGATTTTCCCGCAGTTCGTTGGACGCGGATCGCATGGCGCGAATTTTAGCATGCGGTTCGTCTATTCCTACTCGCGCCACTTTTGCTGTTTCACCCCGAACTCGCGCGGAGGGTTCGCCGTGTGGTCCTGTACGCTGCTCGTGGGCTATTTCCGTTCCCGCTACAGGATCACGCGGCAGATTTCTGCCGTGCTGCAAACCGTCTGCACAGAAGGATGGCCAGCGGGCCAATAAGCCAGTTTCCGATCAGGCCGTTTCTCGGGCGGAATCCGGTCCGCGCACGTCGAACCTTTGAAATCAGGACGAGGCCGAACTTGGGTTGTCCGACCCCGGGGTATGTCGAGATTCATCGTCCTTTGGTTACGGTGAACCAAGCGCTGTTTCTCGTCACAGGGCAACGGGACATGGCAACAGGCATATCAAAGAATACAGTTTACCAGGCGTTTGCATCAGGTGGTTTCACTACCTGGTTACAGTTAACGCCACCGCCGTCGTATGACTCAAGCTGCCACTCACGCCCTTGATCGTTAGCGTGTACGTCTTCCGCGTGTTGGTAGACAGCGTCTTAACTGTGAGCGTTGCAGTGCCGGTACTCGGATTCGGTGTGAACGTGACAGTGGAGCCCGAGGGCTGACCGGTGAGACTTAGCGTGACGGATCCGGTGAAGCCGTTCACTTTGTTGACCGTCACTGTATAGGTCGCCGTATTTCCGCGCCTGACGGACTGGGAGGTAGGACTCGCGGAGAGAGAGAAGTCCGCGACGAGAGCGGTCACCGTGACACTGGCAGTGCCATTTACGCCACCGCTGGAGGCTGTCACTGTGAAAGGTCCGCCGCTACTTGATCCCGCAGTGAATACTCCAGTTGAGCTAATGACGCCCCCTCCGCTCACTAACCAGGAAAACGCGGGCTGGGGACTCATTGGACTTCCGTACTGATCATAAGCTGTCGCGGAGAATGGCTGTTGTTTCCCCGTCTGCACCGAGGCGCTGGCCGGGGAAACCGTGATTGTCGTAAGCACCGGCGGGGCTCCGCTGCACGATGGAAACTTAAAGGAAGCGATTCGTGTGCTCCAATTGAATGAGCCGTTCGTCTTGAGGTACTCATTGGTGTAGAAGAACGTGCAGTCATCCCCAGGGTCAATGGACATCGCGCTGTAGTCTCCCCAGCGGGTAAGACCCGACGTCTGAGAACCGGCTCCCGTAAGAATCAAGTTTTCTCCCTGCATGGTGCCCGGTGGATCGCTGGGCGCACGACCCGTATAGCTGATGGACGGGTGCATCGTGGTACTGGACACGCTGTAACCGAGAGCGATGTTGCCGACCTTGTCCATCGCGATGCTGCCCATCCAGCGGTAATTTGCATCCGGAGCATACGTGCCCGATTGATAGACGACCGGCGCAGTGCTGGGGCTGCGAATTTCGTACCAGCGCACTCCAACGCTTGAGCCCGCGGTCACCGAGTGGTTGACGACCAGGGCTTCGTGATCGCCAAAATTGCGGTAGGCCAGTCGATACATCAGGCGGTCGGCCAGAGAATCCAGCTTCTGGGTCGTCCCGGCTTGCGGGATACAAGTTCCTCCACCACTGCAGGCCGCGGCAAACGCCGGTGCCGCGATGTTGACGTGGGAAAAAGTGGAATTGGAGGGAGTCGTGAAATTAGTATGGAAATTCCAGAGATCGAGCGACGCGCTGTCATTTCCGAAGGCTACGTATACATTGGGCGCGCCCGCCGGGGGGCCGGTAGACCCGTCCAGATCGGACGGCAGCAGCCCGCCGTAGGTGCTTGTCAGCTGGAAACAAATCTGGGTCGCTGGACCTCCCGCCAGCATTGCCGTGCGATTGAGCACGCAGGCGCGTCCCCCGACGAACGAATTGCCGTTGAACATGTTAAAGCTCATGTAATAGCCGTCCGGCCAGACGCCAAGCTTGGGATAGTCATTAAAATTAGGTTGCGTGAACGCATAGCGGTAGTAGGTGCCGGTAGCGTCGGACGTGGTAGAAACGGCCACACATTGCAGATACGGCGTGGTGGAAACCGAAAACTGCGTAAAAATCCAGCGATTGGCGGCCTTATCGTATTGAACGACAGGGTCGCCGTCATTATTGGTTTCGCAACCCCCGCCGAACCCGGACCAGAGCGTATTGCCTGCGACCGGACCATGCAGCAACGCGCCGCTCGACTTGCTGAATACGGCAAATGATTCGTTGACCCACTGTACATATTGGGTCGCACCGACCGTTCCATTGGTATCCGGCGGCGCAGCATTGGGCGCGAAGCCGTAGTCTCCATTGCCGACTCCTGCAAAATTCAGTCCCGACGCGGTCGCTACGGAAGAACTCGCGGTCGTCTGAAGGACTGGATCCACTTGAGTCTGGCTGAGTTGTCGCGATAATCTGCGAAACTTCTTCGAGCGGAAGGAATCGGACCTGGGTGCCTTCGCCATGTCGCGCAGAGCGGGAGACACATCATGTTGGAGAGCGTCGCTGACCTCTGGCGCGCTAACACCGGACGAGGTGGATGCGTTTTGGGCCTGAGCTGTCCAGGACCAGAGTATGATTGTAGAAAGCACTCCGAGTGTTAACAATGCCCTGTTGAGCATAGGACTCCTTCCGGTCATACGTTGGGATAGCTGATTTGAATGGGGACGCCGATTTATAATGCAGATCGCTCTGATTCGCAACATTAAAAATGCGCCTCTGAGCCTTTGGCAAGAGTAAGAACGTTTCATGGGTTCGTTACTCCCGTTTGTAGTTCAGTTAATCTTTGTGCCCGGGACCTTATCTAGATGACACCAGCCTAAGGATGTCCATTCGGACCACGCTACTGCTCGCAGGGCTAGTCTTCGGACAGTCGACACGCCCTGTCCTTGTGCCTGTTGGTTTCTGGGTCTTCAAAACGACGGGCGCCATAATTTCGGTTTCCCCGGCGGCAAGATTCCCGTTTTGGTCGGATACCGGAATTTAGCTATCGTTAATGTGGGTGGCGCATTCTTTCAGGCGATTTCGAATTTCAGGGTGGCCGACCCTCTCGCTTTTAGAGGGTCGGGCTTTTGACTTTTCTTGGTCGTTGCGACTCCATGGACTGGATCAACGCGGATCATGCCGCTCTGCAGGTTCGAGTAGAGAGAAAAGCTACTTCTGGCCCCGTATCGCGGATGGTCGACAAGCTTCCTCATTAATGGAGAGAAACAAAAGTCAAAACCCCGGCCCTCCAAGAACTGGGGGGTCGGCACCCGGAAGAGCTACACCGTTGCGCCGGGTGCGGACGCATTGAAAGATAAGATCCAGGGACGAACACAGATCAAGAGGAAAAATAGGAAAAACGTGTGCCACCCGCCCCGCCCAGTGTTGCATCGACCAGTTGAGCTGGCACCATTTCTCAGGGCTTGGCTATCCAGGTCTTCTACGTCGCGCACATGTGAGACCATAGGTCCGGAAGTTCGGGACACTTTAACGATGGCCCAACCTCAACGAACCTGCCGGCAGCGATGGCTGCAGCATCCGCAAGGCCTGTGGTTCCGCAAGGCGCTTTTTCAGGTGCACTTGTGGGTGGGAGTGGGCCTTGCGATTTACGTGCTGGCAATCAGCGTCTCGGGCAGCGCCATTGTTTACCAGCGCGAACTCATGCGGCACTCTCGCCGCGCGATGGTGTTGACTGAATCGGGTCGCCGCATGAGTGTCGATGAGCTGACCGCTTACGTCCAGCGCGCATATCCCGCGTACGAGGTGGATAGCATCCTGGAAGCGTCGCAGGCGGACCGGCCGGATGCTGTCGTGTTGGAACGCGGCAACAAGCGCATCGAGCGGCTTTTTGACCCCCATAGCGGCGCGGATTTGGGAGACCCTGAGCCGGGCATCAACCGCGCCATGGCTTGGATCACGGACCTGCACGACAACCTGCTGGCAGGCCAGACCGGGCGGTTGGTCAATGGGGCCGGCGCCTGCCTGGTTACGCTGCTGGGGTTAACTGGGATGGTGATGTGGTGGCCGGGTGTGAAAAATTGGCGGCGCAGCACGACGATCAACTGGCACGCGCAGTTTCCGCGTTTCAACTGGGACGTGCATAGCGCGGCGGGTTTCTGGTTCTTCGTGTTTGTGCTGGGTTGGGGAATCTCCGGCATTTACTTTTGCGCACCAATGGCGTTCACGCCGTTGGCGGGCGGATCCTTTCTCTATTGGCTTACGCAGCTCCACATCGGCAGGTTCGGCTGGTTCACCGAGGCGGTTTGGACTGCGGTGGGGCTTGTCCCAGCGGTGCTGGCAGTGACGGGCGTGCTCATGTGGTGGAACCGCGTGTTGCGGAAGAAATGGCGGAAGAAATTCCGCGCCGAGAGATATGTCCGAAACCCGCTCAGAAGTCCGAATGCAGAACTGATGTGAAGTCCCAAATTGATCACTGCGACTGCCGAAGTCCTGTAAGTCCAGATCGCGCATGATAAGTCGCCTTCACGGAATGTGGCTTTTTTCATCTCGGGTAACGCAACTGGGTTTTGGCGTGCTGCGCCCAGTGGCGAATCCCCGCTGAGCCCTCAAAAACGAAATTCATAGCGGTCCTGATGCCGCTTCTCGTCACCGTGATCCCTTGCAAGCCAATGTTCCAGCTGATCCTTCAACTGCTGCATGGTTCTTATCGCGGCAATCGCGTTTTGCATGCCAAAGTGTTCACCACATTCCTTACACGAAACGATTTCCGTATTGGGTCGTTGGGCCACATCACTCAGGCTTAACTTCACAGCGACTGGCCACAGATTCTCGCCGGGATTGAAAGTCTTCTTGTATTCGAGCGGCATTTCTTCAATGAACCTCTCGCAGGCAGGCGCGCCACGTCGCTTAAAAGGGTGTGCGGCATGCCGCAATGCAGGAATTAGAAGATCAGCTTCAGTCCCAACTGAATCTGCCGCGGCGATGTCGCCGTCGTGGTGATGAGCCCGGCGGAGGGACTGACGGCGGTGCCGGAGAACACCGTAGTATTGGGCACGCCGTAATTCGCGCGATTCAGGATATTGAAAACCTCGGCGCGGAATTGCAGGTTGGTTTTTTCCGTGATGCCCGTGTTTTTAAAGAGCGACATATCAACTTCCGCCAGGCCCGGGCCGGTTAGCGTGCCCCGCCCCACATTTCCCCATGTTCCGGCGGCAGGCAGCACGAACGCAGCGGGGTTGAACCATTGATTCGGGTTACCGGTCACGATGGAGCCGTTGAAGGAAGGATTGAGCGAGGGCCGGTCCGGATTCCGGGTATCGCCGTCACCTGAGCGATTCGCTCCGATCAGCGGGGTGAACGGAAAGCCCGAGAGAAATGTTCCGATGCCGTTGAGCTGCCAGCCGGAAATGAACTTGCTTTCGACGCGCCCCACATCGTTCAGCCAGCGCTGGCTGTGTCCAAACGGCAATTCGTAGTTGGCCGAAACGCTGCCTTGGCTTGCGGGATTGAGCGCTGACGGGCCCCAGTCGCGATGCAGATCGTTGCGATTCATGACCATTTGCGCTTGGTTGTTGGCCTGCGCTCCGGTCAGGCCGGAATTGATATCCAGATTTTTTGACCACGTGTAGTTGCCGCGGAACTCCAGGCCTTTGCCAATGCGGTGGGTGACGTCCGCTTCGAGCGCGTTGTAGCTGCTGTTGCCTTCGGTGAGCCAGAAAAATCCGGCGGAGAGGAAGCGGTTGGGACGCGCCGTGCCAGGGCCGGGGATGTACAGCGTACCCTGCGGCACGGTCGGCGCGACGCCGCCAAAACTCGCCAGCGTTGCGTTCCCTCCGGACTTGCAGGTCGCCTGGGCGCAGATTTGCGCGGGAATGGTGTTGGGATCGACGCTCACCGGTTCATGTACGCCTCTTGAACCGACGTACGCGACGCGCAGCGAAGTATTGCGAGTCAATTGCTGCTCGACCGCGAGATTCCATTCCTGCACCGCGGGAGTTTTCGCGTTAGCCTGAATTCCCTGCGGCGCAAAAATCGTGCAGGGGTTGGGGATGCCGGGGCCGCAGGACCGAGGCGGAGCGACTCCCGGCGTGAAAGGATATCCGGGAATCGCAAACAGGGAGACGTTGGCGAAGGACGCCGAGCCGTTGTACGGCGTGAGCGAGTTCATCAGGAACGCCAGATCGTCGATCAGCGAGTAATACATTCCGTAGCCGGCGCGCACGGCGGTTTTTCCGTTTCCGAAAACGTCCCAGGCGACGCCAACGCGCGGGCTGAACAGACGAATGGCGTTGTTCCCGGTGTACGCGGAATTGCCGACCACCGGCGCGGTCTGCAGAATTCCCTGCGCGTTGGTGACGTAGTTCGCGGCGCGGCCCTGCGATTCATTCCAGCCGGTGGTGAATTCCTGGCGCAGCCCCGCCTCAATCGTCAAATTGTGGCGGAGGTGAATGGTGTCTTCGACATACCACGCGCCAAACAAGCTGCGCCACCCGAGTTCGGTGTGCAGCGGGACCACCTGAAAAGGAGTATTGCCGATCGTTCCCTGCAGAAAAGTCGTGAGGCTGGCGAATGTCGCCTGGCCCAACTGGCGCGAGGCGCTGTCTTCGTTGTCCTGCAGGCGCTGGAACCACACGCCCATGCTCAATTGGTGCATCCCGTGGCTGATTCGCAAGTCGTCTTCGTAGGTGAAAAGATTGCGATGATTGTCCACGCCGGCGGCGTTGTTGGGTCCGGCGGAAGTGATGGTGCCGTTGGCGGTGGTCGTCGCTCCGCCGCCGACCACGATGCCTCCAGGGCCGAGGCCGGTGACGAAGGACAGATTTGCGGGAATCGTGATGAGAGGCACCGAGACGAGCGCGAAAGAGGCGCGAGAAAATCCAACAGTGGCCGTGTTCAAAATTGCCGGCGAAAAGATGTGCGTCTCATTCAAGCTGAGCACTTGCATGCGCAGCGGAGTGAACGAAGCGAAAACGGGATCGGCCAACGGAATGAGACTGGTTCCGTCATCGATGGTGTACACGCTCGAAAGCGTGTCATTTCGCGCCAGATTGTAATCGGCGCGCACGGTTCCGAAATCCTCGCGGATATGCTCGTTGGGGTTGTAAAACGCCTTGGCCGTGCCACTGGCCACTTGCGCCGTGCTGTTGCAGCCGGTTCCGGACGCGGGCACCGTCAGTTCCGGGCCGTTGGCCGCGGGCCAGAAGAGCTGCGCGTACTGTTCCATCGTGGCGTTGGCATTCTTGACCGCGGTGGGAACGCCGGTGCAGGAATTCGGCAGCTTCCCGATTCTGGCGTTGGCATCGGGAACGACGCTCACGCTGCTGAGGTCCAGCGACTGCCGGAATCCCTCATAGTTGCCGAACAAAAACAGGCGATCTTTTTTCAGCGGCCCGCCGGCGGCTCCGCCAAACTGGTTTCTGCGGAACGCCGGAACGGTTCCCTGATCGAAGGGGCCGGGCGAATCCAGGCCGCTGTTGCGCAGGAATTCAAAAATCGTGCCGTGAAATTGATTGGTGCCGGATTGCGTGACCGCGCTGACCTGGGCTCCGGCGCGCTTGCCGTATTCGGCGGAGTACGTGTCAGTGAGCACGTTGAATTCGCGCACCGCATCGATCCCCAGCAAATAGCCGCTGGTGCCGCCGGGAGTCACCGCCAGCTGGCTCGATCCCATATATTCGACGCCATTGAGGAGAAACATATTCTCGCTGGTGCGCCGTCCGGCAACCGAGAACGTATTGCCGTTGCTGGTGCTGGTGTTGGGGCTTTTCAGCGCGTAGTTGATCGCGCCGGGATTCAGGGTGATCAATGCGTCGAAACTGCGGCCGTTGAGCGGCAGTTCCTTGATCTGGCGCTCATCGACAATGCCGCTGACGGAAGCGGTGGTCGTGTTCACGACGGGAGCTTGCTCAGTTACCGCAATCCCGTTGTCAACCGGTGCGATCTGCAAGGTGATATTGAGAACCGCTTGCTGACCCACCGCCAGATCATTGAGGTTCAGGACTTGCGTGGCGAAAGCCGCTTTGGCCACGGTCACTTCCTGCCTCCCTAGGGGCAAAGACAGCACGCGGTAGTATCCGGATTCGTCCGAGGCCACCACGCGTGTTGCGCCGCTTTCCACGCTTTTCACGGTGATCGTTGCATCGTTGATGACCGCACCGGAGGGGTCGCTGACCGTCCCGACGATGGACGCAGAAACCTGCGCGCGAAGGTTTCCCGGTACCGCCGCCAGGGCCAGCAGTCCGCAAATCAGAATCGAGGCGTGGAAATCCCTGCGAAGACGCACCATGCAGCACCCTATAGACACGTACTCCCCCTCTGCGGTTCCGATCGTTTTATGCCCGCATCGCGGCCACGGCTCCAATGACCTGACGATAGTACGCTTCATATAGCGGAATCACATCATTGGCGCAATATTTTTTCTTGGCGTTGACACGCGCGATCTGGCCCATGGCGCGGCCGCGATCGGCCTGTTGCAGAATTTCCAGCGCGTACCGCCCGCCAATCGCCACCTCTCGCGGCGTGAAGAGATAGCCATCCACGCCGTGTTCGACCACTTCCGGCAGGCCTCCGACATTGGTAGCCACCACGGGCACTTCGCAGGCCATGGCCTCCAGCGCCGCAAGCCCAAAGGATTCCATGTCCGAAGGCAGCAAGAACAGGTCGGCTTGCCCCAGGTGGCGATAGACGCGATCCTGCTTGCCGAGGAAATGGACGTCGCGGGTCAGCTTCTTCTTGCGCACCAGGTATTCGGCGGCGCCGCGGTCCGGGCCGTCTCCGATGAGCACCAGCTTAGCCCGCATTTTAGCGCGCACCAGGGCGAATATTTCCACCACATCGGTGATGCGCTTTACCGGGCGGAAATTCGACAAGTGCATCAGGATCGGCTCGCCATCGGGCGCCCACTCCGCGCGTAATTCGCTGTCCGGCTTGCGGCAATAGAGATCGCAGTTCACGAAGTTGGGAATCACCTCGATGGGGCGCTTGATGTCGAATTCTTCGACGGTGCGCTGCTTCAGGTAATGAGAGATCGCGGTGACGCCGTCGGACTGCTCGATGGAAAACTTGGTGATGGGCAGAAAGCTGCGGTCGTTTCCGACCAGAGTGATGTCCGTGCCATGCAGTGTGGTAATAAACGGCAAGGGCTTGGGCGCGGCCATCATGCGGGCAAGCAGCGCGCTGACGGAGTGCGGAATGGCATAGTGCACGTGCAGCAGATCGAGGCCTTCCGACTCAGACACCTGCATCATTTTCACGGCCAGGGAAAGCGCATATGGGGCATGGTCGAAGAGCGGGTAGCTGGAGATCTCCACTTCATGAAACTGGATTCGCTCGCTGGTATCCGTCAACCGGATCGGAGGGGCGTAGCTGATAAAGTGGATTTCATGGCCGCGAGCGGCCAGCTCCACGCCCAATTCCGTGGCCACGACGCCCGAGCCGCCGTACGTTGGATAGCATGTGATCCCGATCTTCATTGCGATTCGGGCGGAAAGCCCCTATACCCCTTCCGGTGATGCCCCCGGCGGATCGACAATCGACCCGGCGAGAGTCTAACAAAGGCATTCACGATCAAGACAGAGATTCTATTGCGGCGACGCAAGGGGGGATGCTAAGTTCCCGGACCTCGGCCACGCCCACAGCTTCGGCTATTGGACGCAAAGAGAGGCCCCGGGGTGACAATTTTTTACGCTTTGGCCGGGGCAGCGGCGGCGAACGAGGCGATTCCCAATCGTCGGAAGATCCAACGGTCATTGTAAAGGGACCACAAACACCATGAAGCCACGAGGAAAACTGTCAAAAGCCGATCTGGCGCGAGCCGCGGAGCGCCTGCGCCACAGCAATCCCATCAACCACTTCGGCTTTCAACTGGTGAAGGCCGAGCGCGGAAGGGCCGTGTTTGTGATGCCCGTGCTGGACCTCCACAAGCAGATTCATCGCGTGGTGCACGGCGGCGTGCTGGCCATGCTGGCGGACACGGCCGGCGGCTTTGCGTCGTTCCTGGCGGCCCCGCCGGGATCCCGCGTGGTCACCATCGAGATGAAGATCAACTTTCTGGAGGCGGTCGAGCGCGGTCCGCTCAAGGCAGACGCCCGCGTGCTGAGGATTGGCAGGACGACCAGCGTGGTGGATTGCGACGTGACCGATCAGGATAGGCGGCTGGTCAGCAAGGCGCTGATGACGTTTTCAGTGTTGCGGCCCAAAGCGTAGGACGAACTTCAAAGGCCGGTTATTGTAGCGCCCGCCTTCAGGCGGGCACTTTGGAGTCAGAGCAGGATGCCCGCCTGAAGGCGGGCGCTACATCAAACCCAAACTCCCAGAATCTCTGAAGCTGGCTCTGCCTACTGCCCGTTCGTGCCGCCGAGGGCGGCTTCCGGGCCATCTTTGTAAATATACTTTATGAATTGTTTATAAATCAGCAAATTTGGGCTGCCGGTGCGCGTCAGCTTGATGCAATCGCGGTCGTACCATTCCACGCTGCCGTGCAAAGCTTCGCCGTCGGTCAGGACGATGACCACGGGCGTGCGAGCTTGCATCTGTTTGATCCAATAGAAGTTCTCCGCGTGAGTCTGTTCGGGCGGCGCCGGTTTTTTGTGCGGCTGGGGACCGGAAGTCGTCGAGTGCGAACGGCCGGAATTGACATGCGGTTCTTTCATTTCCGTGAGAGTAGGACGAAATAGCTTGCGATTCACGATGACGACTCCTTCAATTTATAAAATTCACTTTGCGAGGCGAGCTGAGTTTTCTCAACAGCTATGATGCAACAGTGACGTATGCGGGTACGCTTCCGTTACCGCGAAACGAAATTTTTTTTGCCCGTCGAGGGGCGATTCAAGGAAATGGCCACTGCGTCCAATCCCAGTGACCGGTTGATATTCCGCCGCACTCTGGACTGCAGCACGTCAAATCCTTCGACGGCTTTCGCGACCCAGGCTGCGTCAATCTTCCTGCTGAGTGTTTCGAGTTCCCGGCTTAACGCTGGATTTCGCAACACCTTCTTCGTGGAAGAACTGGACAGATCAAGCAGGTCCGTTAGCAGACTATAGAACACTTCCAAAACATTTTCAAACGCGATTTCCTGATTTTTTGCCAGCGCCGCGGTGGCCGCAAATAAATCGGACACGCCGCGCTCGCCCGCGGCGCGCTCGAGGATAATCAAGGCGTCACGGTGCAGCTTTTCGGTAGCGCCCAGATCGATGCTCATCACTGCGCCGGGGCAGCCCTCTGCGAATTGCGCCGCAAGTTTCCGCTCTTGCGGCTTCCAGTCCGTGTGCGCGGCCAGAATTTTTTCCACTTCATCCGTCTCGAGCGGCGTGAATGCGAATTGCAGGCAGCGCGAACGGATGGTCGGCAGAAGCTGAAACGGATTCGGCGCCATCAGAATCAGCGTGGCCGATTCCGGCGGCTCCTCCAGGATCTTGAGGAAAATATTGGCGAGATCCCAGCGCATGGTGTCCGCGCCGTCGATCAGAAACACGCGGCGGCGTCCCCGCGGCTTGAAATACGCGGCGCGCTGCACCGCGCGCAACTGCCCCACGTGCAGCACCGGGCGCGCCACCGGCTCTTTGAGGCGCACTGGGTCGGGAACGATGGCCCACACATCGGGATGGGTTTCCAGCAGCAGCGGCACGCGCTCAACGGTGCCGGCGTCCGGACGCTCGCCGCGCTGCGCGAGCCCCTGCTCGATGAGCGGGCGAAGATCGGCAAGCCGCGCGATCTTGCGGCACGAGTCACATTCGCCGCAAAAGTCATCCGGCAGCCGCTCGCAGTTGGCGGCCTGCGCGAACATCCTTGCCAGTGTGAATTTTCCGACCCCGCGCGGCCCGGAGAAAAGCATCGCGTGCGGGACACGCCCGGAGGAAAGCATCCCGCGCAGCGCGGTGACAATTCGCTGATTGCCCAGAAATTCGGAAAAGCCCACGAAGATCCTTTTCGTCTTGCCGCCCCGGTGGTTTACCGTCCCGCGGGGGCCCGGGACAGAATGCGCGATTCCACGGCCTGCAGAACCGCGCCGTGGATTTCTTCGGGCGTGAGAAGAGCGCCCGTCGCGGTGTTGATACAGTCGATGCGCGCCCAATTGGCCGCGGTTGCCAAGCGATCGTAAATTGTGGCGGTTTGTTCGAGATGGGTGATGTCGGCTTCGTGAATATCGCGTTTCAGGGTGGTATACGCGCGCGCGGATTTTAGACCAACCAGGCGGTGCGCCTCCGCTACCGGTACGCGCAGGTAAATCACCAGATCTTCCACGGGCAGCGCGTACAGGCTGTATTCGAGGTGGGCGAGCCACTTCAGGAATTCCTCGCGCTTCTCGGGCGATACCCGAGCGGTCTGGTGGGCTAGATTCGAGCCGACATAGCGGTCCGCGAGGACTATTTTCCCTTCCGCCAGCGCCGCCTCGATCTCCGGCTTGGCCTCGAATCGGTCTCCGGCGTATAGCAGAGCGGATAGACGAGGGTCCAGCGCGTTCAAAGGCCCGAATTCTCCATCCAGATAGCGGCCGGCAAGTTCTCCAAAGAATGTTCCGTAGCGGGGAAAGCCGATGCGAAACGTGGCGTGTCCCCGAGCCTCGAGCGCCTGCGCCAGAAGATCTAACTGGGTGCGTTTCCCCGAGCCGTCGATCCCCTCGATCGCAATGAATTTACCGCGCGTCGCCATGATGGTCGGTCAGTCTAGCGTGAGGAAGCCATGTCTGCAAGGAAGGGCGCACGGAATGGTGAGCAAAAGAGTCCAGCCGCGCGGAAAAGTGCGCTCGTTTCCCTCAAATTTTGGTAGCCGGCAAAATAAAAGAGGGCTCTGAACTCGAGGGCACCAGCTCCGGAATTTCGATTCGCGTGCGCGTTCCCTCTCCTTCGCGGCTGTCGATGTCCATGCGAAAATCCGCGCCATAGAGCACGCGCAGGCGTTCGTGCACGTTGCTGATCCCGATGCCATCCGCAAACACCTGGGCCATGCGCTCCTTGGGAATTCCCACGCCATTGTCTTCGATGGTGATGATCAGGCGTCCATCCTGCGATTCGGTGCGAATGGTCAGTTCCCCGCCGCCGAGTTTGGCGGCCAGACCGTGCTTCAAAGCGTTCTCCACGATCGGCTGCAGCAGCATGCTGGGAACGAACGCGTCCAACGTGTTCCCATCGATCTGCTTGTGGATGACCAAATTATCGCGGCCGAAGCGCGCCACTTCGATGTCCAGGTAGTCGTCGATAAAATCGAGTTCCTCCTGCAGCGGCACAAACGTTTCATGCTTGCGCAGCAAGCGCCGAAGAATGTTGCTCAGTTTGATGACCACTCCGCGAGCCATATCCGGGTCATAGCGAATCAGGGAGGAAACCGTGTTGAGCGTGTTGAATAAAAAATGCGGATTGATCTGCGCGGTTAGCGCGTCCATTCGGGCCTTGAGCAGCAATTGCTGGTGTTGCTCGAGGTTCATTTCCAGGCGCGTGTTGCTCCAGATCTTGATGGGCACGGCGACGGACATGACCGTCGACAGCAGAACCAGCGCAAATCCCCAGCTCGTGCCGCCATTCAGATAAAAAAGCCACTGCGGCTTGGTGGCATGGCCCAGGAGCTGGCGCCCCAACTCCAGAACGACGCACGCGCCGAGCGGCAGCATTTCCCAAGTCACTTTTTTCCCGCGGAACAATCGCACCAGCCAGCGCGGCGTGCTCAAAAACGTGTAGGGACCGAGGCGCCAGATCTCTTCGGTGTTGGGCAGCGCCTGGCGAATCAGCCCGCCAACGAGGCCGGCCGTCGCAGCCACCGGCATGGAGAGCCATTCGTGGTGCACAAACGCAGGGAGGCTGATGATCGATCCGCCCAGCGGGCCGACGACGCGCCCGCCGAGGAGGCCGAGTAAAAACGATCCCTCCAGCATCAGGTCGGCGGCGCGATACGGCTGCCCCAAAATTCGCAAGATCACGCCGAACGCCAGCGGGGGCGTAACGAAAAGCATCAGCTTCAATTTTTGGTCGGAGTCGCGAAGTTCGGTGAACAACACTTTGCGGAAGGTGGCCGAGCGCGCCAGCCACGCGCAGATGGAGGCCGCCGCTCCCACGTGCAGCAGGAGCGTGAGCAGCAAATCCCCGCCAAAATTGAGAGTTTTCATGGAGCCTGGCCGCTGCGGCTACGTTAGCCAATCACCGCCCCGAAGTAAAGCGGATGTAAAGCGCCGCTTGCGGCGATCGCCTGATATAATACCGGGCTCTTCATGCCAACAAAAT
>Ga0209168_10001902_pt1 | contig 15688 bp, 13 predicted proteins | sample Coa_R1_FD_187156 | JGI IMG/M metagenome (GOLD analysis project Ga0209168, IMG submission 187156) | Surface soil microbial communities from Centralia Pennsylvania, which are recovering from an underground coalmine fire - Coalmine... | ecosystem: Environmental > Terrestrial > Soil > Unclassified ... | reverse complement strand
CGCTCGCTAGCCGAAAGCTTGCGCCATGCTCCGTTGCGATCTTCAAAAGCCTGGCGCGCTGCCTTCACGGCCCTATCCACATCCGCAACAGACGCTTCTGCGACATGGGTCAGGACTTCCCCGGTCGCCGGATTGATCGTGTCGAAATGCTTCGACCCATCGACCCATTCGCCGCCGATCAGCATTCTGCCTGGTTTGACATTCACTTTTTGCGCGGTCAGCATGAATCACCTGTCAATTCAAACGGGACTGCCGAGGGCGGCCGTCCCCACCTACACCGTGTCTACTTCGCCTTGAAAGTTGCCGGCCGCTTCTCCACGTATGCAGCCAAGCCTTCCTTCGCGTCTTCGCTCTGGAAGAGCAATTGTTGATTCTCGCGCTCCACCGCCAGGGCGGACTCCATCGGAATTTCCCATCCGGTCTGCACAGCGCGCTTGATGCGTCCGACCGCCTTGGCTGCTTTGTTCGGCGGACAGAACTGCCGCGCATACTCCATGACGTTTTCCATGAAGCCCTCGCGTTCGAAGATGTCGTTGACGATCCCCAGTTCCTGCGCCTCTTCGAACGAGAACGTATTGCCAGTGACCATCAACTCGATGGCTTTGCTCTTTCCCACCAGCCGCGACAGGCGCTGCGTGCCGCCAGTTCCGGGCAGAACGCCCAAGTTGACCTCGGGCAGCCCAATCTTGCCCGCATCTTTGCGTGCAATGCGGATGTCAGCCGCCATCGCGATTTCCAGTCCGCCACCGACGCAGTGACCATTGATCGCTGCAACGACGAGCTTCGGAGTGTGCTCCAGCCGCAACAGCATCTCGTTCGCGTGCAGACAGAAGTAATACTTAAATGTCGGGTCGACGCTCGCTAACATCTTGATGTTCGCGCCTGCGGAGAAGAATTTGTCTCCCGCCCCTGTCATGACGATTACGTACACGGCATTGTCCATACGCGCATTAAGAATCGCGTCGTCGAGCTGGCGGTTCATTTCGTAGGTATAGGTGTTCGCCGGCGGATCGCACATCTCAATCACCCCAACGCCGCCGTCGGTGCGGTAGTTCACAAGCTGCTTGCTGGTTTCGCCGGTTTCCGGTTGCATTGTCGTCGCCATCGAGATCACTCCTTGAATGTGAATAGCAGAACTTTTTGCGTCAACGCTCTTTGCGGCCCTTCTCTCTCGCAGTCACTCCCCCCAAAAATAAATCGCCCATCTCTTTCGCGATCGAAGCCGCATCCGCGTCAACACGCGGATTGTGCCATGTGTAAATCCAATTCATCATCCCGAACAGACTGAGCACGGCAATCCGCGTCGAGAACTCGAGACCGCGCTCCCTTTTCAGATCATCCAAAAGCCCAACACAGATGCGGTAATACTCGCGTTTGATTGCCGCGACTTCAGCGCCAAAATCGTTCTTCAGAACCTCATCCTCGTGAGACAGGACCTTCATCGCGGCCTGGTTGGAAAGGAAATATTCGAGGTGGTTCAGGATCAAGATACGGATGCGGTCTTCAGGGGCCTCAAGGCCGTGCAACCGCGATTTAAGCCGCTGCACGATTGTCGTGAACGTGTGCTTCTGGATCAGGTAGAGCAGTCTCTCTTTGGATTCAAAGTAGTAGTAGAGTCCGGCCAGAGACATACCGCTTTCGCGCGAGAGGTCGCGCATCGACGCGCCCTCGTAGCCTTTCTTGCAGAAAACTTCTGTGGCGTGGGTGAGGATTTCCGAAAGCCGCCGGTCGTAGCGAGTAGCCGGTGCAGGCGCGGAGCGGTGCCGCGTGGTCAGCCGATTTGCTGTTGAAGGACTCCCCATAATCCCCAGACGATAATTCGAACGTTCGTTAGAATTAGTATACGCTCGCGTGATTCAAATCACAACGCGTTGCGACCACCTCTTCTCTTTTGGGTTCGGGCGGTTTCTAAACAGCGGCAAGGCAATCCAAGTGCGTTCTGCAGATCTGCAGCTCGCGAGAAATGAAACGTGCACCAGGTCCACGCCTGAACGGTGCGGAGACTAATTCCGAATATCCGCCAGCAACTGCTCGACTTCTTTCTTCACACTCGCACTTAGGGGCAGAAACGGCGGTCGAGCGGGACCTCCGTAGTAACCGTTGAAGTCCATCCCGTACTTGATGCCGGGAATCCCCAGTTCGCCGGCAATCTTCTGCGCGGCATTGATGATGCGTTCCTGCTTCAGGCGAGCCAACTCGGCATCTCCTTCTTTCCAGGCAGCGTAGATCTCATAGCAGGCGGTTGGTGCCGCGTCGGCAAAGGCGAGAATGGCGCCGACCGCTCCGGCATCGAGCGACGGATGCAGTTTCTGCGCCGCTCCGACGAGCACCTGAAATCCAACTTCTTTCTGGCGCGTCTTCATCTTTCCAACGACAGTAACTGCGGATGACGAAGGTTTCGCCTCCGACGCTCCCGAGAGTGCTCCAACCGGAACCAGTTCCCCGCCTTCCGCTGGCCCAGAGGCCGCGGACGCGACCATGCGAGGGGTGACGGCATCAAAAGTCTCGGTCACCGTGGCGCTCCTTTTGATGTGGCGGGTAGCTTCAACCATCTTGCGAACCTTCTCGACGTCGCCGCTCGACTCTTTGATTCCGATCAGATTCGGATGCTCCGCCAGTTCGATCACCACTTCGGCTGGGATATCGTATCCGGTCGCTTGCGGAAAGTTGTAAATGATCACTGGAAGCGGAGATCGGTCTGCAACGCTCCGATAAAACGCAAGCATGTTCGCCGGCAGCATCTGCTTCTTGTAGTAATGCGGCGTGCGCACCATCGCAACGTCATAGCCCAGCTCGGCCGCGTACTCCGTCAGACGCAACGTCTCGGTCGCCGACTCGATGCCGGTTCCGGCGATCAGGACCTTGTTCGGAGCCGCCGCCTGCCGCGCACATTTCAAGACATCGCGCCGCTCCTGGTCAGAAAGCATCACAGCTTCGCCCGTCGATCCCTGCACGACGATTCCTGCCACGGGCGTGCGCGAGTAGCGCTCGACGTTGTGCTCGAGTTTTTTGAAGTAAACGTTGCTGTCTGGATAGAAGGGCGTCGTGATTGGCGGAAAAATTCCCTGCAAGAGCATGGCTGATTCCTCTACCCATCAGGATACTATGCAGCGGCATGATCAGCGAAGGTTCGCCGAATCGATCCGGTAGCTGTAGAGCTTCGCCTGATCCTGCTTGAGAATCCAGACGAAGCTTTCCTCTCCTTGTCCGAGCGCGAATTCAGTATTGAAAACTTGATTGACGGTGACTCGTCCATTAGACCAGTTCACGTGAAAACCCACCGCTTTCCTATCGCTGGAGGCTCCCATCTTCTCGTGAACGGTCTGGAGGAATTTCACGATGTCCGGCCGGTTTCCAGATCGGCGGAATTCGTCCGAAGCCTCTTCGTAAATGGCGTCGTAATCGGCGTTGTTCAATTCCTGGTGAAAGTGATCTACAGCCGCTGAAGCGATTCCATAGTTTCGATAGGTGCGTCTCCCGAGAGCCCAGAGAATAATGGCGAGTCCTAATGCCAGAAGGCATAGCAGTACGATCAATCGCTTAACGGTCTGATTCTTGGCGGGAGGAACCGCAGACGGCGGCTCAGGCGAAGCGGACCAGTTGCTCATCGCAAGCTCCGTCAGATCGGGATGGAATTAAACCACGTTCCCCGGCTTACCGCAAATTAACATGTCGTTCGGCGTGCAACTGCTGCAGGGCACGCACGTTCACCTCGCCGCGTTGCAGAGCGGCAATGCCTTCCGCCGCGGCACGGGCTGCAGCCAGCGTGGTGATGGTCGGAATTCTCGCCGTAACTGCCGCGCGCCGGATTGCCTTCTCATCGAACCACGGCTCCTGCCCGGTCGGAGTATTCACGACAAGCTGAATGCGCTGGCCCTTGATGAAATCGACCACGTTCGGCCGCCCTTCTTTCACTTTGTAGACCCGTTCGACATTCATGCCCGCGGCTTCGATCACATCAGCGGTTCCCGCAGTCGCCACGATCTTGAATCCCATGTCGACAAATTTTCTCGCGACCGGAGCGACGTGACGCTTGTCGTGATCGGTCACGCTGATGAACACCGCTCCCTGCGTGGGCAGCTTCTGGCCCGCAGCCAGTTGCGCTTTCGCGAATGCCTCGCCGAAGTTGTCGGCCACGCCCATCACTTCACCCGTTGACTTCATCTCGGGCCCGAGGACGGTGTCGACTCCGGGGAACTTGCTCCAAGGAAACACGGGCGACTTGACGTAGTAGCAGCTTCCCGTATCGAGGTCCGCGCGGCGATCGATGAAATCCGGCAGGAACTCGCGCAGCTTGCGGCCAGTCATCAGACGGGCCGCAATTTTCGCCATCGGCACGCCAGTCGCCTTTGAAACATAAGGGACCGTGCGCGAGGCCCGCGGATTCACTTCCAGGACGTACACCTTGCCGCCTTCCGACCCATTGCCGCTCGTCCCGTTGCGCCGCGGGATAGCGAATTGAATGTTCATCAGCCCAACAACTTTCAGAGCCTTCGCCAATTTAAATGTGTACTCGCGCATACGGTCGAGCAGGTGTTGCGGGATATCCACTGCAGGCAGTACGCAGGAGGAATCGCCGGAGTGAATTCCGGCTTCCTCGATGTGCTGCATGATCCCGCCGATAACGACATCGTCGCCGTCCGCAAGCGCGTCAACATCCACTTCGATCGCATCTTCGAGGAAGTGATCGATCAGCACCGGACGATCGTGCGAGTACTCAACTGCCTCCTGCATGTAGCGGACGATCGACTGCTCGTCGTAAGCGATGACCATGGCGCGTCCGCCGAGGACATATGAAGGTCGCACCAGCACCGGGAAACCGATCCGCTTCGCACCTTCGACCGCTTCTTCGATCGACGTTGCCATCACGCCCGGCGCTTGCGGAATTTGGAGGTCTTCGAGGAGCTTGTTGAACTGCTTGCGGTCCTCGGCGAGGTCGATCGATTCGGGCGACGTCCCGATAATTTTTACGCCTGCCTCTTTCAGCGGCAGGGCAAGGTTCAAAGGAGTCTGTCCGCCGAACTGCACAATCACGCCGACGTCTGCGCCTTTCGAAGTTTCGTGCTGATAAATCGCCCACACATCTTCAAAGGTAAGCGGCTCGAAGTACAAGCGGTCGCTGGTGTCGTAGTCGGTCGAGACAGTCTCAGGATTGCAGTTGATCATGATCGTCTCGTAGCCGTCGTCGCGCAGCGCGAAGGACGCGTGGCAGCAGCAGTAATCGAACTCAATTCCCTGCCCAATACGGTTCGGCCCGCTGCCCAGAATAATGACTTTTTTCTTGTCGGTCGGTGCCGCTTCGTCCTCGTCCTCGTAGGTTGAGTACAGATACGGCGTGAAGCTCTCGAATTCGGCTGCGCAAGTGTCGACCCTCTTATAGACCGGCATGATGCCGTGCTTCTTCCGCAGGTGCCGAACCTTTTCCTGGCCTTCGAGACGCCAGACCTGCGCCAGACGCCCGTCAGAGAATCCCATGCGCTTCGATTCGCGCAGCACATCCGGGGGAATCGACTCCATCGGATGCTTCTCCAACTCGAGCTGCTGGTCGTTGATTTCTTTTAGCTGGTACAGGAACCACGGATCCATCGAGGTCATCTTGGCGATCTGCTTGACCGTGTGCCCCTGCCGCAGGGCATAGCGCACGTACGCCAACCTTTCGGGATGCGGCGTGACCAGGCGCTGCGTGAGAATCTTCGGCTCAATCTTGTCGGACCCGACCTTCTTTCCGGTATCAAGCGACCGAACGCCTTTCATCAACGCTTCTTTGAAAGTGCGGCCGATCGCCATCACTTCGCCGACGGATTTCATCTGCGGGCCGAGCGTATCATCCGCCCCCGGGAATTTCTCGAACTGCCACTTCGGAATCTTTACCACAACATAATCGAGCGTGGGCTCGAAACATGCCGGAGTCTTGCGGGTAATGTCGTTGCGAATCTCGTCGAGCGTGTAGCCGACGGCGAGTTTGGCCGCAATCTTCGCGATGGGGAAACCAGTTGCTTTCGAAGCCAGCGCCGAGGATCGTGACACGCGCGGATTCATCTCGATTACAACCATGCGCCCGGTCTCGGGATTTACGCCGAACTGTATATTCGATCCGCCGGTATCCACGCCGATCTCGCGGATCACCGCGATCGAAGCGTCGCGCATCGCCTGATACTCACGGTCGGTGAGCGTCTGCGCCGGTGCAACCGTGATCGAGTCACCGGTGTGCACGCCCATGGGATCGAAGTTCTCGATCGAGCAGACGATGATGACGTTGTCCTTCGTGTCGCGCATCACCTCCAGCTCAAACTCTTTCCATCCGAGAACCGATTCTTCGATCAGCGCCTCGTGTACCGGAGAAAGGTCGAGTCCGCGGGCAAGCACTTCCCCAAGTTCTTCGCGGTTATAAGCGATACCGCCGCCCGTACCACCAAGAGTGAAGGAGGGCCGGACAATTACCGGGAATCCGATCTTGCCGGCGAACTCAATCCCATCTTTCGCGTTGTTGACGAGAGCGGACTTCGGGACGTCGAGCCCGATCTTCTGCATCGCATCTTTGAAGAACAGCCGATCTTCCGCCTTCTTGATGGCCGCGACGTTCGCGCCGATGAGATGGACGTTGTACTTCTCCAGCACGCCGCCGTCAGAAAGTTCGATGGCAAGGTTCAGCGCCGTCTGTCCGCCAACGGTGGGCAACACAGCGAATCCAGCACCGGGAGACATCTCGCGCTCGATCCGGATGATCTCTTCCAGATATTCGAGCGTGAGCGGCTCGATATAGGTGCGGTCGGCCGACTCCGGATCGGTCATGATGGTCGCCGGGTTCGAATTCGCCAGCACCACCTCAAAGCCCTCAGACTTGAGCGCCTTGCAAGCCTGCGTGCCGGAGTAATCGAACTCCGCGGATTGCCCAATGACGATGGGCCCGGAGCCGAGTACGAGGATCTTCGAGATGTCAGTACGTTTAGGCATTTAGATCCAGTTGATAGTTGCTAGTGGTCAGTTGTCAGTCCTTTGCAAGGCACGAAGAAGTATTTCTCGGACTGCTTGTCGTCCCGCCGCTGCAGGTCGAGATGCCCGGCTCTGAAGTCGGAAAACCATTCCCGAGATCGCGATCTTGAACACAGACGACTCGTTGGCTCGACCGGCTCACAGGGTATGATCCTTCGATAAGCATCATGGACGATCTTCCCGTTTCCTAGAGCTATCGTTCCCTGCACATGTTCCCAGCATCGATTAGTTTGCAAACGATCAAAGATCGAGAAATCGCTCCCAGAAAATAGATCGCTACCAGAGCTCTCACCTCTCTTTGCCACGGACGAACATTCGAGAACGCTTCCTGTACCAACCGGGCTGCAAATAACTTGCGCTGACAAGGTGCCCAACAATCCGCAGATAGCTATCACGAATTTCATACTCCACTCGCCTCTGCCACTAATCACCGACCGCTGCCTTTCCACTCCCCCATCATCTTCGTGAACTCTTTGAACAGATAGTGCGAATCATGCGGCCCGGGCGCGGCTTCCGGATGATATTGCACCGTGAACAGTGGCATGTTCCGGTGGCGCAAGCCTTCGAGCGTGTCGTCGTTTAGATCGACGTGCGTCAACTCGACTTCGCTCTCGGCCAGTGAATCCGGATCGACCGCGAAATTATGGTTATGCGCGGTGATCTCGATCTTCCCGGTCTTCAACTGCTTCACCGGATGATTCCCGCCATGATGCCCGAACTTCAGCTTGAACGTTTTCCCGCCCAGCGCTATCCCCGTGAGCTGATGCCCCAGGCAAATTCCGAAGATCGGCTGCCGCCCCATGAGCCGTCGAATCGAATCGACCGCATACGTGCAGGGCTCGGGATCGCCGGGGCCGTTGGAAAGAAATACGCCGTCAGGTTTCAAAGCCAGCACATCTTCCGCTGGAGTCTGCGCCGGAACGACGGTCACTTTGCATCCCTCGCCGCGCAGCTTGCGCAAAATGTTCTGCTTGATGCCGAAATCGTAGGCGACGACGTGGAATCTCGGCGGCTCATCTTTCACGCCAACCACAGCCACCGGTTCGTGCGAGCGTTCGCCGACTTCCCATACGTAGGGGCGCTTCGTGCTGACCTCTTTTGCCAGATCCGTTCCGTCCATCTTCGGGATCGACCGCGCCTTCGCGACCAGCTTCTCGGTGTCGCTCTCAATCGTCGAGATCACGCCGCGCATCACGCCGTTATCACGGAGATGCCGCACAAGCGCGCGCGTGTCGATATCCGACAACACCGGCACTTTGAACTGTTCCAGATATTCCTCTGCAACCTGCTGCGAGCGCCAGTTCGAACTGATGCGCGAGAACTCGCGCACAATCAGGCCCTCGATCCACGGACGCGTGGCCTCGTTGTCTTCCTGGTTCGTGCCGTAATTTCCGATTTCTGGATTCGTCAGAACGACGATCTGTCCGGAGTAGGAAGGGTCGGTGAAAATTTCCTGATATCCGGTGATGGAAGTATTAAAAACGACTTCGCCGTAGCATTCGCCTTTGGCGCCGTAGCCTTTGCCTCGGAAGACTCTGCCGTCTTCCAGCGCAAGGATAGCCTGCATTCTCGCTCCGAGGAGTGGATTTTATGGATTTTAACAGGGATTACGGCGTGGGCCAAGCGCAGAACAACCCGAAACTGAGGAAAACTCAGCCAAAATTAAAATGTCAATGATCAGAATCACTGATTCTCAGGAATGACTGTACTTCTCAGCGGACGCGCCCCAGCTTGTCCATCGGCCAATATCCGAACACGGCCTTGCCGTAAATGTAGCTCAGATTCACCGACCCGAAGTCGCGGCTGTCGTTCGACATCGACCGATGATCTCCAAGCACGAAGTAGGAATCCGGCGGCACAATCGTATCCGGATACGACCTGGTGTCGGCATACTCGGCGGGGACATAAGGTTCGTCCAGAGCCTTGTTGTTGACATACACCTGCCCGGCATCGATGCGGATATGATCGCCGGCCATCCCGATCACACGCTTGATGTAACTCTTCGAGGGGTCGCGCGGATAGCGGAAGACCACTATGTCCCCGCGCTCAATCGGTTCCAGCCGATAGACAAACTTGTTGACGAAGATGCGTTCCTGGTCTTCAAGTGAGGGCATCATGCTGGTGCCCTCCACTTTCACTGGCTGATAAAGGAAGATGATGATGAAGGCGGAGATCGCCAGCGAAATGACCAGATCCCGCACCCAGACGCCAAAGCCCGTCCGAACCGGAGAAGAGGCTGGCGGCGCGGCAACAAATGGTTGCGCCATCGCGGCAGGAGGAGCCTGAGTCGCCTCGCCTTCGTTTCTAGGATTTTTCTCTGGGGGAAAATCTGGCATGCGTATCCATTGTATACAGAAGTTTATCCGGCACGCCGGGTTGTATTTGCGAAATTCCGGTACCCGTTGATTCTTCAATCCTCGGACCGTGCCGGGTTACAATAATCGAACTCGGGAGAACCTATGACACGCCTGCTCCAACACAAGTTGATCTACCGTGGCCTGACCCTGGTCTTTCTTTTCCTCGTGACCTTGACGGTCTCGGCCCAATGGGCGCAACCGGACGATGAGGGAGGCATCCCTGCCTACAACGCCGGGCCTCCGCCAAAAGGCACGAAACTGCCCCGGATCCTGACTAAAGCCGACCTCTGGGGCCAGGACGCTCAATACCCGTATCAGACACATGCCTACGAGCTCGCGGCGAAGATTCCCGTCGTCCTTCATCAACAGCCTTGCTACTGCTATTGCGACCGCATGGGCCACAACAGCCTGCACAGCTGCTTTGAAGGCACCCATGGCGCGCGCTGCTCAACCTGCCTGAAGGAACTTTATTATTCCTACATGCAGAACAAGAAGGGCAAGACGGCAGCCCAAATCCGCGCCGGCATCATCAAAGGCGAGTGGCAGCAGATCGACCTGAATTCGGCGGCATCGATCAACTGATCAAGTGATCTGGGTCAGTTTTCGACTCGGATGTTTCTGATACATTCGTCAGGAACGCCCGGACGTTTGCTCCGCACCGCGTTTTGGGCGATACTTTACTGCTCAACCAGGAACGCGATCGCGAGGAGTTCCCTATTACCAAGAGCACAGGAAGAGTTTTGCACATGGCTCAGAAACCCACCCCGAAGAAGACCGTGGCGGAAGATCCGCGCTACACCCAGGCCCTGCAAAGTTACGAGTCCGGGCTGCGCGCCATGCAGGAACACAAGTTCGACAAGGCCAAGCCTTATTTCCAGAAGGTCGTTGCCGGACCGAGCAAGGAGTTGGCCGACCGCGCCAACGTACATTTGAACACCTGCAACCAGCACTTGGAGCGCACCTCGGCAACGCAGTTCAAGACTCCAGAAGAGCACTTCGACTACGCCGTTTCGCTGATGAATGTCGGCGATTACGTCACTGCCCGGGAGCACCTGGAAAAGCTGCTGAAGCAGAACGCCAAAGCCGACTACGTCGTTTATGGCCTGGCCGCGCTCGATTGCCTGACGGGCCACGTTGAGGATTCTCTCCGCCGTCTGGACGAAGCGCTCCGCCTCAATGCGCAGCTGCGCTTCCAGGCCCGCAATGATTCCGACTTCCAGAACCTCGCCGAGGATCCACGCTTTACTGAACTGCTTTATCCCGATCCCGGCGGCGAACTCGGACCTGTGGGCATGATGGGTGAGGAAGAACCGGTCTAGCTGCTCGCTGGATTCTTTTCCGATGGGAACCAAAACTTCCGAGCCTGCGACTACTCCGGAAACCGCATCTGCGGGCGGTATCCGCGTCGTTGCTATCGGCGGCGGCACCGGGCTTTCGACCCTCCTTAAGGGACTCAAACGCTTTGTCCTCGGCCCCAGCGAACTTCCCTGCCCGGGATCTGAAACCTCTGTCATCCGCGATCTTTCTGCCGTGGTCACCGTCAGCGACGATGGCGGCTCCAGCGGACGCCTGCGCAAAGAGTTCAACATGCTCCCCCCAGGCGACATCCGCAACTGCATCGTCGCGTTGAGCGAGGACGAAGCCCTGCTTTCCAAGCTCTTCCGCCATCGCTTCGAGAAGGGATCGGGCCTCGAAGGCCACAGCTTCGGCAATTTATTTCTCGCCGCCCTCACTTCTTTGACCTCCGATTTCTCCGAAGCTGTCCGCCTATCGTCAGAGATTCTCCTCACCCGGGGCCACATCTACCCCGCGACCACCTCCAACATTGAACTCGAAGCTCTGATGGAGGATGGTACCCGCGTTCGCGGAGAGACCAAGATCACAGCCAGCAAAGGACGGATTCGCGAACTGTTCCTTGTGCCTCCCGGTGTGAATCCGATGCCGCAGACACTCGAAGCGATTGCCAACGCAGATCTCATCACCATCGGCCCCGGATCGCTCTTCACCAGCCTGATTCCGAATCTTTTAGTGAGAGGCATCGCACAAGCCATCGTTGAATCGCCGGCCACCAGGGTTTACATCTGCAACCTGATGACGCAGGCAAACGAGAGCCTCGGCCTGAGCGCCGCCGATCACATCCGCGCGCTCAACCGTCATGCCCAAAAGCAGATTTTTGATTACGCGCTCATCAACCGCACTCCAGTATCTGAGGAGATGAAGGCCAAGTACGCACTCGAAGGCGCGTGCCAGATCGAAAACGATCTCGATGCGATCGAAGCGATGGGAGTCATTCCGGTCCTCGGCGATTACCTCGAGGAGGCCGGGGTTGCCCGCCACAACACCACCCGCGTCGCCCGCGACCTGATGCAACTCGCGGCCGAGCATCCGCGCGAAGAAAGCCGCGCCTAACCGACCTGTATTTATTCATTTCTGCCACCAGGTGTTTTTGCCCGTGCCCGCATCCCGTTGTCGCCGCCACCCACTTCCTGTATGTTGATTCTTCCCAACTCGAAGCTCTACCGTCTTCGAGTCGAACTGGTATGCGCACTTCCCTGTTCCTGATTTCTCTCTTGCTGCTCGCATCCGCTCTCTCGGCGCAAACCGGTCCCGAGCAAGGCGGCCATGAAATCGAGATCTGGGCAGGCGGTGGCCACTCCGTCCCAGGCGGACGCGGCAATATCGGCGCATTCAACGCCGGCGCGCGTTACGGATGGATTCTGACTGGCCCGCATCTCCCCAGCTTTCTACGCGGACGCTTCGAATACGCCGTCGATGCCGTCCCGGTCTTCTTTGTTTTTCAGCCAGCCAACACTGCCTTCGGCGCCGGATTCGACCCGCTCGTCCTCAAATGGAATTTCGAACGCCACGGCCGAATCTCTCCGTATCTCGAACTCACCGGGGGCACGCTCTTCACGAACCACGACGTCCCAGACGGCACCAACAACGTGAACTTCACCGACCAAGCCGCATTCGGCGTGCACCTCCTCGGCCCGAGGCACAACGTGAGCCTTGAACTGCGTTATATGCACATCTCGAACGCCGGATTGGCGGTGCCGAATCCCGGCACAAACACAGTTCAAGTGAGACTGGGATTCGGAAGATTCTGGAAGCATTAAGGTCCTGACAAGGACTTTGCTGGCAACGTTTCGGTCTGCGTCATCCGAGATGTCAGCGACTAACGAACAGCAAGCATCCTTCCACGAGTTGCTTCCTCAGAGGCCGCCCTTTATCCTCATCCGTTATGTCCACGCTCGTCGAATGTGTTCCGAACTTCTCCGAAGGCCGCGACAAGGCCAAGGTTGACGCCATCGTCGCCGCCATGAAAATGCCCGGCGTCTATCTCCTCGATCGCGAGATGGATCACGACCATAACCGCTGTGTCATCACGCTCGTCGGCGAACGGGAAGCCCTGCAGGAGGCTGTGATCCGTGGCGTGGGAAAAGCCGCCGAACTGATCGATCTCAACACCCATCAGGGAGCGCATCCGCGCATGGGCGCAGCCGACGTTGTCCCATTCATCCCCATCGAAGGCGTCAAGATCGAAGATTGCGTGGCGATGGCGAACCACGTCGGCGAGGAAATCTGGAGACGCTACCAGATTCCCGTGTACCTCTACGAATCTGCCGCACGCACTCCCGAGCGCCAGGGACTGGAAAACATCCGCCGCGGGCAGTTTGAAGGCATTCGCGCCGAGATCGCCACCAATCCAGCCCGCCGCCCCGATATTGGAGAACCTCGCATTCACCCGACTGCTGGCGCGACGGTCGTCGGCGCGCGCAAGTTCCTGATCGCGTACAACGTCTTTCTCAACACTCCGGACGTCGACATCGCCAAGAAGATCGCGAAAGCCGTGCGGTTCTCCAGTGGAGGACTGCGCTTCGTCAAAGGCGCTGGATTTCTCGTGCGCGGTCTCGCCCAGGTTTCCATGAACCTCACTGACTTCGAGCAGACGCCGATCCATCGCGTCTACGAGTTGGTCAAACGCGAAGCCGGCCGCTATGGAGTCATGCCGCTCTCGAGCGAAATCGTGGGACTCATCCCAAAGAAAGCGCTCGAGCAGGCCGCGGAATGGTTTTTGCAGGTTGAGAATTTCGATTCTTCCCTGATCCTCGAGAATCGCCTCGCCGCCGTAATGGGCGGAAAAATGGCAGTCGGTGGCTTGCGCGCTGGAGTCGAGCCGTTCGTCGAACAACTCGCCGCTCCAACAGCCACTCCCGGAGGAGGCAGCGCTTCTGCCGCCTCCGGAGCAATGGCTGCCGGACTGGCTGCCATGGTCGCCGCCATGTCGCGCGGCAAAAAGGCCTACCTGCAATATGAATCGCAACTGAGCGCCGCGATCGCTCGCCTCACACCTCTGCGCGAGGAACTCAAGACTGCCATCGATGCCGATGCCGAATCCTACAACTCGGTCATGAAGGCCTACAAAGAGGCCCGTTCCGCAGCCGACGAAAAATCCGGCGAAATGATGATCGAAGCCGCACTAAAAGAAGCCACCGCAGTTCCCCTCAGCGTCGCCGAAAAATCTTACGAAGTCGCGCGAATCGCCGACTCTCTCGGTCGGATCACGAATCCAAATATGAAATCGGACTTGACCACAGCCGCCGCCCTCGCGCAAGCGGCCATCACCGGCGCTCTCGCGAACGTCGACATCAATCTTGCATCAATCAAAGATGAGATCTTCGCCGCGGAAGTGAAGAAGCAGACATCTGCCATCGGCCGATAAATCGCGACGCTTGACCTCAGATAACCACCGTTCCAAACTGAAATCACCGCGAGATAGTTACTCACGGACGCAGATTTACCTTCGTCATTGGTTTACAATTGATGGTTTCTAGCACTCATCTTCATCCGCTCTAGGAGGAGTCTCATGAAGCTTACCCCTGGCAAACTTGCCGGTCTCAAAAAAGTCTCAACCGAACGTGGCGTCATCGCTGCGGCCGCCATGGATCAGCGCGGCTCACTGCAAAAATCCCTCGCCAAAGAGAAAGGCGGCGAAGTCAACGACGCGATGATGGAGGAATTCAAGTCGCTGGTGACCGAAGTTCTTACACCGCATGCCTCTGCCATCCTGCTCGATCCCGAATGGGGCCTGCCCGCCTCGAAGCGCCGCGCCAAAAATGCCGGATTGCTCCTTGCCTATGAAAAGACCGGATACGACAAGACCGGTCCGGGCCGTCTGCCCGACCTGCTCGACCACTGGTCGGCCCGCCGTCTGAAAGAAGCCGGCGCCGATTGCGTGAAGATCCTGCTCTACTACACCCCCGACGATCCAAAAAATGTCAACGAAACGAAACACGCCTGGGTCGAGCGCATCGGCGATGAATGCCGCGCCAACGACATCCCGTTCTTCCTCGAGTTTGTGGGGTACGAAGAGGGCGCCGACGAAAAGGGCATCGAATACGCGAAGAAGAAACCGCACATTGTCACCGAAAGCATGCGCGAATTTTCGAAAGACAGTTACGGCGTCGACGTGCTGAAGGTCGAAGTTCCCGTCAACATGAAGTTCGTGGAAGGCGTGAAGTGCTTTGGCGGCCAGAAAGCTTACACGAAGAAGGAAGCCATTGATCACTTCCACAAAGCCGCCAACGTCGCCACCAAGCCCTTCATTTATCTCTCAGCCGGCGTCAGCAACGCGGAGTTCAGCGAGACGCTCGAACTCGCCGGAGAGTCCGGCGTGAAGTTCAACGGAGTTCTCTGCGGACGCGCCACCTGGAAAGACGGCATTCCAATCTATGCCAAGCAAGGCGCAGCCGCATTCCGCAAGTGGCTTGAGACCGAAGGCGTGAAGAACATTCACAACGTCAACGACAAGCTCAAAGCCGCAACCAGCTGGCACTCGATCTACGGAGTGGAACTGGTCCACGCATAAATATTCCTCAAGTCCGAGGCGCGGGCATTCACGCCCGCGCCTTTATTGTTTGGATTGAATCTTAATGAAGCGCAACATCCTTCTCTCCTGGAGCAGCGGCAAAGATAGCGCCTGGAGCCTCCACGTTCTTCGCCAGCGCGCTGACGTCGAAGTAGTCGGCCTGCTCACCACGATCAATTCGCATTTCCAGCGCGTTGCGATGCACGGCACGCGCTACGAATTGCTGAAGTCCCAAGCCGTCGCGGCTCACCTTCCACTTTGGGAAGTTCCGCTGCCTTGGCCCTGCAGCAACGAAGTGTACGAGAAATCGATGGCTGCGGCGTGCGCGACCGCCGTGCAGCGAGGAATTTCCGGCATCGCCTTCGGCGATCTTTTCCTCGAAGACGTCCGCCGCTATCGTGAAAACCGCCTGCGCGGAACCGGACTCGAGCCGCTCTTCCCTCTTTGGGGACGCAATACACGCGAATTG
>Ga0209168_10001899_pt1 | contig 15721 bp, 14 predicted proteins | sample Coa_R1_FD_187156 | JGI IMG/M metagenome (GOLD analysis project Ga0209168, IMG submission 187156) | Surface soil microbial communities from Centralia Pennsylvania, which are recovering from an underground coalmine fire - Coalmine... | ecosystem: Environmental > Terrestrial > Soil > Unclassified ... | reverse complement strand
GCCGGCGTCCGCCACGCGACCGCCTTCTACGTGCTCACCCTGGCCGGCGGCCAGATCTGCGCCCTGACCCGCTTCGAGGCCAGCGTGCTGCCCTGGTTCGGGCTACCGCGCTCACTCCCGGGCCGGTGACCAGCCTTGGAGCAGCGATAGTGAGCAGCAGCGGTCCTGGCCGGGGAATGCGCCATCGAATACCAGAGCCTCAGCAAGATCCCCGGCCCATCCGCCGCGGCGGGCGGCACGCAGGCAGCAGGCGGAGCGGCGACCACAGGCGGTAACCCGGCGACTCCCGGCCCGCTATCGCCAATGGCCGTTCCATTGTGCGCCGACCCCCGTTTCCGGGACGCCAGCTCGATACCGGTTAACGAAGATCGACCCCCGCGAGGAGGGCACCATGCATCCAGATATCCTGCGGCAGCTCGCCGCTGAGCGCACCCGGAATCTGATTACCGAGGCCGGTGAGGCGCGGCGGGCCCGTGAAGCCCGCCACACCCAGCGGCGTCGGCTGGTAGCTCACCTGAGGCGGTCAACCCGCCTGGCAGCGCAGCAGCCCGGGTCCCGCCAGGGATCCAGGATCCCGGTCACGTCGGCCGCGGACGGCCGGGTAGAGGCGTCCCGGTAGCCCTGACGAAAATCCAACGGCTCAGCACATAAGGGAAAGGAACTCACCGACCATGACCCGTGACGCCGTTACCAGTGACCAGCTGCCAGCATCGGGCCTGCCGTTCTCGGTGGCCGCGCGCGGCGGCGGGCTGCTTTTCCTGTCCGGGCAGGTGGCCCAGGACCCGGCCACCGGCGAGCTGGTCGACGGCGGCATCGCCCAGCAGGCCGACCAGATCCTGCGCAACATCGCGGCGACTCTGGCGGCGATCGGCAAGGACCTGGACGACGTGATCCGGGTCGGGGTCTACCTGACCGACATGTCGCAGTTCGGCGCGATGAACGAGACGTACCGCAGGCACTTCGCCGAGCCCTACCCGGCCCGCACCGCGATCGGCGTGGCCGCCCTGCCGCTGGGCGCGGCGGTCGAGATGGATGTGGTGGTGGGCTGAGGTCAGCGCCGGCGGGACGCGTAGCTCAGGCACGGTCATATTGCCGATGAGCGGACATTACTGGTTCAAATATTTATGCGCTGACCTGTATCGGGCTAGCGATGGCGGCGTTAGTCAATTCAGCTCGGCCGTTGGTATCGACAGCGCACATGCCGATTTTGCGCGGCCGGGAGTTGAGCCGGCGGCGCGGGCGGTCGCGTTCAGGTTCTCCCGTTCCGGCTGCACGGGCTTACGTGTCTCGCGTCGTTGGGCCCGCAGCCGAAGTACGGACGCCGCTGAATCGGCGCGGATTCTTTGGCGCGTGTCAGGCGAGCAGGTGGCGGTGCTGACGTGGGCCGGTCCGCCGGCCTTGTTACCGCACCGTCCTGATTACCTTGCCGTCGGCGATCCTGCCGGCCGCGCCGTTTTTGTCTCGGTCGCGTTCCCCTTTTGCGGCATTCTTAGTGCCGGGCTTCCCGGGCGCGATCCCGCACCGCACTGCCGAGCACCACTGGGGCGCGGGTGAATGGGCAGGCACCTTGTACTTGGCCTGCCGGGTCGCGTAGGACTACTCGGTCTCGTCTCTATGCGAGGTTGGTCCTCCGCTGCCAGTTGCTCGGCGGTTTCCGGCGGCGGGGCGCTCGCGTCCACCCAGTTCGCTTCCAGCGGCGCCAGCGTCGAGCGCGAACTCTGCGGCATCTGGTGCTTGGCAAGCGCCTCGCGAACAATGCCGTCCGCCTCCGGGTCCTGCCTTCGGTGGCGGCGGAGAGGAAGACGTTCGGACCGTCGGCGGACACGGCGACGCGGTGCACGAGCTGACTGCGAATGTCGTCCTTCGCCTTGTGCTCGCGGACGGACTGAACCACCTCCTCGACCTGCGCGGCGCCGCTGAACGCGACGGTCACGCGCCAGTCACCTGGCACGGGGCTGACGCTACCGCTTCCCGTATACGGGCTGGTAGGACAGGACGACAACGCCTGTCCCGAGGGACCTCGCCCCGACCAGGCTCAGCGGCGTCTTGGCGCCATCCCGGAACAGCAGCCCGCCATGCCCCGCCAGGACCGGGTGCACCGAGAGCCTGAGCTCGTCGGTCAGGCCGCTGTCGAGCAACGCCTGTGCGAGACGACCGTGGCCGAAGATGGCGATGTCACCGCCGTCCTGCTGCTTGAGCCTGGTCACCTCGGCCGTGACGTCGCCCCTGACGATCGTCGAGTTGTCCCAGTCGGCCTTTTCGAGCGTCGAGGAGAAGACGTACTTGCGGATGCTGTTGACCCGGTCGGCGAACTCGCCGGTCATCGAGGGCCAGATCGCCGCGAAGGACTCGTACGTCACCCGCCCCATCAGCATGGTGTCGCTCGACGAGAACCGCTCCAGGGCGTCCGCGTCGACCTCCTCATCCCGATACTCCATGGCCCACAGCGGCGGGTCGGCGACGACACCGTCGGCCGACATGAGCGTGGACTCGATGAGCTTTCGCATTGCTACCTCCAAGGTCCGGGGCTCGGTTGCGCCATGGGCATGAAGACCAGCCGGCGCGCGAAAGGAATCGGCGGCGGTCGCGATTCCTCTGCTGCCGATGGCGGGTCTTCATCTGGCGGAACCCTTCGCGGAATGAACGGAGCTGGACATGGGAGACCTGACGGGGAAGGTGGCCCTGGTGACGGGGGGCAGCCGGGGCATCGGGGCGGCGATCGCCCTGCGGCTGGCCCGCGAGGGCGCCGCGGTGGCACTGACCTACGCCACCGCCGCCGATAAGGCCCAGGCCGTTGCTGAGCAGATCGACGCCGCCAGCGGGCGGGCGCTGGTCATCCGGGCCGACAACGCCGATCCCGCCGCGGTCACCGCGGCGGTGGAGCAGACCGTGCGGGTGCTGGGTCGGCTCGACATCCTGGTCAACAACGCGGGCATCTTCATCGGCGGGCCGCTGGAGGAGATGACAACCGAGCAGGCGGATCGGCTGTGGTCGGTCAACGTGCGAGCCGTGTTCATTGCCTCCCAGGCGGCCGCCCGGCACATGGGCGAGGGCGGGCGGATCATCACGATCGGCAGCGCCCTGGCTGAGCGGGTCCCGGCGCCCGGCATGATGCTGTACACGATGACCAAGGCGGCGCTGACCGGCCTGACTAAGGGCCTGGCCAGGGACCTCGGCCCGCGCGGTATCACCGCCACCGTGATACACGGCGGCCTGATCGACACCGACATGAACCCCGCCGACGGCCCGGCGGCTGAGTTCCTGAGCGGTGTCACGACCCTCGGCCGCTACGGCGGCGCCGAGGACATCGCCGCCGCTGTCGCCCACCTGGCCGGTGATGGAGGCCGGTACATCAGCGGGACGGCGGTCACGGTCGACGGCGGGTTCGCCGCCTGACGAGACTCGATATCGGCGGTCCCGGACCGATTCTTCTGGGCGGTCCGCGGAGTCTGCCTTGGCGTTGGTGTCTCCATCCGATTGGAGGACGTGGCAATGGCGCAGCGAGCCGACGCGACGCTGGCTTCCGCGGAGTTCGCCACCCTGACCGAGCCGTTCCGGCGTGAGCTGCTGGCGCACTGCTACCGGATGCTCGGCTCGGTGGACGAGGCCGAGGACCTGGTCCAGGAGACCTACCTGCGGGCGTGGCGGTCCCATGGCGGGTTCGAGGGCCGGTCGTCGGTGCGGACCTGGCTGTACCAGATCGCCACCAACGCCTGCCTGACCGCCGTCAAGCGCCGTGCCCGGCGGCCGCTGCCGTCCGGCCTCGCCGGCCCCGGCGGCGACCCGTCGGCAGCGGCCGACGCGAGCCGGGAAGTCGCGTGGCTGCAGCCGGTTCCCGACGCGCTGGTGACACCGGAATCCGACGATCCCGCGGCTGTCGCAGTCTCGCGGGAAAGCCTGCGGCTGGCGCTGATCGCCAGCCTGCAGTATCTGCCGCCGCGGCAGCGGGCGGTGCTGATCCTGCAGGAGGTGCTGGGCTTCCCGGCCGCCGAGGTCGCCGGGATGCTCGGCATGACGACGACGGCGGTGAAGAGCGCACTGCAGCGCGCCCGTGCCAGGCTCGAGCAGGCGTTGCCGACTGCCGACCAGCTCACCGAGCCCGCCGAGCCCCAGGTCCGCGCGCTACTCGAGGGGTACATCGCCGCGTTCGAGAACTCCGACGCGGAAGCCCTGAAGCGCCTGCTGCGCCGGGACGCCATGCTCGAACTGCCGCCGTCCCCGACCTGGTTCACCGGCGGTGAGGCGATCACGCACGCGGTGGCGGGCCTCGGGTCGCGCGGCGACTGGCGGATGCTTCCGACGGCGGCGAACGGGCAGCCGGCCGCGGCGGCCTACCTGCGCGGCGCCGACGGCATCTACCGTGCGTACGCCATCGTGGTGCTCACCGCGACCACCATGGGTATCGCCAGGCTAGTCGTATTCGGCGACACCGAGCTGTTCCCGATCTTCGACTTCCCTCAGGTTCTGCCGCCCGCGCTTGCGGCCGCAGCCTCGCGCTAAGCCCGGTTAGCTCCCGGTTCGCTGGCGGCCGGAGGTTAGCTGGCTTGCCCGCCAGGCCGCCGGTCTCGGGTGATTGCTGCTTGATGCCTGAGGTCGGGCGCGCGATGCTGTGGGCATGGGCGGCAGCGGGCAGGTCAGGCCGTCGGCGGCGGTCGCTTTTGCGGTGTGCAGCGTGATCGTCGTTGCCTGCACCGCGCCGGGCCACGTCGGTCGCACCTTTGCCGCCCAGCCGGGTCGGCCCGGTGCCGGAGCGCCGCGGTCGGGTCCTGTCGGCTTGGGCGACCGGCCGGTCGCCTCGATGGGCTGCGGGAGATGGCCTGGCGTCCGGCCGGGAGCCACCGCGCGGCTGACGGTCGCGGTCGCGCCCGCCAGCGCGGCTGACGCCGGTCACCGTAGCTACTGGCTGCATGTCCCGCGCAGCTATTCCGCCTCCCGGGTGATGCCGCTGATGCTCGCGTTTCATGGCGGCGGCGGGACCGCGCTCGGCATGGAGCGCGCCAGTGGCCTGTCCGCCGAGGCGGACCGGCGTGGATTCCTGGTCGCCTACCCGCAGGGCCTGGCGCAAGACCATGGCCGCGCTCCTCCTGGCTGGGATGCCAGCGGGCCGGCGGACCCGTTTGCCGACGGCATCGACGACGGGCTCTACGTCAGCGACATGCTCACCGCGATTCAGGCCAGCTACTGCGTTGACCCGGCCCGGATCTGGGCAACCGGGTTCTCCAACGGCGGCAGCATGGTCGGTTACCTCGCGTGCGTGCTGGCCGGCCGGATTGCAGCCTTCGCCCCGGTCGAAGGGGTTTTCTTCCAGATTCCGGGTGGCTGCCACCCTGATCATCCGGCCGCGATCTTCGACGTGCACGTCCGCGCCGATCCGGTCGCTCCGTACGCGGGAGTCCCGGCCCGCGGTTCGCCGGACTACTACGCGCTGGCCGTCCCGACCTGGCTGCGCGACTGGGCGGCCCGGGACACTTGCGGCGGCGCCCCCGAGCCGGTCTCCGCCGGACCGGGCATGACCGGGGAGGCCTGGACGCACTGCCCCGCCGGGGTCAGCGTCGCCGGCGGCGTCTGGCCTGCGGGCGGTCACACCTGGTTCGGATCGATCGGCGCTGCAGCCGGTGACGAAATGATGCTGAGCTACTTCCAGCAGCACCCGCTACGGCCGGCCGCGACCTCATGGGCTCCGCCCCCGGCACCGCCCGTTCCGGTCCTTCACGCCCGCATGATCGCGATCCGGTCGATGCGCGTCTACCGGCTGCCGGAGCACGGCGCCGAGCCTTTCGACATCGCCGCGGGCGCGGACGGCTCGATGTGGTTCACCGAGTTTGCCGCCGACAAGATCGGCCGGATCAGCCAGGCCGGGGTGATCACCCAGTTCAGCGTGCCGACCGCCGGCGCCGGACCGTACCAGATCACGGCCGGGCCGCACGGGGCGATGTGGTTCACGGAGTACAACACCACTAAGGTCGGGCGCGTGACCGCGGCCGGGCAGGTGAGCGAGTTCTCGGTCCCGCGGTCGTCATACGGCCCGGCCGGGATCACCGGCTCCGGTCCCGGGCCGGTGTACGGCGCCGATCCGGCTGGCTTCATCGACACGATCTCCGCGGACGGCTCGATCACCCCGACCAGGGTGCCATCCGCAGCCGGCCTGCCCTTCGCGATCGCCCGGCTGCCCGGCGGCACGCTGTGGATCAGCGAGCTCCAGGGCTATTTCGACTACTCGCGGCACCTGCTCAGCTTCCCGGCCCGGTCCGGCACGCCGTCGCGCACGGTCACGCTGCCCGATCCGCTCAGCAACGTGGTGGCGCTGGCCGCCGGGCCGGCGGGCACGCGCACCGTGTGGTTCGCCGACTTCGGCACCGGTGATGCGGGCGAGATCACCTCGGCCGGCCACGTGGTGTTCTTCGCGGCCGGCACGCCCGCGTCCGGCCTGAGCGACATCACCGCGGGACCAGACGGGGCGATGTGGGTCAGCGCCCAAGACGGGATCATCGCCAGAGTGACCACCGAGGGTGCCGTGTCCGAGCTCGCGCTGCCCTCACCAGGCAGCAACCCGGACGGCATCGCCGCGGGTCCGGGTAAATCGATCTGGGTGACCGAAACCGGCAGCGACGCCATCGCCGAGATCAGCCTGCGGTAGCGGCGGCGGCATTCGCGGTGCTCGGTGATCCGGCACTCACTGCCCACCGCCGCAGTACCGGCGACGCCACCACGCCAGACCAATGATTTGCCACCACCGATTCTGAGTTCAGGCGTAACAACGCGGCCGATATCGGATGTTCGGCGCAGCCGCATCACACGTAAACCGGCTCGCTTAGCAGGCGCCGATTCGGCGTTGTCCCGACATCGGGACAACACCGATTTAGCGCGCCGCCCGTTGGTTGTGATGGAGCGTCACGGACAAGCACAGATCATCCCTGTCTGCGCCAACGCGACTCCCCGGGGTCAAACCCGGATCCTGAATGTGCGCCTCCACTGACATCCGCAGCCCGGACCGGGCCCTAGCGCAACGTACTCACGTCTGCGCAGTTCCTGCCTGTCATCGATAATGCCCTGGCTGGGCGCCGGGGAAGCTGCTGTACTTGGCCGCCGGCTGGGCACCAGACGACGCTGGCATCGGATCCTTCGTCGCCTTCCCGGCGTGCGTGCTTTCCGGCTGACGGCGCGTTTCGGGGCGAACGTGTCGTATTCGCTTGCGCTATACCCCTTTTCGCCGGACGAGTCGTGGCGGCCGCTCCACTGCGCGCTCCGTGCGGGCCCGGCCTGCTGACGCGGCTGGCCGATCAGTGGGCTGGCGTGGGCGCTATGCCCGGGGAGCGCCCGAGGAAGGCGGCGAGCCGGTCGCTGGGGCCGGCCGTAGCCGCCATGGCGACCGGCGCCGCGAACAGCGGGTGCCGGCCGATGGGGGGGACCAGCACCGAGGCTATCGCCAGCAGGTCGATGGCCAGGGCGCGCGGGATCGGCTGGCGCTGTCCGCATGCCCGGGATATGTCCCACCCGTGGACGGCGACCTCGAGGGCTGCCGTGGCGGCCATGACGCTGGCCGCCAGCGGGCAGCCGGCGATCTCGATGACCTGGCGCTGGCGGCCGGGGCCGGTCCAGGCATCCAGCAGCTGGCAGGCACGATCGCGGAACGCCCGGGCCGGGTCAGCTGCCAGGTCCCCGTCCTCCGGGGCCGGGTCCAGGCCAACGTGTCCGGCTTCGATGCCCTCACCGAACGCGGCCAGGGATTCGCATGCGTGCCGTAGCAGCATCCGCAGGTCCCATTCCCGGCATGGCGTCGGGCGCGGCAGGATCTCCGGCGTGACGGCCAGGACCACGCCGAGCGCGTAACTGACCGACGGTTCAAGCAGCCGGGCACCCTCGGCCGGCCGGGGGGCCGGGGTCATCGGCCCGGTACCGGGGCCGCGGCAGCCGCGACGGCGGCGGCCGGGACGGTCTGTGGCAGGCCGAACGTCGCGAACAGGGCTGGGTCGTTGAACGAGGTGACCCGTGTGACGCGCGATGCGGCGATGGTGAGCACGCAAATCGAGTGTGCGCAGTACCCGCCGTCGTGGCCGCGTATGTAGGCGGCCAGCGCGGGCTGGCCGTTGGCGGCCACCGGAATCATCTGGAAGCGGCCGGGTTCGGTCAGGACCTGGGATCGCAGGAAGCGCCCGATCAGCTCCCGGCCGGTGAACCAGGTCACCTCCGGCGGCATCTCGAACACGGCGTCCTCGCGCAGCAGTCGCACGACCCCCGTGACATCGGCGTTCTGGAACGCGGTGGCGAACCTGTCGAGCAGGGCGCGGTCCTGCGGGTCGGCGGGCTCGTGAATCTGGTCCTGGTCGGGGGCCGCCTGCTCGAGCCGCTCCCGGGCGCGGTGCAGCATGCGGTTCACCGCAGTGGTCGTCGTGCCGAGCAGCTCAGCGACCTCCGCGGCCCGCCAGCGCAGCACGTCGCGCAGGATCAGCACGGCGCGCTGCCGGGCGGGCAGGTACTGCAAGGCGGCGATCAGGGCTAGCCGCATGCTCTGCCGCGACGCGGCGATCTCGGCTGGATCGGCGGACCCGGCGCTGACCAGCGTGTCGGGAACGGGCTGCAGCCACGCAACCTCCGGCCGCGCCGCAGTCAGCGGAGCTTCGGGGTCCTCGCCCGGGGCGCCAAGACCGGACGGCAACGGCCGTCGGCCGCTGTTCTCCAGCGAGCGCAGGCAGGCGTTGGTCGCGATCCGGTACAGCCAGGTCCGCAGCGACGCCCGCCCCTCGAATTCGCCGTAGGACCGCCAGGCCCGGATCATCGTCTCCTGCACCTGGTCCTCGGCGTCGTGGACCGAGCCCAGCATGCGGTAGCAGTGCGCCAGCAGCTCGGGCCGGAACGGGTCGGTCAGACGGGTGAAATCCTCGCCGACTGCCATGGCTGTTCCCTGCGGCATCGCTGCTCCCTCCGGGCGTCGCGTGCTGCGCCGTCACTGGTACAGATCCGGCCCGGCCGCGGAACTAACCGGCCGGGAGCGAATTTTCTGCTCCTGCGCTTCCCCGGTCAGTTTTCCGTGCGTCCCGGATCTGTAGGGGTGAACGCGGCTTAGGCCCGCCTCACACACATCAGGGAGCCCGCATGTCAAGGCAGCAGCTTTCCGGCGCGATCGCCTACCAGGAGGGTCAAGGGCCGGATCAGGTCCATCGCTGGCGCGCGTTCGCGGTGCTGGCTGTTTCGTTCTTCATGACGGTCGCGGACCTCGCGATTGTCAACGTCGCATTGCCGACCATCGGCCGCAAGCTGCACATGCCCGAATCGGCCCTGCAGTGGGTCGTCACCGGCTATGCGCTCACCTTCGGCGGTTTCCTGCTGCTCGGCGGGCGCGCCGCGGACCTGCTCGGGCGCCGCCGCATCCTGATGGCCGGCCTGGCGGTGTTCACCGCGGGCTCGCTGGGTTGCGGGCTGGCGACCGCGGAGGGGTTCTTGATCGCGATGCGCTTCCTGCAGGGGCTCGGCGCGGCGATCGTGCTGCCGGCGGCGCTGTCGATCGTGATGAACATGTTCCCCGAGGGCGCCGAGCGCAACAAGGCACTGGGCGTGTGGGGCGCCATCGGGGCGAGCGGCGCGGCCGTCGGGGTGATGGCCGGCGGGCTGCTCACCCGCTACGCGGGCTGGCAGTACATCTTCTTCCTCAACGTCCCGATCGGCGCCGCGGCGCTGGTGCTGGCCCCGCGCGTCGTCCCGGAGAGCCGGCTCGCCACCGCACGGCGGCGCTATGACCCGTTCGGCGCGATTACGGTGACCGCCGGCCTTTCGTTGCTGGTCTACGCGGTATCGGCCGCCCCGCGGGTCGGCTGGGGCACGGCCAGGACGGTGCTGCTGCTCGCGGTGTCCGCGGCCCTGCTCGCCGCCTTCGTGGTCATCGAAACGCGCGTGGAGGCACCGCTGATGCCGCTGCGGATCTTCGGCACCAAGACGCTGGCGGGCGCGAACGCGGTCGGCGTGCTGCTCGGCGGCGGCTTCTTCGCGTACATCTTCATCGGCACCCTTTACCTGCAGCAGGTGCTCGGGTACTCCGCGCTGAAGGCTGGCCTCGCCTGGCTGGTGATGGCGCTCAGCTCGGTCGCCTTCGCCGGCCTGTCCCAGGCGCTGGTCACCCGCGGGTCGGCCAAGCTCGTGATGGCGGCCGGCATGGCGATGATCGGGGGCGGCATCTTGTGGTCAACCCAGGTACCTGTGCACGGGCACTTCTGGGCCAGCCTGGCCGGACCGTTCATCATCGTCGGAATCGGCACCGCGTTTGCCTTCATCCCGGTCTCGATCGCCGGGCTGGCCGGGGTCGCCGAGCACGAGGCCGGCCTGGCCTCCGGCCTCCTCAACACCTCCCAGCAACTCGGCGGGGCGGTCGGCGTCGCGATAGCGTCAACGATCGCCGCCACCCACGCCAGTACCCTGCTGCGCCAGGGCACCGCACCGACCGCGGCCCTCACCAGCGGTTTCCAGTGGGCGTTCTGGGCCTGCGGCGCTGTCGCCCTGGCCGCCGTCCCGGTGACCTACCTCCTGGTCCGCCGCAGCGAACTGGCCACCGCGGTAGCCCGCACATCCGCCAAGCCCCAGCCCGCACCCGCCGACGCTTAACCTAACCATCGCCTCATACGCATCAAGGGAGTCCCGCATGCCAGCGCACGAACTGTCCGGAACGACGGCACTGGTCACCGGCGCCAGCCGGGGTTTCGGCCGCGCTATCGCCATCGCCCTGTCCAAACACGGCGCGCACGTCGTCGGGGTCGCCCGCGACCCCGGCCGGCTCGAGGAACTGCACCAACAACTCGGCGGCACCTTCACCCCCGTCGCCGCCGACGCCGCCGATCCCGTGCTCGCGGGCCAGCTCCTGGACAAATACCGCCCCCGCACGCTGGTCCTCAACGCCGGGGCAGCCCCCCTGCCGCGGCCCGTCCACCGGCATACCTGGCAGACCTTCAGCCGCAACTGGGACGTCGACGTGCAGCACGTGTTCAACTGGACCCGCGAGGCGCTGCTGCTTCCCCTGGAGCCGGGCAGCGCGGTCATCGCCATCTCCAGCGGAGCCGCGGTCAACGGCTCGCCACTCTCCGGCGGCTACGCCGGAGCCAAGGCCACCATCCGGTTCATCGCGTCCTACGCCGCCGGCGAGTCCGGCCGGAACACGCTCGGCATCAGGTTCACCTCGGTGCTGCCGCAGCTCACCCCCGAAACAGACCTGGGCGCGGCCGGAGTCGCCGCATACGCCGCCAGGCAGGGCACCGGTATCCCCGCCTTCCTCGACCGCCTCGGCCCGGCGCTCACCCCGGAGCAGGTGAGCACCGCGATCGTCGACATTGCCACCGGCGCCGCCGATGACCACGACGCATACCTGCTCACCGCTACCGGCCTCAGCCCGGTGCGGTAATACCCTCGTCACCTCTTCGGCGGCGGCCCGCCACTGCCCGGGGTCCCGAAGCCGGGACCGTGCTCACCGGAACACCCGAGCAGGGCGCCCCGCCTGACCGAAGCCCGGGCACCCTCTCCGACGGCCGCGTCGACGGCCCCCTGACCTGCCTGACGCCAGGGCGCGCCGTGCACCGATCGGCGCACGCGCAGAGCCACCCTGACGCCTTGGCCCGTCCGGAGCCGGGCCCGTGTCACCACATCAACCACTCGAGAACGAGAACCACAATGCGCAAGCTGATCGAATCGACCCTCGTCTCGCTCGACGGCGTCATCGAAGCGCCCGAACGGTGGGCCAGCTTCGACGCCGAGGCCACGGCGTTGTCCATCAAGGAACTGGGCACCTACGACGCGTTCGTCATGGGCCGGGTCACATACGAGAACTTCTACGCGAACTGGGGCCATATCGCTGGCAACCCATACATCGACCTCATCACTGCCATGCCCAAGTACGTCGCATCCCGGTCGCTGACCCAGACGGCATGGAATGCCACCCTCCTCGGGCCCGACCCATCCAGCGCGATCGCCCGGCTGAAGGACCAGCCCGGCAAGGACCTCATCAAATACGGCACCAGCCGCTTCGACGACACGCTCGTGCGAGACCGCCTGATCGACGAGTTCCGCTTCTGGATCATGCCCGTCGTGGCCGGCTCAGGGCAACGGCTGTTCGAGGGCGTGGACACCTCCGAGCTCGACCTCAGGCTCACCGGCGAGAGGAGGCTGGAGAACGGGTCGGTGGTCCTCACCTATGCGCCCGGCTGACCTCAGTCCATGGTCGGCGGGGCGGGAATGTCGCGCAATAGCCGGTGTACCCGTCCGGCGAACGGCAGCGGGCGGCGCGGCTCGACGCCCTGCCGACGCAGGCTCAGCGCCGGGCGCAAGCCGGACACCAGCTTGTGGAAGGACGTGATCGTCGGCCTGCCGCCCGGGTAACGACAGCCACGCCCCCATCCCGCTCGACCAGCCGGCCAGGCCCGCCCAGCTCATCGCCGACTTCACCCCCGCACCGGGCAGCACCGCGCGGGCCACGCCGGGCGACTCAGCCCTGCCCGGCGGCGCGGCGTTGGCACCTTGCGCGCCGGGTTGTCCGCCTGGGCGATCAGCCCGTCATCGACCGCCTGGCGGTACAGGCAGCGCAGCGCCGCCACCAGGTGCTCCTCCGCGCTGCGCCCTCCGCGGGCGTTGCGGCGGGCCACCACGTGGGTCTTGACGTAGGCCATCAGCTGCCGGATCTCCGACGGGGTCGGCTCGTCTAGCCGTCGGGTGCCCCAGTGCTCGATGACCCGGTTCCAGTACGAGCCGTACGCCCGGCGGGTTCCGGCGCTGACCGCCGCTGATACGACGGGGACGTACTCGGCGAAGGTCGGCACCTGCTCACGGGGCGGCGGGGCGGCGGCCAGGTCGGCCGCGGTCAGGCCCATCCGCTCCAGCAGCACCAGCGCCGCCTCCACCACCGCCTGCCGGGAGGCCTCCGGGTTCACCGCGCTCATGGCCGCCGCCCTTGGCGGCCGGGGCCCGGGGCGTGCGCGCGCAGCGCCTGGTCCACTACCGCGAACGAGTATGCAGTCAGCGTGTCCTGGCCGGGCGCGGCAGCCAGCAGCACGTGATCACCGGCGCGCAGCCCGCAGCGGCGGCGCAGCGCGGCTGGGATCACCAGGTACGGCTTGGCCGGCATGGTGACCATCCCGGCCGGGTCGCGGCGGGCGATGACCACTCCCGCGGCGGCGGTGAAGGTCAGCCGGTCTCCGGGCTGCCAGCCCAGCATGGCGGTCATGGCCCGGTCACCGACCCGCCCGGACTCGTCGATCCGGCCGGTCCCGTACACCGCCTCACCGGGGACCGCCGGAACCTCCGGCGCGACGGCCATAGGCAGGCGGCGGGCTGGTACGGCCCTGCCGTGCTCCCGGGCACCCGGCCGGGCACGAGGGGGAATCAGGGGAGCGATGAGCGGGACGGTCATGGCCGCCTCCCCGCAGGGGGGAAGCCGGGGCGGCCCAGCGGCGAGCCGGGCAGCGTGTTCAAGCAGTGTCTGTTTTGGGGGAGATTTCCCTTTTGGGTGTCCGAGGGGGACTTGATCCCCGCTCGTGGTGGTACATCCCCGAATCGGGGATCCGTCACCACTCCAAGCTAACACGGCAAGGGCCGGCCGAGCCCATGGCGGACGACACGCAAGGCAAGAAGGCCGAGGTGTTCCGGGCCATGCCGCCGGCCGACCCGCAGCACTACGTACGCGGCCAGTATCAGGGGTACGCCGACGTCCCCGGCGTGGTCCCGGGATCGGCTACCGAGACCTACGTGACGCTGCGGCTGGAGATCGACAACTGGCGCCGGGCCGACGTCCCCATCTTCCTGCGGGCCGGCAAGGCCCTGCCGCACCGGGTCACCGAGGTGCGGCTGCTGCTGCACCGCACGCCCCGGCTGGCCTTCCTGTCCCTGCCGACCAGAGCTGGCCCCAACGAGATCGTTCTGCGCATCGACCCGGACCCGGCCCTGCGGCTGCAGCTGTCCGCGCTGGCCGAACGGTCCTGGCGCCCGGTCCACCTGGACACCTCGTTCGCCCGTGAGCTGGGCGAGCCGGCCGAACCGCACGAGCGGCTGCCGCACACCGCGCTGACCGGCGACCGCCAGCTCTTCGCCCGCCAGGACAGCGTCGAGGAGACCTGGCCCATCGTGCAGCCGCTGCTCGAGCACCCGCCCGACGCCCGCCCCTACCCGCGCGGATCCTGGGAACCCGATGATGCGGAGTCCCTGGTCCGCGGGCATCGCGCTGGCAGCCGCCGTGGCTACCCGCGCGGCCCGTCACCGCGGATCGGCGGCAGCGTGCAGCTGGACGTCCGGCTGGAAGGTATAGGCCGCCTCGCGCACGGTCTCGCGGGTCTCCAGCACCGCGCCGAGGGCGCCGCCCAGCGTCGCGATCGAGGTGGCGAGCCAGGCCAGGCTGACCTGATCGGCCACCCCGGCCCGGTGCCCGAGGACCAGGCCGAGCAGGTTCCCCGGCACCAGCAGCAGCGCCGCGGCCAGGATAGCGACGAACAGGGCCAGGTACAGCGCGGCCACGCCGAACCCGACCGTGGCGGCGGTGACGATGTTGAACAGGGCGACCTGTTCGCGCGCGGCCGGGTGCGGGCTGCGTTCCCACAGGCCGGCGGAGACCACGATCGCCACCGCGATGCCAGCGACCGAGCCCAGGCAGATGACGGTGAGCCGCAGCGCCCCGAGATAATGGGCGAGCCGCCAGATGTCGCTGGTCACCAGCGCGAACACCCCGGCCGCGAAGGCCACGGCCAGCGCACGCATGAGCCGCAGCGCCAGCCGCCACGGCCGGTTGGCGCGCAGCATGCCCAGCAGCAGCCAGATGTTGCCGGTGACGACCCGCGCGACAAAGCCCACGCCGTGCTCGCCGCGTTCGGTGCGGGCGCCCAGTTCACGCAGGCGGCGGGTCACGACCTCGGCCGCCGCGAGCGGCTCGGCCACGTCCGCAGTGGGCGCCAGATCGCCGAGGATCTGCCCGACCAGGCGGACGATCGTCTCGGCGGCGCGCCTGCGCACCCAGACCGGCCCGAGCGCGGGCATGGACAGCACCGCGACGCCGTGGGTCGCGCTGGCGTGAGCGATCACCGGCCGCCGCGCGGTCTGCAGCGGGAGGTCGGTGACGCACACCACCAGATGCCAGCCGCGCTCGAGCAGCATCCGACGCCCCGCCGCGATCAGCGCGCTCAGGTCGGTGGGCGGTTCGACCAGCCGGTCGGAGACGAACTCGATCCGCCACCGGACCCCGGGCAGCCGCACCGCAAGCCGGTCGGCGATCTCCTCGACCAGGCTCTCCGTCAGTTCCGAGGCAGGTCCCGGCGAGGCCAGCAGGCCGATGACCAGCTCCGCCTGCTCAGAGGTGTCCGGGACGCTCTCCGCGCGAGTCTCGACCGTGCCCTCCTCGATCCGCTGCCGCGGATCCATCATTACCAGGCACGCGCGCCGCCCGCATCCCCCGTCTGGCTACCCGGCCGGGTCGCCGTACATGAGCGCCGCTGCGTCCCGGATGACCGAGTCGACGGGGTAGCCCGCGCAGTCGGCGTACAGCTCCATGAACATGTTGCTCAGGCCGGTCAGGCCGATGACGGCCTGTTCCGCCGCGGCCGCATCGCCCAACGCTGCCTCGGCCAGCCGGTGGGTTACGGCGTTCCTGCGACGCGCGTCGCCGGCTGCCCGCCAGGCCGGCGGCCGCGTGCGCAGCATCGACCAGTTCGTCGGGGACCCGGCGGCCGTGGCCGCATTTGGGGCCTGACCCGCCCGGGAAAGGATA
>Ga0209168_10001896_pt1 | contig 15729 bp, 13 predicted proteins | sample Coa_R1_FD_187156 | JGI IMG/M metagenome (GOLD analysis project Ga0209168, IMG submission 187156) | Surface soil microbial communities from Centralia Pennsylvania, which are recovering from an underground coalmine fire - Coalmine... | ecosystem: Environmental > Terrestrial > Soil > Unclassified ... | reverse complement strand
GGGCGGGACGTGGACCTTGTACTGCCGCGTCAGCCCTTGCTGCCCCTGGACGTTGCTGATCGAAAGGTAGTTCTCGGCGGCGGCGTCCCCCGACGGGTAATCGCCGGGCGTGTAGTCGCCGACCCAGCCGGGCAGGGCGCTCGTGGTCGGGGGGCCGCCGTCCGCGCTCGCGCAGGGCGGCGCTGCGTTGGAACCGCCGTCCGCGAGGGCGTCGCTGGAGCCGTCGTCGGCGTCGCCCGTCGCGTCGTTCGCGCCGCTCGAGGGCGGCGAGCTCGCAGCGCCGGGGGCACCGGAGGAGGGCGGGAGGCCGCCGGAGTCGGAAGGGGGGCCCGCGGTCCTGGGAGGCGAACCCCCGTCCGCCGATGCCGACGAACGCGTGCTGCCGCAGCCGCCGGCGAGGAACGGGGCCGCCAGCACGGCGACGGCGAGCGCGCCGGTGCGTGCAGTGGCCCTCCTTGGAGCGTGCGAAGTCATCGGTCCTGTCACCCTTCTTGGGTCTCCGCCGAACTCCCCATCACGAAAAGTGACCGGACGAGCGAGAGGCCGCCCCTGCGCACTCTGCGCATTCGTCTGCCCAGCTCCGCGCGTCGTGGGCGCCGGCCTGCGCGGCGCCGGAGCTCGATGTGCGCCGGGCTGTATGGTTACAGCCGCTTTTGCGCCTTTTGAGGGTGCGCGGCCGCCGGACGGGCTGGCCCGCGAATCGCTTAGAGAGCCGCCCGGCCACCGCGGCCTCCTCCATGCGACCGAGCGAAGAAGACATCACGGGGACCGAGACGCACGCGCACGTGCTGCCGGGCCACCCGCACGTGGTCGCCATGTGGCCCGGCGGATCCATCGTCAAGGAGCTCGTGCCCGGTAGGGCCCTGGTGGTCGGCCGCTCGCGCAAGTGTGACCTCTGTATCGATCACCCCTCGGTCTCGCGCGAGCACGCCCTCGTCCACGGGACCAACCCTGCCACCGTCGAAGATCGCGGGAGCACGAACGGCACGCTCGTCGCCGGCGTCCGCGTCCCCAAAGGGGGCCGCGTGTCGCTCTCGCGCGGCCAGCTCGTCTCGATCGGCGCCGCCGTCCTCGTCATCCGGTCCGCGCTCGACGCGATGGAGGAGGACGCGGCGTCCAGGCGGCGCGCCGGCGTGGCCCCGCGCAATCGTGCCCCGATGATCGTGGCCGACGAGGGGATGCAGGAGCTCTATCGTGTCGTCGATCTCGTGGCGCGCGGGGAGCTGTCGGTCATCCTCCTCGGCGAGACGGGCGCGGGCAAGGACGTCATCGCAGACTCCATCCACCGCCGGTCGGCGCGGGGGCCGGCGGCCTACGTCCGCGTCAACTGCGCGGCCCTCCCCGACGCGCTCCTCGAGAGCGAGCTGTTCGGCTACGAGCGCGGGGCGTTCACCGGCGCGGTGCAGGCCAAGCCGGGCCTCCTCGAGCTCGCCGACGGCGGGTCCGTCTTCCTCGACGAGATCGCGGAGCTGCCGCTGCCCATGCAGGCCAAGCTGCTGCGCGTGCTCGAGAGCCGCGAGGTCACGCGGGTCGGCGGCGTCAAGTCGCGGCAGATCGACGTCCGCTTCATCTGCGCCACCAACCGGGACCTCATGTCGCTCGTTCGGTCGGGGGGATTCCGTCAGGACCTCTACTTCCGTCTGAACGGGATCAGTCTCGTCATCCCACCGCTGCGCCAGCGGCGCGCCGAGATCGCCCCGCTCGCGCGCGCCTTCGTCGCCGACGCCTGCCGGGACGCGGGGCGCGCGGAGCTCTCGATCACCCCCGAGGCGATGGCGGCGCTCGACGGCCATGACTGGCCGGGCAACGTGCGCGAGCTGCGCAACGCGATCGAGCGCGCCGTCACCCTGTGCACCGGCGCGGCGATCGACGTGCACCACCTGCCCCCGCCCGAGACGGGGTTCGGCCAGCTCTTCGGCCCGGACGCGTCGCCGCGGCCGACGGTGCCGTCGCCCGAGGAGAACGGGGCGTCCGTCCCCGACGGGGCGGTCGGGTTGCACGACGCCGCGCGCCGCGCTGCGCAGACGATCGAGCGACGCCGGATCGCCGAGGCGATGGAGCGCTGCGGCGGCAACCAGACGCGCGCGGCGGCGATGCTCCGCATCTCACGGCGCACGCTGGTCGCGCGCCTCACGACGTACGGCTTCGCGCGGCCGCTGAAGAAACGCGTGCCGGAGGTCGATTGACGTCCGCAGGCTCGAGCGAAGCGAGAGTTCGGACGTCACACCCAAAGGAGTCCGCAGGCTCGAGCGAAGCGAGAGTTCGGACGTCACACCCAAAGGAGTCCGCAGGCTCGAGCGAAGCGAGAGTTCGGACGTCACACCCAACTTCAATCGCGCAGCGCGCGGGCGAGCGCGTACCTCCAGGGGGGGAGCTCGACGCCGAAGCGCTCGAGCGCCTTGCGGCAGTCGAGGGGCGCGAAGGCCGGGCGCGGCGCGGGCAGGGGATAGTCCGCCGTCGCGATCGGCTCGACGCGCTTTGCGCGGTGCTCCGCGCGCCGCGGGTCGAGCTCGATCACGGCCCTCGCCAGCTCGAAGCGCGTGGCGGCGCCGGCGCCGGCGAGGTGATAGATGCCGCGCGCCTCGTCGATGGCGCCGAACGGATCGCGCCGCATCGCGTGCAGCACGAGGGCCGTGGCCGTCGCGAGGTCGGCCGCCAACGTCGGGTTTCCCACCTGGTCGGCCACGACACGGAGCTCGTCGCGCTCGCGGGCGAGGCGCAGGATCGAAGAGACGAACGACCGCCGCTTCGGGCTGTAAACCCACGCGGTACGAAAGACGATCGCCGGCGCCCCCAGGGCCGCGAGAGCCTGCTCTCCCGCGAGCTTGGAGCGCCCGTACGCCCCGAGCGGTCCGGTCGGCTCGTCCTCGCGGTAGGGAGCGCGATCGGTCCGGCGTCCGTCGAAGACGAAGTCGGTCGAGTAGTGGACGAGGCCCGCCGAGATGCGCCGGCACTCCTCGCCGAGGGCGCCCACCGCGTCGCCGTTGACGAGCATCGCGGTGGCCTCGTCGGCCTCCGCGCGGTCGACGTCGGTGTAGGCCGCCGCATTGACGACCACCTCGGGCTTGGCCGCGCGCACGGCGGCGCGCACGGCGCCCATGTCGCGCAGGTCGAGCGCGGCGCGATCGAAGGCCGTGACCCGCCCGACGCAGGCCAGCGTTCCTGCGAGCGCCTGCCCGAGCTGGCCGCCGCTTCCGACGAGCGCGATCCTCACCCGGCGGCCCCTTTGATCCGGTGCGCGGCCGCGACGCCCTGTATCCTCGGGAGAACATGAAGATCCTCGTGACCGGCGGAGCTGGGTTCATCGGGTCGAACTTCTTGCAGATCATGGTTCCGCGGCACCCGGAGCACTCGTTCGTGTGTCTGGACCGGCTCACGTACGCGGGCAACCCGCTCAGCCTGGAGGAGATCCGCGACGCGCGAAACTTCGCCTTCGAGACCGGGGACGTGGCGGACCCGGCAACGGTGACCAGCGTCTTCGAACGGCATCGCCCGGAGGCGGTCGTTCACTTCGCGGCCGAGTCCCATGTCGATCGAAGTATCCACGATCCCGCCGAGTTCGTGCGCACGAACGTCCTCGGTACGCTCCAGCTTCTGAGCGCAGCGAGGGCGAGCTGGGCGCCCTTGGGCGGCGAGTTTCGGCGCTTCCACCACGTCAGCACGGACGAGGTGTACGGGTCGCTGCACGACGAAGGGCAGCCGGCCTTCACCGAGGAGACGCGGTACGACCCGAGCAGCCCCTACGCGGCGTCGAAAGCCGGGTCGGACCATCTGGTGCGGGCGTTCCACCGGACGTACGGCCTGCCGGTGACGATCACGAACTGCTCGAACAACTACGGGCCGCGCCAGGCGCCGGAGAAGCTCATCCCGCTGACGATGCTCCGCGCCGTCGACGGGCACGAGCTGCCCGTCTACGGCACGGGGACGAACCGGCGCGACTGGCTCTTCGTGGACGACCACTGCGAGGCCGTCTGGATGGTCCTCGAGCGGGGCGCCGTCGGACGCACCTACAACGTCGGGGGTGGCGACGAGCGTGCGAACATCGACGTCGTGCGATCGATCTGCGTGCTCGTCGCGGAGGAAACGGGCAAGGCGGCGGCGGACGTGCTCGCCCTCATCCGATTCGTCGAGGACCGGCCGGGTCACGACTGGCGCTACGCGGTCGAGTCGTCGTCGATCCGGCGCGAGCTCGGGTGGACGCCCAAGTCCGGGATGGAGGGAGGCCTGAGGCGGACGCTCCGCTGGTACCTATCCCACCCCAAATGGGTCGAGTCGATGCGCTCCGGTGAGCACCGGCAGTGGCTGGAGAAGAACTACGATCGGCGCCTGCGCGCCGCGGCCGACAAGCCGACGAGGACGGACCCATGAACCGAGGCATCATCCTCGCGGGCGGCGCCGGCACGCGCCTCCACCCGGCGACGCTCGTCCTCAGCAAGCAGCTCATGCCCGTCTACGACAAGCCGATGATCTACTACCCGCTGACGACGCTGATGCTCGCGGGAATGCGCGAGATCCTCGTCATCACGACGCCCGACGACGGGCCGCTCTTTCATCGCCTGCTCAAGGACGGCCACCAGTGGGGGATCGACATCCGCTACGCGATGCAGCCGCGACCCGGCGGGATCGCCCAGGCCTTCCTCATCGGTAAGGACTTCGTGAAGGAGGACGGGGTCGCGCTCGTCCTCGGCGACAACATCTTCTACGGCCACGGCCTGCCGGTCCTGCTCCAGAAGGCGGCCGGCCAGACGTCGGGGGCGACCCTCTTTGCGTATCGCGTGCGCGATCCGAAGTCGTACGGCGTGGTCGCGTTCGAGGGGGACCGCCCCGTGTCGATCGACGAGAAGCCGGCGCAGCCCAAGTCGAACTACGCGGTCACGGGCCTGTACTTCTACGACTCGAAGGTGGTCGAGATCGCGTCGTCGCTCCGGCCGAGCGCGCGCGGAGAGCTCGAGATCACGGACGTCAACCGAGCGTACCTGGACCTCGCGCAGCTCCGCGTCGAGCGATTGGGCCGGGGGGTCGCGTGGCTCGACACGGGGACCCACGACTCGCTCTTGCAAGCGTCCGACTTCATCAGCGCGATCGAGCACCGCCAGGGGCTCAAGGTCGCGTGCCCGGAGGAGGTGGCGCTGACCCTCGGCCTCATCGACGCCGAGCAGGTCTTGCGGCTGGCCGAGCCGCTGCGCAGCAGCGGCTACGGCGAGTACCTCGTGAACATCGTCGACTCGAGGAAGTCGTGAAGGTGAGCGCCACGGAGCTGCCGGGCGTCCTGCTCGTCGAGCCGCGCGTCTTTCCGGAGCCCCGCGGCTGGCTGTTCGAGAGCTGGAACGCCGAGCGTTACGCCGAGAGCGGCATCGCCGACGAGTTCGTCCAGGACAACGTCTCGTATTCGGTCCCGGGCGTCTTGCGCGGGTTGCACTTCCAGCACCCGCACGACCAGGACAAGCTCGTGAGCGTCCTCGAGGGCGAGGTCTACGACGTGGTCGTCGACGTGCGTCCGGACTCGCCGACGTTCCGCCGGTGGGTCGGCGTGGTGCTGTCGAGCGACAACCACCGGCAGCTCTGGGTGCCGGTCGGCTTCGCGCATGGGTTCGTCGCGCGCAAGGCGTCGGTCGTGACGTACAAGGTGACGGCGCCGTATGCTCCCGGCTCGGCGCGCGGCGTGCTCTGGTCGGATCCGGCGCTCGGGATCGACTGGCCCGTCGACGCGCCCCTGCTCTCGGAGAAGGACGCGGCCGCGCCGAGGCTGGCGGACATCCCCCCCGAGCACTTGCCGCGCGTGCTGCGCCGAGGCTGACGCGAGACGACGCTCGTCGGGTGTCCGTCGTCCGCGGACTAGCGATATGGATTGACGAGCATGTCGGCGGGCACCGAAACGGCGGGGGGCGCTGCGGCGGACGCCGGGGGGGCGGCGCGCGGTCGGGCGGGTAGCGTCCGCGGCTTGAGGCTCGCGGAGGGGGCGGCGCTCGCGATGGACTCGGGCGCCGGGCCGGCCGCGGGGACGTCGACGATGACCGCGGAAGGCGCCGCGGAGGGGGCCGGCGGCGCGGGCGGGGGAGGCTCCGGAAGCAAGGCGGTCGCCGCACCGGGCCGGGCGCGATCGACGCGCCACGCGACCGCGACGGCCGAGAGCGCGATGCCGGCGGTCGCCACGGCAGCGACGACGAACGCGCCGCGTCGGCGCAGCGTGGGGGGGGGCTGCGCGGGCCGCTCCCCGCCGCGGCTCGACTCGGGATCCGTCGAGACGACGGCGACCATGGACGACGCGGCGGCGCTCGGCGCGTCGGCGACGGGCGCGACGGGGGGAGGCGGGAGCGATCGGATGCCCTCCCCGTCGGTTGTGGACGCTCGGACACGCGCGCGCCGTTCGGCGAGGTCTTCCCCGAGGAGGTCCTCGACGCAGGCGGCCACCTCTCGGTGGGTGCCCACGAGGTCCATCGGTTTGGCCGCCGCCTCGAGGGCGTCGAGGAACTCGGCGGCCGACGCGAACCTCTCGTCGGGGTCCCGGGCGAGCGCCTTCATGCAAACGGCGTCGAGGGCCGCGGGAAGTTGGGGCGCAGCGCTCGCGAGCGTCGGGATGGGTTCGTAGAGCAGCCGGGTGAGCGTCTCGCCGTCGTCGTCGGTCTTGAAGAGGCGCCGCCTGGCGAGCATTTCCCAGAGGCAGATGCCCATCGAGAAGACGTCGGCGCGGCGATCGACCGTCTCGGAGCGCGCCTGCTCCGGCGCCATGTAGGCTACCTTGCCCTTGAGCTGGCCGGACCGCGTCGTGGAGAGGCGCGAGGCCGCGTGAGCGATGCCGAAGTCGGTGATGCGCGACACACCGTCGACCCCCACCATGAGGTTGTGGGGTGACACGTCGCGGTGCACGAGCTGGAGGGGCGTCCCGTCGTCTCCGGCGAGCTCGTGCGCCGCGTGAAGCCCGGCGAGCGCGTCGAGCGCGATGCGGGTGGCGATGCGAGGCGAAACGTCCTTGCCGTCCGCGCTGGCGCAATAAAAGAGGTGGGACGCGGTGTCCCCCTCGATGTACTCCATGACGAGGTAGTAGCCGTTCGCGCTCGTGCCAATCTCGAGGATCGGGACGACGTTGGGATGATGGATGCGCGCGGCGAGACGGGCCTCGTCCAAGAACATCTCCACGAACTCGACGTTGTTCGCGAGGTGCTGGTGCAGCCGTTTGATGGCGTAGAGGCGCTGGAACCCGCCGGCGCCTCCGAGGCGCGCGAGGAACACGGTGGCCATTCCGCCCGAAGCGAGCTCCGAGATGAGCTCGAAGCGGTCGAGCCGTTCTCTCGCCATCGTCTCGCCCAGAGGCTAGCGCGTTTCTCGCGTGCGTGCGGCGACGACGAGGAGAAAACGCGGCGAGCGAGAAGCGAACGAGACGCGCGAGGAGAGACGGGTCCAAAGCGCGCTAGCGCGGATGGGAGGCTGTTGTACTCTCTCGAGAATCTTGGCCTCGGTTGCGGTGCGACGCCTGCTGTCCTCGACCGGGTTCGCGCTGGGGGTGTGTGGTCTCGCGCTCGCGGCGGCGGTGGTTTTCTACCAGGCGTGCGCGGTCTACAACCCGAGCCTCCTCCTGCCGGAGGCAGGCGCGAGCGACGCGGGCTCGGACAGCGCGTGCGACCACGCTTATTACCCGGATCGGCCTGCGCAGGACGGCCCATCGCAGCTGAACGTCGAGGTGGTGCTGGCGGTGCAGTCGATCGACTTCGGCCTCGCTCCCGACGCGGGCATGGCGCTCGCGCCGTATGGCTTCGACTTGGATCACGTGTGCACATGTCCGGGGCCGCCGAGCTGCGCGCAGGCGGACGGTGCGACGGAGACGTGCGACGACCAGCGCGGGCGGGACCACGCCGCCCTCGAGCTCTTCCGCGAGCTGGGCCCGCTGGCGCCGAGCGGCAACGGTGAGGTCAACACGGGCTTCCAAGCGGGCCAGTACGGCCTTCTCTTTCACCTTCGGAACTACAACGGCTTGGCCAACGACAAGCAGGTCAGCGTCGCGGTGTATGCGTCGAACGGCGTGTCGGGGATCGAGGACGGGGGCACCCCCGATCCGCATCACGACGGCACGGACAAATGGACGATCGACCCCGGGTACCTCGTCCAGGGTTCCAAGCTCGTCGGCATGAGTTGCGAGCCCAACCAAGCGACGTGCACGCCGCTCTACGTAGACGACAACGCGTACGTCGCCAACGACGTCCTCGTCGCCAAGGTCGACTTTCCCGTTTCGTTCGGCACGAGCTCGTTTCTCGGGGGGGCCGTGATGTCGCTCCGCGGGAGCGTCATCGTGGGGACGCTCTCGCCGATGCCGATCCCGGGCGGGGGTCTGAGCTATCGCATCACCGAGGGGACGATCGCCGGGCGCTGGCCGACGAGCGCGCTCTTGCAGACCCTCGCTGCCATCCCGGACAACGTGACGGGAACGGCCCCGTACCTGTGCGGCAACGATCTCGGATACCTGCTCCTCAAGTCCGCCGTCTGTCAGATCGCGGACATCACGTCGGACCTCACGCTGGACGGCACCGGTGCGCCCTGCGACGCGGTGTCGATCGGCTTCCGGTTCGACGCGGAGCCTGCGCGCCTCGGCGTCGTCTACGGCGTGCCGCCCGCGCCCGCAGGCTGCATGACGGACGGGGGTTTCCCGTTCACGGACTCCTGCTTCCCGCATTAGGGCCGCTCGCCTCTCCTCGACGAGGGTGCGCCGACGGCGTCCGGTGACTGGAGGAGCTCCTCCACGACCGGGCAATCCGTGGTCGGGGGGCGACGCGAGGCCGGTCGGATCGTGGCGCGCTCGGGCTCGCCCCAGGCCGCGAGGAGCGCGAAGTGCTCGAACGCGCACGGGGTGATGTCCGCGCCGGCCACGCCCCGCGCTCGCATGGCTTGCCCCCGGGCGATCTGCGCGTCGCGCCGGTCCCACTCCGATTGCCCGGGCGCGGTCCGCCACCGCGCGGGCAGCGACGCGCACCAAGCCGCGCCGGTGGCCGACAGCACGAGCGCGAGAGCCGTTCGCTGGGCGGGCGTTCGCGAGGCCGTGACCGCCGTGACCGCCGTCTCGACGCCGAGCCCCGTCAGGATCCACCACGTCGGCGCGAGGGCGCGGGCGGCGTGATGGGTGGGCGCGCCGTCGCGCAGGTCGCCGGCCACGAGGAAGACCAAGATCGCGATCGCCGCGCACACGGCCGGAGCCCACCGCCGGCGCAGCGAAGGACCGACGGCCAGGCCCGCGATCCCCACGGCGCCGAGGGCGGCCGCCTCGGGCGTCTGTTCGACGAGGGCCCCGGGGAAACCGAGTAGCTTGTCGCCGAGCGGAAGGGCTGCGGCCCCGGCGGCCTGGCGGAACGCGCTCACGCGAGCGAGAAAGTGCGTGGCGCTGCCGTGCGCGTGGGCGTTCCAGGCCATCCAGACGAGCGGCGCCGCGACCGCGACGACGGCGTTGACGACCTCACGGCGTCCCCCGCCCCGAAGGGCGCGGCGCGCGCAGATCGCCCCCGCCACCGCGCACACCGGCCACGCCTCGTAGCGAGAGAGCGCCGCGACGGAGAGCGCTGCGCCCGCCCAGGTCCGGGCGCGGGCGGAGGGAGCGGCGAGGGCGATCGCGGCGGCGGCGACGAGGGCCCCCGTCCACGCTTCGGGGACGGTCGCCGCGCCGAGCCAGGCGTTCCAAGGCAGGAGCATCGCCACGGCGGTGGCGGCGAAGGCGCACCGCCGGGAGGTTCCAACGGCGCGCATCGCGCCGTAAGGCGCGGCGACGCTCGCGGCCCCGAGCGCGAGGGCGACGGCTCGAGCGACGCCGAGCGATCGCCCGGCCAGTGACATCACCGTTCCGGTGATCCAGAACGGCGCCGGTAGCCAGCTCGTTGCGCTCGGGTCCCAGCGGGGCGCCCGCGCGAAGTGTTGCGCGATGACCGTCCGGGCGTAGTCGTCGTCCGACACGTGAGAGAAGCCCAGGCGAAGGACGAACGCGCCGACCGCTAGCTTGAGCGCGGCCAGCGCGGCGGCGTCCAGCGCGAACGGCGCGGCGCCGGCGGTCCGCCGGGGCGGCTCCGCCGCCGAAGGGGTCACCTCTTCTCGGGGTCGGAAGACGCCGGGGCCGGGGCGGGCTCCGGCGGGGAGGCCGGCGCCGGGGTGGGGCCGGTCGCGGGCGGCGGTGCCATGTCGACGGGGGCGCCCGACTCAGCCGGGGCCGCGGAGGGCTTCGGCTTGGTGGCCTTCACCCGAGTGCCCTCGTTGCCCTTGCCCTTGCGCTGCTCCTCGACGATTCGAGCTTTGAGCTCCCGGTCTCCCGACGACGAGAAATAAGCCAGCCCGACGCTCGTCAGCATGAAGATGCCGGCGCAGACAGCGGTCGCTCGCGTCAGGATGTTGCCCGCCCCGCGTCCTCCGAAGACCTGCTGGGTCGCACCGCCGCCGAACGCCGCGCCCATGCCGCCCCCCTTTCCCTGTTGCAGGAGCACCACGAGCATCAGAAACATGCAGACGAAGACGTGGAGGATCTCGAGCAGGGTAGTCAGCATGAGGGGGGGGACACCTCGGCGAGGCTACGGGGCCGCCAGTCGCTGCGCCGCCCGGGCGATGGCGCCGAAAGATGCCGCGTCGAGGCTCGCGCCGCCGACCAGGGAGCCGTCCACGTCCGGCGCGGCCAGCAGGCCCTCGGCGTTGTCCGGTTTCACGGAACCTCCATAGAGGATACGCGCCCGCGACGCCAGCGGTCCGGAGGCCTGTCCCAGCCACGCGCGGATCGCGGCATGGACCTCCTGAGCGTCCCCGGGTCCGGCCGTTCTTCCGGTGCCGATGGCCCAGACCGGCTCGTACGCGATGGCGACCGGCTGCGGGGACGCCGCAAGCGCGGCCAGGAAGGCGCGAACCTGGCGTTCGACCACAGCGAGGGTCCGTCCGGCCTCGCGCTCTTCGAGGGTCTCGCCCACGCAGGCGATGGGCGCGAGCCCCGCCGCGAGGCAGCCGGCGACCTTCTCGGCCACGACGGAGTCCGTCTCTCCGAAGAGGTGGCGTCGTTCGCTGTGGCCCAGGATGGCCCACGTGCACCCGGCGTCGCGGAGCATCGGTCCGCTCACCTCGCCCGTGAACGCGCCAGAGCTCTTCGCGTGAAGGTTCTGCGCCGCGACCGCCACGCCGGTCCCGTCGCACTCGTGCGCGCACGCGGCGATGGCCGTGAACGGCGGGGCGATGACCAGATCGACGTCCGGGAGCTCCCTCGACAGCGCGACCACGGCGCTCGCGAGCTCGACCCCGGTCGGCCCGCCGTGATGCATCTTCCAGTTGCCCGCGACGAGCGGGCGCCGCCCGCGGTTCATATGGCGGCGACCGGGGTGCGGAGCACCTCGATCCCGGGCAGCTTCCGGCCCTCGATGAGCTCGAGCGATGCGCCGCCGCCCGTGGAGATGTGCGACATCTTGGCGGCGATCCCGTCTCCCGCGGCGTGCACCGCCGCCGCGCTGTCGCCGCCGCCGACGACGGTGAAAGCGCGCGACTCGGCCATGGCGCGCGCCACGCCGAACGTGCCCGCGGCGAACGGTGCCTTCTCGAACAGGCCCATCGGACCGTTCCAGAAGATCGTCTTGGCGTCTTCGAACGCCCGTGCGAAGAGCGCCACGCTCTTCGGACCGATGTCGAGCGCCATCGTCTCTGGCGGGACGGCGTCGACCCCGACCGTCTGCCCCGACGCGGCGCCCGGGCTCTCGGCCACCACGAAGTCGACCGGCAAGAGGAGGGCGACCCCTCGTTCGCTCGCCTTGTCCAGGATGGTGCGGGCGAGCGCGAGTTTGTCCCCCTCGACAAGGGACTTGCCCATCTTCTTGCCCTGGGCGAGCGCGAACGTGTTGGCCATCGCACCGCCCACGACGAGCGTCGTCACGCGCTCGAGGAGCGCCTCGACCACGGCGATCTTGTCGCTCACCTTGGCCCCACCGAGGACGGCCACGTACGGGCGGGCGGGCGCCGTCACGAGCTTGCCGAGCGCGGCGATTTCCTTCTCGAGCAAGAACCCGCACCCTCGGTCGCGGAAGAGCTTCGCGAGACCGTGCACGCTGGCGTGCGCGCGGTGTACGGCGCCGAAGGCATCGTCGACGTACACGTCCGACAGGCCGGCGAGCTCGCGGCAGAAGGCGTCGTCGTCCTTCTCTTCCTCGGCGTGAAATCGCAGGTTCTCGAGCAGGCAGACCTGGCCGCCGCGCAGGTCGTACACGACCTTCTTGGCCGCGTCGCCGACGCAGTCTTCGGGGAGAGTCACCTCTTGGCCGAGCAGCTGGGCGAGGCGCGCCGCGCAGGGTTCGAGGCTGAGCTTCGGATCCGGCCCCTTCTTCGGCCTGCCCAGATGGCTCGCGCAGATCAGCCGCGCGCCACGCTCGATGGCGTGACGAATCGTCGGGAGGGCCTCGCGGATGCGCGAGTCGTCGGAGACCGAACCGCCTTCGCCGAGGGGAACGTTGAAGTCGACCCTCAAGAAGACCCGCTTGTTCTCGATCGGCAGGTCGCGGATGGATCGGATCCCGCGGAGCGGCTCTGACATCGCCCGCCCCCGATCAGAGCTTGGACGCGACGAGCTGCGCGAGCTCGACCATCCGGTTCGAGAAACCCCACTCGTTGTCGTACCAGGAGAACACTTTCGCGAAGCGTTCCCCGAGCACCTGGGTGATCGTAGCGTCGAAGATCGACGAACGCGAGTCACCCAGGAAGTCCGATGACACGAGCGGCTCGTCGACGTAGCCGAGGATGCCCTTCATCGGCCCTTGGGCGGCGGCCTTCATCGCGCCGTGAATGGAGTCTTTGTTGACCGGTCGCTCGGTCTCGAGCGTCAGGTCGATGATGCTCACGTCCATCGTCGGCACACGGATCGACTGCCCATCGAACTTGCCCTTCAGGACGGGGATCACCTCGGACAGAGCCTTGGCCGCGCCCGTCGACGTCGGGATCATGTTCACCGCGGCCGCGCGGGCGCGTCGCAGATCGCCCTTGCGGTGCGGGATGTCGAGGATGGCCTGGTCGTTCGTGTACGAGTGGATCGTCGTCATGAGCCCGCGCTCGATCCCGAATGCGTCGAGCAGGACCTTGGCGACGGGCGCGAGGCAGTTGGTCGTGCACGACCCGCAGGAGATGATTGCGTGCTTGGCGGGGTCGTACGTCTCGGTGTTGACGCCGAGCACGATCGTCGCATCCTGATTCTTCGCCGGTGCGCTGATGATGACCTTCTTCGCGCCCGCCGCGAGGTGCGCGCCGGCCTTCTCCTTGTCGGTGAAGAGGCCCGTGCACTCGAGGACCACGTCGGCCCCGAGCTGCTTCCACGGCAGCTTCGCCGGGTCTTTCTCGGCCACCACCCTGGGGCGGGAAAAGCCCACGTCGATGGCCCCCTCGACGGCCGTCGCCGGGTGCGGCGCGCGCCCGTGGACGCTGTCGTAGTTGTAGAGGTGGGCGAGCGTCTTCGCGTCGGTCAAATCGTTGATGGCGACGAGCTCGACATCGGTGACCTTTCGCTCGGCCATCGCCCGTACGATGCAGCGACCGATGCGACCGAAGCCATTGATGGCGACCTTGGTGGGCATGATTCGAAGGACTCCTAGTCTCGCGCCCGAAGGTAGTCTGGCGATCCCTCTACGGCAAGGTCGGACCGGCCAGACTTTGGGCGCTGCGACCGCGTTGTCCCTCGTCGCGTCGCTCGCCGCGCTCTTCGGCCACGCGACGCGGTTTTGTGAGCTGCCGCTCCGCGACAAGCTGTCCTTCGTGCCGGACGACGCCTTCTATTACATGAAGCTCGGGAGCGAGTTTGCCGGCACGCGCCGGTGGTCGTTCGACGGCGGCCGGACGACGACGACCGGGTTTCATCTTTTCTTCGGCTACGAGAGCGCCCTGGTCGAGGCCCTCGTCGGCTCACGCACGCCGCGGGCGATCGATCTGCGCCTCGTGCTCCACGCCATCCTCGGCGCCGCGTCCACCGCGGCCGCCATCGTCGTCCTCGCGCGCCTCGGCCGCCGCGTCTTTCCGCGGGGAGCGCCCGCGGCGATCCTCGCCGTCGCCTGCGGGGGGGGCGCGTTCCTCTTGCCGCTTCAGGCGATGGAATGGCCGTACGCGGTCCTCGCCGGCGCCCTCGCGGTGAACGCCGTGGGCGGGCGAAGGGTGGGCTGGATGGTCGCGGCGATGGTCTTCGGGTGCGCATGCCGCGCCGATTTCGCGATCTTCGGGGCGTGCCTGGCGCTCGCCTTGTGGTCGGTCGACTGGCCGCTGCGCGGCGGCTGGACGCGCCCGCGCGTCTTCGCGTGCCTGGCCGGCACCGCGCTCGGCGTGGCCGTGACGAGCGCCCACGACTGGGCCGTCGACGGGCACCTCGTGCAGTCGAGCGCGCGGATGAAGGCCTACTGGGGGTCGGTCTCTGGGTACGACCTCGCCTACGGGCTCGAGCCGGTGAGCTACGCGTTTTCGCCCGCTTTCCTCTTCACGCACGTCCTCGACTGGGGCCCTCGGACCCTCTTTGCGCTCGCGCTCGGCGCGGCGGCGTGCGCGTGGGTCCTGCGCGGACGATTGCGCGCGACGACTCCGGAGGCGCAGGTCCTCTCGCGTTTCGCGCCGCTCGCGATCGCTGCGTACGCGATCGCCTACGGATGGCTCGGGGCGGCGGCCATGTGCTGGTACTCGGCGAGCTTCTTCGCCGCCGCGTTCACGGGCGTCGCCACCCTGGCCGACGCGGCCCCGGAAGGACCGCGTCGCGCCGCCGTGGCGGTGGCCTCCGTTCTGGCCGTCCTGGCCGCATGGAACGCGCGCCTTCCGACGTGGAACGCCGGAGGCTTCCTCGCGGCCACCGACGCGCTGCGCGCCGACGCGTCCATCCGGGTCGCCGCGTCCTGGAACGCGGGCACGCTCGGGTTTCTCGGGGGAGACAAGGTCGTCAACGTGGACGGCCTCGTGAACGACGACGTGTACCCGTACGTCGTTCGCGGTCGACTCCACTGCTACCTCGTCCACGAGCGCATCCCCTTCGTGGTCGATCGGGTCGACTGGCCGTCGCCGTCGCGTGGGGCAAAACTCGGCTATGACGCCCGGCTCCTCGCGGCGATGTCACCGTACGACCTCGGCCCCGGGGGCCTCGGCGCCTGGCGCGTCGATCTCACCGGCCTCGCTCGGGACCCCGCCTGCGCGGAGGACCTGCGGTCCGCTGCGGCGAGGGTTGCGAGGCCGTACCCGTGAGCGAGAACACCGTGCAGACGCGTTCTAGCCGCTCGTGGCCGGTTTCGGCGGGCCCCCGAAGATGCTCGCGACGCGACGCTTCTCTTTGCTCGCCTTGTCCTTCTCGGCGTACGTCGGAATCACGACCTTCTCGCGCTTGGGCAGCTCGCGGCCCTCGAGCACGGCGTGGATCTCCTCGGCGTCGAGCGTCTCGCGCTCGATGAGACAATCCGACAGGCGCTGCAGTTTGTCGCGGCCCTCCGTCAGGAGCACCTTCACCTTGACATACTGCTTCTGGACGATCGCCCGGACCTCTTGGTCGATCTCTTGCGCCGTTTGCTCCGAGTAGTCCTGGGTCCGCTGCGCATAGTCGCGACCGAGGAAGATCGACTCTTCTTTCTTTCCGTAGGCGAGGGGACCGAGCTTTTCGCTCATCCCCCACTCGCACACCATCTTGTGCGCGATTTCGGTCGCCTTCTCGATGTCGTTGCCGGCGCCCGTCGTCATCCGGCCGAACATGATCTCCTCGGCGATGCGCCCGCCGAGCGCGATCGCGATGCT
>Ga0209168_10001895_pt1 | contig 15731 bp, 7 predicted proteins | sample Coa_R1_FD_187156 | JGI IMG/M metagenome (GOLD analysis project Ga0209168, IMG submission 187156) | Surface soil microbial communities from Centralia Pennsylvania, which are recovering from an underground coalmine fire - Coalmine... | ecosystem: Environmental > Terrestrial > Soil > Unclassified ... | reverse complement strand
CAACGGCCATTTCGGAGCGCTGCTGGTCGCCAAGTTGATTGTTCCGTTGTATCCGGAGACGGATCGTCTGTTTCCGGTCCTTTCCTATCTCGCCATCGCCACCGCGCTTTTCGTCGCGATTCGAGCTCTTGCCGAGAATTCGCCCCGGCGGTTACTCGCCTTTCTTGCTCTTAGCCAGTCCGCCTGCATATTGAGTGGCCTCGAGAGCCACACTGCCGAAGGAATTGCCGGAGCCCTGGTGCACTGGTTTGTGGTCACGGTTTCCACCGTGGGCCTTTTTGGAATTGTGCGGCTGCTGGAGGTTCGGTTTGGCGACAATCTGAGCGCGAGCCGACATCTGGGCTTAGCCCAGCACGCTCCACGCCTCGCCGTCTTCTTTGCCATCCTCGGACTGGCGCTGGTCGGTCTGCCGGGAACGCTCGGCTTCTGCTCTCAAGACTTATTGATCCACGGAACTCTCACTTCGCATCCGCTCACCGGATTGCTGCTGCCGATTGCGACAGCGATGAATGCGGTGAGTTTCTTTCGCTTGTTCACGCGACTTTTCTTGGGCAAGCGCCGCACGGGATTTACCGTGATGGCGGACGCTTTGCCGCGCGAGCGTTGGATCCTGGCTGCGACCGTCTTGTTCGTCGTCTTCGGTGGGCTGTTCCCAAACACGATCGTGATTCAGCATTCGGCCGAGGCCGTCGCGGTCGACGAGGCCATCTACACATCCAAGGCCCTTAACCCGGTTCCAACACACACTGAAGATTCATCCATGCGATGCCCCAGCGAATCGATCGCGATGTTCTTGCGTTTTGCCTCCGGCAGTGGCACGCGCCCGAACTCACTCAGGTCGTGCGATCCGGACCGATGGAACTCTATAAACGCTGGAAGGTGGGCAGGCGCCGACCAAATGATCTCGTCGCAAAATCTCTTTTCGAACAGGCAGACGCAGTCTGCGATCTTTTTTCACGAAGTCCTCTACTTGCCGGAGGAATCGATTGAGTTTGGAAATAAGTGAAATAGATGTATTGTCAGATGAAATCCCGGATCAGCAGCTGTCCGTTAATTAACGACTCCTCACTCGCAGCGGAGCGACTCCATGGGATCCATTCGCACGGCGCGACGCGCGGGGACAAAACACGCAGTAACCGCGACAAGCATTAGGACGAAAGCGACACTCGTATACGTCAACGGATCGTGCGGACTGACCCCGAACAGCTGTTTCGCCATCAGGCGTGTCAATAATAACGATGCTGCCGTGCCGAGTGCAGCCCCGATCAGCGCCATCCTTGTTCCCTCTCCGAGCACGAGAACCAGGATGTCGCCACGCTGCGCACCCAATGCCATGCGAATGCCGATCTCCTGAGTACGCTGTCCGACCATGTACGAAATCACGCCGTAGATGCCGACACAAGCCAGCATCATTGCCAGGGCGGAGAAACCGGTGAGAAGAATCATGGTGAGCTGCCGCGCGGCGTACGAGGTGGCGACTACATCGTCCATGGTCTCGACTTCGTAGATCACATCGCGCGGATCAATCTTTCTTACTGTTTCGCGAACCTGTCCCATGATCGCTCTCGGATCGCCATGCATGCGCAGCACAACCGCCACAGACTTTGCCGTGAGCGGCATGATCTTCTCGGGAGTCTGCATGAATGGATAAAAGAACTGTGCCTCGATGGCGCCCGGCGGGTCCGCATCCAGTGCGTACTGCTTCACGTGTTCGACGACCCCAACAATTTCAGCTTGCACGTTGAATTGGGTGAGATTGATGTGCTTGCCGATAGGGTCCTGGCCCGGGAAAAACGCCCGCGCGAAATTATTATCGACGTCGACCACGATGGGCGTGTTCTCGTTGTCCTGGTCGGTCACGAATCGGCCGCGCAACAAAGTGATTCCCATCGCCTCACGAAAGCCTGATTCGACGAGAAAGAATGTTGCTGCGTGCATCTCGCTGTCGTGAGCAGGCTTGGGTTCGCCTTCGATCCAGAACGGTAGCGAGGAATCATGGATCATTGGCCGCGAACCCAGCGTGACTGATACCGCTTGCACGCCGGGAATTGATCGCACTTTGTCATCGAAGTTACGCAAGCGGGCCCTCGTTTCCGCCGAAGTCGTATTCGATGTCGCCGGCATTGCCAAAGCGAAAGTAATTGCGTGCCTGGGATTGAATCCCGGATCGACTCGCCACAAAGCAGCCATCGTGCGGACCATGAGGCCGGAGCCGACCAGCAGCACCAGAGCCAACGCCATCTCACCCGCGACGAAGATTCCCTGCAGCCGATGGCGGAAGCCGCTCGAACCGCGCCCGCTTTGCTTCATGACCTCCTGCAAGTTCGTCCGCGTCGTCTTCAATGCGGGCGCAAGCCCGAAGATCACACCAGTTACGAGCGAAAGCACCAGCGTGAAGAGCAGTACCTTGGAGTCGAGGGAAACTTCACCGGATCTTGGTAACGCCGCAGGCAGCGCTTTAAGCAGCGTCTTCATGCCGCAATAGGCAAGCAGCAGTCCGAGTGATCCGCCGAGGGCGGAAAGCAAGATGCTCTCGGTCAGAAGCTGGCAAATCATGCGCGCTCGGCTTGCACCCAGCGCCGAGCGAATTGCGAACTCGCGCCACCGCCCGACCGAACGCGCCAGCAGCAGGTTCGCAACATTGGCGCAAGCAATCAACATCAGGAATCCCACAGCCGCCAATAGCACCAGCAGCAAAGGTTCCACGTTTCCGACCAGGTCTTCCTTCATCGAAACCAGGTGGACGTCGTGGCCCGAGTCGGCTTCGGGATATGCCAGCGCGAGGTTGCGCGCGACCTTCTCCATTTCGGCTTGCGCCTGGGCGACTGTGACTCCCGGATTCAGCCTGCCGAACGCGTGAGCCCCTACAGCGATGCGTCGATCTTGGAATGAAGGATCGTTCCACTGCCCGATGGGGGTGTAGACATCTCGCATGTTGCCGCAGAACCTGAATGTGTCGGGGATAACGCCAATGATGGTGTACGCGGTTCCGTTGAGGGTGATCGACTTGCCGATGATGTCGGGCGACGAACCAAACTTGCGCTTCCAGAAACCGCCGCTCAGCACAACGACCGGCGAAGCTCCGACTTGATCGTCATCGACGCGAAACGTGCGCCCTAGAACTGGCACTACACCAAGAGTGTCGAAGAAGCTGGCCGAGATCATGTAACCACTCAGGCTCTCGCCTTCGCCATCGCCAACAAAGGTGTAGTCTTCGTTGCGGTACGCGGCCATTGAGGCAAACGAGCGGCTGTCGCGTTGCCAGTCGAGATAATTCGGGTATTCGATCGGACCACTGTCGAGACCGGCAATCCTTCCATAGATCACAATCAGCTGGTCCGAATGCGGATACGCCAGCGGATTAAGCAGCACTCCATTCACAACAGAGAAAAGTGCGGTATTTGCACCGATTCCTAGCGCGAGCGTCAGCGCCGTAATTGCTGTGAATGCGGGGGACTGAATCAAAAGCCGGAAGGCATGGCGTAGATCAGCAAGAAGCGTATTCATATCTTCTTTATATGAGGGCACCCAGACGGGTCGAGTGGCCTGATTCTACTGCAACAACTTGCGGACTGGCGAGAACGCCTGCGCGAACTTAGGCCCTGCGACGCACATCGATACTTGCTCAGCTGGTTCTAGAAGGCCCAACTGGATCAGCTTTGTGGTTCTGCGTGTAGATCGTCATTCCCGCATACGACTAATACTCACTGCCGGCCGCGACTTAGGTTGGTAGACGATCAACCCAGATGATCACCGGATTCTATTCAGTACTAATAAAGGAAGGAGATCATCAGGGTTAGGAAGGGGCAAAACTCTAGCCCTGCCTGGCGTACCGCTCTGCGCGTATCTCGGCAAGGTCGTCTTCCGGAGGAAGGTCGGGTGTACAATCCATTGACTTCCAAGGGGGAAAATGGGGATTTCCGCGGGAACTCGGCTCGGCCCCTATGAAATTATCGCGCCGCTCGGCGCCGGTGGAATGGGAGAGGTGTATCGGGCGCGGGATACGCGACTGGAGCGCACCGTTGCGATCAAGGTGCTGCCCTCGCATTTGTCCGATAATCCCGACCTGAAGCAGCGTTTCGAGCGCGAGGCAAAATCCATCTCGCAGCTCAATCACCCCAACATTTGCACGTTATACGATGTCGGCCACGAGGACCGTACCGATTACCTCGTGATGGAATTTCTGGAAGGGGAATCGCTGGCTGAGCGACTCAAGCGCGGTCCGCTGCCCTTGAAAGAAATCATCGGAATCGGATGCAATATTGCGGACGCGCTGGATCGGGCTCACCGTGCCGGCATCGTTCATCGCGATTTGAAGCCCGGCAACATTATGCTGACCAAGAGCGGCGCAAAGCTGCTCGACTTCGGATTGGCGAAGACGGCGGTGATCGCCACGTCATCGGGGAGCGGGCAGGTACCCTTGCTGAGCGCGGCCATGACTATGACTTCGCCTAGCCCAGAGTATTTGCCGCTGACCCGGCAGGGCACGCTGGTAGGAACGGTGCAGTACATGTCGCCGGAACAGATTCAGGGAAACGAGGCGGACGCACGCAGCGACATCTTTGCCTTTGGAGCAGTGCTCTATGAGATGGCTACCGGGAAGCGCCCCTTCGAAGGCAAATCGCAAATCAAAGTGGCGAGTGCGATTTTGGAAGACGAACCGCAGCCCGTGAGTGCGGCCCTGAAGACGTCACCGCCCGCGCTCGACCGGCTCGTGCACACCTGCCTCGCCAAGAGTCCGGAGGAGCGCTTCCAGTCTGCGCTCGACGTGAAACTCGAGTTGAAATGGCTACCGACCGCGCTGACGGGCACGGATCCGGAACGACCGAGACCGGCGGGCTGGGTCGGGTACGTCGCGCTCGCTGCGATTGCTGCGATGGCAGCCGTTGCCGCGATCCTGCTGTGGACGCGCTTCACGCAACCGGCGCCACGCGCGATGCAATTCACGGCGGCACTTCCGTTTTCCGCGCGATCGATGGCCGTTGCTCCCAACGGGCACACGGTCGCATTGGCTGCGTACCGGGAAGACATTCACAAAGTCGGATTATTTCTTTACGACATCGGCGCCACGGACGCCAAGCCCCTTGCGGGTACGAGTGGCGCGACGTTTCCGTTCTGGTCGCCGGATGGGCGCGCCATCGGATTTTTCGCAGCGGGCAAGCTCAAGCGCTTCGACCTGGACAGCGCTTCGGTCCGGACACTGTGCGATGCTCCCAGCGGGCGCGGCGGCGCCTGGAGCCAGACGGGGGTGATCCTGTTCACACCCATCGGCACACTCAACGGCGGCATCATGTTGGTTTCCGACAATGGCGGCACTCCCGTCAAGTTGAACTATCCGGATACGTCCAACGACGAGAATACATTTCGCTGGCCGGTATTCCTGCCCGACGGCAAGCACTATCTTTTCCTCGCCGGAAACATTCGAGGGGACACAGAGCTCAACAAGCTTTACGTCGGTTCCATCGATAACCAGCGCGAAAAGCGCTTTCTTACCAAGACGATTTACAACGGCGGGTACGCCAACGGCTATCTGTTCTTCGTTCGCGATGATGCCATCCAGGCCCAGCGGCTCGATCTCAGCTCTTATCAACTTACCGGCGACGTGGTGCGCGTCTTCGATAATGTGAAGCTGCAATCGCGCATCATGCATGCGGCGTTCGCTGCCAGAGGCGATGTCGTAGTCGCGCAAAAGGCGGGAGAAGCCTCGCTCTCCCGGCTGACCTGGTACGACCGCAACGGCAGAATCATCTCCGATTCAGTTCCTCCAGACGCTTACAGCAACCTCGCGATCTCGCCTGACGGAAAATATGTCGTCATTGACAAGACCGATACGAGCAATGACAACACCGATGTCTTCATCTACGATCTCGCCCGTTCGTCCTTCCGTCGCCTCACTTTCGATCCCGCCATCGATGCGGTACCCGTTTGGAGCCCCGATGGTAGCCGGATCACGTTCGGCTCCAGCCGCGGTCGCAACTTCGATATCTACGTAAAACCTGCTGACGGATCGCAATCCGAGCGCCTCTTGATACCAACCAGCGGAGTCGATTCCTTACCGCTCGACTGGTCGCGTGATGGCCGCAATCTCCTGTACCTCGCCGTACCCGACCTCTGGGTATATTCCTTCGCCGACGGCAAGTCGCGGCTGTTTCTGAAAGCGAACGCTTCCCTGAACAACGCCCAGTTTTCTCCGGACGGCAAATGGGTGGCCTACTCCTCAAACGAGAGCGGGCGCTGGGAGGTTTACGTCACATCGTTTCCCGATGCGCGTGGCAAGTGGCAGGTATCGACCAACGGCGGCGAACAACCTCGCTGGCGCGGTGATGGCAAAGAAATCTACTTTATGTCAGCCGACACGAAACTGATGGTGGCTTCCGTCGACACTAAAACCGAATTTGAGTCTGGCTCGCCGACGGTTCTCTTCCAAACCGATCCCCGTGAGCGGGTCGCCACCACCGAAGTGATCATCTACGACGTAAGCCGCGACGGCCAACGCTTCCTCGTCAATACCAACTACAACAATGGCTCGGCACATCCTATGTCGGTGGTGCTGAACTGGAAATCTGGAATAAAGAAGTAGAGTGGCATGCCACACGCCAGCTCGGTACGAGGGATACGGCCTACAAAGTGGGTTGGTGGTTTGGGGCAATCGGGAGTCGACTCTGAATGGCTCGTGAGCTTCCCAATGCTTCATTCGTGTCGAAGGGCGACGATGTGATCGACTCGTGTTGCGGCGTGCGGGACTCGCCGGTCTAAACAAGACACTAGAAGGTGCCCGACGTTGAGGGTGGGGGTCCGGAAGCGAACAGGTAACCTGTACCTGAATCAAAAACGAGCCTGCCGCCGACAAACGTTTTGAGAACCCGCACGTCGCGAATTCTTTCAGGCGGAATAGAAAAGATATCTTCGCTAAGAAGAACCATGTCTGCCAATTTCCCCTTACTGATCGATCCCTTCTCCTTCTCCTGAAATTCGGCGTACGCCGATCCCATCGTGTAGGCCTCGACCGCCTCGGCGACCGTGAGTTTCTGTTCGGGGAACCAACCCTTCGGATTCTTCCCATCAAGAGTGGCCCGTGTCACGGCAGCGTAAACCGTCAGCAAAGGATCCAGCGGTGCACCTCCCAGTCCGTTCCGAACGCCAGGCGCACTCCGTGGTCCAAGAAGGTACGAAAGGCGTAAGTGCGACTCGCGCGATCGTGTCCAATATGCGACTCGGCGAAGCGACCGTCGTCGATTGCATGATAGGGCTGTACCGACGCGATCACGTGCAACTCTCGGAAGCGCTGGAAATCTTTGGCCGCCATATGCTGCGCATGCTCGATGCGCAATCGTCGATCCGATTCGCCGTGTGCCTTGATCACATCCGCATACAGGTCAAGGATGGTCGAGATACCTTCGTCCCCGATGGCGTGTGTGCAGAGTTGCAATCCCGCAGCATCGGCCTTGAGGTAGCGATCGCGCATGAGCGAAATCGGATGCATCTCATCCGAGAGCAGACCGCGATTGTTGCCTTGATTCAGGAAAGGTTCATAGAAATATGCCGTGCCCGAACCGAGTGAGCCGTCAGCAAAGGCTTTGAGTGCTCCGATGCGGAGATACGATCCGCCGAAGGCATGGCCGAAGCCCATCTTCGCGAAGTCGTCCACGTGGGTGATCGAGGGAGCCGCATAAATCCGCGTTGTCAATTCATCCCGTTGCAGCAGTTCGGAGTAGACATCAATGTCTTCGTAGCCGGCTACCATGTGTTGCGCGCTGGTGACTCCTACCGAGGCTGCATAAGCGAGCGCCCGCTTAACAATCCTCAATCGCTGTTCATGGGTAAGTGGCGGAACGACCTTGTCGATGTAGTCCACTGCTGCATCTTTCAACGCGCCCGTTGGATTCCCTCGGCTGTCGCGAACGATAGCTCCTCCTGGAGGATCAGGAGTCTTAGCCGTAATGCCGGCCAGCCGCAGCGCCACGGAATTGGCCAGTCCCATGTGACCGTCATAGCGGCTCACGAAGACGGGGGTATCAGGGGTGAGAGCGTCGATGAGGTCCTTGGTGGGCAGGTCGGAAGGTTTCCACTTAGTCTCGTCCCAGTTGCCGCCAAGCATCCATTCGCCCTTGGGGGTGACCTTGGCCCGCTCACCGATGCGACGCGCAAACTCCTGAGGCGTCACGGCATCGTTGAGTTGAATCGCGTCCAGTTGCCTGCCGCCAGACACAAAATGCACGTGAGCGTCGTTGAAGCCGGGCAGGAGCAACTTCCCGCGAGCATCTATAACGTGTGTTCTCGGTCCTCGCCAGGCGCTAACGTCTGTATCTGACCCTACGGCGACAATCCTGTCTCCGAGGACTGCCACAGCCTGTGCTGTGGGTAGCGACGGATCGACCGTCCAGATTTTGGCGTTTGTAATGATGAGGTCGGCCGCCGGTTTCGATTGAGCCTGACTGCGCAGGGCCAGCACGAAGCAGCACGCTACGGCAAACAGACACAGAGCACGCTTTTGTCGATTCATCGGTTATTGACCTTGAAGACGAGGACGCGTCCTTGGACGCGTCGATTTCGTCAGTAAAGTTTTGCTTGTGTAGCTCTTCGAATTTAAAACTCGTAACGCAAGGCGAATTGCATCACGCGCGGGTTCGTCATCAAGTGCGTATAGTTGCCAAAATTCGGAACCGCTATGGAATTGTTGCTTTCGCTCGCGCTGGAGGAATTCTGGTCATTAAAGTCAAAGCGTGTAGAGTTGGTCACGTTGAAAACTTCCCAGCGCAGAGCCAGATTTTGCTTTTCATTCCACGGCATTCTCCAGTGCTTCGAAAGTCCGAAGTCAATGCCGAAGTAGCCGTCCCCTCGCACAAAATTACGCACGCCAACCTGACCCGGCAGGGCTGGATTGAACAAACTCTCGGCGGTAGTCGGGTCGGGAAAGAGGTTCACGTTTCCGTTCGCTTGATGGTACGCCCCACTTTTGACGTGCGACACCGTTGGCATCGCGGCGCCTTCCCAATACCAGTCCGTCGGATAATCGGCCGGATTGTTGTAGATGGTATAGGGAAACCCGCTGGTCCAACGGAACAGGCCCGACAGCTGCCAGCCTCCGATCATCGCATCCATGGCTCGATTGGCAGCGCCAGCGAAAGCGCGGCCCCGGCCGACAGGCAAGTCGACGATCCAGTTCGCGTTTACTTGATGCGTCGTATCGAAATCGGATACAGCGCGGAAAAGATCCGGCGACCAGGCATTGAACATCTGGCAGCCGCCGTTGAAGTTGAGCGATCCGAAATTTCCCAGACGCTCCGCATCCGAGCACAGGTCAATCGACTTCGAATACGTGTAATTGAAATCGAACTGGACGCCGCGGCTCATCTGATGTCTTAGAGTCACCTGCAGTGCGTTGTAATTCGAGAATCCGATGGAACGCAAGGTCATCAGAGACACATACTGAGGGTTATAAAAAGAGTTGGGTCCTCCGGCAGGATAGTACTGGCAAGGGGGATGTCCAGACTGGCCACAGGCCGGGTCGCCGGTAGCGTCTGGGATTCCGCCGTTTCCGAACCCGGATATAAGAGGCACGTCGAGAGCCTGAAGAGCGGTAGTTTCAACCCCGGCCACTCCACAGAAAAGATCGAAGACGGCAAGCACGGGATCAGTGGTGGAGGCGGGGCCTCCTGCACCACAACCACCGGTCTGCGCGCCCAGTGCATAAGACCCGCTATTGACAGGCGCCTGGAGCATATCGTTCCAATACTGAACTACCTTCGGGCTGACCATGGAATCACTAAAAGTCGCGTCGGTCACACCCTGCAGTTCGTAGAGTCTTGCGAGTGGCTGGATCGCAGAGAAGTAATCCAGCCCGGACTTTTTGTCTCTAAGATCGAGGGGTTGGGCGACGTCTTGGGAACTCAGCAGGCGGTGCGACAGTCTGCCCACATAGGCAAGATCGAGTGAAAACCCGGCGCCGAGATCGCGCTCCACGGATAAATCCAACGTATAGGAGTAAGGAGTCTTCAGCGAAGTATCCAAGCTGCTGCCGAAATTGGAAGCACCCAGCGATTGCATGCTGGGGATCGCTTCCGGGAAGCTCGGAGCCGCAGGTGCGGACTGCAGAAGGCTCGGCGGAATGACGTTCACGCTTGTTAGCCGGGGCAAACTATTGAGGGGGGTTATCGGGTTGGTGAGAGACGTCGTCAGCCCGAAGGAATTCCCGCTGAATTCATCAGCGATGCCTTGGCCGAAGCGATCGTAGACCATTCCGAATCCGCCGCGGATAGAAGACTTGTTGCCGCCACCCAGGAGCTTGCCCAGGAACCCTCCGGTTTTGTTCGGCGCCCAAGCAAATGCAACGTGGGGACCTAAGTTACCGTAATCCCAATTCCAGTAGCCGGCTTTTTTGTTGGCGGCACCGCACCAATCGACTTGCAGTGGAGTGTCCTGACTCGATGGCGTTCCGCTGGCACCCGCCGCCACCCGGGCGGAGAACCATCTCCCAAGACTTGGACTGGGACAGACCTGCAGTCCATTGGTCTCCCACAGAGGGGAGAAAAGCGAGTAGCGTACGCCGAGAGTCAGAGTGAGGTTGGGTCTGACTTTCCAAATGTCCTGCACATACGGCTCGTAGCTATTTTGTGCAAATCGGCGGGAGATCGGCGAGTTAGCCGGAAGCAACTGAAGTTGCCTGTTGTAGTTAAAGACCGTAGTCGCTTGCGTGACCATTCCCAGCAGATCCGTGATCGGATAGTCATAGCTCACAGCAAAGCTGGGATTCACATTGGGGAAACCGCTGTTTGCCGGATTGAGCGGACTATTCTTGTCCGCAAATCCGGAGGTAGTAGTGAAGGACGAATTCGTGCTTCCACTGTCGAACGAAGAGGCGTAATTGAGCCGGGGATTCCGCATGAACAAGACGTATCCGCCAAACTGCAATGTATGGTTCCCGTGAATCCAGGACAAATCCTCTGAAAAATTGTGCATCGGACGCTGGAAGTTTTGGGTTCGAGTGATGGCCTGGCTGAAATTGAATACGACCCACGGCTGGTACGAATTGCCCAGACTGCCGAAACTCTCGCGCACGAACCCGTAATGGAAATTGCTCATCAGGTTTGGACGGATGACATCTGAGTAGCTCGCAATGATTCCCTTGTTGTGATAGACCGTCTGCCCTTGTGGTGGCTGGCCCGGAAAATATGGCTGGCAGCCCCCGCAGGTGTCGTCTGAATCATCCCTCGATGCTCCCGTAAGGGAAAGACGCTGCTTTCCGTCTTGGGTGAGGTTGTAATCAATCCGGGCAATATAGACGTTCTGCGTCTGATGGGTGGGGGAAGCGAAGACGAAGCCCTGGTAGTTGTAGCCATCGCCAGTCACATTGCTATTCGGCTTCGGCAAGGTTTGGAAATATGCCATTGCGGCAGCGTCGGGCCCAGCGTGCACGGGATCCATCTGCTGCAGTTGCTGTAAGCCCAAGGCGAAGTATCCCGGAGCAGGAGTGTACGTCTGTCCGCTCTGGCCCTGCACGGCGAAACCAGAACCACCGGGACATTGAGTTGGGACCGAGCACAGATACTGAAGTACGCCGTCGCGCATCGCGAGACTCGGAACCTCTTCTCCAGAACTCACGGTGGCCTCCGCGCGGCGCGTCCCCTCGAAGTTCACGAAAAAGAACATGCGATTCTTTTTCACGGGTCCGCCGATAGAAGCGCCAAAGATATTGCGGTTCAGTTTGGGAGCCTGGTTGCAATCGTTGGGATTGGGCAAGGTGCAATTCTGCAGCTCTGTCAGTTTGTTGAAATAATCGTTCGCACTCGTGTACGTGTTACGCAGGTATTCGTAGACCGATCCGTGAAAGCTATTGGTGCCACTTTTCGTGACCAAGGCAACTTGCGCCCCACTTGTTCCTCCCTCGTCGGCATTAGCATTCGAGGTGGTGACGCGAAATTCCTGCACGGAATCAAGGGTCACTGGCAAAACGGAGGTAAAGGCGTGACCGCCTTCGTCATTCACACGAATGCCATCCAGACTGAGATTGCCCTGATCGCTGCGAGCGCCGTTAACGGCGCCGCTGCGGCTATCGTTGGAACTGGTATCTGCCCGGTTGCCGGTGTAGGCAACTCCTGGCTGAAGCGTAAGCAGGTCAGGCACGTTGCGGCCTTCCAACGGTAGTTCCTTGACCTGGTTTTCACCGAATGCGATACCCATGCTCGCATCTTCGGTATTGATAACCGGTGCCTCGCCAGAAACTTCAATTTCCGTGGTGAGCGCACCGACCTGAAGGAGAACGGTCACGCTGTTCGGCACGTTAACCAGCAACTGTAGATTCTTTTGCTGGTATTTCTTAAAACCGCCCTTTTCCACTGTTAGCACGTACGTTCCCGGGGGCAGAGCGAGGAATTCAAATTCGCCGGAAGCCGAAGTAGTAGTATCCCGGCTGATCGCCTGCGCCTCGTTGGCAACCGTTACCGTGGCGCCCGCGATCACGGCACGAGAACTATCAAGCACCTTGCCGTGCAAGGATGAAGTGCCTGTCTGTGTCCAAGCGTTAGAAGCGAACAAGACGATACCGATCGCCAAGAACAGGACAAACCGATTCCGGATGGGATACCGCATCGTGCCCCCTAGAGTCTGTAGTATTTTTCGCGCTGGAAAGCGGAGCGAGAAGCCGAGATCGAAGGGAAACTCTGACGTCGAGTCTTCCGCAAAGACCGACAAGCTCCCTGTCCATTTGTGTGGTGAGAACAATATGGTGATCAAGCGAGCAAAGTCAAGAAAATGACGCACGTAATCGTGCTTGTGGGTCTTTCTATTGGCCCTTATCGACTGAAGGTTAGTAGGAAACACCCACCCGGATTGCGCGGCGGTAGACGAGAACGACTTCTGTTATTGGTTATTGGATCGTTAAGAACCAGCCTTTGTTGCGAGACTCCCCAGAACCGCATCCGTTTTGCGCACTTGCCGGGAGCAACTGATCGCCTCATTGCCCGAGTTGCTCTTGTCCGATCATCAAATTATCCATCTCTCGAACCTTTTTGGCACCGTTCACCGGGTCAAACCCGCCATTCATCCTGTTCTTTCTCGTGACCGTGCAATGCGCGCCAGGATGGAGTGGAGGAGGACATTTTCGATGAGAACCAGAGGAATGAACTTTGCGGTAATTGCGGCGCTGGAGCTTACCTTTCTCAGCGGGATGCTCGCAGCGCAGACGCCGGCAGAGAAGGCGAGAGCCCAATATAGCGCGGGCCATCCAGCGTTTCAGGGGAAGACGATGGGGCAAGGACGGGCCATCATCATGATTCCGGGTTTGGCTTCTTCGGGCGCTACATTTGATTCGACGGTACAACATTTACGAGGGCGTTTTCAGTGCATCGAACTTACGCTCGCGGGATTTGCGGGTGTGCCACCCATCCCGGGCCCGCTGTTGACCGAAGCGCGCGATCAGATTGCGGAGTATATCCGCGATAATCATCTGGATCGGCCGGTGATTATGGGTCACAGTCTAGGGGGATCGATTGCACTGGACCTCGCGGCGCACTATCCGGAACTGGTGGGACCGGTAATTGTCGTCGACTCACTGCCGTTTTTTGCAGGAGCATGGTTTCAGGCGCATACACTAGCCGAGGCCCGGCCCGGAATTGAACAGATGCGCAAAGGCATGGAGTCGATGACGCATCAGCAATGGGAAGCAATGACGCGGTCGGGCGCGAGTACGAACTCAATGGCGACGAATGAGGCCGACCAGAAGAAGCTCATAGAATGGGGTCTCGAATCTGACCAAAAGAGAGTAACAGACGCGTTGATTGAACTAGTAAGCACGGATCTGCGGCCAGAACTGAGCAAGATCGAAACGCCTGTATTGGTGCTTGGAACCTGGGTTGGCTTGCAGACCTACGGGGTAACGGAGGAGGCGGCCATCGCAGTATTTAAAGAGCAATACTCCTCAGTCAAGCACCTTACGTTCGCCATGTCAGATAAGGCCCGGCATTTTGTGATGTGGGACGACCCCGCGTGGTTCAATTCACAGGTGGATGCCTTCCTGGCTGCAAATGCGGGCGCAAAACATGCGGAGCAATGAGTGAGCACAACGCAGACGAAACGTCGAAGCGGCACGTCCAGTGGAGTTTACTGGGCGTGCCAGCTTCTTGGTTGGGGCGGATATGGACTTGGCTACTATCTCGCCGTGCTCGTGCCGTTTCATGCCGCGGGACCGAAACAAGCACTGGCGGATGCTGCCTTTTGCGCAGCCGGGCTCGCCGGAACTCATCTCTTGCGGTCGGGGATGAAACGTTATGGATGGAGCGAGCTGCCGTACAACAAACTGGTCCCGCCACTTATTCTTGGCGCTTTGCTGGTGGGGGCATTGCAAACTGCGGTGCTCGACGGTACGCTGGCGATTCAAGGGCAACTTGATTGGGCCGAACCGCGAGCCTTGCCAGTCGTTGGAGTCACAGTTTTCTTCAGCGGTTTTCTGGTCGCGCTGTGGCTCGCGATCTACCTCGGCGTGCAGGCAGTACGGCGGAGGCGTGCAGCTGAATTGGAATCTCTCCGCACTGAGGTGCTCGCGCGTGAAGCCAAGCTGAGATCGCTCCAGCAGCAGCTGAATCCTCACTTTCTGTTCAATTGCTTGAATGGCTTGAGGGGCATGATCGGCGAAGACCCGGGCCGTGCTCGCCGGATGGTCACGCAGTTAGCAGAATTGCTGCGAGCTTCGCTCCGCCAGGACGCATGTAAGTTGATTCCAATGGAAGAAGAGATGGCTACGGTAAACGCCTACCTGGAACTGGAGTCGGTGCGACTGGAGGAGCGGCTGCGGATCCGGCGAGAAATCGAGCCAGAGGTGCGCGGCGCGCTGGTACCACCCATGTTGTTGCAGGGACTGGTAGAGAATGCGGTCAAACACGGAATCGCAGATTCACCCGGAGGCGGAGACCTCGTCATAGGTGGCGCGATCGAAGGTGCGATGCTGCGCTTAGAAGTAAAGAACACTGGCATGCTCGGTGTGAAGGAAGGAAGCGGGATCGGATTGGCGAATGCGCGAGAACGGTTGCGGCTCCTTTATGGTGAACGGGCAAGCATTGAATTGAGAGAAGAATCCGAAGGCTGGGTGCGAGCCGTGGTGGCGCTTCCTTTTCAGGCACTGGAGACCACATGCGCGTCCTGATCGTCGACGACGAGCGACTGGCTCGGCAGGAGTTGCGTCGCATGCTGGCCGAACATGGCGACATCAAGGTCACCGGCGAAGCGCACAACGCGAACGAAGCGGAGGATCTGCTGGAGCGCTTCGAGCCTGACCTGCTGTTCCTCGATATCCAGATGCCTGGACGGAGCGGATTGGAGATGCTGGAGCAGTTTGCCAATCCGCCACAGACAATTCTCACGACAGCGTTCGATCGGTACGCTGTCCGCGGATTCGAACTGAATGCCGTAGATTACTTGCTGAAGCCCATTGCTCCAGAACGTCTGGCCCAGGCGCTGCAGCGCGTGCGCGAGAGAATGCAGACGCATGTGTCCGGGAGAGAACAGGCACAGAAAGGGCCGGCGCTCGAGCAGGTGTTTGTCCGCGATGGCGATCGATGCTGGCTGGTGCGGATGGAGGAAATCATCGCGCTAATATCCGAAGGGAACTACACGCGGGTGGTCTTTGGGAACAATCAGCCGCTGATTCCGCGCTCGCTGGCGCAGATTGAACCGCGGCTGGACGCGAAGTTATTTTTTCGCGCGAATCGTAGTGCCATTGTCAACCTGCTTCGGGTGGC
>Ga0209168_10001894_pt1 | contig 15736 bp, 16 predicted proteins | sample Coa_R1_FD_187156 | JGI IMG/M metagenome (GOLD analysis project Ga0209168, IMG submission 187156) | Surface soil microbial communities from Centralia Pennsylvania, which are recovering from an underground coalmine fire - Coalmine... | ecosystem: Environmental > Terrestrial > Soil > Unclassified ... | reverse complement strand
AAGTTCAGGCCAGCCAACTTCCCCGCGCAGATCACCATTCGCTTTCACAGCCACGTTCCACCACTTGGAATTCACCCGAGCCATCGGCAACGTGAAAGCTGCCGCGATGGCGATGTCAGCCACAAGCGCCGTCCACGCCAGCGCGCGGATCGCAACGGCCGCGCCGCGCCGCAAAGACGCCAGCCATTGCTCTCCCCAAACGCTGCCCGCGGCGTAGAGCATCGGATAAGCTCCGGCCAGATAATAACTGCGGCCCTTGACGATGATGAACAGCACCAGCGGAACCCCGTACATCCAGCCCAGCACGCGAAAGCGCTTGCCCATGCGCGAAAAGAAATACGCATACAGACCCGCCATCCACAGCGGAAACGCAAGCAGGGTCACAATCAATTGGCCGGGCAGAAAATCCTTGGTTCGCCCAATGCGAATGTCGCGCGCGTGGATGTGACGCAGGAAATCGAGAGAAACAAAATGATGCCTCGCCTGCCACAAAAAGTTGGGAAGAAAAATCAATAGCGAGACGCCAACGCCGTACCACAGCCATTTGCTCGCAAGGCATCGGCGAGCATCCGTGAACAGCACTCCTACTGCGAGGCCCGCGACGAAAAAGGGCATCGAGTACTTGCTCATCATGCCGAATCCGATGGCGCAGCCGATGGTGACCCACCAGCGCGGGTCTTCGGATTTCAACAACCGAATCACGAAGTACGCAGTCAACACCCAGAAAAGATAATCGAACGAAACGTACTGCATCCGCGCCCCGCCAGCCAGGCAAAACGGCACCGCCGCAACGGCTGCCACCACCTGAGCGCCTCGGTCTCCGCCGAGTTCGCGTGCCATCAGGCCCGTCAGAACCACGGCCACGGCTTCCGCAAGCGCGGCGAAGAAGCGGAACCCTGCGAGCGAAGTTCCGAAGAGAATCAGCGAAAGACGTCCGAAAAAAGGAGTCAGCGGAGGATAGGCGACATAGCCCCAGGCCAGATGACGCGCGTCATCCAACGTCGCCAGTTCGTCGCGATGAAAGCCGTAACGCCCGCCAGTCAAGAGGTGCGCAAGGATTGTGGCGCACGCGATGTAAATCACAATCGCCACGCCAGTGCACCAACCCCGCCGCCGCGCGGCAGCGTGTTCCGCGGTCGGGCCAGAGCTTGCCGCCGGAAACGCAGATGGCATGTAAATTTCCTTTACCCTAAGACCAGCATTGCAAATCTCTGCCCGGTACTTCCTGGGCCTCAATGGCCGTTACAGGACCTCGATCTTACCCAAAAACCTCGAGCAATCGCCAAGCAATTGCCCCCCTAGAAATGTCATTTCATAATTGAATGAGCACTTATGGACACTGTATAATATCGCTCACTTGCGTTACTGTATGGTAACGAGAGCGCTGCCTCCCGGAGACGGAGCCAGCACGGAACTAACGCGCCCGCCGGGAGCAACGGGCCATCTTATGAAAATCCTGATCGTGGATTGCAACGCTGCGGTGCTTCAATACCTCGAACGATTGTTCCGCGACGAAGGCGCCGAAATCACCAGCGTCGTCTACGAAAATGAAAACTCTGCCACGCGCATCACGGACGTGGCCCGCACCCAGCAGTTCGATCTCGCGTTCATTAACCTCCTGATCCCCGGCCTTATTGGTGTTGAATTGTCCGGTCGAATCAAGAGGGTCTCGCCGAACACGCGAATCATCCTGATGAGCACACCGATTCCTCCCGCCAGCCTGGCGCAATTACATTCGTGCGGAATTGACAGCGAATTCTTCATCGAGCCTTCCACCCTGCAGGAACTTCGCGAAATCCTCGGGTCTGTGCAGCGGGAACAAAGTAACGGGGGCCGTGCCTCGCTCGAAAACGCCCCTGAAAGCGGGCCCGCCTCTTCTCTTCTTATCTGATATTCGTAACTAGAACCACGTGCCTGCGCGGCAAACCGCGGACGCAGACCGCGTCTTCAATAATCACGCAACCGGCAAATTGCGATGGTCTGCCGTCGCCCGCGTAGGTTAAACTCATTCCCGATCAAATTCCTGGTTCTCGTTCGACACACTTACTGGCTTCTGATTGGTTTCCACCTGCAAAATTCAATCGAGTCTCCGCGTCGTAACGATCCCATCCGGCGTTCTTCTCATTCTGCGCGCGTCACGTTCTCGCCCGCACCCATGCGCAACCATCTGCTGACTTTTCTGCTCTGCGTGATTGCCGCGGCAATTTTCACGCTGCCGGCGTCTCTTTCGCCGGCGTCCGCGCTCCTCGGCTATCCCGGGGACAATTTCCAGCACGCTTGGTTCCTCTGGCATTTCGCTAGAGCCGTCGCGTCGGGCCACAATCCTTTCTACACCCACCTGCTCTTCTATCCCGCCCGTGCAAATCTGGCATGGAGCACGCTCGATCCCCTCGCCGGAATTTTGGCTTTGCCTCTCAGCCTGCTTGCCGACCCTGTCATCGCCTATAATTTGTCGCTGATTTTGCAGTTGGCCCTCGCCGCGTTCTTCGCGCGATTGCTCTGCTTCCGGATTTGCCGCAACGAAACCGCCGCGCTCTTCGGCGGCATCGCTTTCGGACTCGGCCCGTTTCTTCTCGCCCACGCGCTGGGGCACTTAAGCCTCGTCACTGCTTTTCCGATTCCCCTCTACGTCCTCGCATTGGACAATCTCCTCCGAAAACAGGCTCCTTCGTGGAAAGACGGAATCCTCGCGGGCGTGGCCTTGCTTCTCACAGCTCTCGCGCACTACAACTACACAGTCTTCTGCATCATGCTCACCGCCGTAATCCTCGCCGTCGCCCTCGCAGTCGCTGGAGCATCCAATGCCCGCGCATTGCTCCAGCGAACCTGGCTGGCTCTCACCGTCGCGGCCGCCACTTTCGTCGTCGCGTTCTCGCCATTGCTCATCATGCTGCTTGGGAATCGCTCCGACGTGCCCGCTCCGCGGACGACGGCCCATGTGGTTCAATATTCTGCCGACGCGCTCGGTCTCCTGATACCCAGTTGGAACAACGTGCTCCTCGGCAATTTCGCGCACGGTCTCGACGCACGAATTTTCGTCGCCGGGTTCGAAGGCACCGTCTACGCCGGCCCACTCCTGCTTCTCTTCGCCATCCTCGGAATCTGGAAGGGCCGCGCCAAGCAGCCGCAATGGACGATGTGCGCGGCCATCGCCGCAGTCTTTTTTTATCTATTGTCCCTGGGACCTGAAATTCGCATCCTCGGCAGACTCACGGGAATCCCCGGCCCCGCCGCGCTGCTTTACCATTTTCGCTTCGCGCGTTTCGTTTCCGTTCCCGCGCGCTTCGACGTCATTGTCTTGCTCTGCCTCGCTATCTTGAGCGCCATCGGCCTCTCCTGGTGTCTCGACAATTTGCAAAAAAATTGGCACAAGAGCGTGCTCGTCTTTGCCGCGGGCGCACTGCTCGTCCTCGAATCAATCACCGTTCCATTTCCCAAATCCTCCATCGTCGACCCCGCCGCGCCTTCAGATACGACCGCTCCTCTTCAAAGCTGCACTTTACCTGCAAGCGCACAACGCGGCGCAGTCCTCACCTTCCCTCTCCAACAGTGGCCCTACGTTCAAAAGGCCATGTGGATGCAACTCACCGACGGTGGACGCTTCGCTCTCGTCGATGGCTACTTGTCTTATGTTCCCCGCGATGTCTGGCACGAGTTCTACGATCTTTCGCTTCTGCGTTCTTTGATGTCCCTCCAAGGCACGTATCACACACCAGTCAATCCCGCTGCGGACCGCCCTTCCATTCCCACGACGATTCGCCGTCTGAATCTTTCCGCTGTCGTGGTCTTCGATTCCCCGCAACGCGACGCCGCTGTTCAATATCTCAACGCAGCGCTCGGCGTCACGGGCCAACCCGCCGGAAGTTGCACCGTTTTCGTCCTAACGCCACAAAATGCCGCTGCAAAAGTCCCGCCGTCGCATCTCCCTTCCAAGATGGCCGACATGAATTGACCGCGATTCAACCAACCTCCTCGACACCGAGCTATAACGCCAGCTATAACAGAAGGCAGCCTGGAAGCTTTATGGAAAGGACCAAAAGTGGATCCCAAGACGCAGTCGCTGCTCGAAGATGCCTCACGCCGCTCGCTCCATTATCTGAAAACAATCGAAGAGCGCCGCGTTTTCCCCTTGCCCGAAGCTCTCGCCAACCTCGCAAAATGGGAAGCGCCTCTTCCCGCAAATCCAACCGATCCCTCGGATGTGCTCGCGCTCCTCGATGAAGTTGGCTCGCCCGCAACCGTCGCCACCGCTGGCCCGCGCTATTTCGGCTTTGTCACGGGAGGCTCCCTGCCCGTCACCGTCGCCGCGAATTGGCTCGCCTGTGCTTGGGACCAATGCGCTGGACTCGAAGCCCTTTCGCCCGCCGCCTCAGCCATAGAAGCAGTGGCCCTGAAATGGCTCGTCGAGCTTTTCGGTTTGCCGCCCGGCACAGCCGGCGGATTCGTCACCGGCGCCACCACGGCAAACTTCACCGCGCTTGCCGGGGCGCGTCACGCCGTGCTCGCACAGGCTGGTTGGGACGTCGAGGCAAAGGGACTCTTCGGCGCGCCGCCCGTCACCGTTATCGTCGGCGAAGAAGTCCACGTCAGCGCCCTCAAGGCGCTCGCCATGCTTGGCCTTGGCCGCGAACGCGTTGTTCAAGTGAAAGCTGACGGTCAGGGCCGTATGCGCGCGGATGCACTCCCGCGAATCGCCGGCCCAACTATCGTTTGTCTTCAGGCTGGCAACGTGAATTCAGGCGCATTCGATCCCGCGACGGAAATCTGCCGCGCCGCGCACGCGGCAGGCGCATGGGTCCACGTGGACGCCGCCTTCGGCCTGTGGGCTGCGGCCGCTCCCGCTCGCGCTCACCTCTTGCGCGGAGTTGCCGACGCGGATTCCTGGGCCACTGACGCGCACAAGTGGCTCAACGTCCCCTACGATTCAGGAATTGCTTTCGTGCGCAACCCTGAACATCTGCGCGCCGCCATGTCCGTAAACGCTGCCTATCTTGTGCGCGGAGAAAAACGCGAGCCGAATCAGTTCACTCCGGAAATGTCCCGCCGCGCGCGCGGTGTGGAAATATGGGTAGCTCTGCGCTCGCTGGGCCGCGCCGGCCTCGCCGATCTGATTGAACGCATGTGTCAATACGCAACGAGGTTCGCCGAAGGTCTTCGTGCCGCGGGCTGCGAAATCCTGAATGAAGTGAACCTCAACCAGGTTCTCGTTTCGTTTGGTAGTGACGATAAAACTCGCCACGTCATCGCCGCGCTCCAGCGCGAAGGCACTTGCTGGTGCGGCGGCACCATCTGGCACGGGCGCGCCGCCATGCGCATCAGCGTTTCTTCATGGGCCACCACGCCCGCCGACGTGGAGCGCAGCCTCGACGCAATCCTCCGCGCCGCCGCCTCGCCCTGACGACGGTCCTGCGCGTGCCCCATCCTGTTTACCCTGACGGAGGAAGGGAGCGCCTTTGGCGAAGGTGGGGTAGTTCCTCTGCAGCGACTTTTTCCCGTATTTCAGGATGACTGGAATGTTTTTTTCGCGGCTTATCAGTCTGTCGCGATGGTCAGATTAATTTCAATGTCGCGGCGGTCATCAAAGCTGGAAATCGTGCGGCGAGAGGACTTGTGATGTTTGTACTCAGCATGGATTTCGAAATCCACATTCGGGTCGAGCCCCGAGAACTGGTAATGCCCCTGCGGGTCTGCGATGTACGTGCGCACCGTGCGCGTCTTTTTGTTCAATAGGTAGACAACGCCGTTCGGAATCGGGTTTTCGCTGTGATCCATCACGCTGCCGTGCACCGTGCGTAGCTGCGAACGATCTCGCTCGCTCTGTGTCCGCGCCGTTGCAGCCGAAACCGCCATGATCGTCAGCAGAAGCACTACGGAAGGCGCAATCCGAGTTGTTCTCAACTTGGTTCTCCTTCGTGTAGATTCCACGCGCGAAACCGATGGTTCGAACTCTTGCCTGTTAGATGGCGATAGCCCATGAATTAGATGCAGGCGCGGTTTTATTCCTCCGGCTCTTCTTCGTCCGATTCGTCTTCGTCCTCCTCCAAATCATCTCCGTCGTCTACGGCCAGCACTTCCTCTTCATCCTCATCTTCGTCAGCAATCACGTTCACGTGGACGGGATGGACCTGCAGCACCTCGAGTTCCACATCGCACTCCGGGCAAGTCAGGATTTCGCCTTCTTCTACTTCGTCTTCGTCCACGTCAATCTCGGCGTCGCATTCCGGGCATCTCACCACGGGCCATTCTCCTTCGCAGATGGTGGGTCAGTTTGAATTCTTTTGATCGCGACACAAAGAGTCAAAATTCAAACTGACCCATTACCCCTTCGCAGCGTAATTCCGCAACCGAGAGCGTATTATATAACGTCCGTGTCAAGCAATAATCCCTGCGAGGGAGCGTTCATGGCGGAAAACAGGGAATATCCCGAGCGTCCCGTAATCGCCGTCGGCGGAGTCGTCGTTTCCGGCGCGCGCGCGCTACTCATCCGCCGCGGCCAGCCGCCTCTTGAGGGCCGCTGGTCCGTCCCAGGCGGAATACTCGAGCTTGGCGAAACAATCGCGCAGGCCATTGAGCGCGAGCTTATGGAAGAAGCTTGTATCCAGGTCCGCCCTCTCGAATTGATTGAGATTTATGAGAAAGTCCTGCGCCTTCCCAACCAGCCGCCGCAATATCATTTCGTGATTTTGGATTATCTTTGCGAATTTCTCGGCGGGAACGCGCAGGCAGGAAGCGATGTCACGGAAGTCGCATGGTCAACCGAAGACGAACTCGACCGTTTTAATCTCACCACGGAAGCCAGGCGCGTCGTCAAACGCGCCTTCGCCATGGCTCGCGAGCGCCAACGCGCCGCTCATACCTAACCGTTCGACAAGCTTCTTGGCCCGGGCGTAACTGCTGTTTTGTGAAATGGGGCTTTAGAGTTTGTGTCGCAAACGGCGCAATGCCAGACGCTTTTGTGCCGCCCGCTTCGGCATCTTTGGAGTGCGGCGGCTCGACGCCGCTTTGCCGTCGCTTTTGTCTTCGTAGGGGCGGGGTTAATCCCCGCCCGTCGGCGTGAAGCGCCGAGTTTTCGCTTTATAGAACTGCCACGGCTCAGTCTCCGTCACGGCACGGCTTCAGCCGTGCCGCAAAGATCCCGACCTGCTAGCCGAAAAAATAATTCGTCAGCGAGTCCGTTCCGAAGTCCGCGACGCTACCCAGCCCAAAAGAGTTCCCGCCGACACCCAAAACGGAAAAATTCCATAGAGCGTGTCAGTGGCTGAATGCGAGTGGCGATCGATGGCCGTAAATACCTGCAGGCAGAAAACCACAGTCAAAATCAGCGCCAACCAACCCGGCCACGCCACCGGCCTGTAGAACCATCCCCATTCATGGAACCATTTGGTTTTCATCTGATCATCTCCTCAATCTTCGGCTGAGATTATCCCATTTGATTTTCGACAGTGATGGCATCAATGAACGAACGAGTAGATTTCGTCCGCAATCCAGTAGTTCGTGAACACGATCGCGAACAACGTTCCGATCAACCACAAGCCCCAGCGCCATCGACGCCAGAGATCGCGAAGAGATGAGTACTGCATGGGAAGATCGGCAAGATAAGCGGCGCAGTAACAAAGATTGGCCAACGCGGCAAGACCCAGAAGTGCCCCCAGCGAGGACCACGTGAATGCAGGACGAAAATGCGGCCAGCTGAAAACGATCCAGCAGATGACCACGGCCGCGAGGATCAGGTTGTAGGCGACGCGGCGGCGCTCCCAGTAGGCGACAGCATCCACGAAGATGCTGCGTGGCTCAGCTGATTGCGGAGCCGTAAAGGAACTGGATGTGCTCATGTGCAAACCTCCGCGGAGGAGTTTGACATTCCGGCCTAGTGAAAGTTGGTGAGAATCCAGAAATTTGCGAGCGCCACGCCCAGGAGCACGCCTGCGAACCATAGCATCCAGCGGCAGCGGCGCCACAAATCGCGAAACGACGAGTATTGGATGAAAACGTCGAGGCCATACGCCACGGAATACAGAACGTTGGCAAGCGCCGCCATCACGAAAAGCGCGAGAATCGCCGGCCACAGCAGCGCTTCGTCAAGATGCGCCCGGTTGGCAACGAGCCAGACAATCACCACGGCGGCAAGAATCAGGTTATACGGGACGCGGCGAAGTTCCCAAAAACGGATCGCATCGTCAAGGATTCCGCGCAATTCATCAGCCTGCAGATACTGAACTGGTCCTGGTGTGTTCATGCGCTACGCTCCGCTGTGAAATGAACTGCAAAACCGAACCCTGGCATCATTACGTCAGAAGAACTATTTCAGGCCGACCACGGCTTGCTCCCGTTAGTGCGATACGGCGCTCGCCGCGCTAACCGGCGCGCGCCCAAATCTGCGGTCTCTCGCGTGAAACTCACGCACGGCATTTTCCAAATCTTCCACGCCGAATTCCGGCCACATACGCTCGGTGAAGTGCAACTCCGCATAAGCGCATTCCCACAGCAAAAAATCGCTCAGCCGCTGCTCTCCTCCCGTGCGGATCAGCAAATCCACATCGGGAGACGCATCTGGCGCATTCGTCACTTGCCCGACGCGCCGCGAAAATTCTTCCTGCGTCACTTCTGTGCTCGACATCATCCAGCACGCCGCTCGCAGCATCGCCTCCCGCGCCGAATAATCCACTGCGATTCGCAGGTCCAGCCCGCGATGCTTCTCAGTCGCTGTCTCCACCGCCTCAATCGCCTCCACCAGTGCGCTCGGCAGACGGTCGCGCCTGCCAATCACGCTGATGCGCACGTCGTGCTCCGTCGCGCGCAGCGCCTGCGCAAAAAAATAAGTTTCGAGCAGCCCGAAAAGTGCGCCCACTTCATCGGGATGCCTCTGCCAGTTATTCGCCGAGAACGCAAAGAGCGTCAGCGTGTCGATGCCCAGCGCCGGCGCCGCTCCCACCACGCGCCGCACCGCCTCCACTCCAGCGCGATGTCCCGCCGAACGCGGCAAGCCCCGCGCTTCCGCCCAGCGCCCATTTCCATCCATTAAAACCGCCACATGCAATCCTTGCGGCGGAACGATGTACAAAGTACTTTCGATCATAAAGTCACCGGGCAAATTTTTTTGCCTCTCCTATCCTTCCCGCGTCGCGCGGATTAACGCTTCCATATGGTCCAGGTAATGCTCCAAAGCGCGCCGCCCCGGCGTAGTCAAACGGAACTCCGTCTTCGGCAGCCGCCCCGCAAAAGATTTTGTGCACGCAATGTAACCCGCATCTTCCAGCTTGCGCGCGTGCACGCTCAAATTCCCGTCGCTCGCTCCCACCAGCTTCTTCAATTCGTTGAAGGTCAGCGTCGCGTTCACGGCCAGAGCGCTGATGATCCCCAGCCGCGTCCGTTCGTGGATAATCCGGTCGAGAGAACGCGCCGCTTCCTCCGCCGGCCGGGTTCGCACCGTCTCCAGTTCCTGCCTTTCCGATTTCCCTTCGCGCGATGCGCGCACCGCCGCCGATTTACCCACCGTAACTCCTCGCAATCACCGTCCCAAACACGATGTGAAATCCGCCGAACCCAATTGCCAGCAGCGCGTCGCTCCATCCCGCGGGACAGAAAAATGCCACCGTCCCCAGCACCATGAAGCACAATCCCATGAACGGCACCACGCGGATCGAAAATGCCCCGCCCGTCACCACGCCCGTCCCATAGAGCAGCAGCCACGTCGCCGGAATCGCCGCCACAAATCCAGAGTGATACAAAACGTAGGTGAGAATGGCACCCGCGAAAACCGGGGGCACAAAACTCAGCGCGAATTTGCGTCCCGGCCCGGTCAGCAGCGAATCGTGCGCGCGCCTTGCCTTGCTCAGCGTGCTCCAGCCCGCTATCGCAATGGCAATCGCCGCTTCAATCAGCCAGACAGTGAGCCATGCTTCAGAGCTCGCTTGCCGCGACGCAACCACGGCCGCTCCCAGCGCTGTAATTCCCAGCGCCACTCCGCCCCACCCCGGAACGGCCGTAAACGACCCGGCCCGCTCCATCGTTTCCCGAATGAAGCGCAGATTCTCCCGTGCGTGGTCGTCAATCGCGACCGGTGCATCGGTACGGCGCAGTGGATCCGTCGAACGCATAACCAAAGCCTAGCATAAAATCGTATCTTGTCAAGTACTTTGTAAAACAAAGCATTCCGGTACTGCTCGTCGAAAATCTCTTGTTGCCCCTATATCCCCGGGACTATGCTTCCCCGGTTATTTTGAACCGTTTTTCAAAAAGGAGGATTTGCCATGAAACGTTTTCTGCTGTGCGCCATCGTCGTCGTCTGCATGCCTCTCGCCGTCAGCGCGCAATCGTCTTCGAACCCCGTCTCCGACACGGTGAAAAAAATCGTGGCTCAGCGCGCGAAAATTTTGACCGCTGCCGCCGAAGAAATGCCCGCGGATAAATACAATTTCCAGCCAACACCCAAGCAGATGACGTTCGCCCACTTGATCGTGCACTTGCAAGGTTCGAACTTCGGTTTGTGTTCCGCGATCTCCGGAACGAAGCCTGCCGAGCGGCCGACAGTCTCCGACACCGACGGGAAGGACAAGCTGGTCGATGCATTGAAAGCGTCATTCGACTTTTGCAACGACGCTCTGGCGAAGATCGACGATTCCAAACTAGGCGAATCCGTGCCGTTTTTCCGTGGGTCCCAACCTCGTGCGGCCGTGATGATCACGCTCACCAATGATTTGTTCGACCATTACAGCCAGGCGGCCATGTATCTGCGCCTCAACGGACTGCTTCCGCCAACCGCGCAGGGCCGGCCGTCCATGTAATCCTTGGTGCCGGATGGCGTGAATTTTCAGTTCTGATTATTTTCCTCGCCGCGGATAGCGTCCCGCGAGCGCGTTCCAGCGAATTCTTAGAAGGTCCGCGAACATTCGCGCGCTGTCGCGCACCACGTGGACTTTCGTCGCTGAATCATGTGCCCAACGCACCGGCACTTCCACGGCTCGTAATCCGTGCCGCTGCGCCAGAAACAATATCTCCGGATCGAATCCGAAATCCTCGATCCGTTGCTGCTCGAAGACGATCCGCGCTTCGGGCATCGCAAACGCTTTGAATCCGCACTGCGTATCTTGAAATCGCAAGCCCGTAAACAGACGCACCATCCAGTTGAACAAAATCCCGGCGAGCTCTCGTGCTTTCGACTGATGCACTTCGATCAAACGGCGATCCACGGCCCGAGAACCAATCGCGACGTCCGCCGCTTCCAGCGCTTCCAGCAATTTCCCCGCCTCCTCAATCGGCGCGGACAGGTCCGCATCCGTGAACAGCGCCACGCGCCCGCGCGCTTCCAGCATTCCGTGCCGCACGCTGTAGCCTTTCCCGCGATTTTGCTCGTTCGAAACTAATCGCAGCTCCGGCATCTCCGCCCGCATCCGCTCCACCAATTCCGCCGTCCCATCGCTCGACCCGTCATCGACCACAATTACTTCCGTTCCAGCCTGCTCGCCGCGCAAATATCCCCTCACGCACTCGAGCGTCCGAGGCAGTCGCCGTTCTTCGTTGTACGCAGGAATGATTATGGAAAGCCCGGGGCGCGCGTTCATTCGGCGGGACTGGCGGGCCAGCCATGCTCGCCCTGCAGTGGCACGAATTGGCACAGGAAGAGTTGCTCTTGCACAATCTGGCCGCCAGATTTGCGGATGCGCGTCAGCATCTGCCGGTCGCTTTTGCCCACGGGAATCACCATCCGTCCGCCTTCCGCGAGCTGTTCGATTAACGGCGCGGGAACCTGCGGTGCCGCCGCCGCAACCAGAATCGCATGGAACGGCGCGCCTTCCGCCCATCCATGCGTCCCATCGCCTGTGACGACGCGAACATTGGCGTAACCCAGCTTCGCCAACCGTTCCCGCGCGGCGTCCGCAAGCGCCGCTCGCGCTTCGATAGTAATCACTTCGCGCGCTAGCTCCCCTAAAATCGCTGCTTGATACCCCGATCCCGCGCCAATTTCCAGCACGCGCTCGTTTCCTTCAAGTTCCAGCGCCTCCGTCATCGCCGCCACCATGTACGGCTGCGAAATCGTTTGCCGTTCCCCAATCGGCACTGGCTCATCGTTGTACGAACGCGCCGCCAGTTCCTCCGGCACGAATAAATGACGCGGCACCCGCTCCATTGCCGCCAGTACTTTCGGCGAACGGACTCCTCGCTTGCGAATTTGCTCAGCCACCATCAGCATCCGCAGCGATTCCCAATCCGGATTGGCTCCTGCGTTCGTTTGCTCGCCCCTTGGCTGCCCGGCTCGTCCTCGCTCTTCCGCGAAAATCCTGTCAATCACATTTGCGGCCGCGCGCTGTTTGGGATCTCCTTCAACAATTCCCGCACCGCCGTGTCCAGCTGCACATCGTGCTCCGTGTAGCTCTCCCCCATCGGCCGCTTCACCAAAAAATCCACCGGCCGCGGATGCAATTCCATCGGCGTTCCATCCGCCGCCGTAATCCGGATAAATGGCAACCGCAGAAACGACCCGTCAATCAACTGCGTCCCCGAAGTGTAAATGATCCAGCCCGCTGTCGGCTCGCCCACCACTTTTCCCAGCTTCATGGAGCGGTATCCTTCCGTGAAATCTTCGGCGTCGGAAAGCGAATGCTGGTTCGTCACCAAAATCGTCGGAAGCTCTAGCGAACGCTGCCCCAATTCCGAACGCGCCGGCGCTGTCGGAAAATCTCGTGGCGTCATCGACAAATACGGTCTTCGTGACAGCACGTCGAGCGCATACGCATTCACAAACCCGCCCGTGTTGCTGCGAATGTCGATTACCACGCCCTCGCGCGAACGGTTCTGCGTATCCAAATCCAGATAAAAATTCTGCAGCGAACTCTCGCCCATGTCCGGAATATGAACGTACCCCAGTTTCCCATTGCTGATTTTTTCCACGTATGCCCGGTTTTTCTCCACCCACTGGTGGTACAACAATTCCTTTTCCTGTGAAGTCGTCACCGGTTGCACGATCACCGTGTGCGCATCGGCTCCATCCGCCGAACTCGCCATCGTCAACGCCACCCGCTTCCCGATTTTGTGTTCGAGCAGCGCGTCCAAATTTGTGTGCGCTCCAACCGCCTCCCCGTCCACCGCTGTCAAGTATTCTCCGGTCTTGATTCCGCCTGCCAGTTCTGCGGGCCCAAGCGGAAGAATATTCGTCACGCGCAGATGCCCGGAGCTCTCCGCTTCGGCGCGATCAAAATCCAAACCGATTCGCCCCACGCTGGGTTGCGGCCTCTCCGCGCCGGAAATCCCCAAGTGCGATCCATTCAGCTCTCCCAGCATCAGTGAAATCAGCCGCCGCACTTCGTCTGGATTCGCGGCCGCTTCCACGCGTGGCTCGTACTCGCTGCGCACTTCATCCCAATTCGCGCCATTGTGATTCGGATCGAAAAAGAAATCGCGCAGATACGTCCAGGCCTCGTCGAACATCTCCACTTTCTCTCGTGCGAAATCCACATCCATCTCCGCCGTCACCGCCAACGGCTTCGCCTGATGGCTCTCGACCGTCGCCACTTGTATCGTCCCGCGATCCAGGTAATACACTTCCTTGCCATCTGGAGAAAATTGCGCGTCCGCTTTCGGCCCGGGAGTTGACGTCAGTTGTCGCGCCACCCGCGGCTCTTTCGCCAGTTCATCCAGTGAATACAAATAGAGATTCTCCTGTCCCGCCACCGACGCGTTCAGCAGCAGCCACTTCCCATCCGGGCTGATCGTCTCCGAGCCCGCGTCGAGTCCCGTCTCCACCAGCGATGCCCGGTCGCGAATGCCGTCCCAGTCAATCGTCACCGGTTTTGCCGCCGTCGCTTTTGCTTTTTCATCTGCATCCGCTACCGCCGTCTTCGCATTTCCCACCGGATTCTTCGGCGTCTCTTTAAACAAATCGCGAAATTCGTCTTCGTGGAATTTCGGCGCGTGCGGAATCAAATCCACGCGCGCGATCTGGCCCATTTCCGTCCGCTGCCCAGCATTGAAAAGCACATACGTGCCATCCGGACTCCACGCCACCGAGCCGCTGAATACATCCGGAAGAAAGCTCACAGGCCGCGCTTCGCCGCCCGCCGCCGGCACGGCCCACACGTTGCGAAACAAATTATCCGCGATATCTATGTACGCGATCCATTTCCCGTCCGGCGACCACACCAGCGGCCCTTCCGTCTCAAACGGCGGCCTTCCGAAATGTCCGCTGGCAATCGCGCGTTCCTGCTTCGACTCCAAATCCATCACTCGCAACTCGCGCCCGTCGCGCTCAAAAGCCAGCATCTTGCCATCCGGCGAAAATCGCGGCGCTGCATCGGCTCCAGAGTCATGTGTCAGCCGCGTTTCCTTGCTCGTCGCAAAATCGTAAAGAAAAAGATGCGGCACGCCGTCGCGATCCGAAACATAAACCAATCGTCGGCTGTCCGGAGCCCAGCGAACTTCTGATTCCTCCGCCGGCGTATACGTCACGCGCATCGCATCGCCGCCATCCTTTGCCGAAGCAGCAAACACCTCGCCATGCGCCACGAACGCCACCTTTTTCCCATCCGGCGAAAGCGCCAAATCTCGAATGTGATCCGTCAGCCGCAGATGCTCCACCGCAGGTCCCGCCGGAATCCCACGCCGCGTGATTGCCACTTCGTTCACGCGTCCCGACGCCGTGTCGAGTTTCCAAATCCCAAAATGCCGTTCAAACACAATCGTCCGTCCATCGTTCGAAATCGACGGCCACAGCACGCGCCCCGTCTTGAACTGCGTTACCTGCCGCGCTTTCGCGCCAGGCGCTTGCGCCCAGATATTTTGCGCGCCGCTGCGATCGGAGACGTAATACAGCTCGCGTCCATCCACGTTCCACATGGGCCACAAATCCTTCGCCGACCCATCCGTCACCGCTTCGTATTTCGGCGTAGCTCCGTCGTGCACCAGCCAAATCTCCGATTCATCCAGATGGCTGTGGCCTTTGCGCCACCACTGCTCGGAAACAATTCCGCGCGCGGTGATGGCCACCGTTTTCCCGTCCGGCGACGCCGCCGCGAAATATTCGTTCGCGTAACGGTCGGCGGCCACCGCCATCGGCGTTCCGCCCTCCACGCTGACGCGACACACATCGTTCATGTACGAAATGTCATGGTTCGCCGACGAAAAATAAATCCATTTGCCGTCCCGCGACCATCCATCCACGCGATCCAGCGTGTCGTCGTATGTCAGCCTCTTCACTTCTCCTGTCGTGAACGTCAGCACATAAACGTTGCCGCTGCCGTCGCGCGCGGACACATACGCAAGTTTCGTCCCGTCCGGCGAGTAAAGCGGCCGCGAATCCGTCGCCATGTCCGACACCAGCAACCGCGCTTCGCCACCAGCCGCGGGCACAGTCCAAATATCGCCGCCCGACACAAACGCAATTTCCTTCCCATCCGGCGACACGCCCGGCTCGCTGTAAGCTGGCCGCGCCTTCTCCGTTGACGCCGGCGCGCTCGCTCTCTGCGCATGTGCCGACCCCGTCGTCGCACCCAATGCCGCTATCACCAGCAGAACATATTTCTTCACACTCGCCATTTCACACCTCGCGTCGCGCCGGACGTCCGGCAAATAAATCTGTCAGGAAATATGCAAGAAATGGAGGATCGCCCGTACCGTACGGATCACGGTCGCGGATTATAGCACCGGCTCAGGCAGGCTGTAGGTGACGCTCCCACGCGCGCGTCTCGAGGATTTCCTCGATCTGCGCCAGCGCAAAATCAATTTCGTCTTCGCGATTGTAAAA
>Ga0209168_10001891_pt1 | contig 15762 bp, 11 predicted proteins | sample Coa_R1_FD_187156 | JGI IMG/M metagenome (GOLD analysis project Ga0209168, IMG submission 187156) | Surface soil microbial communities from Centralia Pennsylvania, which are recovering from an underground coalmine fire - Coalmine... | ecosystem: Environmental > Terrestrial > Soil > Unclassified ... | reverse complement strand
GGAGACCGGCCACAACTGGTGGAGACCGGCCACAACTGGTGGAGACCGGCCACAAACTGGTGGAGACCGGCCACAAACTGGTGGAGACCGGCCACAACTGGTGGAGGCAGGCCACAACTGGTGGAGACCCGCCACAGCCGGCGGAGACCGGCCACAACTGGAGGCCGGCGACAACTGGCGAAGACCGGGTACAACCTGTCCAGACAGGCCACATCTGGCGGAGGGCGGCCACGGCTGGTGCAGGTCGGCCGACACATTGCCGCGGGTTTCGGAGAAAGCCGCCTACACATCGCGCTGGCATCCGGCGGCGGGAGCGGTCAGAATGCGCCGCATGATCGAGTCGCCGCCCAATGCCACGTCATCCGCTGCGCGCACCGCCTGGCTGATGGTCGCCCTGTTGGTCCCCGTCGCGCTGCTCAATTATCTCGATCGGCAGATGCTGGCCGCCATGAAGTCGTCGATGATGGGCGACGTCCCGGACATCGCCACCAGGGCCAATTGGGGCATCGCGCTGGGAGCGTTCAAGTGGGTCTATGCCATCATGAGCCCCGTCGGCGGATATCTCGCCGATCGCCACAGCCGCCGACATGTGATTGCCGCGAGCCTGTTCATCTGGTCGGCCGTCACCTGGGCGACCGGACACGTCACCTCATTTCACGAGCTGGTTGCGGCGCGAGCGTTGATGGGTATCAGCGAAGCGTTTTACATTCCAGCGGCCCTGGCTCTGATCGCCGATTTTCATTGGGGCGCGACCCGCTCTCGGGCCGTCGGTCTGCATCAGATGGGCATGTACGCCGGAATCGTTCTGGGCGGGTTCGCCGGGTACATCGCCGACGATCCGCGCCTGGGATGGCGATGGGCCTTTAGCGCTTGCGGCCTGGCGGGCGTCTTGTACTCGGTGCCGCTCCTTGCGCTTTTGCGAAATCCGCCGCGCGAGCCAGGCAGCGGCGCGCAGCCGTCGCCGGTGGCGGCAATCGGCGAATTGTTCGGAAACGCCGGCTTCGTGCTGTTGGTCATGTATTTCACGCTGCCGGCGCTGGCCGGCTGGGTCGTGAAAGACTGGATGCCCGACATCTTGAAAGAACAATTCGATTTGGGACAGGGTCAGGCCGGAGTGTCGGCGGTGCTGTATGTGCAACTGGCCTCGCTGGCCGGAGTCGGCATCGGAGGCTGGCTGGCCGATCTCTGGATGCGGCGCTCGCAGCGCGGCCGGATTTTCGTGAGCGCCATCGGCATGTCGTTTTTCCTGCCGGCTCTGTTCGGCGTGGGGAACGCGGCGTCGCTGGGAACGGCCATTGGTTTCTTGATTCTCTTCGGAGCGGGCTGGGGGTTTTTCGATTGCAACAATATGCCGATCTTATGCCAGATCGTGCGCCCGGAGCTCAGAGCCACCGGCTACGGGTTCATGAATCTGGTGAGCATCAGTTGCGGGGGCTTCGCCGACTGGGCGTTCGGCGCCTTGCGCGATCGGCAGGTGCCGCTGAACGTGATCTTCGGCGTGTTCGCCGCCGTGGCATTGGTTTCGGTGGGCATCGTGCTCATGATTCGGCCGCGAGCAGGGGCCGATTGAGCCGGGAAGCAGTACAAAGCGCGTCGTGCACTCATTTCCGTGTGACGTCACCGGGCGCGCTCGGGCAGCGCTTGGGGCGCGGCCGCCGGCGCGGGGGTCGCAGGACGAGACGCCAAGAGGCGCGTCAGAAATAGATAACCCGGGAAAAAATTCGGCTGGGCCACGCTCTCTTTGGCGGCCGGTCGTTTCTGCCCCAGCACCCACAGCCAGAAGAAGCCCTGATTGGCGTCGCAGCCCCAGATTTGACTGTAAGGAATGACCACCGGCGGCTTGCGCCCGAATATTCCCGCGGCGCGATATTCCAGTCCTTCCGGCAAAAACCGCAAACCGGCGGTCCACATCACGGCACGCCCCTGGGAAAACTGGGCTTCCATGCGCTCGGCGATCAACTGGCTGATGACCTCGCGCAGGCGTTCGAGGTCGGCGTCGGCATTTCGCAGGCCCTTCGAATACGTGAGCTTCCTCTGTTTGCCTGCGGACGATGTCGTGAACGTCAACCGGAACATCGTCCCGGTGTAGACGCCCTTGTAGTACTGCGGGACGGCGGAATAGGTGAATGTGTCGACTTGCGTGAACTTCAATTGCTCGGTTCGAAAGAGCCATTTGCGCCTCACGCCATGCTCGTGAACGCGAAATTCGATGCACTGCGAGAGTACGCCGACCAAGACCAGGCCCATGATCAGGACGAGCGGTATGCCCGCCAGCAAGATGCCCAGAGCCCCCTTGAGCACGGCCACGATGGCCAGCGTGGCCAGCAGCACCAAGGTGGCCAGCGGCAAGACCCAGAGCGCGGCGATCGTGCCGCGTCGGGGTTTTCGCTCGAAAAGAATTCGGCCCAGGCCGTCTTCGCGGGCCGAGCCTTCACCCTCGGGGTGCGGCGCGATGCGCTCCTGAAGAATTCGCAGCAGAACCGGCGTATTCGCCGAGCTGACGGGAATTCGCAACACGGGCTCGTCCTGCCCGTGCTTCCAGACGCACACATGATTGTCGAAAATGTCAGCCGCGGCGAGGTCGTTGAAAGATACCGCCTCGCCGGCATGTTTCGATCGCACGACGAGCTCGTTCTGGTTGAGCGTCCAGCCTTCGCCTTCAAAGGGTTCCTGGGCCTCGAGCGCCGCTCGCGCCCGCTCGTAGAGATGCGACAATATGCGATCGACCAGAGCGCCCAGCGGATCGCGCTGGCCGACAGCGAACGCATTGATCAATTTGAGTTGTTGCGCGCCGGACTCGCCTTCCAACCAGACGTCGAACGTCCGGGTCGTGGATTTGAGCACACCGTTGGTGAAATTCGGACGGGTCGAAAGGCTGGCGCAGATGACCTGATCATCGGTGAACCGGCGCTCGCCAAGGCGGTCGCGCACCAGAAATCCGCCGGGCATGGTCTCAATCTGGAAGCGGCTTCGGGCAATGATGATGGCCGACATCCATGCGCTGAACAGTGCGACTCCCCCGGCAATCAGCATTCCACCGGCCGCGCGGTGATTGACGATCAGCAGCATCGCCCCGGCGGAACAGAGAGCTATCCCCGCGCCGATCAGAGCGAGAAACCACCACTCTTTATAGCTGCGTCCGATCTGTACCGGATGATTCATGAAGTCCCTGATGACAAGTCTTGCCGCACTTCCTATCGTGCCACGCCGAGCGTTCGGGATCAAGACGGCCGCCGGTGCGGCTTGCCTGGCAGCGTGTTGAAAAAAGGAGGACAGGCGCCGACTGGGACGATCCATTCGCGAGGATAACCGATGTGCGCCGGAGCCAGTCCGTAACTACTAAAAGTTTGTTTCTTTGCGTGCCGCGAAGATTTTTAGGGCGGTGAATGGAATGAAGAACCGCGGATTTCGCGGATACGCGCGGATAAACACCACAAGGGTCAATTTGTGCATCCGCGCGTATCCGCGAAATCCGCGGTCATTTGTCTTATTTGATCGCTTTGGTTGCGGCTGACGGCCGCGCTGAGTTTTTCAATGGCCGGCCTGGCGATAAGGAGCGAATCGCGTCACGGAGCGATCGCCGTTTCGAGCAGGAGCTGAATCAATTTCTGCACCGTTCCGGGGGCGCTTTTGATCGAGAGATGATTCGCGCGGACTGTAAACACGTTTTCTTCCGGTACGCCTGCCAACATGGCGCGCTCGAGCGACACGCACAAGTCGCCGGAGGAAATCTCCGCCGGAATCAACAGGGAATCGATCGACCGTCTCACGGTCCGGGCGAGGACCGGCGATCTCACCGCCTCGTCAGATCGGCCCCGCAGCACGTTTCGCGCCGCGTCAATTGCCGCGGCCAAGAGCGCCCCCTGAGCCGGATGCAAGACCCATCCCCGGAAGACGTAATATCGCGGATAAATGCGCTCATGCAATTGTTCGTCCACTCGTTTTACGGCAACACGCTTGCCGTCGATAGCGACGATTTCGCGGCGATGCCGCAGCCGGTCTAGAAACAGGCTGGCGGGATCGAGGTCGCGCGCAATTTGGCCGTCGCCGTCGAGAATCGTTTTCTCCAGCGCCTCGGGATATCCAAATTTCAGGCTCCTGAGGAAATGCGCCGTCTCGAGCAGCAATCGGAGCCGCGCCAGGTCGCTTCCGCCATGCGGCGTTCCCTGGAAAATGGCGCGGCGAAGTTCGCCCTCTTTGACCTCGGCGTAGTAGCGAAATACCAGTCCCCCTGCGCTGTGGCAAACGAAATCGACATTGCCGCACCCGGCGCAGACGCGGCGAAGCTCGCTCGTCAGGAATTCGCCGGAACGCGCGAGGCTCTGGTCGTTCGGGTACCGAAATTCGAGCAATTCGATCGATGCGGCTTGCTGCTCCCGAATCATTTGCCTCATCACCGCTCGATGCGCGCCGGAGCCGCTTTCCATGCCGTGCACGAACACCACCGCGCGATCGCCGGCGCCGATAGACATCTCGGCCGCCTTGTGAAATTTCTCCTCTTCGCGATCAAACGCAAACAGGCCGTAGTCGGCCGGCGCGTCCGGCTCTCCCGAAAGCTCCATTTGCAGCCGCTTGAGCCGTAAAAATGGATCGAGATTCAACGCTCCGTCGGCCTGGGCGGTTGCGAGCGCGCGCTGGGCACGAGCTCGAGGCGCAGGCGGCTCTTTCAAGTCCGGGCGAACCTTGAGGCATTCCCATCGCAGCGCATCGAGAACGCGATCGGAATTGAGGCCGGCGTTGCGGCAGAGCTGCAAGGCGAATAAATCGGCCTCAAATTCCTGCGCGGGAGTGTACAAAAATCTGGCGAGCGCCGTCGCGGCGGCAAGGCTCGTCTGCAACAGACGCCGTGCCGATTCGCGTTCGATCTTGTCGCTGATTCCCGTTTGCAGTTCCTCTTCAAAAAGCGCCAACTCCAAGCCGCGCCGGCAATGTCCGAGCACCATGTGCCCGATCTCTCGCGCCAGAACGAAGGCCAACATGTCCCGGCCGCGAACGTTGTCTTCCAGCAGACAGTCCAGCAGCGGCGCCGTCACCGACAGATATCCGCCGCCGAAGCTGAACGCCTGGGCTTGCGGCTCGTCGACAAGCGTGAGCGAGAACTTGTATTCGCCCGGCGCAAGGGATTCGGGAAGCGCACCGGCCAGAAATTGCAGCAACTCGTCGGCTTCCTTCGCCGTCGGAATTATCTTTCGCCCGGCGGTCATTTCGGCGTACAGCGCTTGGGCGCGCTCGACTTCCTCCGCGGCCGTCAGCGGCGCTCGTGAGATGAGCCAGGAAATCAGATCGCCGTGAATCCCGGCTCTCTTTTCGAGATGCGACTCAGGCGGCGCTTGGGCCGCCGTTCGGTCGATCCGGCGGACGACCTCGTCGTTCAGGTCCGACGGTTTGACGCTTACCTCGTCGGCGATCGTCGCCGCCGTCGTCAGCAGACAATATACGACAACCGCCAGACCGCAACGCCAGAATTTCGGCATCGGCTCTCTCCTTGCGGGAGCGCACAGACTACATCGAATTGTCGGCCGCTGTCGGCGAGCGGTCAAGCCAAGCACGATTCTTGCGCTGATGCAGCCATGAACAATTCCCCCTCACCGTCCACGGGGAGGGTCGGGGTGGGGGTTTTCGTTTGTTGACGATCAACGATCGACGATTGTGTGCACCGTAACGCGCAGACACCCCCCCTCAATCCCCCCGTGAACGGGGGGAGGCGGCGCGTTGCCGGTTTCATGATTCAAGCGCAAGAGGCATTCGGCGCTGCCAGCGGGCGCGGAAAATGGGCAAGCCCAGTTTCCGTTTCTTGCGTTCGAAGCTCGTGTGGTAGTCCATATCGTGCAGTGCCGCGCGCTCTTCGAGCGGCGAGAGCGGGGCGAACGCCGAATTCGCGGCGACCAGTGCGGTGATCGCGGCGAAATATTCCTCGACATCGGTCCAGGCGTGAAGCAGGCCTCCCGGCTGGATAACACGGGCAGCCTGGATGAGAAAATCGGCGTTGAAGATGCGCCGCTTTTTGTGCCTGCGCTTCCACCACGGGTCGGGAAAATAGACGTGCAGAGCCGTCGCCGCGGCGTCTTCCAAATACTGCCGCATCACGATGCGCGCATCGGCGCCGAGCACGCGCACGTTGGTCAAAGCGCGTTTCTGGAGTCGCCGCGCCCCGCGCCGGGCTTCCTTGAAATCATATTCCACTCCGAGAAAATTTGTCGCCGGGCGCGAGAGACCCGCATTCACAAGAAACAGCCCGCGGCCTGACCCGATTTCGATCTCCACCGGTCGCTCGTTTCCAAAGAACGACGCCAGGTTGAGCGGCGGAGGCGGGACATCGTGCAACGTGAGAAAGTAGGGTCGCAAATCATCCGGCGGCCCTTTCGCTTCGTTCGTCATCGCTCGCGCGTCACTCTTCGCGCCTTGGCGCACGACGCCCCAACTGGCATTAGTTCCCAAGATTCATTCCCAGGTCGCGCGTGATCGGCACGCCGAGCATACTGCCGGTGAAGACGAGCTGATTTTTGACGATGCCCTGAAAATCGAACTTCGCGCGGCGGTTGGGACGCAGGTCGGTGAGGCGCGCCATGAGCACCAGCCGGCAATTGGGAAAGACGGGGGCACGAAAGCGAATTTCATCCATGCCGCCGAACCCCACGAAGTCCCCCCCCAGCAGTTTATATTTGCGGGCATAGAATCCCGCGAGTTGTGCGGCCGCCTCGCACATCACCACGCCCGGCATCAACGGAAAACCGGGCATGTGCCCGGGAACCCAGAATTCGTCTTCGGTGATGTCCTTATATCCGACCACGCCGTGATTGACCGTATCCACGTACACGATGGCCGTAAGCTGTTCCATCTGGTTGCGCTGCGGATTGACGCGGCGGATGGCCTCGATGTCGAACACCGGACGGCTGAAATCGAGCGAGTTGAGATCGTAAAGCGGAGGGGGAGGCATGGGAAAAGCCGGATTTCATGCAACATCGGCGCGGCTGAGGAGTTTCGAACCGGCGGCTCAAATCGGCCCGCAGCCTCGCGCGTCAGTCAGTCTTCACTATTTGACGTATTTGCCTGAGGTCGGTCAAGATGCGGTCGGGCCGCAGCTCCGGATCGTTGACTTCGGCGGGACTTGCCACAAGACTCGCGGCGTCGCCCGCATAGAGGGCGGTGCGCATGCCCAGCTTTCTGGCTGGGGCGAGCTCTTCCTTTAATGCCGGAGCGACGTGGAGCACTTCCTCGGCCGCGATTCCGAGCTTTTCGAGCCGCGCCAGACACGCCTCGAAGAGTGTCGCCGCCGGTTGCCTCACGCCGAATTGAAACGACAAGCTGACGCAACCCCTGGTGAACAGCTTATTGAGTGCGGGGACTGGGCCTTCTGCGGCCAGCGCGCGAGCCAGTTGCATGAGCGTGAAGCATTGGCCATTGGCGATCAGGCCTTGCTCGAGGCCGGCCTGACGCACGTGCGAGAGCGCCATTAGCGCGTTGGGAGCAGGGCCGACTCCTTGCAGAGCCGAATGAAAGAACCAGGCGATTTTTTGAGTGAACTCGTCGATGGGACCGTAGAATTCCTCGTCCCATTCGAAACCTTTTTTTTCGAGACGTTCGACGAGCACTTGCCAGACGTGTGCCGAATCGACTTCGGGAGGTTCTCCCGCGCGAGGGCTGGCCGCAAGGCGCTTGGCTTCGACCAGGCCTTTGTACTGCTGAAACATATATTCCCAGGGGGCGCCGGGTTTGCGCGACATGCTGTTCCACATGTTGAACTCGTGGATCGTCTTGTCGAGCGCCACCTCCATGCACAACGGGTCGGGATGCAGGAATTCCAACCGGCCCTCGGAGATCGCCAGCAGCGTTCCATAGACGCCCCACGTAACGGCTCGAACGTTTTCAAGCGGCTTAAGATAGGGGGTGGCCTTGGCGGCGGCCGGCTGCGGCGGCGCGGGCCAGAGGAGCTTCCGGTCGTCCAGCCACTCGCTATACTCTTCGAGGGTCCTGGCCATCTGCGGTTTTTTCGATCGTTCCGTGTTCTAGCGCCGAAACACGCCCTTCATGCGATCGGTCAACCGCGGGCGCGGATTCGAAATTGTGGGCGCCGCCGCCGGCTGCGACAAAAGAAGCTGTCCCCAGTAACCGTCCAGCAATCGCTGGCAATCGGCGTACCGCGCCTCCTCCCATGCCAGCTTGACCGATGACAGCGTCTTCGTCAACTGGCGAATTTCGTCGCCGCTGAATGCTTGCCCATCGACTTCGACGTCATCGATCCATAACTTGCAGCGATCGACCGGTTGGACGTGCAGACGCGCGTCTTGCATTGCACCCGCCGGCATCGAATCGACGCGGAACACGTATTTCTTCCAGTTCTTCCCCACTTCGACGACTTCCTCTCGGTGGAAGGCTTGGGCGTCGATTTTTGCGTCGAACATGATCTTCACTCGCGACTGCGGCTTGCTGCTTCGCAACCACAGCGACATCCGCACGAACCGGCTTCCGTCGAGGAATAGCTCGGGGCTGGCCAACAGCGGATGAATCCCTTCGGCAGAAAGCACCAGTGAGCGCTGCCCCGAGCGCGGGTTCTCGTCGTCGAGCGACCAGGAAGCGTTTCTCACCGGCAGGTCCCAACCGGGAAGCTCCGTGGCGCCCGATGCCGCGTGCTCGAAACCGGGGTTTGTCAGGGCAGTCGGGGTCCCACGCGAAAGGCCGGCCACTGCGTTCATTCTGGCGCTCAGTCGGTCGATGCGGCTTTGAACGCCGGCCAGAAGGCCTTCGCTTAAGGCGAGCTGCGTGTCGAGCACTTCCACGCCCGGCTGGTCAAGACGGCAGGCGAACAGGCTGTGACCGGCCAATTCCACTTCCAACCGGCTCGTATTTCCAGCCACTGCGCTCAAAGGGATTGCCTGGGCATTTCCAATCACGCGGCAAGTCGTCGTTGCCGGGCAATCCAGCACCAGGACCACCATCGCCGCCAATGATGAATCGTTGACGGCATACAGCCAGGTCGCGTTGTCACGCTGCGCAGCCCGAACGACGACCGGCTGAATCTGCGGGCCCGACAAGCGGAATGGCATATTCGGCAGTTTCGCGATCGTCGTTGCAATTCGCCGCGCCGGATCGTCGGCGCCCATCGTGATCATCCAATTGGCATCGAAAATGGTCTGGGCATCCAACGTTGCCAACAAATGGGCGAATTGCTGAGCCTGCACATCGGCGTCAGGCGCCAATTGCAAGCCCGGAAATCGCTGGGCCGAGCCACCCGCCGGCAGCGATTCGATGCGCCCTGCATCTAATCCCCCGGGGGTCATGGAAAGCAGTCCGCCCGAACTGCCCGTGCGGTACAAGGCGTCGATTGCCGGACTGCTGTTGAGCGTTGCCAGCGCTGCCTGGTCCAACAGATCGGCCGCGTTGTTTTGAATCAGGGGGCGCAAAACGGTCACGCGGCGGTCGGCGGCGTAAGCCGGTTGCGAAAAATCGAGCCCCTGGGCCAGCAGCGCTTGCGCCGGACCTCCGCCAGTCCGCACGATTTCGACAGCCGCTGCTTCGAAATCGGTCGCTCCCAATGGTGCCAGATGTCCGGAAAAGACGACTCTTGCCTCGGGATTGGCCGCGACGACGACTTCGGCGAGCTTTCGATGAAACCGGGCAATTTCGCCGCAGCGAAAGCGCTGCCACTCGCGGCGGGCGGTGGTCGTCAAAAAGTGATGTGCGGCGGCGGGACCATGCGGCACCTGCATGCGCGTCGCCTGCTCGAAACGGCGAATCGTATCGGAATCATATCCCCAATGGTTTCCCGGCAACTGCAAGAACGAATTCGGGCTCAACTGGAAGGCCACGCCCGCGAGCGACGGATGCGAAGAATATCGCTCGAGCAGCTCGCTCAGCACGTCGAACACCGCCTGTTGAACTCGCGGATCGAGAGCGTTGTAATGCGGGGCTGCCCCAGGCCCATTGCAGGGCGCCTGGTCGCAGGTGCGGCCATCGCCGTCGATCAATGCCAGGCCGGCCGGCAATTCGTCATGTTTCCCGCGCAGCCGCTCGATGGCCGCGAGCGGTGCGTCAAATTGTAGTTCAGGGACGAGCGCCAGCCCTTCGCGGTCGAATAGCCTGAACAAGAGCTCGAGCGCGTCTTTCGGAACAGGATCCTGACCGGATGACGCCGCCCGGCCGTTGTCGAACCGCAAACTGGGTTCGATCAGCGTGCTGGGATAGATGGTTGCTCCCTCGGCAAGAACGGCCAGCATGAGCGCGGTGTGCTGCCGATTTCGCAGGAACTCGGTCAGGCGCCGCCCAGCCAAGAAAAATGTCTGCCAATCGTCGACGAGATGCCGCTCGGATGAATCGAAGACTCGCGGGCCGTCGAATGGGCGCGCGAACCCGGGGGTGTGCAGGTATTGACCGACGAGGCGCGCAGCTCGCGGCGGGAAATTGCGCTGCGGTTCGACACCAAGCCGCCTGGTCGGCCGGTTCGCGGCGGAATGTTCAGGCCATTCGTAGACCTCAACTCGTGAAATCTCCACCGGACGAGCCGCGCGCGGGCTGGCGACAAGCACGGCCGGTTCGCGATCCGGAGGCCAGAACATCTGCCGATACACGCGCGATTCGCCGGGCGCTTCAGATGGGAACGTCGCGCCGGCAACCATGCCCCCCAGCCCGGCAGGCATGAATTGACCTTGGGCATCCTTTTCCAAGACGCAAATGGCGCGACTCTTGTCGATGTCCGACGACAAAGTCAGCTCGACGAAATGCGGTCGGCCGGGATGCGAAACGTGCAAACGGTAAGCCGTCACACTCAACTCTTCCTCGTCGGCCTCATTCCCGCGTTCGTTCGTTCGGCGAGTGAATTTCAGCATTCGCGACAGCGAATGCCCGAGTCTTTGTCGAGGCGAATCGAGCGAGACTTTGCGGAACATTCCGGCCGCTTCCGGCTCAAACGAGTCGACGAGTTGCGGCGTCTCCAGTTGTTCCGAGATTTCGCTCGCGCGTTTGGATTCGACGACCGCCAGTTGCACGACCCGTTCGGAATCAGGAAATCCCCGTCCGGTGGCCGACAGGCGCAAGTCGTAGACTCCCTCGTCGCGGGGCAGACGCAGCTCGAGCGGAAATTGTGAGGGTTTGGTCGCGTTGACCAGCGCGGAGACCGACGCCGAACCGTCGGCCACAGCTCGGGTATGCCCCGCCGGAACCAGCTTCCATTTGAGGGACGCCTTCACTCGTTTTTCATGCGTGTCGCGCGGCTCGAGAAAATTGAGCACAATCGTGGCCCTAAAGAGTTCTTCCGGGCCGAAGACAAGATGCGACCGGTCGATGTTCACCGCAAGCGCGTCACCCGGCGCGCGCCGAATGACGGCACGCACCTGATCGGCCTGTGCCGTTTCCGTTCTCGTTTTCTTGAAGCATTCGGCCAGCGGCATTTGAAACTTGAGTGCCGAATCGTCGCCGCGTTCGCCTTTCAGCTCAAATTCGATGTCCGCATCGGCCGGCGCGGTGACAGAAACGTCGAAGCCATCGCCGGTTCGAGGCGAACGCCGCCGAACAGAAAGCATGCCGCCTTTGATCTGGATTGTTCCGGCATCATCGGCTGCCGAGCCCAGCGACTGAGCCCGGTCGAATCGCCCCGGGGCGATTTCGAGCCGAACTGTCGAAATCTGCGGCTCGGGGACCGACCATTCGACTCGCACGCGGACCGTCACCATGCGCGGCTTGGCTTGGTCGTCGCGCCCCAGACAGACCGACGCCGGCGCCACAGCCAATAGTAGCGTGGCCAGCAACCGTGCAACGATCGACAACCGTTCGCACGACGTCTTGTCTGCGAAGAAATGCACTCGTGAGTCGATGCGCGGCGTGAGCTGCGCCAGGCCCAAATGGGGGAAAACAGTCCCCAAGTGTGACGAAGGCGCCGCTTGAGCCGCGTCTCTAACGGATTTGGATTTTGAAACGAGAGAATTTGAGGTGGCGGATTATATAAACTCAAAGAAAACGACCAAGATCAATTTTTGTGTTGGCGACGGGGGGGCGCACGACAGGGTTTGGTAGCCGCGACCTTCCTTCGTAGCGGAATTCGTGAGAATTCCGACTCCCTGGAATTCCGACTCCTTCGGGCGATTCACCGGAATTCTCACGAATTCCGCTACGAAAATCCCTTCGCCACCAGACCACGTCGTGCACTCCGTTGGAGATAGCAACGAGTTTTCCACAGTTCCCCAAGAGGGCGGCCTGGGCTAAATTATGGCGACCATGCCTAGCCTGCCTGAACTACCGCGGCGACCGTTGACGGTCTACAAAATCGGCGGGAGCGTATGTGACGTGCCACAATTGCCGCGAGTGATTGAGCGGTTGCTCGAGCAGCGGAAAACCGACGCGTTGCTCATCGCCGGAGGGGGGGCAGCCGCCGACGTCATTCGCGAATGGGACCGCGTACACTGCCTGGGAAACGACGCGGCCCACGAGCTGGCCCTCGAGGCCATGATGCTCAGCACGTCGCTTTTGGCGCGGTTATTCCCCAAAGCGCGATTGGTTCGCAGCGAACAGCAGGTGCGGATGGCCGCTGACGACGGCAAGCTCGCGCTCTTGTGCGCCGGCTGCTTCATCAAAGCAGCCGAGGCCGGCGGGCATGCGCCGCTGGAACGATCGTGGCAAGTGACCAGCGACTCGATTGCCGCATGGACTGCCAAGGTTCTTGCCGTAAGCGAGCTTGTGCTCGTTAAGTCGATCGATGCGCCGCGAGGATTAACCCTCGCCGACGCGTCCCAGGCAGGCCTCGTCGACGAGCGCTTTCCCGAGATGGCCTGCGATCTTCCAGCGATCGGTTGGGCCAATGCTCGCGACGAACGGCCGCAAATTGTGGCCTGGCGAACTTTAAGTCCCGGCGAACTCAACGTTTCCGCAGGTTCCTCAACGTCGAGGTGAACTTTGTCCATCAGTTATGCCATTGCACCGCTGGCCGGCTGGCTGGCCGCCGGCACGCTCAAGTCGGTCATCAATTCGATCAAGGCCCGCGAACTGCGACTCGACCTGTTCGGCTACGGGGGACTTCCCAGCACGCACACGACCATTGTGTGCACGACCGCAACGCTGATCGGGCTGCTCGAAAAGCCAACGAGCCCGGCATTTGCTGTGGCGACCACCGTCGCGGTTTTGGTGATGATGGACGCGGTGCACTTGCGGCGGTGGGTGGGGCAGCATGCCACGGCACTCAACCTGTTGCGGGCCAGCGAGCCCGATTTTCTGCCCTTCCAGGAGCGCGTCGGACACCGCCCGTGGGAAATCACCGCCGGGTTGCTGCTGGGCGTGGCCTGCGCCTTCTTGCTTTATTGGACGATTGCCTGAGTCGTCATTCGGCCGCGATCCGCGCCAAATGCAAGAGCGTCTTATGACCCGATTCGACCGTCTCTTGCCGCACGAGGCGGCGGGCCGAGTCGTACCAGACGTCGACGGCGACGTCGCCGGTGATGCGATAGTGAATGCAGGTCTTTTTCTTGCCGGCCACCGTAAGGGTCTCTTCGCCGATTCGTGTCATTTCTCCGCGCAGCTTCTGTCCCTTGTCCGAGTCGATCAGCGCCACGCTGAGGGCCGGCGCCGGGCGGGCCTGTCCATTCGATTTTTCGGGCGCCACGATCTTCGATCGGGGCTCGTGTCGTTCGGCCAGATGTTCAGGAAGCCGCCAGTACGACGTCGCCCATGCGTCCGGATCGGCTTCTAACGTCTTGCCGTTGACCGTCACCCGCACGCCCTTTTGGTGGGCGCTGGCCTTGACGAGATACTGCGTGCCGTTGTAGTCGGCCTTGTTCTCAAGCTCGGCAAGTCGGCCGTCTTTCCAAACTTCGGTCCCCACCGAGGAATAGCGGTATTCATAGACGACATAGTTGAACCGCAACAGCGCCTCGATGCGCACGGTATCGGCGCCGTCATGGCGGCGGCCGATTTGCATCGTGCATTTCCCGCGCTCTTTGCCGTCGACCGAGACTTTGAATTCCCGCGTCTCGCGCTCTCCCGTCGCGCGCTCGGCGGCTGCCGCGCCCGACCAGCCGAGACAGGCCATTGCGATCGCCGGCCACACGGCAGCTCGCCACGCTATGCGGTTTGGAATTTCTGACACGTCGGTTGCTCCGCTGGGACTCACGATTGTCGTTGAACGTCGGCGAGTGCCAATTTGGATCTCGCGGCGGGACGATACCGCAATGGCCCCGTTCAGCCAAGGGGAAAAAACCTCACGGCCGCGCAAAAAAATTCTTGGCAGATTATTCACTCCGAGTATATGCATGCGTATTGTTCGATTTGTTGTGCCTCGCCGTGATCAAATCGACCGAAGTCATGATTCAGAAAGATTGACGGGTCGGCCGATAGAAATTCGAAGCATCGCGGGCTACACGCGTGGCTCGTAGAGAATTTCGCGTTTGTTCGAGCCAGGTTCGTAAAGCACAAGGCCCCCCTCGCGATCATTGACGCGCACGACGCAATCGGGTCGTCCCTTCCATTGGCGATCAAGAATCGCCTCGAGCGCCTGAACGGCGGCGACGGTTTGGCGATCGGCCCAGAGACCGTTGTAGGCGAGCTTATCGACTTGCGCCAGGCGCTCGCTGCGCGCATCGGGCCGACCGCCGAACTCGACGAACGCCACTTCGCGCACGAATCGTTCGAGCACCTCGACGCCGTACCCGCGCTGCGATCGCTCGCCCCACGGTTCGAGGAACTTCGCGCTGTAATGGTTGTTGAGCGTGGTTTTGATCGTCGCCGGCGTCTGGCCTTCGATCGTGCATTCGACGCCGCGCTTCCGGGAGTGACCGTTCCAGACGCCATTGTCAAACCGGAATTGCACCTCTTGCTCGACATAGCCGGGGAAGTTGTCGGGCGTCACCCAGGAGGTATGGATGTCGAACGCGGCTTCGCGAGGATGAGGCTCGGCCGGGTATTCATAGATGAGGCGCATCTGGCAACTGTCCCAGGTGGGTCCGTCGGTGCGACCGACGATTCCACGCTGTCCGCTCGCCATAATCGTCTTGAGACGCCCGCCGAACGTGAAGTCGATCAGCTTGATGTAGTGGACGGCGACGTACGTGCCCGGATTGCGACCGGCGATCCATTCGGCGAATTGGCTCCCCGAGATGCTGCGCGGCTCCAAGAGCGAGCAGTAGCCGTTGTTGACGTGTCTCAGCACATTGTCGGCGACAAACGTTCGAAGTTTTTTATGGTCGGGATCGAGCAGCTTGTGGTATACGACTTTGGCCAGCACCTGGTGACGCCGCGCAACGGCCGTCAACTCGTCGAGCTGCGAGAGCGAAAGGACCGACGGCTTCTCGACGAGCAAGTGCACGCCGGACGAGAGAATTTGGCGGGCCGCCTCGAAATGCCGGTCATCCGGAGTGGCGACGCAGGCGAAATTGAACTTCGAATTCACCATCCGCGCGACGGCGTCATCGCCGGTAAAGCTCTCAAAGGCGGCGATCTTGTCGCCGGCCGACCGGCGATAGGCTTCGGCGCGAATGCCCGTCCGCGAAGCGACCGCCGCGAGCGGCGCCTCGACAAAACCGAACCGCCTGTCGTAGAGCCCCTCGGCATGCAGCCGCTCGAAAAATGGCCGATATGTATCGTCGAAGATCATTCCCGTGCCGACCATTCCGGCGCGAAGGACGTTCGACTGCTGTGACGAAACGCTGGGAGCGCTCATGCGGGCCAGTGTAAGTGGGCAGCCGATTCGATTCCAGCCGATCGCCGCGAATCGCAGTTTTCGGCGGGTGTCGACAAGGGCTTGCCAACGTTCGAATTTCCTCTCACCATACGTTCATGAAGCCT
>Ga0209168_10001890_pt1 | contig 15763 bp, 14 predicted proteins | sample Coa_R1_FD_187156 | JGI IMG/M metagenome (GOLD analysis project Ga0209168, IMG submission 187156) | Surface soil microbial communities from Centralia Pennsylvania, which are recovering from an underground coalmine fire - Coalmine... | ecosystem: Environmental > Terrestrial > Soil > Unclassified ... | reverse complement strand
CGCAAAGCAAAGCTATGCCATGTTTTGCAACGCCCATTGATCACGGAATGTGCACGACGGGAATCAGCCCGCAGGAGCGCGCGTTTACGCTCCGCAAGATCGTCGACACGTCGAGCTGTGCAGATGACTTTGTGCGACCGGGCCATATCTTCCCGCTGATTGCCCGTGAGGGGGGCGTGCTCGAACGTCCCGGACACACCGAAGCGGCCATTGATCTGATGCGCATGGGGGGCCTGGCCCCTGCCGCCGTGCTCTGCGAAATCTGCAGCCGCGACGGCCGGCATATGGCCCATGACCAGGAATTGATGGAAATTGCCCAGGCTTTCAGCCTGCCGATCATTACGATCGATGCCGTCATCAGCTTCCGCGAAAAATCGGGCTACGCTTGTCCTCAAATCAAGCCGGCGTCGATGGCTTCGCCCGCGATTTGACCCGATTTCGCCGCGATTTCGGCGAGCGGCATCGCTTCGACCGGCCGCGGCACCGGCATCTCGCTTCTACCAAGATGTTCGAGTTTGCCGATTCTCGCGATATTCCCTCATGTCGGGGTTGTGCGGCTTTCGATAAATGTATTCGAGACCGTCAGCGGCTCAGCGCGTTTTGACGTTGGTTTCAGCAATCAGCGACAACTCATGAAACAACTCCGACACATTTACGCGGCGTGTGTGCTCGGGCTCGCCATGATGGCGGGGCTCAATACCGCGCAGGCGCAAGGGCCCTCGCCCAGCGACGGCACGGCGCCTTACCCGACGCCTGATTTCGCCGGGCCGCCCAGCTCCGGGTCGTCGGGAACGCTCATGGCAGACCCTTCGCCGAATATCGATCGCCCGTTCGATTACGCTTCCCCCCGCGGGGACGACACCTTTCTGCGCGGCGATATGGATGGGTATCCAAGATCGCCGGCCGGCTTCTTCGCCGGCGCGGATTTCCTGTTGATCCGACCGCACTTCAGCGAAGCCACGGCGTTCGCCAGAGCCTCGTTGGGACCGACCGGATTCGCCGCAACCGGGCAGAACCTAAGATTTGACTACGACCCCTCATTCCGCGTTTTCACCGGCTACAATTTTGGCGACGGGGGCTCGCAGGTGCGGTTCACCTACACGCGCCTGACGGGAGATTCAGAAGAGAACGCAGGCACTCCCGGTCCCGGCCAATTCATTGCCGACCCCTTCGGCAACATCGTAGGAACGGCCATCGTCCTCGATCCGAACAGCGCCCTGTTCGGGCATCCGATCTTCGGCGGAGCATCGATTCATACAGAGGCGCAGGTCGCCTTAAATATCTACGACCTCGACTTGATCACGCCTTGGGCGTTTGATGATGCGCGCTGGGTCTTCAAGTCGTCGGCCGGAGTCAGGATTGCCGACGTGCGGCAATCCTACCAGTCGACCGTCTTCGATGGGAGCGGAGCGTTTTTCAGCGGAGGAGATTTCGCGGTCCATTTCATCGGAGCCGGTCCGCGCGTGGGCTTCGAAAGCCGCCGGTATTTCGGCGATCGCTCGCGATTTTCTCTGTTCGCCAACGCGCACGGCTCGTTGATCGTGGGCCAATATGACGCACGCTTCAGCCAGACAACCACGGTTCCCGCGTTTCATGCCAGCCAGGCGACCAGCGAGACCCGCACGGTGCCGGTCGCTGAGGCCGAACTGGGAGCGGCCTTTCGCGCGACCGAACGGCTGACCTTCACGGCAGGATGGCTGTTTCAGGCCTGGTTCGATCTGGGAACGTCGGGCGGAAAATTCGGCGGATTCTACGTGATTCAGCAGAACGCCAACATTATGGCCTTCGAAGGGCTGTTCATCCGCGGCGCCTTGACCTTCTGATCGCAGCGACGTAGAGCAGGCGTCTCGCTTGCTCGTCGGCAACGCGCCAGGAGCGATGAACGTTCTGGCATCACCGAGCGCCCATGTCGCGCAGCGCTTTGCGAATCTCTTGGCGGTCGAGAAATCCGTCGCCATTGGCGTCGATCGCGTCGAAATTCCTTTTGAGCTTGCCGCGCGCTTCGTCGCGCGAGATTCTGCCGTCGCCGTCGCGGTCGAGACTCTGCAAGGCGCCTTTCCCATTGCCCGATGCGCCGGCCAGCCTTTTGCCCGCTCGCGACGCCAACGCCGAGGTTGACCTCCCATCCGAATCTGCCGGCGCCTGCGAGATGGTCTGTCCGGACGGACGTGGCGACAGGGCTGCGGCGCCGGGCTTGATCGCCGGCGCCTGGCTGTCGCGAGCGCCCGAATCGGCGCCTGGAAATTTACCTGCCCCGCGCGGCGGCGCGAACAATTCGTTCGGCTCGAGATAACCGTCGTGGTTCGCATCCAGCTCGTCAAAGCGATCGACTGCCTTCTTAAGTTCTTCCTCGCTCAACTTGCCGTCTCCATCCGTATCCAGAGTGCGAAGGAATTCGGGCGGCGGGCCAGGCGGACGACCGGCGGAACGGCCCTCCTCGCGGGCCTGATTCTCGGCGACGATCTTCTTGAGATCGTCGACGGTCAGACTGTCGTCCTTGCTCTTACGCAGCTGGACAAACCAGCGCTCGACCATCGGGCGGAATTGCTGGGGAGCTTCGTCGATCGTGAGTTTGCCGTCATGATTCGCATCGAGCCGATTGAAAAAGCCTTCGGGATTCTGCATGAACCCGCCGCCGCGAAGCTGGCCGACCGCTTTCACGAATTCATCGCGAGTCAGCTCTTTTTTCTGAACTCGATCGAAAATCGGCTGGAAGCGCGGGCGCGCGGGCTCGGGAATTTCGTCGATTGTCACCTTGCCGTCTTTGTTGCGGTCGAACCGCTGAAAAATCTGGTTGGGATCGGATTGGCCGGCGCCGCGGCCAAGCCCCAGATCTTGCGGCGCAGCGACTTTCAGATCGTCGGGTTTGAACCCTTTGAGAAATTCCTCCCGGGTAAGCTCGCCATCCTCTTCTTTGCCGGCGACCCGAAGCAAATGCCGAAAATGACGCTTCTGATCGTCTGAGATTTCGTCTGCGGTCAACTTGCCGTCTCCGTTCTTGTCGAGATCGGCAAACACCTGTTCAGGCGTTTTTTTGTCGCTGGGCTTCTCGTCGCCAAAAAGCAGGCGCGGGAAGAACGCCAGCGCCGCCGAGATGAACAGAAGTTGAATGACTTGTGCAGCGTTCATGGATGTGCAGTCCCCATCGGCATGCCGGAATTCGGGCCGGAACGGTGTAGTCCGACTTCAAGTCGGCCGTTTTGGCTGGCTCGTTTAGGAACTTAACACCGGGCGGAAGCCAAGGTTCCGCCGCACCGGCCCGCGATGGGCCGATTGGGTTATTCCGATTCGTTCCGCAGGCTGAAACTGGTGATTCTAAGGCCCCGTTCGTCATGCTCCATGAAACTGCCCGACGCAGGCATGTACTTCTTCAGCGTGTCGATCGGGGGCAATTTCGAAAAGCCGAATGCGGAAAGATCAGGACCCATTCCGAGTTTTCCCAAGTTCGTCAGTTGGTAGAGTGCCTTAAGGATTGAGTCCTGGCGGGTATAGCCGATCGATGCGGTCTGGGCCGGAAACTTGCCGCTGATGCGCTTGTACGCAGCCGAGTCGGCCAGCGTCTCGCGCCCGTCCACGCCGCGCAGCACGCGCTCGATGAGCCTGACATCGCTGGCCAGCAACAGATGATTCTCGGCGACGGCGATGCCAAATGTTTTCGAATTCGACTCGCCCCCTTCGTCGTCATCGTCGTCGTCGTCATCATCATCGTTGCCGAAGGCGCCCAGGCCCGGCAGGTCGAGCTCGTAAATGGTTTCTCCCTGGAATTCGCGCTCCTCCAGTTTGACGCCATCGATTCGAGCCAGCTTGGCGAGCGTCTTCTGAAAGGCGGCGGCGTTTTTGACTCCTGCCGCCACCAAAACGCCAGACGACAAGATGCCCTTGCCCTCGCCGTCATCCTGAACAACGTCGATCTTGCCGGTGAGTTGATCGAGAATGTCTTTTTTCAGATGGATGTTTCCAAACTGCCCGTCGTCGGCCATGCGTTGAATTATTTGGGCCAGCGTGCCGGGGCCCTGAAACATGTCGATCAACCCCTCGACGGCCGAATAGGCCTTGGAAACACTCCAATTCACCGACGAGTAGCTCGACCATTCGGACGACAGCCATTTCGGCGGAGCTTGCGCCCCCGAATTGAATTGAAAAAGGTTGAGCAGTCCCTTGGTGGGCCGCTCCATGTAAACGAGCGTGCGGCTGACCATGTCGAATTCGCCGTGGGCCATGTCCAGCGTCCCGCCGGCGCCCTTGAACTTGTCGACTCCCAGCGTGGGAAGCATGCCCATCACCAAAGCCATTTGCGCCGCGGCCTGCGGCTGCGCGCCAAACACCGACCGCACGAGCGTGAGCGGGTCGATGAACCAGACCAGTTGGGGCTGGGCTTCTGAATTTTCGTCGCGGCAGCGATCGACGATGTAGCGGTAGACGTCGCTTTCCGAGAGCGTGCTGTCGTGTTTTCCGTCCCAGCGCGACAGGACGGGTTTCAATGCGTCGAGGGAATTGCCTAAGACGAAAAAGGAATCTTTCACAAAATACGCGTAGGCATCATGCAGGCCGGGAACGCCGTCCCCCTCTTTCTGGTAAAGATTGACGCGCGTGTCATCGATTTCTTCTTCACTGTGCTTAAAGCCTGAATTGTCAGCGCCATTGCCGGCTTTGGCGAGCAGCTTTTGAACCGTCTCTTCGCGATCGCCGAAATCGAGCATTACGACGATCGAAAGTTGGCCGGCGGCCCCCGTGAACATGGCCAGCGTCATTTCACCGTGCGGGATTGCGAACAACTCCGGCAGCGAGACGCCGACCTCACCCTCGAATTCTTTGGAAGCCTCTTCGAATTGCTTGACGAAATCGTCGCGAAATTCGGCCAGCGCCTCTTCTTTCTCAAGCTGCCCGAACAACGTCTTGGACCATTGCGTCTTGAAATCCGAAAAATTCCGCAACGAGAGGAACATCACGGTCTCTTGGGGCAGCCGCTTTTCGCTGGGCACTGCATCGTCGGCAAAACTCGCGCGCCCCAGCGCCAATGCAAGGAACCATGCCGCAATGACAATCGCCAATTTCCCCGTCCGCGTTTTCATATCAAGCTCGCCTTTCGTCGCAGTTTAATCTGCCGATCGTGGTGTTCAATTGGTCGCCGTCGCGCTCTGCGAGCCCGCCTTGGGGACCGCCGAGAAGTTCTTGCGCCGCGGGGCCTCGAGGTAGCGGAACCCGGTGTTCGGGTTGTTCTTGTCGAAGGCAAAAGCGTCGCGATTATCGAGAAAATGCTTGAGATAGGCCACCGGAATGGCAAAGCCCAGGCCTTCGGCGGCGACGTGTTTCATATTGATGACTCCCACGACCTCGCCCCGCAGATTGAACAGCGGCCCGCCGCTGTTTCCGGGATTGATCTCGGCCGTCGTCTGGATGTACGTCATTCCGCCGAAATTCCGGTTGCGCGTGCTGATGATGCCTTGGGAAACCGAGCGCTCAAGCCCCAGCGGGTTGCCGATGGCGAACACCTCGTCCCCCTCGCGCAGGTCGTTGCTTTTGGCCACGTACACGTTTTGAAACTTGATGTCTTTCTGGGTCGGCAGTTGCAACAGGGCCAGATCGAAAAAGGGATTGAGCGCCACGATCGCCACGTCGTCGATGCGGCGGCGGACGAACTCGCCCGCGGCGTTCTTGTGAAACACGGTGGCGGCGATGCGCGTCTCTTGTTCAACGACGTGATAATTGGTCACACAGTAGCCGCGCTCGTCCAGAATGAAGCCCGAGCCCAATCCGCTGGGCGTTTGCACGACCACGACCCCCTCGCCGAACTTTTCAGCCAGGTCTTTGATCGTCCGCACGGGAAGCTCGGCCGTGCTGTAGATTTCTTGCGTTTCGGACTTTACGGCGGCCTCTGACTTGGCGGAGTCGGACTTGGACTGCCGCGACTTGATCTGCGACGCGGGAATGCGCACGATGTCGACCCCCAAGTCGACCACCAGTTCGCCCGCGGAATCTTTCAAGATGTCTCCTTCGAGCTTTTGTCCCGTCTTGAGCTCGATGGTGTCTGCCCTTACCGCTGCGAGAAACGGCGGAGCGCACATCAGCGTCGCTGCGAAAACCATCCGCATCAAGGCGGCCACGCCCCAGCGGGCATTTGGAGTCGTCATGGAAACACCTGTGCTGGCGTCATGTCAGTTGTTCTTGAATGCGCTGTGACAATCGTTGCAGGCTTTAAGGCATCGATCGAGGGCCGCGGCATAGGCTTTGAAATCCTGGTTCTTCACGGCCTCGCCCATGTCGAGCCCCGAACGGCTCACGCTCGCGGCGAAATTACGGTAGTCATCGACGTCGGAGTCGGGATAGTCGGGACTGGCGACGATCTTGGCCAGAAGCGCCAATACCGACGCCTCGTGGCTGAGCCTGGTTGATTCTTTGCTGAAGACGGCCTCGCTGTTGACGCTGGTCTTCATCCAGTTTGTCGTGCGCCGCATGCGTTCCATCAGGTAGTAACGATTGGCCACTTCGCTGAACTTGACGCTCTCGGCCGCCTCTTCGACATCGAGCGGCTTGCTTCCCGAGAGCAGCGCATCGAGTTTGTCGTAGGCGGCACGGGCCTTTTTGAAGAACTTGTCGCCGTTGGCCTTGCTTTCCGAGGCCACTTGCGACGACACGTCGCGAATGTACTTGGCGTTGGATTTCCATTTGGGCGCTTCGGGGTGTTCGATGGCCACGCCGGCGAGGGCCGTGAGCACCGACGCGTCGATCCTCAGGTCTTTGTAGGTGCTGCTGTAGCGCCCCACGTTTTGAAGCTTGTCGGTCAAGCTGCTGCGGATCGCTTTCGTTTCGTCCGTTATCGCCTCGCCGCTGATGAGCGAGGCCCATTCCGAACCCGTATTCCCGGCCGTCGCCCCGGGTCCAGAATCGGCCTTCGCCACTCTGCCCGAATCAGAATCAGCGCTCGGGGCAGACGGGGCTTCTTCTTGAGAATCTGCGGCGCCTTGCGCTGGCGGCTGGGGCGATCGTTCTCCGGCGATCGCCAGCGGGTCCTTGAACCAAACTTCGGGCCAGGCATCGAGTGGGATTTCGCCGATATGAGCCCCCTTGGTTTTAGCCGATTTTTTCTTGCTGGCGGGCTTTTTGCTGTCCTTCGAGGCTGGCCCGCCCGCATGCTCGGTTTGGGCCACTTCGTGTTCCGACTCCTGGTCGTCGGCGCTGGGGGAGCCGCCGGATGATTTTGAACAACCTGCAAGAAACGAGACTGCCAAGGCGACTGAAGAAAAACGACAAATCGTCAAGAGAATTGACCCGATCCCGCAAATGCGCATAAGCGATTCCGTACAAATCCCGCAACCCGCCAACTCGCTGCGAATGCATTATGTGTCGCACGGGGCCGCATTGCAATAGTCGTCCGACGCTGCAAATCATTGGCGGCACGTAGCATAAGCGTCTCGCTTGTGAAGAATTGGTGTTGAGGGACAAATCACTCGAGCGTACACTTGCATCGGGGAACACGACCCATTATTCCTAACCGGCAAAGTTGATGAGATTTCCAAAAACGGTGTCAGGAAGGAGCGACTGTTTATGAAGAAGTTGGCGAGTCTGAGTCTGGCCCTTGGTGTCATGCTGGCAAGCGCCGCACTGGCCGTCGCCGGACCGGCCCTGTTTGCACAAGGCCCTTCGATTGAGCCTGTTCCGGAACCGCAGCCGGCTGCGCAGCCAGAGTTGGCTACCCCGGCGCCGACCGTCGGCGCCCAGCCGGTTCCGGCCTCCACGACTGTGATTCCACTCTTTCACTGCGTGAAGTACAAAGATGAGCGAAAGATCGCGCCTTGCGCCATTCCGCAGATCGTGATGGTCAAAGACCCCTGTGCCACGTGTGATCCGTGCAATCCCTGTGCGGCTCCACAATGCGTGGCGGTTCAGATCTGCGTCCCGGCGTGCAGCCCCTGCCCCCCGAAAATTACGTGCAAGCGAGGGGGCGAATACGTGAAATACGACTTCGGCAAATACCGCGTTGAAATCCGCTCGAAAAAGGGCGTGGTCAAGGTCGATTACGACGCGTGACTCGCACTTGCTCGCGCCAGTGCGAAATCGACGAGTGAATAAGCCGGCCGAACTTTTCGTTCGGCTGGCTTTGTTTTCGCATAGCGGAATTCATGAGAATTCCGACGCGCTCTCGCGCTTGACGGGAAGTCTCCCAGCGCGGCCTGCGGCCGCAACCAGGGCGATGAAAAACACAAATGGCCGCGGATTTCGCGGATACGCGCGGATGTGCGGATGTGCAATTGACCCTCGTGGTGAGTATCCGCGCGTATCCGCAATGCAAACATTTTATGTTTGCGCCGCGCAAAGAATTTCATGCGGCGAGTTCCATAAGTTGTGGACGGCGGGACCACCGGGGCCCGGCTGGAACCGGCAACCTGAAAGGTTGCCAGCCGATAGCCGGGGGTCGAGCGAAGCGAAGACCCCCGGAGAGAGCGCGTCGATCGAGCAGTACCCCGGCAGGGCCGGCAGGGGTGCCAGGCGAATGGAACTTTGAGCGCCAATCAGGTCGAACAACACCCGGTCAAACTGTTTCGCGAGGATCTGATTGAAATGCTTCATCATCGGGGTGCGACGTAAACGTCCGACGCGACCGCCGTCCATGCGAGCGGTTCTGCGACCCCTGCGGGGTCGGATGGATATGACAAAACCCGCTACCGGGGGTGGTCACTGCGCGACGACCCCCGGCTAACTATCTAGGATCCCTCATCGGGGTGCAGCGCAGTTCGGTCCCGCTCCTGTCTATCCGCGCGTATCCGCGAAATCCGCGGTCATTCGTCTTTTGATCGTTTTGGTCGCGGCCTTCGGACGCGCTGCGAAATCCGCGGTTTGTCGTTCCCGACCTGGGCTAATGAACGAAGCTCAGGGCTTTCCCGATGATTTCAGGGGGAACTTTCCTGATCCACCCGCCTGGCGCGGGGGCCTAAACTTTCTTTCGGCACCCACACGGTCTTGCTTCCTGATCGCTTAAGGAGGAGACCGCCGTGAAAACAGCTTGGGAATGTTTGCGAATGTTGGCGTTTTTGACCGCATTGGCGCTGGTCCTGACCAACGTGCTCCCCTTCGCCGTGAGATAATCGTTATGGGAACCCTTGTGCTCATCGTGATCGGAGGACTGGCCGCCTTCTATTTCGGGTGGCTGTCGATCCATAAAACGAGCGACAAAGTGGCCTTGAATCTCGAAGTCGAGAGAATCAAGAAGTCGGCCGAGGAAGTTCGCGCCAAAGGAAAGGAGCTCATCGAGCTCGTACGTCATCATTGACGATTCGTGACGCCCCGGGCGCTCTGCAACATAGCGCCAAGTGGCGGGAATATCTGCAAATCGGAATTCTGTACGCGGGGCCGGCATCGGTACAATGAATTCCCCTTGCAGACAGGTTCCCGCATGGCAGCGTTCGATGAGATTGTCGATCAGTTTCGGGTAGTGCCGGGAAAGCCCGTAAAGCTTAAGCACTTCGATTCCGGCTGGGACGGCGATCCGCAGATCCCCAAAGAGCAGCGCAAAGAGCAGGCGATCGAGCTCTTGTCGAAAGACATTTCAGAGCTTGCCGAGGCCCAGGAGCTGCTCTATGCCTCCGACTCGTGGGCCGTGCTGTTGATCTTTCAGGCGATGGACGCGGCAGGAAAAGACAGCACAATCAAACACGTCATGTCGGGGGTCAATCCCCAGGGCGTTCAGGTCTATAGTTTCAAGCACCCCTCGGCCGAAGAGCTCGACCATACATTTTTATGGCGCTGCATGAAGGTGCTTCCCGAGCGCGGGCGAATCGGCATCTTCAACCGCTCGTACTATGAAGAAGTGTTGATCGTCAAAGTGCACCCCGAGCTGGTGGCGGCCCAGAAAATTCCAGAGGCCGAAGTCACCAAGTCGTTTTGGAAACATCGGTATGACGACATCAACCATTTCGAGCGGCACCTGACGCGAAACGGCACGCTGGTTCTCAAGTTCTTTTTGCACCTCTCCAAAGACGAACAGCGCCGGCGATTTCTCGATCGCGTCAACGAGCCCGATAAGCACTGGAAGTTCTCTTCCAACGATCTCGTCGAACGCTCGTTCTGGAAGGAATACGAAGAGGCGTATGAAGAGATGCTCGAGGCCACGAGCACCAAACATGCACAGTGGCACGTGATTCCCGCCGACCACAAATGGGTCAGCCGCGTGATGGTCGCCGGCATCGTGACGCGCGCCATCCAGTCGCTCGAATTGCGGTATCCCGCGCTGACCGAAGAAAAACGCCGTCAAATCGCGGCGGCGAAAAAGCAGCTCGAAAGCGAATAAAGCCGTTGCCCGGTCAACCGGCCGCCTGCGGCATGCGGAAGATCTTCGCGCGCTCGTCATCTTCGGAAGACGCCGGTTGGTTCGATGGCGGTATTCCACCGAGCTCCGCCAGCCGCCGCATCAGGAGGTCGGTGACTTCCTGCACAAGTTCCGACGTGATCCGTCTGCCGTAATACGCCGAGAGGTCGATCGGGTCGCCATATGTCATGCGCACACGGCTGAACGCAAAAACCGAACGGACCATCGACTTTCCCTGAGGCGCATTATGGACGAAAACCGGGTACACGGGCGCCTGCGAGTGCAATGCCAGCCAGGCGATGCCGGTATTGGCCGGCAAAAGCCCGGGGCCCGTGTTGATGCGCCCTTCGGGGAATACGCCGAGATAGCAACCCTCTTTGAGCCGACGCAGCGCGATGCGCGTGGGCGCCGTATCTTTACCGTCGCGCGCCACGGGGATCGCACGCGTGGCCCCGAAAATGAACTGCAGTCCGGGAATTCCGAAATATTCCTGGGCGGTGAGATATTCCAGCGGCCGGAGATTGGTCACTCCCACCCAGATGAGAATGGGATCGACGGGGCTGCGGTGATTGGCGATCACGATCGCCGATCGCTCGTCGAGAAAGGGGCAGCGGCGACTGGCCCGCCAATGACAGCCCAACCGGCTGTAGAGGCTGGCGATCACGTACAGCAGCCACAGACGCCAGCCCTCCGGGCAGCGCAAGGCACGCCACAGCACGAGCGAAATGAAGATCGCAGCGTATCCCGCCAGCGTCCAGCGGGCGATTGCTTCCGCAGGCATCGACACTTGTCCGCTAATAGGCGATCAGGCTCGTCCTCCAGAACATATTGAAATCAGCCGCTCCCCCTGTTGCCGAATTATAGGGGAAGACGGGATAGCGGTATCGGAACATATCCGGGTAGCGCGAGAAATAAGGAACCGTTGAGCGGATGACCGTCATCGGCCGAAGCATGCCGAACATCAGCTCCATGGCGGCGTCGTGTCGATACGCGGGGTTGGCCTCGTATTCAGAGCGGCTGAATGGAATCTGCGCGTAAGCCTCGGCATAGGTCATGCGCAGCGGGATTGGTCCGGAAGCGGCTGAGACCGGCGCACCGGCAACTCCTGCCTCAGCAGGAGCCGGAGACGCACCGGAGACAGCCGCTCGTAAATCTTCGGATGGTTTGTTCCAGATTCGCCCGTCGGCCGCCATGCCCGCGTCCGGCTCGCCGCGGCGTCGCGTGTAGGCCAACTCGTCGGCAGGATCGAAATTGGCGGGGCGAATGACAATGCCGGGCGCGTCTGACGCTTGAGCGGCGTTTTGCGCCAGGCAGTCGCTGGAGCTCATGCCCACAAGCAGCGTCGTCACACAGCTCGCAATGAGAGAAAAAAACGCTTGACTCGAATAATCGGTGAACTGACGGTGAATGCGTTTCATAATTGCCTCATTTGCGAGTGTCTTAATCCATTTATTCCAAATTACCCATCCTGTCCAACCCACGTCAACTGGAATGTTCAGATTTCGCGCATTGCCGCAATTCGTCCCGAAAAGCAAAACGCCCAACGCTCGTCGATGACGAAATTGGGCGCTGATGCCGCGTATCGGCCGCTGAAATCAATAGCGGAGGAGGGATTCGAACCCCCGACACGCGGATTATGATTCCGCTGCTCTGACCAACTGAGCTACTCCGCCGGCGACGACATCCTCAAATCTTCATGACGGATGGCGCGCTGAAAAGGATAGCGTTTTCGACTGGCGGAGAAAAGTCTGCTGTGCGCAGTGGCAGTTCCTCCAGCGGTCCATTGCCGAGCAAGCGCGACGCTTGCTCTACGCGGCCGTAGCATAAGCGTCTCGCGTGTGCAGGCTGATTTGCGACGCCTGGTCAGAATCTCGCTCGTCATTGGTCCGAGCCAAGCCAACCTTGTTGGAGTTCAGCTTTCAGGCTGCGCTATTTGACCGGGTGGTGCGCGCTGGCTTTCATGGTTGCATGAGCGACATGAGAGAGAAAGGCATTTTATAGCTCGTGGATTTCTTAGCCCGGGCTTCGGCCGGAACCAAATGATCTCGCCGCTTAAAACTTTGCTTCTTTGCGTGCCGCGAAGATTTTTAGGGCGGTGAATGGAATGAAGAACCGCGGATTTCGCGGATACGCGCGGATAAACACGACGAGGGTCAATTTGTGCATCCGCGCGTATCCGCGAAATCCGCGGTCATTTTCTTTTTGATCGGTTCGGTTGCGGCCTTCGGCCGCGCTGGGAGAATTCCCGCGTCCGGGACAACATCGCAAGCGATTCGGAATTCTCACGAATTCCGCTACAATCAATCGCCAGTCGATGCTTTCACGGCGGGCGCAAGCATCGGCGCGGCGGGAAACGACGCTCCGGCGGCCCAGCCGGCCGGCCGCTTCTCCAGGAATGCGGCGATGCCCTCTGCCGGCTCGGCTGTCGCATAGCAATCGGCAAAGTGTTCGGCTTCCAGCTCCAACAGGTCTTCCAGCTCGACCGAATCGATGTCGCCGATCAGCCGCTTGGCGGCCACCGAAGCGGCGGCGCCTGCTTTCAGGAATTGCGCAATGCGGGCATCGACTTCAGAACGGAATTGGTCGTCGGGGAAGACGGCATCGACAATTCCTAAACGCTGCGCTTCGGCGGCGGGAATCAGTTCGCCCGAAAGAATCAAACGCCGGGCGACGGCCGCTCCAAACAAAAGCGTGGCGCGCACCGTTCCGCCCCAACCAGGGATGAGACCCAACGTGACTTCCGGCGCTCCGATGCGGGCCGCCGCGGCCGAAAAGCGAACATCGCAGGCCAGCGCCAGCTCCAATCCGCCCCCCGCGCAGGTCGCATGAACGGCGGCGATTGTCACCGCGGGGAGATCGGCAATTCGCTGCAAGAGCCGCTGCCCCTCCCGCGCAAATCGCCGCGCCGTTTTGCGGTTCAGCTCCTTCAGTTCATTGATGTCGGCGCCTGCGAGAAAGGTTCGCCCCTGGGCCTCGAAGACAATGATCCGCAGCGACTTTTCCGACTTGAGCGATTTGACGATCGTTTTGAGCTGATCCAAACAGGTCCGCGACAGAACCTGCACACCGTCCTCACTGTGGAAAACGACGCGGGCGACATCCGCCGAATTGCGAACCAGCTCAACCGTCGTGCTCATGATGTGCTGTTCCAGGCGCAAAGGGAGTTCATTTCAGCAAGTCTTTCATCGCCGACATCAGCACGTCTTCGACCTGGGGAGCCACGCGAGAAACCGGACCGGTTTCATATCCGCCTTGAGAATACGAATGCGCGAGCCCGATGTAGCCCGGCCCATAATCGCCGTAGGCCGCCATCACGACCGGCGAATCGGGGCGCATGGCCTGGGCCGCGAGTTGGTATTCGACGAACAATTCGCCCGGCATGTGCAGCACGGCGATCGGGCCGAGCAAAAGACACGTGAGGTCGATTTTGTCTCCCGCGGCGCAGCGCATGGCCCAGACGAGATTGCGGGCGGCCGCCAATCGCGAGCGCAAGTCGGCCGATTCATCGGCCACGGTCTTTTTGAGGGTCGGGATGTCAAGATGATCGGCGACCGGCAGCGCGACCGGCTTGACGCGCCAGGCGATTTGATCGCGCCGGAGCGGATATTTTTTCGTGGCCTCCCAGGCGGCCTTCATGCCGTCGGCCAGCCGCCGCGCCAGAACCGGACGATTCTCGGGCGCCCCGTCGTTGTACTTCCCGGCCGTCACGTTTCCGCCCGCCCCATCGAAGTGAACATGCAGAATCTCCGGCAGCTCCTTGTCGCGAATGCCGCGCGCCAGGCCGGGAAAGTCGCAGCTCACGCCCCCCTGGGCGTAGTAACTTTGGGGGTGCGTCGCGTAATAAGTCAACGAGGCAAGCGGCTTGGGTCCGTTCCAGAAGCTGACCAGGTGCACAAAGGGGTCGATGATGCCTTCCGGCTCGGCGCGGACTTTTTCGTCCTTGACGGAGCTCCAGCGGATGTACATTACCTTGCCGTCGGGTCCCAGCACGCGGCGGTTCGAGGCGACTTTTTCGACCTTGGCTTTGCCATACCCGACGTGAGTCACGGGCTGCGGATTTTTCATGCTGGCCTTGATCGCTTCGGCGATCCGGCCGATCGACGTTCGAGCAAACGCCGTATCGAACAGTTTGTTCCCCAGGCCGTAGGGAACGAGCAGCTCGTCGGCGGCAAAGTCGCAGCCTGGCGCATCGTGCTGATGCAGACAATGGACGGCGACCCGATCGCGCGTCGTTCCGGCGGCCTGCGCCAGGCCATCGCGAAAGGCGTCAAAACCGGCGTTGCCGATTCCCACCCAATCGAGGGCCACCAACACGACCGGCTTTTCGGACGACAGCAGGACGACTCCGCGGGCCGAAAGCTTGTCGACGATCTCTTTGGCCGGCGGCACCAGTGCATCGCACAAGGGCGCTCCCAGAGGAGGAGTGACATCGGCCTGGAAGGGCGCGATTTTGAGCGGAGCCTCGTCGGCCCGAGAAACGGCCGGCAAAATGCCGGCTCCCAGAATCAACCCCGCGCAAAGCAAAAAGCGACGCATTTCGACGGACTCCAAGTTGGATTTGAGAGGATGCTCTTTGAGACCGACAGCTTAGTCTGCGACAGGCCGCCAAGACAAGCCGCAGGTCAATGCCGCGCAAGCGAGGACGCTTGCGCCACGACGTAGAGCAAGCGTCCTCGCTTGCTGCATCGCCGCATAATCCCCGTACAGCTCAAATGTCCCGACTTTAATTCGGGATTGCCCGCGCACCCATCATTGAGCGGGCGCGCTAATCCACCGCAATAAAAGGTTACACATGGCATAGAATTCTTTGCCGCGCGGCAGCCACACGCGACGCATCACACCGTCCCGACCGTTCAAGATAAGAGTTTCGCGATGCTCCTTTTCATCTGGGTCCGTGGCATTATCAACGGACATGTTTTGGATTTCGCAAAACGCGCAGCAAACTTCAGGGCCCATCCCAATTCCCGCAATTCCGCGCGTGCCCACAAGCGTCCAGCGGTTGTCATCAACCAGAGCGATAATTGGTCGACCGATGAGTCTGCTCTCCGCGATCTCGCGCATACGCGGGGGCACGTTGGCTTTAATGTCGGCATAAAAATGCGTCTGCATCGCGGGAAGCCCATGCTTACTCAGAATCCAGCGCATTCGATTTTCGATCCAGTCGTCGGAATGATCGGGCACGGCAAGTTCCGTAAAGTTTTTTGTATTGGCGTTTGCGCACAATGAACGCGGTTAACTCAGCGCGGCCGAAGGCCGCAACCAAAGAATACGGAGAGAACCACGAAACACCCAGCGCGGCCGAAGGCCGCAACCAAACCAATCAAAAAGAAAATGACCGGGCGAGTAGGAGAGGGGCAGCCCGATGCTGCCGCCTCTCCCCTCCTCAAACCGGACTGGCAGATTTCCCGCATCCGGCTTCCCCGAAAACATTCAGCGACAAGCGTGCACAGGAAGTTATGG
>Ga0209168_10001889_pt1 | contig 15764 bp, 14 predicted proteins | sample Coa_R1_FD_187156 | JGI IMG/M metagenome (GOLD analysis project Ga0209168, IMG submission 187156) | Surface soil microbial communities from Centralia Pennsylvania, which are recovering from an underground coalmine fire - Coalmine... | ecosystem: Environmental > Terrestrial > Soil > Unclassified ... | reverse complement strand
GCAGACGGTCGCGGACGGGGCGGCGGAGCTGGGCTCGGGGGATGCCCCGCCGCCGGGGCGGGTGCGGCGTCCGGGCGGGGGCCGCAAGAAGCTAGCCGAGACCGATCCGGGGCTGGTGCCGGCGCTGGAGGCGCTGATCAAGGACGCGATGCGGGGAGACCCGGAATCGCCGCTGGTGTGGACGACGCGCAGCGCGGAGCACCTGGCCCGGCAGCTGACCGCGCAGGGGCACCGGTGCAGCGATTCGACGGTGCTGCGGATGCTGGCGCGGGCCGGGTTCACTCAGCAGTCCAATGCGCGGGCGCAGGAGGGGCGGCGGCACCCGGAGCGGGACGCGCAGTTCCGGTATATCGCGGCGCAGGTCAAGGAGCACCAGGACGCGGGGCAGCCGGTGATCAGCGTGGACGCCAAGAAGAAGGAGAAGGTGGGGAACTACGCGCACGACGGCCGGGAATGGGGGCCGGCCGGGGAGCCCGTCGCGGTGCGGTCCCATGATTTCCCGGACAAGGACCAGGAGCACGCGATCCCGTACGGCATCTGGGACGAGCAGGCGAACGCGGGGTTCGTGAACGTGGGCACGGACGGGAATACCGCGGCGCTCGCGGTGGAGTCGATCCGCCGCTGGTGGGCGCTGGCGGGCAAGGACGCCTACCCCGGCGCCACCCGGCTGCTGGTGACCTGCGACGCCGGCGGCTCGAACGGGTACCGCAACGGGCACTGGAAGGCCGGGCTCGCCCGGCTGGCCGCCGAGACCGGGCTGGAGATCACCGTGTGCCATTTCCCGCCGGGCACCTCCAAGTGGAACGCGATCGAGCACCGGCTGTTCTGCCAGATCACCCTGGCCTGGCGGGGCCGCCCGCTGACCAGCTACGACATCATCATCAACACCATCGGCGCCGTCACGACCAGGACCGGGCTGACCGCCACCGCCGTCCTGGACCGCAACGAGTACCCGGCCGGGACCCAGCTCAGCGGCGAGCAGATCAAAGACATCGAGGACCGCTGGTTAGCGCGCCATGCCTTCCACGGCGAGTGGAACTACGCCCTGCTGCCCGCCCCCCGCCCCGACCCCGCAGCAGAACCGCAGCCGCCCGCCCCGGCCGGCCCGGACCTGCACGCCCTGGCCAGCCCCGCCATCACCGGCCTGCCCCGCGAGGACCTCGCCGCCCTCGCCGCCAGCCTCCAGGTCCCCCTGGCCGCCGCCCGCGAGCAGCGCCTCTACACCAGCCGCGGCCGCCCCCGCCGCATCGGTAACCACCGCGTCCCCCGCACCCGGCTCACCCCCCAGGCCCGCGTGCTCGCCGCCGTCTACCGCTACCGCCTCGGCATGACCGGCCGCGCGATCGCCGCCCTGCTCGGCATCGACACCTCCGTCATCAGCATCGCCACCCGCCAGATCGCCGCCCTCGCCGGCACCGCCACCGGCCCCCTCGCCGCCGGCCCCGTCCGCCTCCGCACCCTGGACGACCTGCACGAACACGCCGCCCGCCACCACATCACCATCACCGGCCCGCCACAGGCAGCCGACACCCCGCCAGATGACACGCTAACGACCCCCGACACACCATGAACACACCTTATTTTGAAGTGTTTCCCCGGACGACATCGTTGCCACAACGACGTAGTTGCCGCCACCCGGCATCTGCCCTCCCGGGCGGGCTCCAGAATGGGACTTCAGTCACACTGGTACCGCCAGCATCACAGTCCGCATGCTCCGGACCTGTCCGAACCGAATGAACCCCGGGTTTCACCTGGTTCAGCGCCGGGCCGCTACGTCACATCGACCCGGAAACCCGCTGCTCAGTCAGGCCAGTGCGCCAGCCCGGACGGCAGCGCGGGCCGCGGCCGGTGTCGCCGCCGCGAGCGCGGCCGCGGCGGCGGCTTCGCACTCGGCCAGCGTGCGGCCGGCCAGCTCGGCGCGGACCTCGGCCAGGCTGGGCGGCGCCATCGACAGGCTGGTCACGCCGAGCCCGGCCAGCACGACGGCCAGCAGCGGGTCGCTGGCTGCCTCCCCGCACACCCCGACCGGCTTTCCCGCCGCCCGGCCCGCGGCCGCCGTCATGGCGATGAGCTGCAGCAACGCCGGCTGCCACGGGTCCAGCAGCGGGGCCAGCGCCCCGGCCTGCCGGTCCGCGGCGAACGTGTACTGGCTCAGGTCGTTGGTCCCGATCGACACGAACTCCACCTGAGAAAGGATCTGCGCCGCGCCCAGCGCCGCCGCCGGGATCTCGATCATCACGCCCGCGACCGGCAGCCCGTGACCGTGTACCCGGTCGGCGAACGCGGCCGCTTCCGCCGCGGTGGCCACCATCGGGGCCATCACCCACACGTCGGCGCCGGTGTCCTTGGCCGCGTGCGCCAGCGCCTCGAGCTGGGTGTCGAGCAGGGCGGGCAGCAGCCCGTCCAGGCGCAGGCCGCGGATGCCGAGCGCCGGGTTGGGCTCGGCCTCCTGCGACGCGAACGCCAGCGGCTTGTCCGCTCCGGCGTCCAGCGTGCGCACCACGACCCGGCGCCCGCCCATCCCGGCCAGGATCTCGGCGTAGGTGGCCCGCTGCTCGGCACCGGTCGGCTCGTCGGTCCGGTCCAGGAACAGGAACTCGGTGCGCAGCAGCCCGACACCCTCGGCATCGGCCGCGATCGCCGCGGGCACGTCCGCCGGGCCGCCGATGTTGGCCAGCAGCTTGACCGCGTGGCCGTCCCGGGTCCGGCCCGGGCCGGCGGAGGCGGCCAGCCGCGCGGCGCGTTCGGCGTTTCGCGAAGCAACAAGCGAAGTCTGCGAAGCGGTGGGCTCGACCAGCACCGTACCGGCCGAACCGTCCACGGCCACCACCGTCCCGTCGGCCACCGCCAGGGCGCCCGCGCAGCAGACCACCGCCGGGATGCCGAACGTCTTGGCCAGGATCGCGGTGTGGCTGGTGGGGCCGCCGCGTTCGGTGACGATGGCCAGCACGGCGGCCGGGTCGAGCGTCGCCGTGTCGGCCGGCGCGAGGTCGGCGGCCAGCAGCACGAACGGATGACCCGGCGCCGGGACTCCGGGCATCGGCTCGCCGAGCAGCAGCGCCACCGCGCGGTCGGCGATGTCGTCCAGGTCGGCGGCGCGTTCGGCCAGGTACCCGCCGGCTGCGGTCAGCAATGAACGGTAGGACGCCAGCGCCTCGCTGACCGCCCACGCGGCGGGCCGGCCGGTCCCGCACCGGCCGCGCACCTGGCCGGCCAGCGCGGGATCGCGGGCCATCAGGGCCTCGGCCGCGAGGATCTCCGCGGCCTGCCCGCCGGCGGCCGCGCTGCGGCCGTCCAGAAAGGCACCCACGGCCTCCAGAGCGGCCACGGCCCGCTCCGCCTCCGCGCCGGTGTCAAGAACGACGGGCTCCACATCGGGCAGCTTCGGCGGGGTGCCGAGCCGCATGACCGGCCCGACGGCCGACCCGGCGCTCACGCCCAGCCCGGTCAGATGATCACTCATGACGGCGCTCCCGAAGCGTCGTGGTCGGCCGCGACGATGGCGGCGAGCTCGTCCAGGACCGTTTCGGCATCGGCGCCGGCGCCGTCGGCGGACAGCACGACGGTGTCGCCGCCGCGGGCGTCCAGCCCGAGCACGGACAAGATGGAGCGGGCGTCCACCGGCTCGCCGCCCTGCTTGGCGATGAAGACCGGGACCGGTGCCTTGGCCGCGGCCTGCACGAACAGGGACGCGGGGCGGGCGTGCAGCCCGACGGAGGATCCGACCACCACCTGACGCGAAGCCATCATGCACCGACCGGGACACGAGCGACGCTGACCGGGCTCGGGGCCTCGGCCGCCGCGTGCCGCAGCGACTTGAGCGCCAGCAGGCAGGCGGCGCTGACCACGATGCCGGCCGCGATCGCGATGACGTACAGCCCGGGCTTGCCGATCAGGCCGATGACCCAGATGCCCCCGTGCGGGGCCAGCGACGTCGCGCCGAAGGTCAGCGACAGCGCGCCGGTCGCGGCGCTGCCCGCCATCAGCGACGGGATGACCCGCAACGGGTCGCCCGCGGCGAACGGGATCGCGCCCTCGGTGATGAACGACAGGCCCAGCAGCCAGGCGGCCTCGCCCGCGGTGCGCTCGGCCGGGGTGAACAGCTGCCTGCGGACCACGGTGGCCAGCGCGCAGGCGATCGGCGGCGTCATCCCGGCCGCCATCACCGCGGCCATGATCTTGGTGTCGCCGCTGGCCAGGCTGGCCAGGGCGAAGGTGTAGGCGGTCTTGTTGACCGGGCCGCCCATGTCGAAGGCCATCATCGCGCCGAGCAGCAGGCCCAGGACCGCGGCGTTGGTGCCGGACAGGCCGTGCAGCCAGTTGGTCATGCCGGTGGTGGCGGCGGCGATCGGGCGTCCGACCGCCACGGCCATGATCACGCCGGCCACGGCCGCCGACAGCAGCGGTATCACCACGACCGGCATGATGCCGGCCATGGCGCGCGGGACCTTGATCCGCTTCAGCGCCATGACGATGGCGCCGGCCAGCAGGCCGCCGATCAGGCCGCCCAGGAAGCCCGCGCCGGTCGCGGTGGCGATCAGGCCCGCCACGAACCCGGGGACCAGGGCCATCCGGTCGGCCATCGCGAACGCGATGAACCCGGCCAGCACCGGCACCAGCATGAAGAAGGCCACCTTCCCGATGAGGAACAGCAGCCCCGCGTAGCCCGCGGCGTGCAGCACCGGCGCGACGGTGAAGCCCTCGATGCCGGTGACGGCGGCCGGGTAGGTGTGCCCGTGGAACGTGCCGCCGAACACCTTGGTGGCCACCTGCGGCCCGCCCCAGATGAACGAGATGGCGATGAGGATCCCGCCGGCGGCGACGAACGGGATCATGTAGCTGACCCCGGTCATCAGCCACTGGCGCAGCCGGGTGCCGAAGCCCGCGTTCTGGTCGACCTTGGTGACCAGTCCCGCGGCGGCGGATCCCGCCGAAACGGGACGCCCGGCCGCGGCCGTCAGGGGAGCGGGCGCCTCGGAAACGGCCTGCACCGCCTCGGCCACCAGCCCGGGGCCGTCGTTGATGGCCCGCTTGACCGGCGCGACGACCAGGGGCTTGCCCGCGAAGCGCTCGCGGTCGCGCACCTCCACGTCGGCGGCGAAGATGACCGCGTCGGCGGCGGCGATGACGTCGGCGGGGATGGGGTCCGCGCCGGCCGCGCCCTGGGTTTCAACGGTGATGGTGTGGCCTGCGGCCTTGGCGGCCTGCTCGATCGATTCGGCGGCCATGTAGGTGTGTGCGATGCCGGTAGGGCACGACGTCACGGCGACGAGTTTCACTGCCCCAGCACCTCCTTCGTGACGACGTCCACGACGGCTTGCGCGTCGGGAGCAGCGGCGAGTGCCTCGCGGAACGAGGCGTGGACAAGACGGCGGGCGAGCGCCGCGAGGATGGTCATGTGCGCCGAGCCCCCGCCTTCGGGAGCGGCGATGAGGAAGATGAGGTGCGCGGGCCCGTCGGCGGCGCCGAAGTCCACGCCCGCCGTGCTGCGCGCGAAGGCCAGCGTCGGCTCGGTGACGAACGCCGAGCGGGCGTGCGGGATGCCGATGCCGCCCTCGATCCCGGTCGGCATCTGCTGCTCGCGCGCGGTCACGTCGGCCAGGAAGCCGTCCAGGTCGGTGACCCGGCCCTGGCTGACCAGCCGCTGGGCGAGCTGCCGGGTGGCGGCCTGCCGGCTGTCGGCCTCCAGGGAAAGGTCGACGAGGTCCGGGGTGATGATCGAGGTGGTCATGCTCTGCTCCTTTACAAGCGGCGCGCGGCGAGGTCGCCGCTGGCCGGGTCGGTCAGGTCGGTGATGCGGATGCCGGTGCGGACGAGGTCGGCGGGGCCGGGCATGCGCGACCCGGGCAGCGCCGCGGCGGCACTGCCCCAGGCGACCGCCTCGGCCAGCGCGCCGGGGCCGTCCGCGCCCGCGGTCAGGTAGCCGGCCAGCAGCGCGTCGCCGGCTCCGACCGTGCTGACCGGATCGGTGGCGGCCGCGGTGGCGTGCCAGGCCGCGTCCGGCCGGGTCAGCACCGCCCCGGCCGGGCCGAGGCTGGTCAGCACGGCCCGCACGCCGCGGCCGGTCAATGTCTGGGCCGCGCGGATGACGTCCGCGATGGTCTCGATGGGGCGCCCGGTGAGCTCGGCGAGCTCCTCCCGGTTCGGCTTGACCAGGTCCGGCTGCGCGAACATGGCCGCCGCCAGCGCCGGGCCGGAGCTGTCGATCGCCACCCGCGGACCGGTACCGCGCAACACCCGGATGATGCCGGCGTACCAGTCGTCCGGGGCGCCGGGGGACAGGCTCCCGGACAGCACGACCCACTCCGCCGCTGCCGCGGCGTCTCTCAACCCGGCTGCCAGCGCGGCGAGCTCGGTCGAGCTGAGCCGGGGCCCGGGCTCGTTCAGCTTGGTGGTGGTCCCGTCGGCCTCGACCACGGTGACGTTGGTCCGGATCGTGCCGGCGATCCGGACGGTCAGCAGGTCCAGGCCGGCCTCGGCCAGCATGGCCTCGAGCTGAGCCCCCGCCCCGCCGCCGCTGGGCAGCACGGCCTTGGCCTTACGTCCATGCGCGGCCAGCGCCCGGGCCACGTTGACGCCCTTGCCGCCCGCGTCGACCCGGCTGGCGTGGGCGCGGATGACGGCGCCGGGCCGCAGCGTGTCGACCTCGATGGTCCGGTCGACGCTCGGGTTCGCGGTCAGGGTGACGATCATGCCTGCACCACCCGCAGGCCGGCCGCTTCCAGCTCCGCGACGAGGTCGTCGTCGGCGCCGGTGTCGGTGATGAGCGTGTCGATCTCGGTCAGCTCCCCGAAGCGGGCGAAATAATCGGCGCCGAGCTTGCTGTGGTCGGCCACCACCACCGGCCGCCGCGCCGCGCGGATCATGGCCCGCTTGGCCGCCGCCTCGTCCTGGTCCGGGGTAGTCAGCCCGTAGGCGGCGGAGACCCCGTTGGCGCCCAGGAACGCGACGTCGACGCGGATGCTGGCCAGCGCGTTCCCGGTCCAGTCACCGACCCCGGCCAGCGTGCGCGACCGCATCCGGCCGCCGGTCACCAGCACCTGCAGGTTCGGCCGCACGGACAGGGTCAGGGCGATCGGCAGCGAGTTGGTGACCACGGTCAGCTCGCAGTCGGCGGGCAGCAATTCGGCGATCCGGGCCGTGGTGGTGCCCGAGTCGAGCAGGATCGCCCCCTCGACCGGCAGCTCGGCGATGGCCGCCTTGGCGATCCGGCTCTTCTCTTCCAGGTTGCGCTCGGCCCGCTGGCCCACGGCCGGCTCGAAGCCCAGCCGCTCTACCGGGATGGCCCCGCCGTGCACCCGGCGCAGCAGGCCCTGCCGTTCCAGCGAGGTCAGGTCCCGGCGCACGGTCTCGGCGGTCACCTCGAGCTCCGCGGCCAGCGCCGCGACATCGACCCGGCCCTCGGCCCGGGCCCGGCCGACGATCAGCTGCAGCCGCTCCTCCGCGTACACCTTTTGATCATCTCCGTTTCACCTGTGTTTCTCTGTTTTTACGCCCGTGTGACGCCCATGTCAAGCGCAAGCGGACATAAAGTCACCGAAACACAGCAAAACGGAGGTAAGGCTGTCAGGCTCGGGCCGTAGGACGTGAAGTTCATTTCTTCCGAACGGCCCGTGGTGCTCGCGCTGGTAACCCTGGGCGCAGCGTGTATCAAAAGCGGACAACGAGCCCCCGTGATGGTGAAGGCGCGGTGAATGCCAGGTAACGGGGGCCACCGCGCACACGGGGTTCGGGGTACGGGATGAACGGGAAATTTGTCGGATACGTCGCGGGCGAAGACCCGCTGCACGGGTTCCTCAGCACGATCATGCGTGATCGCCTGGAGGTACGCGAGCCGCGGCTGGCGTACCGGGTGTTCCGGTTGTCCGGAAGCAACGAGGTCTACGCGTACGAGGAGAAGGCCAGCCGCGCCAAGGTCATCTGCAAGTTCTACGGCACCAGGTTCGCGACGGACCTGGACAAGGCGGCCTGGATGGCACGCCAGGAGTACGAGGGGCTCGAGACGCTGCGCCGGTACAACCTGGTCGGGTCGCCGCACCACGTGATCCGCCCGCTGGGTCTGAGCCGCGACATCAACGGCGTGCTGGCCGTCGAGTACTACTCCGGCGAGGAATTCAGCCACGCGATCGCGCGCGCCACGCAGCACGGGGACGACGAGCACCTGTACTGGCGGCTGAAGGCCCTGGCGTACTTCCTGGCCACCCAGCACAACCGGACGGCCAGCGGGGCGACGGTGGATTTCGATCCCGAGTGCCGGTACTTCGACACGATCGTCGGCAGCCTCAGGAAGGCGCACCGCATCGGGCCGCCCGACGTCGACGAGCTGTGCGGGCTCCGCGACCGCTGGCGGGACCAGCCGCGAATGTGGCAGGACCGGCAGGTCTGGCTGCACGGTGACGCGACCCCGGCGAACTTCCTGTTCGGCCCCGACATGGACGTCGCCGCGATCGACCTGGAACGGATGAAGCGCGGGGACCGGGTCTTCGACGTCGGGCGGGTCGCCGGCGAACTGCAGCACGTGTTCATGCGGGACTGCGGCGACCGGCGCCGCGCGGAGCCGTTCATCGGGCACTTCCTGTGGGAGTACAGCTCTCATTTTCCCGACCACGAGCAGACGTTCGAGTCGATCACCGCCCGCGCGCCGTACTACATGGCGCTGAACCTGCTGCGGATCGCGCGCAACGGCTACATCGGCCAGGACTACGGCCGAAGGCTCGTCCGGCACGCCAAGAGGATGCTGCAAGCCGCCTGACCGCCCGGCGTCTAGACTCGATGGAGTATGGACATCCGAGCGCTCGCCTTCGACGTGAACGGCACGCTGGTCAAGATCCTGGCCGACGACGGCGACGAGCGGGTATTCCGGGCCGCGGCGCACTTCCTCACCTACCAGGGCATCGACCTGCACCGGTACGAGCTGCGCGAGCTCTACTTCCAGATCATGAAGGAGCAGCAGCGGAGCAGCCCGGAGCGGTACCCCGAATTCGACGCCGTCGGCATCTGGCGGGCCATCATCGACGATCGCCAGACGGCTTTCACCCGCGCCCTGCCCCCCGGCAAGCTCGAGCAGCTCCCGCTGTTCCTGGCCGAGCTGGCCCGCGGCGTCTCGCGCCGGCAGCTCACCCTGTACCCGAACGTCCGTGAGGTCCTCGACATCCTCCGCGGCCGCTACCCGCTCGCGATCATCACCGACGCGCAGAGCGCCTACGCCCGCGGCGAGCTGCACAAGGTCGGCCTGCTCGGGTACTTCGACCCGATCGTCGTGTCCGGCGACCACGGCTTCCGCAAGCCCGACCGGCGGCTCTTCCAGTACGCCCTCGACGGCATGGCCGCGGCGGCCGGGAACACGCTGTACGTCGGCAATGACATGTACCGCGACATCTACGGAGCCCAGGAAGCCGGCCTGCCCACCGTGATGTTCAACTCCGACCAAGGCGAGAAGACCTACCGGGACTGCGCCCCCGACTACACGATCACTGACTTCCGCGACCTCCTGCAGATCCTCGGCCTGTTACCTGGCGTCCGCGGAGGTACGACCTGCACTTCCCGCGGGCGCCGGTCACCGACCCGGTGATCGGCCGCGGGTCGCAGGTGCTGCAGGCCGCCACCTTCCATCTGCGACACCGGGGACTGTGACCTGCACGTGACCACAGTCGCGTTCCGGCCGCCCAGCCCGTGCGACATGTCGCGGCGCCCTCCGGTCGGCGCTCAAATGCTGGGCCGCCCGGGAACTCCCTGACCGTCACTGCCGGTCCAGGACATTGAAATTCAATTTCTCCCGAACGGTCCGTGGTGCGCGCGCCGCCGACCCGTCATGAGCCCCGCGGCGTTTCCGCGGAAACGCAGCTCAGACCCGTTTCAGTTCGCTCCCGGTAGCGGTCCGAACGGCCGCGGAACAGCTGGTGCCTGACCTCGGCTCGGGGCTCCCTGGCGGTGCGGTATTCCTGCGGTCTTCGCGCCCTGACCATGGGCTTGCATGCTCAGGAGGTGGTGCTGGGCGTCTGCGGCAGCCGTGACCGACGCATCGATCACCTTGCGTAGCAGGAGTCGCCCTTCCTCCTGACCGAATTCCCGGCGGCCCTCCGCGGCCAGCCAGTCCGCGAGCAGCAGGTAGCAGTGCACCAGCGGTTGCCCGTAGTAGTAACTCATCTGCTGTGATGCCATCTGGTATGAGGTGAGAAACGTGCTCGTCAGGTAGCCCGACAAGGCCGAGCCCGCCGCGGCCAGGAGTCCCGCGATGACCTTCCCGGAAGTAGTCGGCAGTCCGATGGCGACGGCCGTAATCGACGTGAGCACCAGCAGCCCGGCTGCCGCCGCCACGAGGCTGGCGTAAAAAGATACCAGGGCTTGCCGCTGGGCTATCTTGATGAAGGTCCTGAGCTGCCTGTAATTTACCCACGCAAGACCCTTGAGGGTGCGATCGTCAATTTTGCCCAGGGCCCAGTAGAGATCCCGGCAGTCGTTTACACATGATTCATCCTCCACTTTCTCAAGGCGCCTTTGCCGGGTTATTCCCAGCTGGGCTGCGGCGCCGGATATGAGGAAGAAGGGACCGGCCACGAAAGCAGCCGGGGCCAGCGACCTGTCGGCGTGTGAATGGATCAGCCAGCTGCCGCCCGCCGTCGTGGCCACCCCCACAGCGAGCAGAAATAGCGTAAGCCACGGCCACCGGCTCGTCTTGTCCGGTGGTTCCTGCCCTAGGCGGGCCAGCGAGGGCGGGATATCCCCGCGCAAGTCGTCTGCCGTCATGGTTACGTCACACTGCTGAGACATCTGTCCCACCCCTAGCCATCACATAGAACAGCCGCGACATCAGTAACACCGATCAGGCAGTGCGGCTGTACCAATAGCGGAGCCGGCCGGCGCCCGGAAAATACGTCACGTGCCCGTAGCGCCACGCCAAGCGGCGTCGTCACCGCTTCACATTCACCGGCCGGTACCGGACGTTCACGGCCGACATGGGATCGCCGTCGCCGACCATGTGCAGGCGGACCGGCTCGCCGCCGGGGTTGTCGTACAGCCGGACGCCGTCGCCGAGCAGGACCGGCACGATGTGCAGGTCAATCTCGTCGATCAGTCCCAGCTCGAGCAGCTGGCGGCCGATGGTGGGCGAGAACACCTCGAGGTTCTTGCCGGCGGCCGCCGCCAGCCCGATCCGCACCGCCTCGGCCGGTCCGCAGTTCAGGAACGTGACTCCCTCGGCGGGCGTCGCGTCCTCGGGGTGGTGGGTGAGCACGAAGATCGGCCCCTGCCAGGCGCCGCCGTACGGACGGCTGCCGTCGATAGTCTGGTCCCAGCCTTTCCGGCCGCCCAGGATCGCGCCTGTCGTCCCGATGTACTCGTTATGCAGGCCCGGACGGACCGAGACCCCGCTCATCCAGTCCATCCCGTGATCCGGCCCGGCCACGAACCCATCCAGGGACATCGCGAAGTGAAAGAGCACCTTCCCGTCCGCGGTCTGCGGCGCCGTATCGCTCATCGGTCCCCTTCTCCGATCTGCCTGCGACCTGGATGCGGCTCCCGTGGAGTCCGCATCAGACTTGGCGTGAGCATTAAGCCCTCTCCGGGCCCTGCTGCCCCACCCGCCTCCCGGTCACCACCTGCCCCGCCGTCCGGCGAGCGTCCAACTACATCGTTGCCACAACGACGTACACCTGACTACCTCGTTGCCACAACGACGTAGTTGCCGCCACCCGGCATCCGCCCTCCCAGGCCGGTTCCTCCCACGCCCACTGGTCCCTCGTAGTCGTAACCAGCTAAAGTGTCCAGCGAACTGCGGCGGAGGGATTTCTGGTGCCCGGTCATGATGTCTTGTTCGGCGCGTCTCTCGGCCAGTGGAACGGGGCGGATGCCGCCGACGCGGCCGGGCGGATCCGGCTCGGCGCCCAGGCCGACCGGGACGGCCTGGACCTGTTCACCGTGGCCGACCACCCGTACTTCGGCGACAAGCTGGACGCGTACGCGCTGACCGCGTTCCTGCTCGGCCAGACCGAACACATCACCGGCATGGTGGCCGTCACCAACCTGCCCAGCCGTCCCGCGCCCGTCCTGGCCCGCACGCTCACCTCGCTGTCCGCGCTGTCCGGCGGCCGGATCATCCTCGGCATCGGGGCCGGCGCGATCTGGGACAATATCGTGAAACTCGGCGTCCCGCGGCTCGACGGCGGGGCCGCGGTACGCGCCATGGCCGAGGCGATCACCCTGGTCCGGGCGCTGTCCGGCGGGGGAGACCCGGTCACCTTCGACGGCGAGTTCTACCACGTCACCGGCCTGGACCCGGCCGCGGCGCCGGTCCCGCGGGTCTTCACCGGCTCGGTCGGCCCCAAGTCCCTGGCCGTCACCGGCCGGCTGGCCGACGGCTGGATCCCGCCCGGGGGCTCGGACTGGCTGAGCCAGCTCTACCGCGAGTCCCGCCCCCGCGTCGACGCCGCCGCGGCCGCGGCGGGCCGGGACCCGGTGCAGATCGTCGACGTCTACAACTTCGGCGGCCGCATCACCGCCGAACCGCTCGCCGCCACCCGCGGCGAGGACGGCCGCTGGATCGGCGGCTCGGTCCAGCAGTGGGTCGACGAGCTCACCGCCGCCGTCCTGGACCACCACGCGGCCGGCTTCATCTACCGCAACACCGACGACACCCCCGCCGGCCAGGCCCTGGCCCGCTGGGCCACCGAGATCGTCCCCGCCGTCCGCCAGGCCATCACCCGGTAGGCTCCGGCGAGCGTATGGTCCAGGCATGCTCTTGTGGATCAACGGGCCGTTCGGCGGCGGGAAGACCCAGACCGCGCATGAGATCCAGCGGCGGCTGGCGGGCAGCGTCGTGTGCGACCCCGAGCATCTCGGCGTCGGCCTGCACCGGATGACGCCCCGCCCGCTGCGCGGCAACTACCAGGACATCCCCGCCTGGCGGCAGGGCACCCGTCAGGTACTCGACCTGCTGCTCGGCCAGCACCACGGTGACGTGATCGTGCCGATGACCGTTATCCAGCCGGCCTACCTCGACGAGATCCTCGGGCCACTGCGCGCCAACGGGCACCAGGTCAAGCACTACAGCCTGCTGGCCGCCCCCGCCACCATCCTGCGGCGGCTGCGCGGGCGCACCCTGCCGCTGCAACGCGACGCCTTCGCCGAGGCCATGCTCGGCCAGTGCCTGGACCGCCTCGGCCACGACGATTTCGCCGAGCACATCCGCACCGACGAGCTCACCGTCGCTCAGGTCGCCGACCGTATCGCCGCATCAGCCGGGCTCACCCTCACCCCGGATGACGACAGCTTCCTGCGCACCCGCGCCCGCCAGACCTGGGTGACGATCAAGCACATCCGGATTATCTGACCGGGCCGCAGAGGCGCGATACTGGCCGCATGGTTGACGACACAGCACGGGACCGGGCCATCTACCACGCGCTGAAGGCGGTCGACGAAGTCGCAGCCGCCCTGCAGACCCACCTCATCGAGGAACACGGGGCCGACCCGGAGCGCAGCGCGCCGCAGGGTCCGTCCACCAATTCCCTCAAGCTGCTGCGGCAGGCTCGCGAGCGCCTCGGCGAAGGGCTGCGGGCCGTCCAGGCCGACCACATAGCCGAGTCCGACGGCATCTCCCTGCGCAACCCGTAACCTCCGCGCCGTATGACGTAACGTCGCCGGGATCAGCTCTCGGCGGGTCCGAGCTGTGCGCGCCATGGCGGGAATCACGACGGCCCCGACGGTCACGTGCATCACGATGAGCCCGGCGGCGGCTGAGCTGGTCGTCGCGGCGGCCAGCGGCAGCGCCAGCGACGCGGCCAGCGCCGTCAGCGCGATGATGGTCCAGAGGACCCGGGCCTTCGGGGTACGCCGCTCGAGGAGGGCCAGCAGCAGCCAGCCGAGCAGCGAGGCCGCCACGGCGACGCCGATGACCTGGGCGATCGAGATCGTCTGGATGTGCCCGGCGCCGAAGCGGAAGTTCAGGTGAATACCCAGCAGAGGGACTTCCACGAACCAGACCAGGGCAGCGGCCAGCGCGGCGCCCGCGGCGCACAGCGCCCGGGATCGGCCCTGCTTGATGCGCGGCACGGCGGAGGTGGAGGCGGTAGTGGTGTGCATGTGCGTACTCCCTCATGTGGCTCACGGCGTCCGGTTGCGCCGCTGATCCACGCTCTACCGGGCTGAGGTAATCGGGCATCGTCCTGCTGACGTCTAGTGCGGTACTGCACCAGCAAGAGCGGGTACTCCCAGCGCAGTACCTCGCCCGCCTGCGCCGGGCCGATGACGCCGGCCCGCTGCCGGTATACGCTCCGGCTGATGGGCATCAAAGGCATGGTCAGGCTCCCGCGGCGCTGGCTGGGCGCTGCGGGCGTGGCGCTGGCGACCCTGCTGGCGGTGGTCGGCGCCTACGTCGAGGCCAACCCGGTGCACCACTACGGTGGCCTGCACCTGGCCAGCCATCCGCCGCTGGCCGCGTACCTGCTGCTGGCGGTGCCCGCCGTCGCCCTGATCTGGCGCAACAGCCGTCCGGTCGAGGTGCTCGCGCTTGCCGTGGGCGGTGCGGTGGGGTGGGCAGCGCTCGGCCAGATCGACGGTGCCGCGCTCGTTCCGGTCATCGTCGCCCTGTACTGGGTTGCGCTGACCCGCGCGCGGCGCATCGCGATTGCCGCGGGACTGGCGGGGGCGGTGGCCATCTTCGTGACCGAGGGGCTGCTCGGGCCATTCGGCTGGTTCGGCGGCCCGAACGCCACGATGTGGCCGGAGCTGCTCGCCGCCGGCGCGGTCGGTGCGTCCGTGGCGGCGCGTCGCCAGTGGCTGGCTGCCGAGTCGGATCGCGCGGCGCGGGCCGAGCAGGCCCGGGAGGAGGAAACCCGCAGGCGCGTCGACGCCGAGCGAATGCGGATCGCGCGCGAGCTGCACGACGTGGTCGCGCACTCGATGGCGATGATCAACGTCCAGGCCACGGCGGCGGGCATGCAGCTGGCCGGCGCCGATCCGGCGAGCGCGGCCGAGGCGATCCAGGCGATCCGCCGGGCCAGCAAGTCCGGACTGCGCGAGCTGCGGACCATTCTCGAGGTGTTGCGGCAGGTCGACGGTGGGGGCCCGGCGGCGCTGGCGCCGGACCTGCGCGCCATCGCCGCGCTCGTCGAGGCGACCAGCGCGGCCGGCACACCGACCACGCTGGAGCTGGCCGAGCCGCCGGTCCCGCTGCCGGCACCGGTCACGCTGGCCGTCTACCGCATCGTGCAGGAGTCGCTCACCAACGTGGTACGTCACGCCGGCCGGGTCGCCGCGACCGTGGGCCTGCGGCACGACGGCGGATACCTGTACGTGGACGTGGTCAACGACGGCGGGGCCGCGTCCCCGGCCTTCAGCGACGGGACCGGGACGGGACTGACCGGAATGCGAGAGCGGGCGACTGCTCTGGGCGGGACGCTTGATGCCGGGCCGCGTCCCGGCGGCGGGTTCGCCGTCCACGCCCGGCTGCCGGTGGTACCGACGGCTCCGGCCCGGGAACCACAGGCCCCCGGGGAACCACAGGCCCCCGGGGAACCACAGGCCCCCGGGGAACCACAGGCCCCTGCCGCGGGCCCGGCCGCGGTCCCGATCGCGAGCCGGCCGTGATCAAGGTCCTGCTCGCCGACGATCAGGCTCTCGTCCGGGCCGGTTTCCGGTTCATTGCCGGCTCGGCGCCCGACATCGAGGTCGTCGGGGAGGCCGCGGACGGGGCGGCCGCGGTCGATCTGGCCCGGTCGCTCGGGGCCGACGTGGTGCTGATGGATATCCGCATGCCTGGCACCGACGGA
>Ga0209168_10001888_pt1 | contig 15767 bp, 9 predicted proteins | sample Coa_R1_FD_187156 | JGI IMG/M metagenome (GOLD analysis project Ga0209168, IMG submission 187156) | Surface soil microbial communities from Centralia Pennsylvania, which are recovering from an underground coalmine fire - Coalmine... | ecosystem: Environmental > Terrestrial > Soil > Unclassified ... | reverse complement strand
CTTCGGTTGAAGCGTGCGGGTTCAATGTCCGCCTTGGCGGCGAAGCGCGCAGGCGCAAATTAGCGCAACCTTTTGAAAAGAATGGTAGGCCCGTGCGGGCTCGAACCGCAGACCTCTACCGTGTCAAGGTAGCGCTCTAACCAACTGAGCTACGGGCCTAGAACTTCCGAACATTTTAGCACATCGGCCACAATCATCATCCGCGCGCTCTTTTTACGCCGCGCGCTCCACCACCACCGCTGTCCCGTACGCCAGCACTTCCGTTACGCCTTGCATGATTTCGTTCGCGTCGTAACGCACGCCGATAATCGCGTTCCCGCCGCGCTCCGCCGCATGCTCCATCAACAGTTCCAGCGCATCCTCGCGGGTTTTCTCGCACATATCCGTGAACAGCGTAATATTTCCTCCCACAATCGTTTGCAGCGACGCTCCAATATTTCCAAAAATGCTTCGCGAACGCACAATGATCCCGCGCACCAGCCCCAGCGTTCGCACAACGCGATATCCCGGAAGCTCGAACGCGGTCGTCACCATGCCCATATCCACTCGTCCGTTCACATTGCCTCCCTATCCAACGCAATTTGGCCCGTGCGCCGCACTCGCCCCCTACTGATTCACCACCGGTATTTCCACATTCGACGGATATTTCCTCGAACGATAAATCCGCTGTGTCGCCTTGATATAATCACTGGCGGTCGCCTTAAAAATGTTCGGCACAAATTTCTGCGGGTTGCGGTCGATAATCGGAAACCACGTGCTCTGCACCTGCACCATGATGCGATGTCCCTTCAAAAAACAATGATCGTTCGTGTGCAAATCAATCGTGTATGGACTCACTTGATTCGGCACAATCGCTTCCGGTTTTTCGAAGCTGTTGCGGAAACGCCCGCGAAAAACCTCATCGGCGACCATCAACTCATATCCGCCCATCGAAGGCTCCGCCGTATATTCCTCCGGATACACATCGATCAGTTTCGCAATCCAGTCGCTGTCGCTTCCCGTCGTCGAAGCATAAAGATGGGCGGTAATATCACCCGCCACGCACACATCATGGTCCAGCGCGCCTGTTGACCAGTTCACCGTATCCGGCCGCGAATCCACGAACCTCTGATCCTCCACCAGCCACGTGTACCAACGGCTGCCTGGTCCGTATGTTTCCTCCACGGGACGATGACGGTACGGCACCGGATGCGCCGGATCGGAAATGTAACTATCGAAAGCCTCCGCGCCCGTTTCTTCCGGCGCATCGAACGACAATTTTCCGTCCGCAGCAAAATAAAGCCTCTTTGCGGTCACGTTGCTCGTTGGCGGCCAAGCATCGAACGGCACCCATGTGTTCGTCCCCGTCTGAAACGTCAGCGCTTTCTTGAACGGCAACTCGCCTTTGTCCTTCAGCCAGTGCGCGAACCACTTCGCCTGCACATTCGCGCGAAAATATTTGCTCGTGGCGCTCCCGAATTTGATCCGGCCCAGGCTTTCTCCATCGCTGCGCGACCATCCGCCGTGATTCCACGGCCCCACCACCAGATAATTCAAATGGTCGGTGTCGTGTTTTTCCAGCGTCTCGTAAATCTTCACCGGCCCGTAGAAATCCTCCTGATCCCACCATCCCGCGACGTTCAAATCCGGTACCGTCAAATGCATGTCCTTCAAATACGGATAAAACGCCTGCTTTTGCCAAAAACTGTCGTAGTTCGGATGGTTGACGAAGTCTTCCCACGTGGGCAGCTCGCCGTGCAAATAATTCTTGTCCACGTTCCCAAGCGGCCCCAGCGCCAAATACCATTCGTAGGTGTCGTATTTGTCGAAGTGAAAAATGAAATTCGTTTTTCCCGTTTCCATCATCGCCGCATATTCGAATCCATAGCTCAGCCGGAAAGCGCCGTTATGGTGGAAATCGTCGCCCAAAAACATATCCGCCGGCGACGCCTGCTCGGACACCGCCTTCAGCGCCGGATGCGGCTCCAGCAGCGCCATCGCGGTCAGCCAGCCGCCGTACGAAATTCCCAGCAGCCCGGCGCGTCCATTATTGTTCGGCACATTCTTGAGCAGCCAGTCAATCGTGTCGTACGTATCCGTCCCTTCATCAATAGACTTCGCATCGCTGCGATCGCGCGCCGGCCGCTGCATCACGAATTTCCCCTCCGACCCATATCGTCCGCGAATGTCCTGCATCACAAAGATGTAGCCTTCCGGAATCATCTGCTGATAAATATCAAACAACCTGCTGTAGCCCTTTTCATCGTCATTCGTTCCATACGGCGTGCGCGTAATCAGGAACGGCAGCTTCTCCGTCGAATTCTTCGGAACATAAATCTCCGTGTGCAGTCGCACGCCGTCGCGCATCGGAATCATCGCGTCCTGCTTCGTGTACAGCGCGCTCACGTCAATCAACGCCGTTTGCGCGCGCACCCCGCGCACGTGCACCCAGCCCGCCCACACTCCCGCAATCCCCGCTCCGGCGCACACAATCGCTGCAATTCGCGTCCGTCTCATAATTTTCCCCGTTTCCTGAATTCCGCCGAGCCTACCACACAAATCTCACCCTAGGGCGCGGAGGCAACCTTCAGATCATTCCTCTGAGCCGCTTGACGTAACCGCGAATAACGTCACGCCCCTGCTCATTACAATATTCATGCGGACGATTTGAAGGAAATTCCTGACTCAAACCAGCACACCGCATTCGAATTTCTTCAAGGAACTCATCTTCAAAAGACATCCCTAAAGTAAATCCGTCCCACTCCAACGGACGACCCTTGCCGTCGAGGAAATTCTCAAGGATTTGGGCTGCTTCTTGGTGACTCAACTTATACTTTTTCAGCCAAGGTGCCATCGGTCAGTCTCCAGCGAGCTTTGTAGCGCAGAGCTTCGCGATTTTGCGAAGTTCTGCGGCATTCGCCTGTCATTCTGAGCCTGAAGGGCGAAGAATCCCGCCTCGACAAAAAAGACCCCTTAGACCATCACAATTTTCAGCTTCAACACGAAACGCTTGTTTGAAATTCCTTCCTTTCGCGCGCTTCACCAGCGCGATGTAGTCAAGCCGCTTATTGGCCGCCACCTGCATCTTCCTTCAGCAACTCCCTGCGATTCTCCCTCAAATCTGTCCCGCTCCGCCCCGCCGGATACGGCGTGTCGTCTCCCACCAGTCCCTCCCACACAATCCGGTTGAACTTCGCCGGATCAACGCGATCCTCAACCGAAAAATCCATTCCCTTCGTCTTCTCCGCCCAGTACGCCACATCATGCCGCGGCTTCGCGTAATCTCCACTTCGCGCCGCACCACCCGCGCCCGCAATCGGCAACTGCGTGCTCCGCAGCACCTCCGGCACGACCGCCGTGTACGTCCACGGCTTATATTCCGTCGTGAACACATCCGCCATGGGTTCGATCACGTCGTCATTGATTCCCATCGGCTTCATGCCCAAAATATCCTCCATCGTCCGCAGCATGTTCACCGTCGTGTAATGCGTCGACACCACCGCGCCCTGCTTCACGTAAGCGCCGGCAATCAACCCCGGACTGCGATGCGCGTCCACATGGTCCGGCCCGTTCTGCGCGTCATCTTCCACGATGAAAACCACCGTGCTGTTCGCAAACGGACTGTGCGCCACATCCTCAATCAGCTTCGCAATAGCATAGTCGTTGTCGCCCATCTCCGCTTCCACCGTCCCCGTTCCGTCGATGGCGTCCGCGAAATCTCCAAAGTGGTCGCGCCCCAGCCTCACTAGTTCCAGATTCGGCATTTTCCCGCTGGCCACGTAACCGTCGAACTCGCGCTTCCACTCCGAGTGGCGCCAGTAATCCGGAAATTTCAAGTCAAACCCTCGGAAATACGGGTCGGTCACGTTCATCAGAGCCGCCTTATCCGGAAACGCCACGCGCGTTTTCGACTTGTACGGGTCGCGAATCAGCGGAATCAGCCCCTTCTTCGCTGTGCCGGAAAAATACCGTCCGCCCTCGAGAAAAAATCCGTAATTCCGCAGTGACAATTTCGCCCGCAGCGCCGCGTCCCACAGATATCCCGTTCCCGCTTCGCCGCCGGGCCCGTCCGGAGCGTCCACGTCATTCGTCCCCGGCAGCAAATCATCATCGTCCGGCGTATCGGGATTGTCCTTCCGGCGCGCGCGCGGCGATGCAATGCCCACGTTGATGTTGCGATTCTCGCCTTCGTAGTCATACGTCAGCCCGCGTCCTGCATAATTCACCGGATACGTATTCTCCACCACGTCCGTCGCCCGCGCTGCCGTCGACCAGTTCCAGCCCTCCCCGCTCACGTCCCCGCTGCAATAAAAATTGTCCAAGTCCACGAACTGCTGCGCGATCTGATGGTGATTCGGACTGATCGCCCGCCCCAGCACCGCCAGCTTCGGATCGCCATTGCCTTCCGGCAAATCGCCAAGCACCTGGTCGTACGTGCGGTTCTCCTTGATGATGTAAATCACGTGCTTGATGTGCGCGTGCAAAAACGCCATCGTCTTTTCATTCGCGGCCCGCTGCGCGTCGCTCACGTAATGATCGTTCTCCGCCACCTGCTTCGTCAGCGACGCCAGCTCCTGCGCGCCCGGCGTCGGAATCGTCTCGAACCCGCCCTTATTCAATTGCAAAATGTATTCATTCTGCGCGTAGCAATGGTCGAGCGCCCCTCGCTGCTTCGACGTCGTGTTCCGGCACCCCTCCGGATTCGGCCCCGGCACACTCTTCGTGTCCAACACGTACAGCGTCTTTCCATCTTTGCTCACGCTCACCGAACTCGGATACCACCCCGTCGGAATAAGCCCTGCTACCGCGTTTTTAGCGGGCGTCGAAGTCAAATCGCTACCGATTCCGTACAGGTTTATAACCGCAATCGAATTCGCTCCTCCATTTGTCACGTAAAGTTGCTTCTCATCGGGCGACAACACCAAACTGTTCGGATTGCTCCCCATCAGCTTCTGGGGATTCGAGAAAATCGCGTGCGGCGCCGTCGTACTGATCGGCCCGAACCGCGAGCCAGACGTCGTATCAATCACCTCAACCGCGTCATCCGTCTCCAGCGCCACATACAGACGCTTTTGCTCGTGGTCCAAAATCATCTTCCCCGGTTCCCCAGGCACCGCAATCCGCTTCGTCACTTTTGGCCCGCCCGAAACATCCAGCACCACAATCTGCCGGTCCCGCGGGCTCGACACATACGCCTCATCATTTCCCTTGGTCACCACCCAAAACGGAAATTCTCCCCCCGCCACTCCGCTTTTCTTTGGATCACTTTTCCCCGGACGCAAATCCAGCTCTGCAATTTTCTTCCGCGCCGCCAAATCAATCTCGCTCACCGAATCATTCTCGAAATTCGCCACCAGCAATTTCTTTCCATCCGCCGTCACCGCCAATCCCGCCGCCTCTGGCTTCACATCAATCCCCAGCCCATGCTTGTGCCCTAGCGCAATTGCCGGACCCGGCTCCGCCCATTTCCCATTTTGCTTCGCAAACGCATGCACATCGTCATCCACGCCGCCCGCCACATAAAATTCCTCCCCATTCGGATTCCACGCCACGCCATCAAACGTGTTCGGCACTTCCAGCGCCTGCGACTGCCTCGGTTTATCCTGCGAAACATCAAACACAAAAACATATTCGTTCGAATCCCGCTTGATCCGCCGCCCCGCCGAGTCGTCCATTTCGTTGTACCCGCTCGTCAGCACCAGCAACGTCGCGCCATCCGGCGACATCGCCGTCGTCACCGGCTGCCCGGCCACATAGTCTGGAAAATCCTCGAGCCCTGGATTGAGCGGCGTGTAAAACGATCCGTGCGCCGCCATCGGCGTAATCGTCATCCCCGTCGGCAACACCGCGCGACTTGCGAGCGCGGGCAGCGCGTGCAAGTGCCCGGGAGTTACAGTTGCACTCCGCCGTTGCGGGCCCGCCCGATGCCGCGTCGCAAAATAAACCGCCGCCACAATCGCAATAATCATCACCGCCACGCCCAATCCAGTCCGCTTCATTTCTCTTTCCTCACAGTCTCACTCCGCTAAGCAGACGCAAAAGCGCCGCCATTTTGTCACAACTCATGCCGCCCCGCCCTCTTCGAATTTCACAGCGTCCCACTTTACAGGCTCCTCACAAAGCGGCAATCTAGCCCCGCGGCATACAATCTCACACAATTGTTTCACCCGTATGAAAGGACAATTTAATGAAACCCCTTCTCGCGCTCGTCGCCATCGCGCTTTTGCTGACCGGCCTCGGTGACAACTTGCGAAGTGCTGGCTCGCATCCACAGCTGGCGAACTCCTCGAGCGACAAACTCACCGCCGAACTCCTCGCCGCCGAAAAGGAATTCTGGGAGGCCTGGAAAAACAAGCAACCCGACCGCTTCGCCTCCGCCATGGCCGATGACGCCGTCTTCTTCGGCCTCTACGGCACCACCGGCAAAACCGAATCCGTCAGCGAGCAGCGCGACTCTGTCAACTCCTGCCAGGTGGCAAGCTATGCGCTCACGAATCCCCGCGTCATCTCCATTGACGCCAACGCCGCCATACTTCTCTACGACGCCGAGCAGCACGCCGTCTGCGGCGGCCAGCCCGTGCATCCTTTTATGCACGGCGAATCCGTCTACGCCCTCCGCAATGGCCGCTGGATAAACTTGCTGCGCTCCGAAGTCCCCGCCGCCGACCGCCAGAACCGTCAGTAGAATTTAGCGCCCCTGGCACGCCTCTGTAGCGCAGAGCTTCGCCTTTTTGAAGTTCTGCGGCTCTTTGCTCGCAGTTGGAAAATCATTCCTATCGCGCGCCTCACCCGTGGGACGTATTTGGCCCGCACAATTCGGAAGGTCGCACCGAATTCGAACGGCACCGTTGATAGCAGGATCGGTATAATACGAAGTCCTTAATATTCTGTGGGTGAGACCCGAGGTATGGGTAAGGGACGGGAGACTTAGCCAGATGAGAGAGATACAAACAAAATCCACGTCAGCATACACCGCCGAGTGTGACCCCATCGTTTTGCGGCAAACAGACCGCGTCCGCCTCGCCTTTCTACCGACACTCGTTTCCAATCCTTCGGACTCGCAAGCTTGTGTGCGAGGACAGTTCCTTTATCAAAAAAAACTCAAAAACGATCAGTGGGTATCGGTTGCCGACACGTCTCTTTCGGAATTGAAATCCGGGGAGAGCTACAAACTAGACCTACATTCCGCAGAGCTCCTTAAGTTGCTAAGGGAGCTAGTAGATTTGTATCGACTATACCGACAGCGAGGCATTCCACGAGGGCGCACAACTTTCGTAAAACTAGAGGCGGGCCTAGCGCGGTTTCTGACTCTGGGTGAGGCAGAGCTAACCTTGTTTCTCGAATCCCACAGGGAAGATGCCGAGACAATTCTTCTCAAGTTACTGCGGTGGCTCACCAGTTCGCAGAATGCCGGCGATATTGCCTCACGGTTCGCGGAGATGGCTCCGGAGCGCTTGCCTAGCCTGACGGCGATTGTCGGACTTGCGGCCGTGAAGGACGCCCTCAGATACTGGAGGCAGAACGCGGCGAACAGCACGGAGGAATTCTGGCAACAGTGCTTAGCTGATCGGACGTACGTGCTTAGCCAAATTTTTGCTCATCCAGTTGTGATAATTAAGTCCAAGGCCTATGTCGGGGGAAAGCAAATCGACAATCAAGGCGGGAACGTGGTGGACTTTCTTGCCTCCGTGGAATCTACAGACGCTGTACTGCTGATCGAGATTAAGACTCCGCAAACACCATTGTTAGGGAAAGAATATCGCAATGGCGCATTTCCTTTGTCGTTCGATTTAAGCGGCGCAGTCGCCCAGACGTTAAAGTACCGGCAATCGCTCATGCGGGAGTTCAGCAATGTTACTTCAGGACGGTCGCAGAAACTCACATTGGGTGAACCTCGCTGTATCGTTGTAGCGGGCAGAGCAGATAGGGATCTCGCAACCCCAGCTATGAGGGAAAGCTTTGAATTGCAAAGGGATCGGATTCACGGGCTAACAATAATCACTTATGATGAACTTTTTACGCGACTTGAACGTCTCGTCGAGCTAATCGAAGGTGTTAGGCCTTCTCCCCCTCCATTCTAACGACGAAGAATTTATCAGTCGTGATGAGGATTTCTCAGAATCTTTCCTCCTTTTGCGCGTTTCACCCGCGCAAGGTAGTCAGGACGCGGCCACCCTTTTCGCTGCACCTCGAATCGTCGCGATCACAACTCCTTCACCCTTCTCTCCAACTCCCTCGCAATCTCCTCGACATCCACTCCCGCCGCAAACGTCACCGGCTCGCCAATCGTCACCTTCACCGCTCCGCGCGGCGCCGCTTTCAGTCTCGACGATTTCCCCGCCAGCCGCGCTTGCGCCAACTCCCACAGCCCGTCGATTCGCACCGGAACCACGGGCAAATGCAGTCGCGTCGCCAGCAAACCAATTCCGCCGCGAAACGCCGCAAGCTTCCCATCCTTCGTCCGCGCGCCTTCGGGAAACACCAGCACGCTCCACCCGCGGTCGGCCAATTCCCCCGCGAACGCAAAACTCTCGCGAAATCCCGATTGTTTCGGCAGCGGGAACACATTAAACAACGCGATCACCAAAAAATAATCCATGCGGTTCACCATCCGCAGGAAAAAATTCATCTCCCTCGACGGATGCCGCATCCCATACAGCCGCTCTGCTTCCATCGCCGTCGCCAGCCGGTGACGAAATCTCGCCGGCAGCGCCGCCAGCACGCACCCAATGTCCACGTACGTCACGTGATTCGCCACCACCAATATCGGCCCGCGAACTTCACGCAAATTCTCTCTTCCGCGAATCTCTGGACGCGCCAGCAGCATCGTCGCTGGCCACACCAGCAAACAATAAATTCCCAGCCGAATCCACGTCACTGGCCACCGTTGCGCCCAGCGCGGAAAATGATACGTTTTCGGACGCGCTGTCGGTTCGCGCAGCAATCGTTCGAGTTCACCGACAGTCTTGGCCTCCGCAAATCTCGTCTCACCCAAATCCACCTGATATTTTTCTTCGATCGCGCTCATCAACTCCACGCGGTCCAGCGAACTCATCTGCAGATCGCGCTCCAGTTCCGCGTCCTCTGACACCCGCGAATTCCCGCGCCGCATCACGCGAGCAATCAAATCCGCGACTCCGCTCGCCCTTTCATCTCCAGCCGTCGCCTTCGCCGTTCCCAATTGCCTCGCGACGGCTTCGCGTATCCGCGGCAGCAGAGGCTTCTGCGTCGGCGTCCGCGGAAAATCTGCTTCCTCCCACACCATCCACCGCCGCATGCGCTGATATTCCGCCAGCGACTGATTCGCCGCGTCCACAATCGCCACCGGATTCGCGCTCGACTTCTCAAGCAGCAACACTGCACACGGTTCTGCATTTCCTTCGCGCTCGATTCCCACCACCACGCAATCGCGCACGCCCGCTTGCCTCCGCAGCGCCGCTTCCAAATCCTCGGGATAAACATTCATCCCCGCCGGCGTCACAATCACGTTTTTTCGCCGCCCCTTGAAAAACAGATTCCCTTCCGCGTCCATCTCCCCCAAATCGCCCGTGCGAAACCATCCCTCCGCATCTGCCATCGCATCGAGCTGCCGCCCTTGCCAATATCCCGACGCCACATTTTCGCCGCGCACCAGAATTTCGCCGTCCGCGCTCAACTTGATTTCCATTCCCGGCATCGCCTTCCCAATCGAGCCTTTTCCTGTACGAAACGGATGGTTCACGCTCACCAGCGAAGTCGTCTCCGTCAGCCCGTATCCCTGAATCACCGCGTAGCCCAGCCTCCGCCAGAACGTCTCCACGTTTTCCGGCAGTGCCGCTCCGCCCGAAATCAGCGCCCAGAATTTCCATCCCAACTGTCCGTGGACGCGACGGAATCTCCAGCACCGTTTCAAAAAATGCTCGCCATCGGCGGCCGCGAAATCCTTGCGAAATTTCTCGACGCGCCCCTCCGCTTCAATTTCCCGCTCCACTTGTCCCTGCAACGATTCAATCAGCCGCGGCACACTCACCAACGCCGTCACGCGTTCCCGCCGAATCGTCCGCGCCACTTCAGCAGGCCCCAGCGTATCCAGAAAAATCACTGTCCCGCTCAGCAGCGGCGGAATGAACATGCTCATCAATTGCCCGAACACGTGGCTCAACGGCAGCAAATTCAGAAATCGCAGCGGGTGCACGAATTTTTCGTAGCGCAAATATTCCTGAATCTGCACCTCCAGCGGCTCGATATTCGCCAGAATATTTCCGTGTGTCAGCACCACGCCGCGCGGCTCCGCCGTCGTTCCTGAAGTAAACACAATTTCGACGGTATCGGTTCGCCTTACGTTTTTCGCGGCAATGTCGTTCGCGAAAACGCTCTGCGTCACCACGTGCCGCGCCGCAATTTCCTCCACATCCTCCAGCGCGATCTTCTGTACCGCCGCGCCATTCTGCAAATAAATCTCCGGCACGTCGCGCGAGCCAATCACCAGCTTCGCCTCCACTGTTTGCGCCACGCGCCCTGCGAACTCTGCTGTTGCCACGCGATCGATCGGCGCCACCACCACGCCCCGCAGCACGCAGCCGAAAAATGCGGCAACCCATTCGGCGCAGTTGTCTCCCCACAGCACCACGCGCTGTCCGCGAACGATTCCGCGTGCCGCCAGCTCGCTCGCGAATCCGCGCGCCGTCTCTGCAATACGGCTGTACGACCACCGTTCCATCCGGTAGCCGCGCCGGTGCGCCACCGCGATTTCCTTGCCGCGCCGGCCATATTCATCCAGAAATTCGATCAGGGATTGTCGCGCCATCCAGAGGGAAGTTTCTCTCATCCGAGCCTGCTTGCAAAGCGTCACGCGCGCCAAAACGCCGCGCAAAAAAAGCCCGGCAGCGGCAATCGCCGCCCCGGGCTTCTGCGTAAATCTTGTTCCGCTTCTACTGAGGATTCTGCGGAGTCTATGGGTTCTGTTTCGCCAAGTCCGGCTTTGTCGGAGTGGCAGCGGTCGCATCCGACGAATTCTGATACCGCGTCAGATACGGCATGAACGGCGTCACTTCAAAAGGCATTTTCTCCCGCGCCGAAAGCAATTGCACGGGTTTGGTTTTCACCAGGTCCACCGTGTCGTCCCATGAATCGAGCACGATTCGCGATCCCAGCGGCAACGCCGCAATCTGGTCCACTTTCATGGGCTGCAGTGCCGGCGCCGCCTGAACTAATTGCGACGCCATGAATACACGGTTGCCCAGATTCGCGCTGATCAACGACGGCAACTGTTTTTGTTCCGCCGCTACCTGTTTCAGGAAAAGCCCCGCGGTGCCAAGCTGATTCTTGTACGGCGAATTTTTCAGCAACTCCACTGCTTTCTTCGCCGCTATTTCTTCATCACCTTGCGAGATTCGGAAGGACATGCGCTTCATCGTGTCCGCCGTCGAAACCATCGTCGTATCGTTGAACGAGAACGCGTCCGGAAGCTGCGAGCCCGTCACCACCGCGCCAAGCTCGTGTGCCAGCACTGCCGCCAAACTTGGTTCGTCGGGAAGCACGTCCAACAAGCCTCTGCTCACCACGATTGTGTGCCCGATCGTAAACGCCTCTAAAGTCGAAGTCAGCAGCACGCGGCAGCGTATCTCCGGCTCGATATCCAGATTATTCGTCACTTCCAGGTTGTTCACCACCGTGCACAACACTTTGTCCACCGGTCCCGGAGGCGCCAGCAATCCGTTGCGCTGCAGCCTTTCAATCACATTGTCTTCGCCTTCGCGCTGCCACTCCCGTTCCGCCATCACCGGCGACACATCCTTCGACGCGTCCGCCTGGTCCTGAATCGGCTTTGCCGCTTCAATCTGCAGGTCGCTGAATTCCGTCTGCCGGTTCCCAAGCTTCAGGTCGTAACCCCACAGCCGCGTCTGTGAACGATAACGAACATGCCCAAATGGAAAATCCTTCAAGTCCGATTCCGCGCTGTAGATGTATGACGGAACCCACATGTTAGGCGTCACGTTTGTCCGCCAGCTGTCGAAGTGCAGATTCCATCCAAACGTTCGCGCCACGGGCACGAACACGCCGTTGAACCGCACGATGGAATAATCCTGGTTTTCCACCCAAACGCGTCCCTGGAATCTTCCGTTTCCCGATTTCGGCAGCGGTGTCACGTCGAACACCAGGCACTTCACCGATCCCAGAAATTCGTTTCGCACATAATCGAACCGGTAATGTTGTCTGTCGAAATAAACGGGATCTACGAAGATCATTTGGAGGAAGCCCGACGGCACGTACGAATTCCCCAGCAGGTCGCCAACATCCTTGATCGGATTCAGTTTGTGCTTCCATCCGGAGCTGTCATACGGAAGCATCGACCGGTCCACCACGCCTTTGTCTAACTCCGCCACTCCAAGGTAGTAGTGATCCTTGTCCGGCACCGAGCCCAATTGCGCGTCGGGACGCATGTCCTGGATGTAAGTTTCCACGATCGGGCTGAAATGTCGCAGCGTCGCTACTTCCTGATGCTCTCGCGCGATGATTCGGTCAATTACTTCGGCTTCTGTGCCCGGCTGGCTGGGTGTGATAACCAGATGCTCCGGCGTTTGCGCCGTTTGCGGTTGAGTTTGCGGCTGAGTCTGCGCTGCTAATCCCCCCGCTAGCACCAATCCAAGAGTCGCACCAACCACGTACCTCAATCCCCTACCCATGACTTCTCCCCCTCAATAATCGCAATTAGTACGCTAGCTCAAAGTCGATCCGCACGTTGGCGGGAAAGTCGACCGGCTGCCCATTTTCACGAGCGGGTTTAAACCGGATCTTTTGCGCGGCAGCCTCCGCGTTCTGATCCAGTCCGTGACCTAGGCCTTGCACTACGCGCACCACTTGGACTTCCCCCGAAGCCTTGAAGACAACTTGCAACAAAACATCGCCCTGAATCTTCAACTGCCTTCCTTCTGCCGTGTACTCCGGTTTCGGTTTGAACAAAATTATCGGCCCTTCCTGATGCGGCACCGCATCGGAAGTTTTTTGCACGTGCGGCCCATTCGTTGCTCGATCGTCGGAAAACACTCCCTGTTGCACTTTCCCGCCGTTCCGAACTCCGCCTGCGATCGCCGTCCCGTTCCCAAATCCCGCGCTCGCAACCACGCCCTGAACGCCTTTCGCGCCACCGGTTCCATTGCCCTTCCCGGGTCCAACCGGCATGTCAAATCCGCCCGCTGGCGCGATGTTCACCGGCTGCGTCATCTTCGCCTTCGAGGGCAATCCATCCGGGTCGCCAAATCCGCCCGTCTGCACAGGAGCCTTCGGCCGCTTCAAATCCGGGATCGCAGAACTCCCCAGCGATGTCGTCGGCTTGTCCGGCACCGCGCGCGCAAACACGTTTATCTGCGGCGCCTTTGTCAGATTCTTGCGGATCACCGGCTTTGACACAATCGGCTTTTCGAATACCGGCTCGATCATTTTCGGTTTGGGCGGTTCCGGCACCGGCACTGGCTCCAGCTTTGCCACTTCCACCCGCTTCACTGGCTGCAACTTCGGTCGCACTTTCGGCTGCGGCTTCCATGCACGGATCGGCGGTGCGGTAATTTCCGTGATCATGTATTGCTTCGCCATGTCCATTTGTTTGGGGAACAATAGCGGAACCCACAGCGCGCAGGCCAAAACCAAAAATTCAACCCCGAATCCGGCCGTAAAAGATCGCCAGCGCGGCTTCCCCGTTGTCAGCAGCGTGAAAGGCGCTTCGTAGTTTGGATAACGTCCGTTCCCGTTCGACGACATTGATAGCTTCCCCCGCTGCGGTACTTTTCCGGTTGACCTTACGATGCTAATCGGCGCAAGCGACATTGTAGTACTGGGGCCAGCAGCTCGGTGAATAGTACGATTGTACCAGTCTCCGTCTTGGTTGCCTTAAGCGATACTGCGAGCTGTGCCCTAGTCTTCCCCCTGTGGTAGTTTTTCCGACCCCTTCCATACAAACCTGTACAACACGCAAGTGCGTGGACAGTTTCGCCCAGCTACTTCTCTGCAAGAATTGCTCCATACCCGCTCTTGGTCGCACATTTCCCCAATCCACCCTCACCTACTCATCTGAATACGCTTCTAGCTCGTTGTCAATAAGGGGGCGAGGGTATAAGGTGACCGAAAAACTCTGCATGATCCTTACGGTGCCGAGGTTAAATCAACCCTCGAACCAACAGGTAAAGTTTTCATTTCCCTGTCAATTCCTTCTGCCCTCAGCCTTTGGCTGAAAGAATTTGCCTATTCTGAGCAAAAAAAGAGGAGGGCCGGGGTGTAGATTCTGCATTCCAGCCCTCCTGATTTGAAACCGCTTTCCTACTGGGTCTTGTTATTGTTGAGGCTCAACCAGTATGTACTCTGTCACATTGCTCTGCGCCGCGGGTCTCACCAGCAACAGCACAGGCTGGTTACCCGTTCCCGTCATGGCAGCTCGGAAGTCCGCCATATTGTTGACAGACTTATGGTTAACCTCGATTATCACGTCGCCTCTCTGCAGTCCCGCCTCTGCTGCCGCGCTCGACTCGTCCACTGAGGCCACCACCACTCCGTGCGCCGAAGCAGGCAGGTTCAGCTGTTGAGCGATATCCGGCGTAAGGCTCTCAACCTGCACGCCTTCCAGCGCTTTGCTGCTGTTTTCTCCGGTACCACCCTCTCCTAATGCAGAGGAGGATGTCCCGCCCTTTTCCGGCAGTTCCCCCAATGTCACCGGCACTTCAAATGTCTTGCCGTCACGGAAGATCTTCAACTGAACCGGTGTGCCCGGCGCCGTGCTGGCAATGCGCGCCGTCAAATCACCCGCGCCATTGATCGAGTCGCCGTTCAAACCCAGGATGATATCCCCTCGCTTGATTCCAGCTTTCGACGCTGGGCTGCCCGCCGTAACGTCACTCACTAACGCGCCTTCGCCTCCTCCGTTGTAATTAAACTCCTTCGCCAATTCCGGCGAGAGTTCACCGATGTAAACGCCCATATACCCGCGCTCCACCTTCCCGTGCTCAATAATCTGCTGCATGATGTTGCGCGCCATATTGATCGGAATCGCAAAGCCGATTCCTTCGTTTCCGCCTTCTCCGTTCATCGAAGACCCGCTCGAGATGATCGCCGTATTGATTCCCACCAGGTCGCCGTGCAAATCAATCATCGCTCCGCCGGAATTTCCCGGATTGATCGCCGCATCGGTTTGAATGAAGTCCTCATAAGCCTGCTTGCCCTGCTCCTGTGACTCCAGCCCAATGCTGCGGCCCGTAGCGCTCACGATTCCCATCGTCGCCGTTTCCCCGATTCCAAATGGGTCGCCAATTGCGAACACCACGTCGCCCACCTGCAATTTCGAGGAATCTCCGAGAGCAATCGTCGGCAAACCCGTCGCGTCAATCTTCACCACCGCGATATCCGTCAGCGGATCGGTGCCCACCACTTTCCCGGTATAATTCTTGTTGTTCCACACCACCTTAATGTCTCCGCCGTGCGCTACCACGTGATTGTTCGTCAGTATGTAACCATCCGGATTGACGATTACGCCGGAACCCAGGCTCGTTTCCTTTTCCGTCTGTGGCCGTGCTCGCCCAGGGCCGAATTGGTCGCCGAAAAATTGCTGGAAAAATGGGTCGTTGAAAAACCCCGGCATATTCTGCTGCACCTTGATCACTTTCGTCGTGGATATGTTGACCACCGCAGGCAGCGCCGGCCGCAACACGGAAGCAAATCCATTCGCGAAAGTCCCCAGACGCACAGGCTCCACATTCCCCGCCAGCGTCACCGGAACTTTTGGCGCGCCCAGCACTCTCTGCCCCGCCCACCGCACTGCCCAT
>Ga0209168_10001881_pt1 | contig 15820 bp, 14 predicted proteins | sample Coa_R1_FD_187156 | JGI IMG/M metagenome (GOLD analysis project Ga0209168, IMG submission 187156) | Surface soil microbial communities from Centralia Pennsylvania, which are recovering from an underground coalmine fire - Coalmine... | ecosystem: Environmental > Terrestrial > Soil > Unclassified ... | reverse complement strand
TTTCGCGCCGACCTGGTGCGCGCCGTAAGCTTGCAAAAGAAAATTACCGACGAAGGATCCCATCAGGACGCCAACCGCAAAGCCCGTCATTCCAATGCGGGACGCCAGCAAAACGCCGCCCAGAATAATGAACAAGTTGTAGACGAGCGGCGCAAGCGACGGCACGACGAACTTTCCCTTCGCATATTGCACGGCGCTTAGAATGCCTCCCTGGCAAAAGCAAAATTGCGCGGGCAGCATCAGGCGCGTGAGGAAAACGACGTGCTGTTTTTCAACGGGACCGAACCCGGGAGCGATCACGGAAACAAGCTGGGGCGCGAAAATCTCCGCGACACAAATGAGGGCGATGACGAGCAGGCCCATGAACGTCATCACCGTGGAAAAGACGCGCCAGCCCTCGTCCTCCTGATTTGCAGCGGCGAATTTCGTAAAAACGGGAATGAAGGTGATGCTGAGGGAGCCGGCGGCCACTAGATAGTTCAAAAAGTCGGGAAGCGTGAAGGCGGCGTAGTAGGCGTCGGTAATGGCTTTCGCGCCGATCTGATGCGCGACGGTCCATTCGCGCATAAAGCCCAGCACGCGGCTGAGCAGAACGCTGGTCATGACGATGCCAGTGGACTGCATGATTTTGCGGTTCAGACCGTGAGGGCTCACGCCAAAGATAGTACACGCGTTGCGCGCAGCAACCTCGACACGCTTTCGGATCGATTGCCGCGTTTCTCACTACTGGGAAATGCGGAGAATTACTGGGGCGTCGGCTGCGGTGGCGCTGAATTGACGGCCATGTAAGCTCGACCGAACGCCGCCAATGGCTGGCCCGCTGCGACGACGATAGCCTGAACTGCGTAGTTCCCCGCAGGGAATTTGCCGGGCGGCAAACTGATGCGGAACGAGGCGGAGCGCGACTTCGCATCGACCTGAACCGGCTCGAGGAGAGGCGTACGGCTGACTTCTTCGCCGTCGCGGAAAAAAACCAAGCCACCGCGCAAGGAAGCAGAATCCACGTTCTTCGGAAGATAGGCCTGAAAGAAAACGTAAATGGTTTGCTGCGACTGAAAAACATTGGTGACGCTGGGAATCAATCGCTCGCCTGAAAACTCCAAAGGTGAATTCTTAAGGCTGGCTGCGAGGCCAACTGTTTTGATTTGTACTTCGGAGGACTTCGCGATAGGCGCCAATTGGCTGGAAAGCAGAACGGAGCTGAGCGCGAGGCGCTTGGTGTCCTGAGCCGCAACGTCGAGGGCTTGCTCAAAAGTGCCGATGCGACCCGTCTCATTTTCGCGCGCGACAAATTTCAGGCGATAGGAGCCCGGAGCAAGGATCATGCCCCCTTGATAGAGCAGGGCGTTTCGATGGACTTGCTCGAAATGCTCAGCGCCGAGGTGCACGCTGATGGTGTCGCGCAATTGCGCTACCACGCGCTTTGTCCCGGCGTCTTCCACTTGCGCGGCAAAATCAAATTCATCTTCCTGACTGCCGCGTTTGGCGGCCCATTGCAAAGCGCCCGAAGGAAGCTTGGCCGCAATTGGAATGTAAACTTCCCCATTGCTGAGGCGGAATTGCGAGACTTCCAGGGCAATGGGGAGTTCGACGCGCGGGGAATCGGAGCGAAGGGCTTCTTCCAATTGCTGGTCGCGGTCGTCGGTAGACATGTGCTTGAAATCGCGCGGCGCAAAGTATCCGGTGCGATAGCGCAGGCGCGCGCCAGGAACCTTGAGGTTCAAAGTGACGCGGCGCCAACTTCCATCCGGCTTCGTGTTCGAAGTGCTGTAGCCGATCAGGTAGTAGCCGGAGGTATCCTGCTGCACCTGCCGAAATGCCTTGGATAAATCGCCGATATCGAAAAATGAGCGTCCGCCCGTATCGTCAGCGAGCGTGGATAGCGTGTCGCGAGAATCCTGCCGCGATTCGGATTGCTTGAAAACGGAAGCGCCGGAGAACATCGATTGTCCGGTAGATGCGCCCGTGGTGGCGTCGCCGCCGGGGGTTTCAGCCATGAGGCCGCGCGCGTCAATGGTGTAAAAAGAAACGTTGGCGCGATTCGCGGCGTCGGTTGCCGCTTCGAGCTCCGTACGATTTTCTTCGCCCGTTTGCGTGATTCCACCCGTGAATTGCATCACGATCTTTTTGCCGGGAATGTGTTTCAGGAGATTGGCAAGGCCTTGCATCGCAGAGAGCTTGCGATCGGTATTAAAAATATTGAACTCGGTGTCGTCCGGCGTATAAGCCGCACCGGTATCTTCGCTGACGTCGTATTCGCCGTTCTGGGCGGGCGCGGCGGAAAGTCCGGCCAGCTGCGAATTAATTCCGGGAGTGAGGCTTGCGATGGCTTTCTCCAAATTAGGGCGCTGGTTCGTGAAGTCCGAGAGGATGCTCAATTGATTCCCGAGCACGGCGACGGACACGAGATCGGCGGGCGTCATTTGTTCACGGACGAACTTGAGGGCAGCGTCGCGGGCGCGCAAAAGCTCGTCGTTCTGCATGGAAGATAAATCAAAAAACAGGAGAATCATGCGGTGGTCGCGAACAGTTGCGGCCAGAGCATCGTTCGAAACCGTCGCCGTGGATTCGATGGGTATAACGACCGGAGGACCCACAGTCTTTCCAGCGGTCTCGAGAGACTCTATATCCGAGTAAACAAAAGAAAGAATTTTCTGTTGTCTGCCGTCTTCAAGGAGCGTGAATTGATCGGCGCGAAGTCCGCGAATGGGATTGCCGGAACGATCCGTAACTTCCGCGTCGATGACGACGAGATTCACATTTGCGCGCATAACCGCAGGAGTGGACTTCTGCTGCTGCCGCGGCGGAGCAGGAATCTTTTGCTCCTGCGAAAACGCAGCGGGAATCACCAAGAAAAACGCGAAAAGCGAAAGCGTAAGCCTACGCATTAGAAGTTCACCCGTAACGAAATATCCATCGTGCGCATGGACTTAACGCTTTGCACGCGGCCATAAGTCGACGAACCTACGACAGTGGAAAGCCCTGAGAAATTTGGGGTGTTGGTCAGATTCTGAACCTGCCAGGCAAGCGTCATGCGGCGCTGCTGGTCTTTGCCAAAGACCATGGATTTTGAAAGGCCGCCGCTGATGTTGAAATTTCCCGGCCCGCAGATGGTATTGCGCGAGGCGTCGCCGAAGGTGCCGACAGGCGGAGCAACGAACGCCGACGTGTCGAAGAAATGGAGGGGTGTGCGCTGGTCCCAGGGCAAGCAGGGATCTCCGACTTGATTTGCCCGTTCGGAGAATCCCCCGCCGCTGGCGGTGTTGTCAGAAGGAGGGCCAAGGGCTGTGTACGGCTGGCCGCTTGAAGCCGTGGCGACGGCGTTGAGACGATAATTCCCCAAGAGCGAAGCCTGCCACCCATGGTGCGCCCAGCGCTGCCGAGCGCCAAAGGGCAGTTCGTAAACTCCGAACATCCGGAGCTGATGGCGTGCATCGAATGCGGAGCGGCCCCACTCCGCGCGCAAGTTGCCGTCCTGTTGCTCGACGACGGGAGAACCGCCGCCGATCGAGCTGGCATCGTCGAGCGATTTGCCGAAGGTATAGATGCCGTAGACCGTGAGTCCGCGTGACATACGCTTCTGCAAGCGAACCTGCAGGGCGTGATAGATCGATTGGGCGCCAGACTGATCCAGAGTGAAGCCGCCGACGTTTGGAATGCGGCGCACGTCGCCATTGAGCTGCACGAGGCGATTGGGTGCTCGGAGAATGTCGAGATTTGCGCCCTTAGTGCCGGTGTAGGTGACGTCTAAAACCCAACTGCGCGGTAATTGCTGCTCGAGGCCAAGATCCCAAATCTGAATCTGCGGGACCGCGTAATTTGGATCGACAGCGATGGTGTTGGTGATGGTTCCCGAGGGCTGCGAAGGCAGCGATGGGAAACCGTTTTCGAGAGTCAGGAACTGGCTGGCGGACGTGCTGAGGAATTGCGCTTGCGCCCAAGGCGGCTGGTTTGCAAGTTCGGATGCAAGGTGGCCGTAAACCGATCCGCTGTAAAAAATCGAATAGCCCGAGCGAACGATGAAGGCATGTTTGGCAAAAGGCTTCCACGCCATGCCGAAGCGTGGCGCCCAGTCATTGTAACTGCCACGAATCAGGGATCTGGGCAACGAGCCGCTGAACGGACCCGTCTGGCCGGGCACGACAACCTGGGCTTGAGTGATGTCGGAATTCAGATCGAGATTCGCGATCTTATTGTAAAGCTCGATCGGCGGCGTTTCTGCCTCATAGCGCAGACCGAATTCCAGCGTGAAACGGGGCCGAACGCGCCAGTCGTCTTGAGCGTACCCGATGAAGCCCCAGTTGCGAAAATAAGTATTTGTGCTGCCGAATTGCAGTTGCGTAGTTTGCGGAACGCCGAGGAGAAAATCCGCGAAGTCGACGCCCAATTCGCCGGGCACGGGCTGGCCGGAGGCGTCGAGCTGGCTGGTCATTAATCCAGTGAAATTGAACTGGCCGCGAGGGATGGGATCGGACTGGGTATTGTTTTGCATGCGGCGCAGTTCCCCGCCGACAGTGATTGTGTGCTTGGGCAAAACGTATGCGACGCTGTCGTTAAAACGCAAAGTCTGATTGCGAACGAGCGAAGGAATCGGGTCGGACAGACCGGTGAAATTCGTGAAATTAATTCCGGGAATACCGAAATTAATCGGGGCGGTCGAAATGCCGGTAATTCCGAGTTGCCCAGAGATATCGTTGACAAAAGAATTGTCGCTCAAAATACGGCTGCGGCTGCGGCTCCAATTGACAAAGGAATCGTTTGTCAGACGCGGCGACCATGTCTGAACGAAGTGCAGGTCAACATTCTGATTGCGCGATGAGCTGGTGCCGCCGAGCGTTAGGAAATCCCCCAACGTGTTGCCACGACCGGAATTGAAGTTGTACCCGCCATTGAGGCTAAACCGCCGGGAAATTGTGTGGAGGATGTGGATGTTGACGGAATCGCTCGACTGGGGAACCGTCGTTTCGAGATGGTAGTTCTGCACGGTGCCGGGAAGATTGGGCGGTGGAATAAATTTCAAAAGGCCCAGAGCGGCATTATCCTGCATGCCAACCGGAATTGAGCAGCCGAGCGGCTGCCGAGGGCCGTTGGAACTGGAAAATGGATTATAGAGTTGCGAGACAACCGAGCAAAAGTTGCCGCCGCGTTCGGCTAGCGTGGGGACGGTAGCGAAACTGTCCTGGGGCGATTGCTGGCGATTAAGACCGTAGTTCGCGAAGAAAAAGGTCTTGTCGCTGCCGTCATAGATATGCGGAATCTTCAGGGGACCACCGGCATTGAAGTTAAGACGCTCGTCGTAATAGCTAATTTTGGGTGGATTAGGCTCGGTCAAGGAATAAGGACGCGCATTGAAAGCCGAATTTTGATAGGTCTCTGCAAAACCGTAATGGATGCGGTTAACCTGCTGCCTGAACCTCTGTATGACGAAGATTCCTCCGCCGCCCGGGGGTCCACCACCGCCGCGAAAACCGCCTGGGCCGCCGCGACCGCCACCACCTCCAGCCATAGCCATTCTTCTTTGTCCCGGAGCTGGGCCAAGATCGACACCTAGATTCGAGCCTGGCAGGCTGCCGCCACCGAAGCCGGGACCAAATGTGTTTGCGCCAAGTCCAACCGAACCATTGAGCAGCAAGGAATCGGAAGAAGACGAGGCGCCCAGCGGCGTATTTGTCGAGGCGGAAGTCTGGTCAGGGGTCGTCGTGTCACCACCGCCCTGCACATCCACATCGACTTGCTGAAAACCGCCCATGCCCTGCCGCATGGCGTTAGTCAAACCGGCGGGCACCGCCGAGCCACCTTGACGGGCGCGACCTGGTTGCCGTTGAACGGTCTGGCCTGGACCGCTCTGAGCTGGCGCACCATTCTGCGGGACGGTTGGCCCGCTACTAACCGGGACTTTTTCGTTTTCTGGCTTGGACGGATTCCCGGACACGCCCGAATTGTTGGAGGACATTTCCGCGAGGGAGAGAACATGAAGAATGAGGACAACAGGAGGCGGGGGAGGCGTCGGGGACTGGAATTCGCTATCGAGCGTTGCGGCCCCAAAGCCCAGCGCATCCGAGGAAATTTGGTACGACCCAGGAGGAAGGCCCGGGAAGCTGAACTTGCCGTCCTCGCCGGTCCACGTGACCCATCGCTGGTGGGTGGACGAGTTCTCTGCGCGAACGGTGGCACCCGGGATAGGGATGCCGCCATCCGTCTGAACGATACCAGACACGGAGATGCCAAAAACGGGGATGGGTGTCTGTGAGGCGGTATTTTGCTGTGCTCGCGCGGCAGGGGCGATAGCGAGTAGAATTCCACAAATGAAGCCGAGTGTTCTGGTTACGCTCAGGGTAAGACTGCCTTTCCGAAATTCCAGATGGTAACCATGGAGGCAAACGAAGGCCCGGTCGCACTTCGTGTTGAGGTTACAATCTTCGTCAATCTACGGCGCGAACCGGGTCACGAAAACTATTGCTCGGCAGTTGTGTGACGTGCACTGTCGGCCGGGCGTTGCTCCTGATTTCAGACCCGATTACTAGTTGAGACTTGCGCCCGGGCCTGGACCGCCGCCACTGTTCCGCCTTTCCTGCATTCTCTTCTGCTGCTCCTTTTGAATATCATCAAACTTTTTCTGCTGATTTTCGTCCAGATTGGAACGAATTTGTTTCGAAGAGTCCTCGCGAATGTCCCGCATCTTCTGGAAGCGATCCTGCTGGGACAAAGTTGAATCGCTGCGGAGATCTTCCATCTTTTTCTGCTCATCTACCAGAATGGGCTTGATTTTCGCTTGCTCGTCATCCGTTAGGTTGAGTTGTTTGGTAAGCATCTGGAGCCGCTCGTCAGGGGATTGCATCCCGCGACGGTGGTTTGCTTTGCCTTGTGGTTGGTCTTGCGGCACCGACGCGCGAACTGAAGCGCCTGAAAAGAAAAACAAGCCTGCGAGTAAAGAAAAAGTCCCCACAAACCGCCGAAATTCTTTTCTCATGCGACTTTCCTCCTGTGTTAGCAATAAACCCTGGCTGGATCGTGTCGCCGGCGGCCGCACATGCTGGTAATGTAGAGCGTCGAAGCGGGCAGAACTCAGCCTATCGCAGCGTTACATACAGTATTCAAACGGGCAAGCTGGAAAGTTCCAGGATTTTGAGCGGCCTGGGACTTGCATGCGCCAAACGAGGACCGGGGCCGGCTCCCTATAACGCAAAACGGAATGACTAAGCATCGATCGAGCATTCGACATGTTCAGCGGACACTACTTCTGCTGTCGGTCTGCGTAGCGATAGGACGGTGCGGCGGCGCGGCTCACAACAGTCGCAGTGCAAAACCCACCCCACCCACATTCTATAGAGACATTGCTCCCATTTTGCAGCAGCACTGCCAGGCGTGTCACCGGGCAGGCGAAATCGCGCCCATGCCGCTGGTGAATTACGGTGAAACGCGACGATATGAGCGCGAAATCAAGGAGAAGGTCGCGCGGCGGATCATGCCTCCGTGGTTCGCCGATCCGTGCTGCGGACATTTCGCAAATGATCCGTCGTTGACGCCGGAGCAGATTGCAACGCTTGCCGCGTGGGCCGATGCTGGCGCGCCAGCGGGAGACCCCAAGGACGCGCCGCCGCCCCGCCGTTGGGCGCCGGGATGGATTATTCCGCAGCCGGATGATGTGGTCAGGATGCCCGAGCCCGTGGTGATTCCCCCGAAGGGCGACGTGGAATATACGTACGAAATTGTGCCCACGGGATTCACGAAGGACGAGTGGGTACAAGTGTCGGAGATTCGGCCCTCAAGCCGCAAGAACGTTCATCACGCCGTGGTTTATGTGCGGCCGCCGGGATCGAAGTGGTTGAGGCACGCGCCAGTGGGCGCGCCGTTCACGGCGTCGAGTCTGAAGAGTGCGCAAGACAGACGCGATGCAGAATGGACGGACAGCGACATTCTTCTTGTTTACGCGCCGGGGAGTTCGCCGGACGAGTGGCCCACGGGCATGGCGAAATTCGTTCCGGCAGGCTCGGATCTTGTTTTTCAGATGCATTACATAACGAATGGACATGCGGCCACGGATCAGTCGAGCATCGGGCTCGTATTCGCAAAACAGCCTCCCAAGCAGCGTGTGCTGACTCTGCAATTAACTAATGACCGCTTCATCATTCCACCGGGTGTGCCGAATTTTCGCGTCGAGGTTCATGGAACTTTGCCGAACGATTGCACGCTGCTCAGCTTTTTTCCGCACATGCACCTGCGCGGAAAGAAATTTGAGTACAACGTTATTCGTGGCGACGGCACGAGCGAGACACTACTGCGCGTGAATTATGATTTTTACTGGCAGTTGAGCTACCGCCTGGCGCAGCCGCGATTTCTGAAAGCCGGAACCGAACTGCAAGCTGTCGCGTGGTACGACAACTCGCGCAACAATCCCCACAATCCCGATCCGACCGCGGCAGTCCGGTGGGGCGACCAAACGTATGACGAAATGATGGTGGGATTCTTCGACGTGGCCGTGCCGGCGAACGTGGATAAGAAGGAATTTTTTGTTCGCGGGAACAGCGGGAAGCCCTAGGAAGCATTCCCGGGTGTTTGTACGCAAAAGAACAAAAACTGCACGTCAGGTCGCCCACCAAGACAACCAGACAAACGGACGCGAACTCGAAAAGCAATCGCGAATCGGGGAGATCGCGGACTAAGCGCGCAGGTAGTCAGGCTTCCAGGTCTTAATCATTTGCTTGATAGCTTTCTTGTCCTTCACTTTTTCATCTAGGACGCGGCGCGCGAGATCGGGCAGTTCGGCGTCGCTCGCAAAACGCAGAGCGATGAGCTGACCAACGGAGAACTCCAGAATGCGCGCCTTCAGATCAGAGGGGAGAAGTTTTTCGAGGCGCAAACGCGTCTCGAGGCGAATCACGCGATCCTGTACCGTTAATGCGAACATCCGGGCGTACAACGCGACCAACAATAAAGCAATCGAGACCAGGAGCGACACGAGCGCTCCGAACGAAAACCATGTATGCACCAATGCGTAAATCGAGTACCCGATGTTGAGAAGCAAAATTGGCAACGCCACCATGTGAAACGCGGGCACGACGCGCGAATGGTTTGCGAACGTTTGCTCTTTCATGGATCACCTCGAAAAATCAAAACGCAATCTGTACGTCCGTTAGACGCGAAAGCTCCCGATTGGTTATCCGTTGATCCCAGAGCTTTCCAAGCGCTGAAGCCAATGCATTGGATGTGAAATCGTATAACCGGTTGCACAATTATTTGCATTGCCGAGAGCGCTATTCAGGCGGGCCAAGATTGAACGCGCGCGAGTGAAACTTGAGCGCAGCGGGGAGATGCGCGGCGAAATAGCGCCAGTCGTGACCTCCGGGATAAAGATGAAATTCATGCGCAATGCCGCGGGAAGCAAGGACGCTGTGAAGAGTCTGCGCGCCCTTCTCGAAACCGTAATCATCTTCCGCGCCGCAGTCAAAATAGATCTTCATGTCCTCCAGATGGGCGCTACGCGCCAGCGTGATTGGGTCGTTGCGTTGCCAGAACGCAGCGTTGGGTGGCGTGCCAAAAACGGCGAGTACACGCAGCAAGCGTGATTCCCGGGGATTCGCGAATTTCACATCGGGGAGTTTGCCGAGCAGCGCCGCGCTGCTCGCGCTGACGGACGTAAACAATTCCGGATGGCGAAAAGCCAGATGCAGCGCACCGTAGCCACCCATGGAAATTCCGCCGATGCCACGATAGCGGCGGCCGGGCCGCGCGCGGTACGTGCGTTCAATAAACGGCAGAAATTCGCGAATGAAGAAATCCTCGTAACGTTCGCGGCCGTCGCGCGAGTTGATGTAAAAACTCGTGTCCGCATCCGGCGTGACGATCAGAAATTCGCCAAGCTGATGCTGCTCCCAAAGATCTTCGATGAGATTCCACCCGCCGGAGCTGACGAGCATCTGCTCGTTTTCGCCCAGGCCGTGAAGAAAATAAAGAACAGGATAGCGCCACGTCTTGCTCGCATCGTAACTGGGCGGCAAGATGGCGCAGTAGCGCACCGCACGGTTGAGAATTTGGCTGTGCGTTGAGCGGCATTCAATGCGGCCCAGCGCGGCGCGCGCCGGTTGAGCAAACGCGAGGCCGAGAAAAGCGCACACCGCAAGAACCGCGGCGCGCCGACGGCTATTCATACCGGAGAGCCTCGACGGGATTCAGATGAGCGGCGCGCGAAGCTGGATACAGTCCCGCAGCGAGGCTGACGACGATGGCGAAAGCGATTGCGCCAAGCGCGAGCCACAGGGGTACAGCGGAAATGTTCACAGGTGGCAAATTTTGGCGGCTGAGGTAAATGTTGGTTCCGAGGGTGACGCCTTTGCCGATCAGCCAGCCGAGCGCAACTCCGCCAATGCCTCCGACGAGACCCATCACGCCCGCTTCCGCAAAAAAGAGCTGCTTGATGTCGCGATCGTCCGCGCCCAAGGCTTTGAAAACGCCGATTTCGCGGCGGCGTTCGAGAATGGCCATTACGAGCGTGTTGACAATACCTAGCGTGGCGACGGCCAATGCGAGGCTGCCAAAAATTCCGAGGAGCAGATCAATCACGGTGAAAAACAAACGGAGATTGCGAGTCGTGTCGAGCAGCGAGAAAGTGGTAAAGCCCATATTTTTGATGGCGGCTTCTACTTGTGGCACCTGCGTTGGGCTCTTGACGCGGACTGTGAGGCTGGCATAACTGCTGGTCTTGCCGGAGCCGTTCAACACGTCGCGAAGATCATTGACTTGCGTGGCGCTGAGCGTTTCGGCGACGGCGAGCGGAATAAATACGCGGCTGCGGCCGAAAGCGCCGAAGCCGCCTTCGGGTTCCGTGGAGATGATACCAACGATGCGCAATTTCTCTTCGTGCGGAACGACGGAGAAGCCCGTGCCAGCGGAACTTTCGTTGCCATTACCTGAAACTGTCTTAGAGGCGCCGCCTTGCGTCGGGAGGGCTTGTCGTTCTGCGTAGCGCAAGACGAGGTCTTTGCCAATCAGCGCAGATGGCTGCGCGGAAAGCTCTTTGGCGAATTCGATTTGAAGGATGGCTTCATCGGCGCCGGGACTGGAGAAGAATTTGCCTTGCATTCCGTCGAAAGCGCCGTCCGTGCGCGCGGAGTCAGGCATGCCGGCGACCATCGTCGGATATGGCTTTTCGTCGTAACGAATTTCGGTCATAAAGCGAATCTCGGGATAGACTTCGTTGACGTTTGGAAGGCCCGCGATTTCGCGGCGAACGGATTCGTCGAGCGGGCGCGCGGGAGTTGATGAATCGGCGGGTTGATTCTGTCGTGAGCGGCGTTCGTAGTCGCCAGCGTTGTAACGCGACGCGACAAAAATAGCGTTGAACAACCCACTATTGGCGAGGCGCTGCGAAGCGAATTGCTGCAAGCCGACGCCGAGCGAAAGCATCGCGACCAAAGAAGCTACGCCGACCGCAACGCCCAAGGTGGTGAGCGAATTCCGAAGGATGGCCTCGCGCAAATTGCGAACGGCGAGCTCGGTTAAGTCGCCGAGTTTCATGATTGCGCTCCGTCGCGGGATTTCCCGGTGACGCTGATCAATTTTCCGTCGGCTACGGTAGCGATGCGATGCGCAAAGCGCTCGGCTAGTGGACGCTCGTGCGTGACCATCACAATCGTCATGCCCATCGATTGATTGAAGTTTTTGAGCAGCAGCATGATTTCTTCACCGGTGACGCTGTCCAAGTTTCCAGTCGGCTCGTCGGCAAGCAGAATCGTTGGGCGATTCACTAAAGCGCGAGCCAGCGCGGCGCGTTGCTGTTCGCCTCCGGAAAGCTCACTGGGGCGATGCGCCAGGCGCTTTTCCAGGTGCACATGCTCAAGCGCCTCGCGCACGCGCGCCGCACGGTCCGCGCGGTCGACTTCCGCCAAACGCAAAGGGAGTTCGACATTTTCCTCCAGGGTCATGCGCGGCAGCAGGTTGAACGCTTGAAAAACCATGCCGACGGTGAGGCTACGGTAACGCGCCAGTTCGTGGGTGTCCATTTCCGCAAGATTGCGCCCTCGAACGACAATCGCGCCGGCGGTGGGACGGTCGAGACCAGCGAGCAAATTCAGAAGAGTGGATTTGCCGGAGCCGGAACTACCGAGAAGCGCCAAGAATTCGCCAGCACCTACGCTGAGGCTTACGTCGTCCACGGCACGGATTAGCGCGGCGCCCATTTGATAATGGCGCGAGACGTTGTCCGCGTGAATTGCAGCTCCGTTATTACCCTGTGACATTTACTATCCTCGATGTTACTACGCGCTGCTAAGACTACAAGTTTCCTTTATTTCTTAGCGGAGAGGGCAAAGGATGAGGAGTTTGGAAGCGGATTTCTTTTGTGAGGAGAATTGTTCTTGCGTTAAAAACGACTACGCGAAGATCCCGATTCGAGCTCTTCGCGCAGCTGGTATAAGTGATATGAAACTTTTGGGATAGCCGAACTGGTTAATTAGCTGCCCCGCGAGAGTGCGGACGGTCACTCTCGGCGTAGTCCGCAGAGGATTCGCCCGTGGAGGAGATATCTTCCGCCCCGGTATTCTTCAGGACCTCTTTGGCTTTTTTGACCCAGTCCGAATTATCGCAATGGATGGACAGAAGAATTCCGCCCTTTTCCATGCGACCCTGATAGCGCTTGGCTTCGTATTCCGGAATGCCCATACCCACAAGGGCTCCGACGAAACCGCCAACCGCGCCGCCCGCACCAATGCCAGCCAGTGCTGCCAGAATCGGACCGGCCGCGATAAACGGACCAAGGCCTGGAATCGCAAGCGCACCAATGCCCACGAGCCAACCGAGCGCTCCTCCGATGACAGCGCCGGAACCTGCGCCGGTGGTTGCGCCTTCCGGCGCCTTGGTGTTTTTCTCGGTGAGAAGATCTTTCGAGCCGAGATTCTCAGGAAGAAGCACGGAAACATCCGCGTTTCGGAATCCCGCGTCCTTCAAAGTTCCCAGAGCATATTCAACGCTGGGACGATTCGGATAAATGCCAAACACTGCCGTATTCTTACCAGCCATAAGTGTTCCTCCAATTGTTTTTATTTTTGCTTATTGCGCCGGCTGTTTGGGAACCACCCGGATTTCATCGGTCACATTTCCTTCGCCTGCAACCTCTGTAGCTTTTGACGCGATCACTTCTTTCTCTTTACGCGAGTTGACAGGTCCCTTCAGCGTGACGTGTCCATTCCGGGCGATGACCTTAACGTTGTGGGCGTACGTCGAAAGACTCTTATCGTTCACAATTAAGCGTCGGATGCGCCGCGTCATTTCCATATCGGAGGAATTGTTTTTCTGTTGGTCCGCGGTCATACCGGCGTTTTGATTTCTCTTGGTGTTGTCGGGTGGAACTTGTTGGGCCGCGGCGCGAGAGGGAGCAAAGCACACGAACATAGACGCGAGCAGTCCGACGGATGCGAACCACGGAAACCGCCGACTAAATTTTGTTGCGACGTTCATTCGGTTTCTCCTTCGGGAATCTTTGGACATGGAAAGTTCTTAAAAAACTTCTATAAATCGGGACTACTTTCTGATCCTACTTTCGACGGGTTCTGCTCAATTCCTGGCTGGGAAGGTCTTGAGGGTCGTGAGGAGTCTCGGGACTCGGTTTGTCACGGCGCGGCTCAGGTTGCGTCGGATCATTTGACCGGCGCTTGCGCCTGCGTCCAGGCTCTGGCCGGAGCGGATCCGGTTGAGAGGGTTCTTCGATTATTGCCGAGCCAGCCTGTTGTGTTGGCATTTTTGCCCTCCCTAAAGCCCGTATTCAATCTAACTTCCTTCTCTGCGTTTATCGATCGTGTCACTGAGCTTGAGCAACTCTGAAGCATTGACGAGCGGCAATCCATCCAGCATACGCTGTAACAAGCGACAAAATTGAATGTACGGGTTTGTATGGAACTAGAAGAGGTAGGAGGGGCCGTCATTATCGGGTGGAATTGCAACGGCCCCTTTTGGAGGATTGTAAAGGCGAGTAAGGTATTGCGGTCGGGTGAACATTACGCGGTTAGAATACGGAAACGCGTCGGACAGTGCTATCGGCGGAAAACTTTAATTCTCCGGGAGATTCTCCGTAGACGGGGCCGGACTACAGGTTAGGTGTTCTACAGTTATTTCGAGGTGGCAGCATTGGGCGTGTCTTCACCGAGGGCGTTGGCCAAGTCCATTTGGTGCTCTTGCTCATCCATCAGAATGTCCCGAATATGTTCGGCCATTGCAAACTCGCCGAGGGCTTCGCACTGGCGGACACGTTCACGATAGTCGCGGATGGTTTCATTCTCCTGCTCGAGATCGTAGCGAAGCATGTCGGTTGCCTTTTCCGAAGTGCGAACGTCGAGAGGCTTCACGGCAGGCATTCCGCCCAAATAATCAATCTGTTTGGCGATGATCAGGGCGTGATTGAGTTCCTCTTGAGCGTGTTTCTCGAGCTCGGCGGCGATGTTCATATATGCGGCGCCCTTGAGCACCTGGGAATACACAACATAAGCGATGATGGCCTGGTACTCGCGTGCGAGGTCTTTATTCAACAAGTTAATCAGCTCGCTGCGGGAAATCTTGGGCTCGCGTGAACCGGACTCACTTGTGGTGGAACTTGATGATACTTTGGCCATGGGTCTCCTTTTTCTGATATGGAGAAGCGAAACGCCTTGCCGCAAAGGTAAGGCGTTTCGCCAGACTGCAACAAAAAAATTAAGGGTTCAAGTGGACTGTAATTATTTACCGGCCTGCGCGCTGAGCTTGCTTTTGTTCTTCCTTTAGAGCTTCCGCGAATTCATGAGTTTGCTTCTCGGCGACCTCTTTCGTGACGCCGTAGTACTCTTGGAGTTTTCCAACGAGCTGCTGGCGATTGCCGTCAATGACGTCGAGGTCATCGTCGGTGAGCTTACCCCATCTTGCCTTGGCTTTGCCTTTATATTGTTTCCACTTCCCTTCCAGTTGGTCCCAGTTCATTTGCAGCCTCCGTTTAGGAACATTTCAACTTGTCGCCGACGAAGAATGTCTGGCCGGCGGCGCGGGGACAGCCTCCGCACGCTGATAACAGAAGACACCATCGGGAGACGTGACGGAATACGGGGTAATCCCGATAGGGCCGGGGAGAATCGGGTAGCCAAAGTGGCACAGCTAGCGGTACTTAGGGCCATACAGCAAACCATGACCGTCGATACCTGAATAGTTGTATTGTACTGGGACCGAAAAGAGCCTAAAAGAATTGAGTCATAGGGGCGTGTGTCGTGTTAAAACCTGGGAAGGATAATTGCCCCTAGAGGAGGCACGATGCTGAGTTGGGCTGTGGTATTCCTCATCGTAGCGATCATTGCAGCAGTGTTCGGATTTTTCGGGATCGCGGCGGCCGCGGCGGGAATCGCCAAGATCCTGTTCTTTATTTTTATCATTTTGTTCCTCGTGTCGCTAGTTGGCGGATTAATGCGCAGGACGTAGCATCGCAGAAACCAGCGGCGCACGTGGCTGCACGCAAGTGTAAGATGGTTCGCGGGGACCAGTTCCCCGCGACACCCAGCCTGTCTTACGAGAGGTACTGATGAAGACCGCTACGGTCATTGGCATCATCCTGATCGTTCTTGCCGTAATTTCCTTCGCATATCAAGGGATCACCTACACAACACACAAGAAAGTGGTGGACCTGGGGCCCATACAGGCCACTGCAACCGAGCACAAGACGATTCCGTTGTCGCCCATATTCGGCGGCATCTTGCTAGTGGGAGGAATTATCCTGGTTGTGGCGGGAAGCAGGGGAAAGGCGTAGTTTTCAAGAAAGACAGAACCCCTCACAGACAGGGCAAAGCTTTAGATCTTCGAACAGAACATTGTA
>Ga0209168_10001879_pt1 | contig 15831 bp, 13 predicted proteins | sample Coa_R1_FD_187156 | JGI IMG/M metagenome (GOLD analysis project Ga0209168, IMG submission 187156) | Surface soil microbial communities from Centralia Pennsylvania, which are recovering from an underground coalmine fire - Coalmine... | ecosystem: Environmental > Terrestrial > Soil > Unclassified ... | reverse complement strand
TTCATCAAAGTATTTCCGCACGAGTTCAAGCGAGTTCTGGGCGTGACCCGCAGCGAGCACGCCTACATCCCCAGTGAATCGCTAACGGCCCTGGCAGCAGCAGAGCAGGTGCAGCATGGGTAAAATCACCGGTTTCATGGATTACTCCCGCGAACTTGCTCCGCGAAGGCCCGTTCTCGAGCGAGTCAACGACTGGTTTGAGATTTATCAGGATTTCCCGGAGGAACAGCTTCGCAAGCAGGGGGCGCGTTGCATGGATTGTGGCGTTCCGTTCTGCCAAACCGGATGTCCTGTCAATAATCTAATTCCTGACTGGAACGACCACGTCTATCGCGGAAATTGGAAGGAAGCTGTCCGTCAACTGCATGCGACCAATAATTTCCCTGAGTTCACCGGACGCATTTGTCCCGCTCCTTGCGAGGCGTCGTGCGTGCTGGGAATCACGCAGCCACCGGTGACGATCAAGCAAAACGAAAAGAACATCGTTGAGCGTGGATTTCTGGAAGGCTGGATTCGTCCCGAGCCTCCGGCTCATCGCACTGGAAAGAAAGTCGCTATTGTTGGTTCGGGTCCGGCGGGATTAGCGGCGGCGCAGCAGTTGTGCCGGGCCGGTCACTCCGTGACTGTTTACGAGAAAGCAGACCGCATCGGCGGCCTGCTGCGGTATGGTATTCCTGAATTCAAGCTGGAAAAGCACATCGTCGACCGGCGGATAGAGCAGATGTCTGCCGAAGGCGTGAAGTTCGTCACGGATGCGGAAGTTGGGAAAAACGTTTCGGTTCAGGAGTTGCGCGCCCAGTTCGATGCAATCGTGCTCGCCGGGGGTGCCGAGCAACCTCGCAATCTCAATGTGCCGGGCCGCGAAATGAAGGGCATTCACTACGCGATGGAGTTCCTGCCGCAGCAGAACAAGCGCTGCCACGGCGATGTTCTAGATCCGAGCAAAGATATTCTTGCGACTGGAAAGCGTGTCGTGATCATCGGAGGCGGGGACACCGGCGCTGATTGCCTGGGTACGTGCCACCGCCAGAAACGGACTTCGGTGCATCAGTTCGAGATCATGCCGAAGCCGCCAGATCAGCGTTCGCCGCTGACTCCGTGGCCCCTGTGGCCGATGCAGTTGCGGACTGAAGCCGCGCACGAAGAAGGTGGCATCCGCGACTGGAGCATTGCGACGACTCGCTTCACCGGCGACGAGAATGGGAATGTGAAACAACTGCACGCGGTCAGAGTCGGTCCCCCACCGAAATTCGAACAGATCGCCGGATCGGAATTCACGATCGACGTCGACCTGGTCCTGATCGCGATGGGGTTTCTCGGTCCTGTTCGTAACGGAATGATCGAGCAACTCGGAGTTCAACTCGACAATCGCGGGAATGTCGCGACCGATGAAAACTATATGTCCTCGGTTCCGGGCGTGTTTGCTGCCGGCGACATGCGCCGCGGCCAATCTCTTGTCGTGTGGGCGATCTCCGAAGGACGCAAGGCCGCGGCCTGTGTTGACAGCTATCTGAACTCGGCCGATGCCCGTCCGATGACCTCCTCAATCTCGACTGAGCGCCAAGTGGCCTCGTAATGACCTCCGGCCTCGGAACCGGTTACGATAAGCCCGGAGCCGGCGCGGCTCCTCGGACATGATTCAACTTTCCGACATCCATGCAGCACTGGGCAGAATCCGCTCCGATATCCGCGTTTCTCCCTGCACGCATTCTGAAACCTTCTCGGGGCTGACCCGCAATGAAATCTTCCTCAAGCTGGATAACCATCAGCGCACGGGAGCTTTCAAAGAGCGCGGCGCACTGAATAAATTATTGACGCTCTCAGCCGACGAACGCTCTCGTGGAGTCATTGCTGCTTCAGCCGGCAATCACGCCCAGGGCGTGGCCTATCACGCTGGGCGTCATGGCGTTCACGCGCGCATTCTGATGCCGTTGCCCACTCCACTCACGAAGGTTTCCGCCACGCGAGCTTATGGTGCGGAAGTTATTTTGCACGGCGCGAACTACGACGAGGCATACGAAAAGGCCGTCCAGCAAAGCCATGATGACGGGCTGACTCTGATCCACGCCTTCGATGACAACGCAGTTATCGCAGGGCAAGGAACACTCGCCCTTGAGATTCTGCAGCAGCATCCCGATATAGAGGCGATTGTCTCTCCTATCGGCGGGGGCGGGCTCATCGGCGGCATCGCGTGTGCCGCGAAAGAGACAAATCCTTCTGTGAAGGTTTTCGGAGTGCAACCAGCGCGTATTCCTTCGATGAAAGCGGCCGTGGCACAGGGCAAGCCCGTAACCCTGGATTCTGCAAAGACGATCGCTGACGGAATCGCCGTTCGGCGGGCGGGTGAGCGCACGCTGCCTCTGGTTCAGAAGTACGTCGACGACATCGCAACTGTTGAAGAAGAAGAGATCGCCAATGCGATTCTCCTGTTGCTCGAACGGGAAAAGACGCTTGCCGAGGGAGCGGGCGCGGCTGCCATTGCCGCGGTCCTAAATCGCAAACTGCCGATCGAGGGCAAACGCGTTGCTGTCCTGGTTTGCGGTGGCAACATCGACGTGACGTTGCTTTCCCGAATCATCGAACGCGGGCTTGTAAAAGACGGACGCTTGGTGCGCCTGCGCGTCCACCTTCCTGACTATCCCGGCGCCTTGCATCGCCTGACGGGATTTCTTGCAGATCATCGCGCGAATATCGTCGAAACGGCCTACGATCGGGCTTATCACGGCGTGAATCTGGGTGACACGGCGATTGACATCACGATGGAGACCCGCGGCCCGCAGCACATCGCAGAACTCATTGGAGCGCTGACGTCAGCGGGATATACACACGAGAGAATTCTGTGAACAGGTAGCCTTGGTTCGGATTAGAACGACGACGGGCTTATGGCTGGCTTCGGAGACGAAGATCCGCGGCAGAGAAGAGCGCACAGAACCGCACCGCCTGCAGCGGCTCCGCCAATTCCGATCCACTTGGCATTAAGACCTGCCGCCTGGGTTGGTGGCGGAGGCGCTCCGCAAAGCTCGGTTTCGTCGTAGTTGTGTTGTTCTCCTTCGTGGACCGAAGCGCGCTGCTCGGATTCGGTAGTCCCCGCGGTGTTGCGCGTAATCCCATGATCCACATTTACGTCATCCTTACGGGCAGCGACCTGAACGGTCCGGCTGACGTCGGCGACTTCGTATTGCGTCATCTCTGCGATCACGGGCACCACGCGCATGCAGTTCACATGGATTTCAAAGCGCTTTGAAGTTGCAACCGAGACACTGCCGTGATCGAGTTCGAGAAAATTCGCCCCCAGTTTCCCCACCGATTCGGGAGCAAGAATCACGCTCGCGCCATCGAGGCTCAGGCTCCCGGAAAACCCCTTCTTGGTCTCAATGATGTCTCCCGGAAAGACCGCGGAAGAATCGCGCGCCTCATATCCGTTCACCCACACGCCACCCTGCGTGTGAAGAATAGCGGGGGTGCCAGTATCTGCTCCCTGCGCGATCGTTGTTTGGCCAAGCAGGGAAGATGGGACGACCGCGAGCAAGGTCCAGCAGAGTAAATAACGTAGGATAGACACACGCACCCTTAGCCCTGATTTCCACAGCATTTGAATCAATCGTAGCTGGGGGTGTCCTTATCGTCTATTAGCTGTGTAGGTGCGTGCCCACCGTCCGAATCGATTCGGTGATTCATATCACACTCCTTGCGCCGATTTTTTGTGGGTTTGTAATCGTTATTACTTGTTGGGTAAAACTATGTAAAACATGGACTTGCGGGACTGTTCCCGAGGTACATTGGAGGTGGGCGTATGCACCACAAGGCTACCATTACGACTGCAATTTTTGTGTTGTTAGCCGCTATAGCTGCGACGTGCGGTAGCTGGGCGCAGACCGCAGATGCTTCTCAACCCGCAATTGCGAAGCGCATCGGGACGATCAAGGCCATCAATGGAAACGCCTTGACGCTGGCACCGGAATCCGGACCCGACGTCCCAGTCACCGTCGAACCGACCGCGCGCCTGCTGCGGATGACCCCGGGCGACAAAGATCTAAAGAACGCAGCACCGATCCAGGTGCAGGATCTGCAGGTGGGCGACACGGTGCGGGTACGCGGGCGCGCATCCGATGACGGCAAGTCGATCGATGCCTTGGAGGTGCTCGTCATTACGCGGTCTGCGATTGATGCCGTTCGCGAGCAGATCAGACAGGACTGGCAGAAGCGGGGATTAGGTGGACTGGTCAGCAGCGTCGATCCGGCGGCTGGGACGGTCACGGTTTCAGTATCAGGCATGGGCGGAAAAAAGAACATCACGGTACGCGCGACGAAGAACACGATCGTCCGCCGGTACGCGCCCGACTCGGTAAAGTTTGATGACGCAAAGCCGAGCAGCCTGCAGGAGATTCGTCCAGGAGACCAACTGCGTGCGCGCGGAGAGAAGAGCGCAGACGGGTTGGAGTTGACCGCCGAAGAGATTGTGACAGGCAGCTTCCGAAATATCGCCGGGACGGTCAATTCCGTCGATGCCAACGCCGGGACGGTTACAGTACAGGATTTGCTTACCAAAAAGCCGGTTGTCATAAAGATTACTAGCGACTCACAGCTGCACCAGCTGCCGGCCGAATTTGCACAGAGAATCGCGATGCGTCTGAAGAGCAGCATGTCAGGTGGGGCGGCTTCGGGAGCCGCAGGCAACCACGCAGAAGACAACTACGGCACCGGCGGCGGCGCAAGACCCAGAGGGATGGCCCCGGGAGGTGCAAACGGCGCTCAGATGGCGGGCATGCATCAAGGAGGCGCTCCGGACTTTCAGCAGATGCTAAACCGCATGCCGACGGTGACATTGTCGGATCTGCACAAGGGAGATGCTGTGCTGATCGTTGCGACTGAGGGATCGACCTCGAGCAGCACCGCCATTACGCTTCTCAGCGGCGTAGAGCCGATCCTGCAGGCGGCACCGAGCCAGGCGATGATGCTGACGCCCTGGAGTCTCGGTGGCGCTCCCGGCGGTGAAGGAATGCAGTAATCACGTCGAACAGCGACGTGTGCAATTTATCGATTCTTAATCATTCATCAAGTAGTGAAAGGCCAAGATGAGGTTTGAGAGATATCTGCGGTTCGCAGTCTTAGTGCTCTTATTGCTGGTGTATTCCTTATTCACCCCTGGCCTCTTCGCCCAGGGAGCCGGCACTAACAGCGGAGCTCTCCGCGGTCAGGTCACCGATCCTTCAGGCGCTGCCATCAAAGGCGCCGATGTTGCGATGACCGCCACCGGATCTCCGATCGTCGTCAAAACTGATGGCCAGGGGATGTTTGAATTCAAAGACCTGCCCGCAGGCAAATACACGCTCACCGTTGTGGCCCCGGGATTCGCTCTTTATGAGAACGACAATGTGGTGATCGCCGACCAGCCGCTGCGGCTCAATGTTGCCATGACCATCGCCGTCGAGCAGGAGAAAGTCCAGGTCTCCGACACGGCGCCGACAATCGACGTGAACCCCAGCAACAATGCCGGCACAATCGTGATCTCCGGGAAAGAACTCGAATCCCTTCCGGATGATCCGGACGAATTGCAATCTGACCTGCAGGCCCTCGCAGGCCCTTCCGCCGGTCCGAATGGCGGGCAGATGTACATTGACGGATTCACCGCCGGCCAGCTTCCGCCCAAGTCATCGATACGAGAAATTCGCGTCAACCAGAATCCTTTCTCTTCCGAGTACGACAAGCTAGGTTACGGCCGCATCGAAATTTTCACCAAGCCCGGAACCGACAAATTGCACGGCCAGTTCATGGCTGACGGGAATGATTCGTCCTTCAACCAGCCTAACCCCTTTGCCGGCAACGAGCCGCCTTACTTTTCAACACAGTTCAACGGCAATGTTGGTGGGCCGATCAATAAGAACGCGTCGTTTTTCTTCAATATCGATCGCCGGGATATCAACGAGCTGTCAGTCATTAACGCCTATATTCCGACCTCGGCAACTGAAACGAATAACATCTCCGACTCGATTGGGAACCCCCGTCACAGGACCAATCTCGGCCCGCGCTTCGACTGGGCGATTAACAAGAACAATACGTTGACCGTGCGCTATCAGTATTACCGGGATAGCGAAAACGGTGAGTTGAACAATCAGTTTTACCTCGACACGCAGGCCTATAACTCAGAGAGCACCGAACACACACTGCAGATCAGCGACACGCAGGTATTTGGAAGCAAGATCGTGAACGAAACACGGTTCCAATACAACCGTGACAGAAACACGCAGAATCCGAATGACACAAATCCGGCTACGAATGTGCTCGGATTGTTTACCGGCGGAGGGAACAGCGAAGGAAACCTGAACGATCTGCAGAATAACTACGAACTGCAGAATTACACATCATGGATCTATGGTAATCACACATTGAAGTTCGGCGCACGATTTCGCGCCACGCATGCCGACGATTACGCGACCGCCGGATTTAACGGCACTTTCGTTTTTCCCAGCTCAGACCAGTATCTGGCGGGAACGCCGTCGCAATTGACGATCACCGAGGGTACGCCGAATGCTTCCGTGAACTACTACGACCTCGAGCCATATTTCCAGGATGATTGGCGCGTGCGTCCGAACATAACTTTAAGCTACGGACTTCGCTATGAGACGCAGAATGCGATCCATGATCGCAACGATTGGGCGCCACGGGTGGGATTTGCCTGGGGTGTAGGAGGAGGCGGCAGCGGCCGGCCAAAATTCGTGATCCGCGGCGGTTCAGGCGTCTTCTACGATCGGTTCCAGATCGACCAGCTTCTGCAGACGGAACACTTGAACGGAATTGCCGAACGGCAAAATGTATTTACTAATCCGTCTCCTTCGTGTTACCCCGGGCTCGATAGTCCGCTCACAGTGCCGATTTCAAGTTGCGGAGTGCCCACTACCACCATTTATCAGATCGGACCGAGACTGCGCGCTCCCTACACGCTACAGAGCGCGCTCAGTGTGGAGCGGCAGGTGACGAAGTCGGCCACTGTAGCTGTCACGTATCTGAATTCGCGCGGGTTCGATCAGTTCCTGACAATCAATGCGAATGCGCCTTATCCAGGGACCACGTGCTATCCCTCGTGCGCGGTACCCACCCAGAACACGTATCAATACGTGTCGGAAGGAAATTTCAAACAAAACCAGCTCATGGTGAATTCCAACGTGCGGGTGGGGGCGAGGCTGCAGCTGTTCGGCTACTACGCGCTTAACTACGCGAATAGCGACACCTCCGGCGTTTCCAGTTTCCCCACCAACTCGTACAACATCAGCGCGGACTACGGCCGTGCCTCATTCGACACGCGGAACCGCCTGTTTCTTGGTGGCAGCATCGCATTGCCATATCTGTTTCGCCTGAGTCCATTCATGGTGGTGAGTTCAGGCACCCCGTTCAACGTTACTTCGCCGTACGATCTGAATGGAGATGCTCAATACAACAATCGTCCTAACCTGGTTTCGAGCGCAACGTGCGCCAGCCCATCGAATGTTGGATCCATCTGGTGCACGCCTCTCGGGACGTTCGATGTTTCCGGACTTACGGGGACGCCACTGCCGATCAATTTCGGCACCGGACCATCTCACTTCGTCATGAACCTTCGTCTGACCAAGACAATCGGCTTCGGACCAAGCAACAAAAAAGAGGGTAACGGAGGCGGCTCCCAGGGGCAAGGCGGTGGTCACCATCACGGGGGTCCGTTGTTCGGCGGAGGCGGACCGATGATGATGTCCACCAGCTCGGATCGCCGCTACAACCTGACGCTCGGCATCAGTTTTCGGAACGCCTTCAACAACCTGAATCTTTCCAATCCCAGCGGGGTAGTTGGGTCGCCGTCGTTTGGGATCTCCAATAACATCCAGGGATTTCCGTTCTCCCCCGGAACAACGGCGAACCAGCGCATTGATCTCGTGGCGACGTTCAGCTTCTAAAGGGGATTCGTCTCGTTATATTAGGAAAACGGTCGGCCGGGTTATCCTGAAAGTGCGCAATCCGTGTGCTGCGCATCCAAGTGTAAGGGCCTGACGACCGATTGCCGCTTCTTCCGATCAACAGACGAAAGTTTCTTGGTATCGCAGCAGGCGCGGGTGGGGCCGCGGTCGGCGTCGATTCGGTTCTTATTGCGCCGAACCGGCCACGGGTAGTCAGGGTGGATATTCGCCTGCGTCGCTGGCCGGAACGGCTCTCCGGATTCACCATCGCGCTACTCAGCGACTTCCATTACGATCCGTATTTCTCCATTCATCCGATTCAGGCCTCAATCGGAATCGTGAATGCGTTAGAACCACACCTCATCTTGCTGACAGGGGATTTTGTTTCCGTGCCTTTTTGGGGAGATCCGGCCAAGGGCGCAGCCGACGCCGAGCCTTGCGCTGCGATCGTAAAGAACTTGAAGGCTCCTCATGGGGTTTGGGCTGTGATGGGGAACCACGATGCTTTCACCGATCCCGATCGAGTAACCGCTGCTTTGAAGTCGCAGGGAATTCGAGTTCTCGCAAACGAATCGGCTCCCATCGAAAACGATGGCGCGCGTTTCTGGCTGGGCGGCGTCGATGATGTGCTGGGCAAAACTGCCGACTTGGACGCGACACTGCACAACGTTCCTCAGTACGAGCCTACCATGTTGATGGTGCATGAGCCGGACTATGCGGACCGCGTCGCGCGTCATCCCGTGGACCTGCAACTCTCTGGTCACTCCCACGGAGGCCAGGTGCGGCTCCCGTTCCTGCCTCCGCTCTATTTGCCGGATCTGGCCAAGAAGTATGTCTGGGGCCTATACAAGATCGGCGGGCTAACTCTCTACACGAATCCTGGCCTGGGGACGGTAGGGGTTCCTGCCCGGCTGAATTGCCCGCCGGAAATAACTCTGATTACCATTCAACCAGTCCGCGGATAGTTTGGAGAGAATCCCCCCGGTATTGGGTTCGGAAACAGCACTTTCACTTGTGCAAATCGTTTCACTTGCGCTCAATTTACCGCTGATATATGTCCTGTAACTCATTGCATATAAAGCACGTATTTCGCTGTCCTTGTGGCTCGTCACGTGCCCTTCAGGAGTGTGTGGTTTTAATTGATCTCAAGGGGTAACAATCATGCTTCGTCGCATCTGGCCTGCGACCTTCCTGGTTCTGGTTCCTGCGTTCGCATTCAGTGTTGCCACGGTCACGCCCGGGTCGAGGACGGCAGTTCTCGACAAGCATCTGGCAGGATCGCTCACTCGCGCCTCTCAATTCGCCGATGTTCCCCACGTATCCGCCGGCGCCTGTGAAGAGGTACAACAGCCCGAAGCGCTTGCCACTCCGAATCCTCTTTTCGCTTCAACGTCTCGCGGCGAGAACGTAAAGATAAGCTTCATCATTGGCACGGACGGCCACGTTCACAGTCCGTTAATTCTTGAGAGCGGTGGCATGTCTAAGGACTGGCATGTGCTGCGAACAGTGCGCACGTGGAGATATCGTCCCGCAACCTGCAACGGAGTTCCCACTGAGACGGAGGGCAAGATCGAGTTTTCCAGCAGGTAATCGAGGTCCGCTGCGCTAGAATTGGCGCGGGTGACTCTTTCGTGGATAAAGGGAAAAAGAATTCCGGACCTTTCGGCTCGCCGATGGACACTCCGGTGGGCGGCTCCGACTTGCAAGAGCTGTATCGCCGGCTGCAACCGGCATCGCGTCGAAACGCCGATCCCGTGGCCGCAGCTTTGGATTCCGCCCAGAAGCTGGGCTCGGAAATGGACGCTGAGAACGCTGTGAACGACATGGTGCGCGATCTTGCGGCCGACTCAACGATGATCGTATGCAGCGTCTGCGGCTATCACAATCGAAGAGGGAATAGATTCTGCGGAAAGTGCGGAGGCGCGATTGCCGAACTGAGCTCCGCTGCTGTCGCGGAGGCAGCGAATCCCGGTTCCCATGCTATGACCCCATCGCCCAATTTCCCGCCTCAACCGGAAATCAGGCAGAGCTCCAACGCTGCGAACGAAACCCATCATTATCACCACCACTACCATCACCATTACTTTCAGGGGATGCAGGAAGGCACTCTTCCTCGCTCCGCCTCGGACCCCGCCAGAGAAGAGAGAATGCGTCCGAACGCCGCTTTTCGCGGAGACATGAGCCGCGCTGAAGCCGCGGTTCGCCGGGTTACGCAGGAATGGGTGCTGGCGTGTAACACGCGCCACCTGGACGATCTCCTGGATCTCTACGTTTCCGATGCACTGGTGCTGCGCTCGAACTGCCCTCCGATCCGTGGCGCCGCTGCGATCCGGGAATTCTTTTTCGGCGCGCTCGATTCCGGATTGGGAGAGGTCGAGGTCGAGCCAATTCGAGTCGATGTAGTCGGCGACCTTGCCTATGAGGCGGGTCGATGCAAAGCTCTCATTCCCAGTTCAACGGGGAAACGCCGCGAAGAGCGCGGCAAGTATCTTTGGGTATTTGCGCGTCAGGGGAATAGCGAATGGAAGCTTGCCGCAGATTGCTGGTCGAGCGACCTGACCCTAAGCATGATGGAATCTGATGTCCCGCTCAATCTCGGTGTGAAGACAACCCAGGCGCGCAAGAATTCGTAAACCGTTCGTTTAGGGCACAACACCGAGCTTGCCCAGATCCTCCTGCAATTGCGGCGGTCCTTGCATTTGAATTGTGTGAATCCCCATTTGCTGAGCGCATTCAAGGTTAAGCGGCCGGTCATCGATGAAGCAGCAACTCTCAGCCGGAATTTGGGTCGTTTCCAGCGCCAGCCGATAAATGTCCTTCTCCGGTTTGCGGAGGCCGACGAAACATGAACTGAAAAACAAGCGACAGATTTTCCGCAACCCGAACCTCTCCATTCGGTAATAGTTGAGTTCGCGCGATTCGTTATTGATCGTCCCCATCAGATACTTACCCGAAGCGCTGAGTGCCTGCGCAAATCTCAATACATCCGGGAACGGATGGGAGAGCGAAAACATGTAGTCGCGAAACGACTCGAGCGTAAAAGAGCGGGCCTGATAAAACACCGTGCGTTCCAGATATTCATCCAGCGTAATCTTGCCGCGCTCGAACGATGACACCAGCAACTCATGCCGGCTCTGGAAATCCTTGGCATCGATCTGGAATTTCTCCAGGGCTTTGGTGCGTTCTTTGTGGTCCCACGCGTTCGTGAGCAAAACGCCGCCGACATCCCAGAAAATAGCGCGAATCTCAGGCACGGGTTCCTCCAGGCAAGAGTCTAACAAGAAAGACAGGAATCGATGGTTAGCAGAAAGCTTTCAGTGGGGCGAAGCAACACGAGCGAAGTATCCTTTGCGAACGTGAACCTGCAGGCGCTTTCCGTCTTTATGGGCGGTGAGATGAATGGCACGATACTTTCCGTCGGGTGTAAAGTCGGCGGGCTTATACGCGACTAGGTATCGGCTTCGAATCAGGTCGTGGAGCTTATCGAGACTTTTGTCCAGGGCGGACATGTCACCCGGGAACAGCGCCTCGCCGCCACTTCGCTCCGCAAGGACTTCGAGGATGCGGTCGGCGTCACTCTTAACCCCTACGTCTTCCCGAGTGCTGAGTGTATACACCGCGACCCCCGCCGCCTCGGCATCTTCGATGGCCTGCTTGAGACTGCGGTGGCTGGAATTGTCTTCTCCGTCGCTGAGTATCACCAAAACCCTTGCTACGCGCCCGTTGTCGGGATATGCGGAAAGCTTCCAGCAACCCAGCGAGGCAGCGTCAAACAGTGATGTCCCTCCTCCATTCTTAAGCAGTTGAATTCCGTGATCCAGTTCCGCAAGTTGCGCTGTGAAGTCCTGCGTCACCGTCGCTTGGCTATTGAAGCCGATAACGAACCCGAGATCGGAGCTCGGATTGATCATCTTCTCGAGGAACTTCGCTGCCGCTCGCTTCTCGAATGAGAACCTCTCTTTGACTGATCCGCTGGTATCGATGAGCAACCCAATGCGGAGCGGAAGTTTTGACTGCGAAATGAACTGAGTGATTTTTACCGGTGGTTTGTCATTGTCTCGAATCTGAAAATCCGCGAGCGTGAGATCGTTAATCATGTGCCCACGATTGCTGACGGCAAAGAACAGCGTAGTTTCTTCAACGGTCTGGTGAATCGTCCATGTATTCGCAACTGGGAGAGATGAAGGCAGGGAAGTGCCAATGCTGGCTTCGGCGATATTCGTTGTCGTTGGCGAAGCGCACTTCTCGCAAGGCGACCTATCAGATGCCGGTGTGGCTTCCTCCAGTTGCGCCTTGAGCCGGTCAGAATTAGGAAATGTCTGGACAGCTTGCGACTCACCATGTGCGGCAACAACGGTGCCTGCCTTGCGACGAGACAGAATTGCGAGATTCTGGCGCGCCGTAGGCGCAAGTGGATTCGTAGGGTCCTCACCAAGGAAAACTGTCAGCTGATTCTGCACGACATCTAATTGGTTGAGAGCCACGGCGGCGGAGGCAGCAATGTAGTGCACGTTCGCCATCCCCCGATGGTCCAGCCTGTGAACACGTTGAGCGGTATCGAGCACTTGCGCATACTCGTGATTGCCATTTTGTGCGAAAGCCAGCGCCGAAAGTGTCTTCGCATCCTCGGGAGTCAGGGCTGCGGCTTTTTCGAGGGCGGACTCTGCTTCCTTGAAACTCTTGTTCGAGAGGGCCAGTAATCCGAGATTCACAAACGATCCCGGAAACTTGTCGTCAAGACTTGCGGCAGCCTCGAATTCGCTCACGGCGCGTGGATCATTCTGATCGAGATATGCCAGACCTAAGGCATTGTGCGCGGAGACGAACTTTGGATAGTCCGAAATCGCTTTTTGAAGATGCTTGATCGCTTCCTTGGAGTTCTGGGCTTTCATCAATGAAGCTGCACGATTGAATTCGTCGACCGCTTTATTTGGCGCGGAAAGATCCAACGCGGAAACCAGCCCAGAGCTGACAAGCTTCTTGGCGCCTTCTCTCTGTTCGGCATTGCCCTGCATCTCGCGATTTTGCTGGTCCAGGTACATCTGCGCGAAGTCGATCTGCGCAAAAGCAGAGTCTGGACCGGCGTTCATGTAGGGCAGCTGCGCGCGCGATGCAATCACACAGATCAAGCAAATTAGGCCGCAAGCGAAAGATCGCCATAGCTCAGGTGACTCGAAGCCGAGGTTGGAACGAAAGCGGCGCATTGTGCTGATACCCCCAGGGGAGCCGAGGGGAATACACCCCGGGGTAGACAGCATTGTGTATGTGCCGGTGCGTGCTCGTCAATACGGCATTCGACGTGTGCTAACGCTTGTAGATCGTGGTGTCGGGGTGATAATTGCGCCAATCGAACCAGTAATCCTTAAGCGCGTTCACTCGGTCGAGACACTTCCCTTGAGCCGAGCCGGAGATTGCGCATCCCTGAAAGTTCCATTCGCTGGCGGTGGTCGTGTCGAGCAGGATCCAAGGCTTAGTAGAGTCTGTCTTTTTGGTTGGGGGCGTTGACGAACTCGCAGGATTCGTCGAGTTCGACTGCCTACTGGAGGTCGTTGCTTTCGCCGCATCCGACTCGTCTTCGCCCTTCAAGAAGAACTCGGCGTCCTTTCCGTCGATCCGGCTGACGAATGCCCGGAACGATTTGCCGTCGGGACCGACGGCTAATAGCAACGGAGTCCCATGGAGGCGGTCGACAACGGGCGACTGCTTCAGCAGCGAATCCCAGGGATAGGCGCGGCTTGTTCCATCAATTTCGAGACCCACAACGACATCGCGCGATTTCAGTTCGGTTCCCGGGAAGCTGATGACCACCGGCAATTTGGCTACTTCCGGTTCCCAGTTGCTGTCATATTTCTTGATGTATTTCGGCACCGGCGCGAGCACCCTGGCGCCGGAAACTTCCGACTTCCACTCGCCAAACGTCACTTCGTCGCTGGAAACCAGATCAAGAGAGACGCCTTTCAGCGGGCCATAGATCGCCTTGCCGGTGATTTGCTGCCACCAGGTCCCGGTCTCTTTATCACGCATGAGGAAGTTCTGGTTGTTGATGCCGGCCAGATAGAAATTGAGAACTCTGCCGTTTACCGTCCGCCTCCACACCAGACCGGTGTGGCATAGCGTTCAATACGTGACCGCGATCGGAACGCCTCCGACCACATCGTTGAGGATGTGATGGTAGGCCATCTCGCGGATCGGATAGGCGCGGGCATCCGCCGCAAACCGCACGGCCATGATCATTTCGCCGTTGTCAAGCTTGCTGGCAGATTCGGCTTCGAATTGTGGGCCATCGATCGGATGGAACATCCATTCGAAATAGTTAAGACGCGACATGACTGCGGATGCCGCGACCAGTACCAGCATCATGCCCAAAGCGACTTTCGGCCACTTGCCGGAGTTGCGCCAGAGCGCCGCGATAAGAATTAGCGCAGCAACAGCGCAAACCAAAGAGATGAGCGGCGCACGTTCCCGTATCTCCATTGCGAACAGCAAGCCGCGAGCACTTTGATAGCGGAACGGATAGATGACATACGCAGGAATGAGGAACGCCCCCGCGCCCGCCACTGCAACGGCTACCGTGCAAGTCCAGAGAAGATACCTGCCGACTTGAGCCAGAGTTCTCACAGAGAAAGTTTTCTGATTCCCCAGAACGCGATGGAATGAGCGAGATTGTATAGCATGGCCGGCGAAGGGAAGGATAATCCAAAAATACTATCGCTGCGTTTTTGAGCGCTGGGCCGAGAAAATGCGGAAGGCTTTACGCCGGCGGCAATAAAAAGTGCCCCGACCGTACTGCTGGATCGGGGCACTTGGATCAACTTATTCCCTTACTGCGGATTGTAGCTTTTGTGATAGCTCAGGCTGACCACATCCTGGAACATGGGTGTTCCAGGAGGCAGGTTGTTCGGGTTCAGGAACTGAGTATCAAAGAAGTAGTTTCGGCTGGATGGAGCGTTGTAAACCACGTTACAGCACTTGAAATTTCCGGTCGCATATTGCGAGTAATACATACTGATCATCGAACCGGCGTAGTTTACATACGCGCTATTGGCGCCTCGATCCTCGAGGTAGCGCAAGAAGTTGTGCATTCCGCCATCCGTCCCGAAGTCTTGAGTTCCCCATGACGGTTTAGGGAATGGAATACTCTTGCCGGCAGCAATTGCGACCCGGTAATAGCTGGTATTTCCGGGACGCAGGGAGACGTCGCCGGGAGCCAGGAAGCTGATCGCGTCCTGCCATCCCCTGTTCGTTGTTGGAGATGTGACACCAGATGGCGGATTGGATAACAGAGTTACCGCATCGGCAATGATTCCAGCTGCGGAGTGAATGGCCCCGGCGGGGCTGCCGCCACTGGGCCAGAACGGATCTGACGGACCAGTGTTGTAATTTCCTAATATGTAGACCGGCTCTTCGGAAGCGACGGTGAAGCCGTATCCGTAGCCAGTGGTCGAACCTGGATTCGGCAAAAATGTTGTAGTTCCATTCATGCCACCATCGACCAGGCGCAGCACGTGACGCGGACCGGTCACCATATTGTTCTGCGGCGAGCCCGAGCCAGTGTAAATTGTGGTTATGCTGTTTTTGGTCGTATTGCAGTTCACCATCTCCGTAGTATTGATCATCTCCACGGTGATCATTTACCGGCAGATCGAGCATATCCGGCACCGTGACCTGGGCTATGATATGAACAATTTAGTGACCATCCCGGTGCGGGGCGAGATGGCCAAACATTTCACCACGATACAGCAGGACCTGCTGAACACGGGTGTAGTCGATCATGTGGGTATGAACAGCTACAATATCCTGGATGGAGGCTATAATGGCAGCGGCATGAAATGGAAGGGGAAGCGCCCGGACCAGGATCCGCTGATCTCCTACCGTGGCTTGACGCCGGGCTTTTTGATCACCACAG
>Ga0209168_10001878_pt1 | contig 15836 bp, 15 predicted proteins | sample Coa_R1_FD_187156 | JGI IMG/M metagenome (GOLD analysis project Ga0209168, IMG submission 187156) | Surface soil microbial communities from Centralia Pennsylvania, which are recovering from an underground coalmine fire - Coalmine... | ecosystem: Environmental > Terrestrial > Soil > Unclassified ... | reverse complement strand
CGATCCTCACGTCGATCCTGCTGCGCGCGACGCCGGACGACGTGCGCATGATCCTCGTCGACCCGAAGCGGATCGAGCTCGGCTACTACGAGTCGATCCCGCACCTGCTGACGCCGGTCGTGTCGAACCCGAAGCAGGCCGCCGTCGCGCTCGCGAACGTCGTCGCGGAGATGGAACGCCGCTACGAGAAGATGTCGATCGTCCGCGCGCGCAGCCTGCCCGAGGCGAACCGTGCGCTGCGCCAGCGCGGCGAGGCCGCGCTCCCGTATCTGCTCGTCGTCATCGACGAGCTCGCCGACCTGATGATGATCTCGCCGCAGGAAGTCGAGGACGCGGTCATCCGCCTGGCGCAGAAGTCGCGCGCGGTCGGCATCCACCTCGTGCTCGCGACGCAGCGTCCGTCGGTCGACGTCATCACCGGGATGATCAAGGCGAACGTGCCGTCGCGCATCGCGTTCGCGGTGTCGTCGCAGACGGACTCGCGCGTGATCCTCGACGGCAACGGCGCCGAGTCGCTGCTCGGCCAGGGCGACATGCTCTTCAAGCCGCTCGGGACGTCGCGGCTGCAGCGGCTGCAGGGCGCGTACGTGAGCGAGGAGGAGATCGCGCTCGTCGTCGAGCAGACGCGCGCGCAGCGCGCGCAGGAGCTCGACGAGTCGCTGCTCGAAGCGCCGGACGTGCAGGTCTTCGAGGACGACGACGACAACGGCGACTTCGATCCCGACGAGGACGCGCTGCTCGACAAGGCGATCGACATCGTCGTCACGACCCAGACCGCATCCGTCTCGCTGCTCCAGCGCCGCCTCCGCGTCGGCTACACGCGCGCCGGCCGCCTGATCGACATGCTGGAGCGGCGCGGGATCATCTCCGGCTACGAAGGCTCCAAGCCCAGGCGCGTCCTCGTTTCCGAGGACGACCTCGCCCGTACCCAGTAGAAACTCGTCTAACTCCGGGTTAGGGTAGGACGTCCCACTCTCTTGGGACCGCAATCGGACTAGGAGGGCAAGTGAAGGTTTCTCGTTGGGTCACACTCGCGGCGATCGGGCTCGTCGCGGCGATTCTCGTCGCCGGCGGCGCGCTCATTCGGAGCGGCTCGGCGCCTGCGGCGCACAAGGCCGGCTATACCGTCGCGCTCGTCGGCGACACGGCAGGCTTCAACGACAACGGGTTCAACAAGAACCAGCTCAAGGGGCTGAACGAGGCGGCGGCGAAGCTCCACATCACCGCGCTCCCTGAGAGCTCGCACTCAGGTAGCGACTACGGGCCGAACGTCAACACGGCGATCCGCAAGGGTGCGAACCTCGTGATCGCGGCCGGTTACCTGCTCGGGCCGACGTTGAAGACGTACTCGAAGAAGTTCCCGAACGTGGACTTCGCCATCACCGACGACACGTACAAGGACATCGGCGGCGGCAAGAACACGCAGGGCATCACCTACGCAACGCAGGAAGGTGGGTGCCTCGTCGGCGTTCTCGCGGCGAAGATGTCGCAGAAGCTCGGCGGCCACGCGATCGGCGCGGTCGGCGGGATCAAGATCCCGTCCGTCGACAGCTACATCGCCGGCTACAAGTACTGCGCGGCGAAGGCCGTGCCCGGCATGAAGACGATCGTGCAGTACTCGAACGACTTCTCGGCCGAGGACAAGTGCCAGACCGTGGCGCAGAACGAGATCGGGCAGGGCGCGAAGGTGCTCTTCCAGGTCGCGGGCGGCTGCGGGCTCGGCGCGCTGAAGGCGGCCGACGCAGCGCACCTGTGGGGGATCGGCGTCGACGCCGACGAGTACGGCGTCGCCAAGGACATCCTCACGAGTGCGACGAAGAAGACGGACGTCGGTGTGTACGACACGATCGCCGCAGCGGCAGGCGGTCACTTCGCCGGCGGCAGCGACTCTCTGTTCAACCTGAAGAACAACGGCGTCGGCGTCGGTCGGATCAGCCCGAGCGTGCCGAAGTCGTGGATCACGTTGATGAACAGCTACAAGGCGAAGATCATCGCCGGGACGCTCAAGCCGCCGTCGAAGCTCTAGGCAATTCGACGACGTCGTGTGTGAAAGGGCGGGCCTTCGTGGCCCGCCCTTTCGTTTTCGATGCGGGATAGGATCGCCTGTCAGTGAACGACGAGATCGTCCTCGAGATGCGCGGAATCCGGAAGGAATTCCCCGGCGTCCTCGCCAACGACGACGTGTCGCTCGACGTCCGGCGAGGCGAGGTGCACGCGCTCCTGGGAGAGAACGGCGCCGGCAAGTCGACGCTGATGAACATCCTCTACGGGCTCTACAAGCCCGACGCCGGGGAGGTCCTGCTGCGCGGGCGGCCGAGCTCGTTCGCGTCGGCGCGCGACGCGATCAACGCCGGCATCGGCATGGTGCACCAGCACTTCATGCTCATCCCGGTGATGACGGTGGCGGAGAACATCGTGCTCGGCATCGAGCCTCACCACGGTCTCTTCCTCGACGAGCACGGTGCGGAACAGCGCGTGCGCGAGCTCTCGGAGCGGTTCGGGCTCGCCGTCGACCCCGGTGCGCTCGTGAGCGAGATCACCGTCGGCCAGGAACAGCGCGTCGAGATCCTGAAGGCGCTCTACCGCAACGCCGACATCCTCGTGCTCGACGAGCCGACGGCGGTCCTGACCCCGCAGGAGGCACACGAGCTGTTCGGGATCATCAACAGCCTGAAGACGGACGGCAAGTCGATCATCTTCATCAGCCACAAGCTGAACGAGGTGCTCGAGATCGCGGACCGCATCACCGTCCTCCGCCGCGGCAAGGTGATCGAGACCGTGGACGCCGCCGGCGCGACAGAGGCGTCGCTCGCGCGCGCGATGGTCGGACGCGAGGTTCTGCTGCGCGTCGAGAAGGCGCCGGCGCAGCCGGGCGACGTGTTGCTCTCCGTCGAGGACCTGCGCGTCGTCGACGACCGCGGCATCGAGAAGGTGCGCGGCGTGTCGTTCGAGGTGCGCGCGGGGGAGATCGTCGGCGTCGCGGGCGTCGACGGCAACGGACAGTCGGAGCTGATCGACGCCATCGCGGGCTTGCGCAAGACCGAGAGCGGGTCGGTGTCGATCGGCGGCCGCAAGGTCACGGCCGCGAGCGCGCGCGAGATGCTCGACGCGGGCCTCGGCCACATCCCCGAGGACCGGCAGCGGCGCGGGCTCGTGCTCGAGTTCTCGATCGCCGAGAACATCGAGCTGCACGACTATGCGCGCGCGCCGGTCGCGCGGTGGGGCTGGCTCTTCCCGAAGAAGATGATCGCGCTCGCACGGCGGCTGATCCGGGAGTTCGACGTGCGCGGCGGCGGCCCGCTGACGCGCGCCGGCGGGCTCTCCGGCGGGAACCAGCAGAAGGTCGTCGCGGCGCGGGAGATCGCGCGCGACCCGAAGGTGCTGATCGCCGCGCAGCCGACGCGCGGACTCGACGTCGGCGCGATCGAGTACCTGCACCGCCGGCTCGTCGAGGAGCGCGACAAGGGCCGCGCGCTGCTCCTGATCTCGCTCGAGCTGGACGAGATCCTCTCCCTCGCCGACCGGATCCTCGTCGTCTACGAAGGCGAGATCGTCGGCGAGCACACGGGCGAGGTGTCCGAGGAGCAGATCGGCCTCGAGATGCTCGGCGGGAAAGAGAAAGCCGCGGCGTGAGCACGATCGACCCGAACAGCTCGGCGCCCGAGAGCCCGGAAGAGGCCGCGTCGAGCGGGACGCTGATCGCGAGCATCGCGCTCAAGCAGCGCGCCGGCGGGATCGCGGTGCCGGCGGTCACGGTCGTCGTCGCGTTCCTGATGGGCGGCCTCGTAGTGCTCGCAACGGGACACAACCCGCTGCTCGCCTACCGCGACATCTTCGACGGCGCGGGGCTGAACTGGATCTTCCACCCGACCACCAACCTCGTGAACACGGCTGCGTACAACCTCTCGCAGACGCTGCTGCAGACGACGACGCTGATTCTCTGCGGGCTCGCGGTCGCGTTCGCGTTCCGCTGCGGGATGTTCAACATCGGCGGCCAGGGCCAGTACTTCGTCGGCCTCTTCGTCGCGAACTGGCTCGGCGTCGACTTCGCGGGCCTGAACCCGTTCCTGCACGTCCTGCTGTGCATCGTCGCGGGGACGCTGGCCGGTGCGCTGTGGGCCGGGATCGCGGGCTTCCTGAAGGCGACCGTCGGCGCGCACGAGGTGATCTCGACGATCATGCTGAACTGGATCGCGATCTGGGTCGGCTCGTGGCTCTTCGGCGCCGGCGGCCCGCTCCAGAGCTCGGCGAACAAGTCGCTGCCGGTCTCGAACGACATCGCGAACTCGGCGAAGCTGCCGGTCATCTGGGGCCAGCAGGAGCTCCAGGGCCTGAGCATCGGGATCTTCGTCGCGCTCGCGGCGCTCGTCGTCTTCTGGGTGCTGCTGAACCGGACGACGCTCGGCTACGAGGTGCGCGCGGTCGGCTTCAACCCGGAGGCGGCTGCGTACGGCGGCATCAACGTGAAGAAGAACCTCATCCGCGCGATGGCGATCTCCGGCGCATTCGCAGGGCTGGCCGGCACGATCGACATGACCGGCTACCTCTACCACTACGGCCAGTCCGACATCCCGTTCAGCTCGGTCGGCTTCCTCGGCATCGCGGTCGCGCTGCTCGGCCGCAACACCGCCGTCGGCACCGGCCTCGGCGCGCTCCTGTTCGGCGCGCTGCTGTTCGGCACGACGCACGGGCTGACGTCGAACGTGATCCAGCCCGAGCTCGCCGGCAACCTGACGTACATCATCCAGGGGCTCGTCGTCCTCTTCATCGGGGCCGACGTGCTCATCCTCTACGTCTGGAACACGCGCAAGAAGCTGCGACCTCGGAGGGCGCGCGCATGACCGCCTGGGTGGAACGGCTGGAGAACCCGCTCAGCGCGCGACTGCGCGATCCCGCGACGACGGGCTATGCGGGCGTGCTGCTCGGTGTCCTCGCGGCGTTCCTCGCGATCCCGCCGATCCAGTCGCGCACGATCACCTGGCCGATCGTCGTCGGCATCGTCGGCGTCGCGTTCGGGATCTGGACGGTGACGCGCGGGCGGACGCGTCTCGGCTGGGGCGCCGTCGCGTCCGCGGTGATCGGCATCGGCCTCGGCATCCTCGCGACGCACTCGGGCACGAGCAATCTCAACGCGGTCTTCGATGCGGCGCTGATCGCGCAGACCTTCGGCTTCGCGACGCCGCTCGTCTTCGGCGCGATCGGCGGCATGTTCAGCGAGCGGAGCGGCGTCGTGAACATCGGCCTCGAGGGGATGATGCTGATGGGCGCGTTCTGGGGCGTGTACGGCGCGGACAAGGGTGGCAGCTGGGTCGTCGGCATCCTCGTCGGGATGGCCGTCGGCGCCGCGATCGCACTCGTGTACGCCTTCTTCGCGATCCATCTGCGCGCCGACCAGATCGTCGGCGGGACGGCGGTCAACTTCCTCGCGCTCGGGATCACCGGCTACTTCTTCTTCCAGCTCTACCACGGGAACTACATCCCGTCCGGCGTCTCGCAGATCCCGAACGTCAAGATCCCGGGCATCTCCGGCTCGCACTTCCTCGGCCCGGCGATCGGCGACCTCAACCTCATGATCTGGGCAGGCTTTGCGCTCGTGGTCGTCTCGTACCTCGTCGTCTTCAAGACGCCGATCGGCCTGCGCATTCGCGCGTGCGGCGAGCATCCGCGCGCGGCCGACACCGTCGGCATCAACGTCTACGCCGTTCGCTACGGCTGCGTCGTCCTCTCCGGGATTCTCGCCGCGCTCGGCGGCGTGTACCTCTCGGACGGCTTCGGCGGCGGCACGTTCATCAACAACATGACCGACGGCCGCGGCTTCATCGCGCTCGCCGCGCTCATCTTCGGCAACTGGCGGCCCGCCGGCGCCTTCGCCGCCGCGCTCCTGTTCGGCTTCTCGAGCGCCGTCGCGCTGCGCCTGCAGGTGTACTCGCCGTCCGCGTCGACGCTCTTCAACGTCCTTCCGTACGTGCTCACGTTGATCGCCGTGGCAGGCGTGATCGGTCGCACCGTCCCGCCGGCCGCCGATGGACGTCCGTACAAGAAGCAATAGAGCGAGGAACGGGACCGCCGGGTGGGCCGTGCTCGTCGGCCTCCTCTCGGCGGCCGCCGTTCCTGCTGCGATCGCCGCCTCCCACTGGGCGCCGTTCGAGCTGCTCTACGCGGGCTACTCGATCCCCGGCGCGCTCGTGCTCGGGTTCGTCGCGCTGCGGCTCGCGCGCGCGGCGCGCCGGCGCACGGAGCGGACGATCGGCCGCGTCGGCGGCGTCCGCGCGACGCGGCTGGGCCGCTTTCTCGGCGCGCTCGGGATCTACGTCGGGATCACGGCCGCGCTCGGGATCGGCATCTACGAAGTGCTGAACTATTTGTCGGGCTAGGATGGCTCCCGCGTGTTCGAGATCGGGAGCAGCCTGAGGGAGGCGCGGGTTCGGCAGGGCCTCGACTTCCCGCAGGTCGAGGTCGGGACGAAGATCCGCGGCAAGTACCTGCGCGCGCTGGAGGACGAGCAGTTCGAGCAGCTGCCGGCGCAGACGTACGTCAAGGGCTTCCTGCGCACGTACGCGGACTACCTCGGCCTCGACGGGCAGCTCTACGTCGACGAGTTCAACTCGCGCTACGTGCAGGTCGAGGAGGACGTGCCGATCCGCGCGCGGCGGACTGCGACGTCCCGGCGCTCGCGCCGCATCCAGACGAGCGTGCTCGTCGCCACGCTCGCGGGGATCGCGCTCGTGACGGCGCTCGTGATCGTCGCGTGGAAGTCCGGCTCGCCGCCGAATCAGCATCTCGCCGGTGTCGGTGCGTCGACGCCGCCAAAGGTGCACGTGACGACGAAGGCGGCGACGCTGCCGACGATCTCGCTGCGCGCGGTGCACGGCTCGCTCTCGGTGACGGTGCGCCTCGGCGGCGCCACGGGACGCGTCCTGCTCGCGAACGAGCAGCTGAGCGCCGGCGACGTGCGCACGTTCGAGACGCGGAAGCTGTGGGTGACGACCGGCACGCCGGAGAACCTCCGCGTCACCGTCGACGGCAGGCGCGCGAAGCTGCCGGGCGGCCGCCCGCAGGTGTTCGTCGTCACCGCGCACGGCATCTCCGCTGCGTAGCCGTCTCGTCGTAACCGGCAGCGAGCTCGTCCGCGGCGACCGGAACGACCGCAACGGTCCGTTTCTCGCGAGCGAGCTCGTCCGGCTCGGGCTCGAGCCGGAGCGGATCCTGATCGTCGGCGACGGCGAGGCCGACCTGGAGGCGGCGCTGCGCGAAGGGCTCGAGGCGGAGCTCTGCGTCGTCAGCGGAGGGCTCGGACCGACGCACGACGACCGGACGGTCGCGCTCGTCGCGCGCGCGGCGGGCGTCGGTGTACACGTCGACGAAGGGCTTCGCGCGGAGATCGAGCGCATCTCGCGCGCGGTCGCCGAGCGGCTGCGCCGTCCGTATGCGGACTTCGAGACCGGCGTCGTCAAGCAGGCGACGATTCCCGACGGCGCGGTGTCGCTCGGCCTCGCCGGGACGGCGCCCGGGCTCGCGCTCGCGACGGCGCGCGGTGCCGTCGTCGTCCTCCCGGGTCCGCCGCGGGAGCTGCAGCGGCTCTGGCCGGCCGCGCTCGCGAGCGAGCCGGTGCGCGAGATCCTCGCGCGCGCGACGCCGCCCGAGCACCGCGTGCTGCGCTTCTACGGCGCGAGCGAGTCCGAGGTCGCGCGCGCGCTCGCGGATGCCGGCGGCGAGCCTGCAGGCGTCGTCGCGACGATCTGCGCCCGCGACTTCGAGATCCACGTCGATCTCTACGGACCGGCGGACGCGCTTGCCGCCGAGCTGAGGGAACGGCTCGAGCGACACCTCTTCGCGGAGGAGGAGACGAGCGTCGAGGAGGTCGTGCTCGCGCTCTGCCGGGCGCGCGGCTGGACGCTCGCGACGGCCGAGTCGTGCACCGGCGGCATGGTCGCCGAGCGGCTGACGTCGGTCCCCGGCGCGAGCGATGCGTTCGTCGGCTCGGTCGTCGCGTATGCGAACGAGGTGAAGGAGCGCGAGCTCGGCGTGACGACGCTCGCCGAGTTCGGCGCCGTGTCGGCAGAGACGGCCGCCGCGATGGCCGCCGGCGTCCGCGAACGCCTGCGCGCGGACGTCGGCATCGCCGTGACCGGCATCGCGGGCCCCGACGGCGGGACCGCCGACAAGCCGGTCGGCCTCGTCTACGTGCACGTCGAGACGCCGGAGCGCCTGCGTGGGATCGAGTTCTCGTATCCGTCGGATCGCGAGTCGATCCGCAAGCGCGCGACCGTCGCCGCGCTGCACCTCGCGCGTCGTCTTCTGGAACAGAGTCGCGACGAAGCTGCATGAACCTGCCCGCTAGCGTGGCGGGCAGTGAGCGCGTTCGACTCTTCTGCGGCCTGCGGCTCCCCGAGCCCGCGCTCGACGCGATCGTGGACTGGGCGGACGGCCTTCGCGGCGGGCGCGTCGTGCCCCGCGACAACCTCCACTTCACGCTCGCGTTCCTCGGTTGGCAGCCCCGTGAGCGCGTCGACGACGTCGTCGCGGCGCTGCGCCGGCGTGCGGCCGACACCGAGCCGCCCGTGTTCGAGCTCGAGCGCTACCGCGAGACCCGCAGCGTCGGGATGCTCGTCTTCTCCCGGGACGCGGGCACCGAGCGGCTCGCCCTCGGGCTCCAGCGCGACCTGCTCGGGGCCCCGGAGCGGGACACCTGGCTGCCGCACGTCACCGTGCTCCGCTTCCGGACCCGGCCGCGCCTGCACCCCGACCTGCCGCGGCTCGGCCCGGTCGTGCCGTCCGACGCCGCTGCTTACCTTTCTCTGCTTCGCCCCAGTGGGGCGGAGTACGTCGTCCTCGAATCTGTCCAATTAGGAGGGAAGTAGTGGATCGCGAACAGGCACTCGAAGCAGCCCTCGGGCAGATCGAGCGGAACTTCGGCAAGGGCGCCGTCATGAAGATGAACGACCGCGCCGCGGTCTCGGTCGGCGCGGTGTCGACCGGCTCGCTCGCCCTCGACCTCGCGCTGGGGATCGGCGGCCTGCCGCGGGGCCGCATCGTCGAGGTCTTCGGCCCGGAGTCGTCCGGCAAGACGACGCTCGTCTACCACGTGATCGCGGAGGCGCAGCGGCGCGGCGGCATCTGCGCGTTCATCGACGCCGAGCACGCGATGGACCCCGCGTACGCGAAGAAGATCGGCGTCGACATCGACAACCTCCTCGTCTCGCAGCCGGACACCGGCGAGCAGGCGCTCGAGATCACCGAGCTGCTCATCCGCTCGGGTGCGCTCGACGTCGTCGCGATCGACTCGGTCGCCGCACTGACGCCGAAGGCCGAGATCGAGGGCGAGATGGGCGACTCGCACGTCGGCCTGCAGGCGCGGCTCATGTCGCAGGCGCTGCGCAAGCTCGCCGGCACGCTCAACCGCACCGACACGATCTGCCTCTTCACGAACCAGCTGCGCGAGAAGATCGGCGTCATGTTCGGCAACCCGGAGACGACCCCGGGCGGCCGCGCGCTGAAGTTCTACGCGTCCGTTCGGCTCGACATCCGCCGCATCGAGACGCTGAAGGACGGCGTCGAGGCGTACGGCAACCGCGTCCGCGTGAAGGTCGTGAAGAACAAGGTCGCGCCGCCGTTCAAGCAGGCGGAGTTCGACATCATCTACGGGCTCGGCATCAACTGGGAAGGCACGGTGCTCGACGCAGGCATCGAGCGGAAGGTGGTCGCGAAGTCGGGCTCGTACTTCAGCTTCGGCGACGAGCGGCTCGGACAGGGCCGCGTGAACGCGACCGCGTTCCTGCGCGAACACCCCGACGTCACGCAGCAGATCCTCGCAGCGATCCAGGCGCAGGTCGGGCCGGAGCAGATCGTCTCCGCGCGGCTGCTGCCGACGATCGCGCCGGCGGACGCGCCGCCCGCCGCCGTCGACGACGAGCTCGCAGAGGTTGCCGCGGAAGCCTGAGTCCGCCCTCGACGCGGCGGTGCGGGCGCTCCGCGCCGCCGACCGGTCGCGGTCCGAGCTCGACGAGCGGCTGGCGGCGAGAGGGTTCGGCGCCGAGGAGCGCGAGGCGGCGCTCGACGAGCTCCAGCGGCTCGGCTACCTCGACGACGGACGCGTGGCGCGCCTGCGGGCGGAGCGCCTCGCCGAGCGCGGCTACGGCGACGCCTACATCGAGGCCGACCTCGTCCGCCGCGGCCTGCCCGCCGAGGACGCCCTGGCCGGCCTCCAGCCGGAGGCCGAGCGGGCCTCGCGGCAGGCGGGCAAAGGCGAGGCCTGGTTGTCCCGGCGCGGCTTTGCGCCCGACGGCTGAGGAGCGATAGGATGGTCGCTTCCATTCGATCACACGTTTTTGCCTGCACAACGAGCGTTTCCGAATCCCGAACCGACACCGTCCACGACCTGCGACTGCTAGCGACCTAGACGAGTGACAACGCCGCGGCGCCCGCGCGCCGCGCTTTCGGCTCCGCTGATTCCCGCGCTTCCGCGTGCCGGCCCAACCGGAGGAGCGCGGTCGCATGCTCGTCGCCGTCGGAATCGTCATCGGCCTCGTCGTCGGGGCCGCCGTGGGCGCGTTCGTGATCCGGTCGATCGGTGCCTCGCGGTTCGACCAGGCGCTGCGCACGCGCCAGCAGCTCCTCCAGGATGCGGAGCGCGAGGCGGAGGCGCTGCGGCGCGAGGCGCGAGTCGAGGCGCGCGAGGAGGCCGTGAAGCTGCGCGCGGGGATCGAGGCGGAGCTCCACGAGCGGCGCACGCAGCTCGCGCGCGCGGAGGAGCGCATGGAGGCGCGCGACGAGGAGCTCGAGCGCAAGGCGGTCGAGGTCGCGCGCCGCGAGCAGGGCCTGCACGACCGCGAGGAGGCGTCGAAGCAGCTGCACGCCGAGCTCAAGGATGCGCGTGCGCAACAGCTGCACCAGCTCGAGCGCATCGGCGGCATGACGACGACGGAGGCGAAACAGCATCTGCTCGAGCGAAGCGAGGATCTCGTCCGCCACGAGCTTGCGCGCCAGGTGCGGCAGCTCGAGGAGGAGGGCCGCACCGAGGCGAAGCGTCGCGCACGCAACCTCGTCGCCGACGCGCTGCAGCGCGTCGCCGCGTCGCACGCGGCCGAGACCACGGTGACGCTCGTCGAGCTCCCGTCCGACGACATGAAGGGGCGCATCATTGGCCGCGAAGGCAGGAACATCCGGGCGCTCGAGCACCTCACCGGTGTCGACTTCATCATCGACGACACGCCGCAGGCCGTCGTCCTCTCGTCGTTCGACGGCATCCGCCGCGAGATCGCGAAGCTGACGCTGCAGAAGCTGATCGACGACGGCCGCATCCACCCGACGCGGATCGAGGAGATGTACTACCAGTCGAAGCTCGAGATCGACGAGGCGATTCGGCAGGCGGGCGAGCAGGCGGTGTTCGAGGCGAACTGCGGCGAGTTCCACGAGGAGCTCGTCAAGATCCTCGGTCGGCTGCGCTACCGCACGAGCTACGGCCAGAACGTGCTCAAGCACACGCTCGAGGTCGTGCACCTGGGCGGCGTGATGGCTGCGGAGATCGAGGCGAGCGTGAAGACGACGAAGCGCGCGGCGCTCCTGCACGACCTCGGCAAGGCGATGACGCACGAGGTCGAGGGCTCGCACGCGGGGATCTCCGCGCAGCTCGCGCGCCGCTACGGCGAGACGCAGGGCGTCGTGCACGCGATCGAGGCGCACCATTACGAGGTGCAGCCGCAGACGGTCGAGGCCGTGCTGCTCATCACCGCGGATGCGATCTCGGCGTCGCGGCCGGGCGCCCGCGGCGAGAGCCTCGAGAATTACATCAAGCGGCTCGGCTCGCTCGAGGAGCTCGCGAAGGCGAAGCCGGGTGTCGAGAACGCCTACGCGCTGCAAGCGGGACGCGAGATCCGCGTCATCGTCTCGCCCGAGGACGTCGACGACGACACGGCGGTGCTGCTCGCGCACGAGATTGCACGCGACATCGAGGACCAGCTCGAGTATCCGGGCCAGATCAAGGTGACGGTGATCCGTGAGCTGCGTGCCGTCGAAACGGCGTCGAACCGCGGCGACGTGCGCCGCATCGCGCCGACGATCGACGCGGCGTAGCCGGTCTGCGCGTGCGCGTGGGCGCTCGCGAGGCACGCAAGGATCGAGACGGCGAGCGAGAGCCGCAGCAGCTTGCTCACCGAACGCGCATCGGCGCGACGCGCGTCCGGCTGGTGCCTCGAAGTGGCTACTTGCGCTTCGCGAGCGCGGCGACGGCGCCGAGGCCGATGAACACCGCGCCCGAGCCGACGCGGAAGAACGTCCGCCGCCGGCGCAGCGCTCCGGCGATCGTCCCGGATGCGAGCGCGTAGAGCGAGTCGCTGATGAAGCCGAGCAGCATGAAGAGCAGTCCGAGGATCAGCACCTGCGACCAGACGGCGCCGCGGCTGCGCTCGACGAACTGCGGGAGGAACGCGAGGAAGAAGAGCGCCGTCTTCGGATTGAGCACGTTGACGACCACGCCCTGCCAGAAGAGGCGGCGAAGCGTTCCTGACGGCACGCGGCTCGCGAGCGGCGGCTCGCGCTCGAGCAGCTTCCGGATCCCGACGTGGACGAGGTACACGGCGCCCGCGAGCTTCACCGCCGTGAAGGCCGTCGCCGACGCGGCGATCAGCGCCGAGAGGCCGATCGTCGCCGCGACGAGGTGCACGGTCGTGCCGAGGTGGATGCCCGTGACGGAGACGAGGCCGGCGCGGCGCCCATGCTCGGCGCTCTGCGTGACGATGTACAGCACCGCGGGCCCGGGTACGAGCAGGAGTGCGATCGACGCCGCGGCGAAGACCTCGAGCGCGGAGAGGTGGGGGACGACCACGGTACGATTCTGCACGTGAAGCGGTACTACGTCACGACGTTCGGCTGTCAGATGAACGCGCACGACAGCGAGCGGATCAAGGGCATGCTCGAGGAGCTCGGGCTCGGCGAGGCGCCAGTGCAGGCCGAGGCCGACGTGATCGTCTTCAACACGTGCACGATCCGGGAGAAGCCGGACACGCGCTTCGCCGCGCACATCGGGGACGCGCTTGCGCAGAAGCGCCGTCGTCCCGAGACGGTGATCGCGGTCGGCGGCTGCTACGCGGAGGCGCAGCGCGAGCGGCTTTTCTCCCTCTATCCGGGCGTCGACGTCGCGTTCGGGCCGGGGTCGATCGCGCACCTCGGCGACTGGCTCGGTGCCGGCGGCGAGGGCGTGGCGCGCTCGGCGTTCGGCATCGCGGAGGAGCGGCGCTTCGCGGCGACGCTGCCGACGCATCGCGAGCGGCGTTTCAGCGCCTGGGTGCAGGTCTCGATGGGCTGCAACTCGAAGTGCGCGTACTGCATCGTGCCGGCCGTGCGCGGGCGCGAGGTGTCGCGGCGACCGGGCGAGGTCGTCGCCGAGGTCGCGCGCCTGGCCGACGGCGGTGTGCGCGAGATCACACTTCTCGGGCAGAACGTGAACTCGTACGGCCGCGACGTCGGCAGCAGCTTCGCCGAGCTCCTGCACGCGTGCGACGAGATCGACGGCATCGACCGCATTCGCTTCACGTCGCCGCATCCGAAGGACTTCCGTCCGGACGTGATCGAGGCGATGGCCGAATGCGCGTCCGTCTGCGAGCACGCGCACCTGCCGCTGCAGTCGGGGTCGACCCGCGTGCTGAAGGCGATGCGCCGGACGTACTCGCGCGAGCGCTACGTGAAGCTCGTCGCCGACCTGCGCGCGGCGATTCCGGACCTTGCGCTGACGACGGACATCATCGTCGGCTTCCCGGGCGAGACGGACGCCGAGTTCGAGCAGACGGTCGAGCTCGTCGAGGAGGTCGGCTTCGACGGTGCGTTCACGTTCGTCTACTCGCCGCGGCAGGGGACGGAGGCGGCTGCGATGGTCGACCAGGTGCCCGACGAGGTGAAGCGCGAGCGCATCGAGCGCCTCGTCGAGGTCGTGCAGCAGGTCGCGCACACGCGGAACGCCCAGCGGGTCGGCCGCGTCGAAGAAGTCCTCGTCGAGGGACCGTCGCGCACCGATCCCGAGCTGCTCCGCGGCCGGACGCGCCGCAACACGACGGTGAACTTCACCGGCGCCGCGCAGCCAGGCGAGCTCGTCGACGTGCGCGTCGACGCAGCGACGTCCACGACGCTTCGCGGCGTCGAGGCCGCCGCGGTCGCAGCCTGAGCGTCCTCGCGCTCTTCGGTCCGACCGCGAGCGGCAAGACCGCCGTCGCGCGGGCGATCTGCGAGCGGGTGCCTGCGGAGGTCGTCTCGACCGATGCGGCTGCCGTGTTCCGCGGCCTCGAGGTGCTGACGGCCGCGCCCGACTATCCCGCACGGCTGGTGTCGATCTTCGACGTCGATCACGACGTGTCGGTCGCGGAGTTCCAGGCGCTCGCGCAAGCCGCGATCGACGAGGTGCTGGCGGTGGGAAAGACGCCGGTCGTCGTCGGCGGGAGTGGGTTGTATCTCCGCGCGGCGCTCACCGAGCTGCGTCTGCCGCCGCCGCCGGCGACCGGCGTGCGCGAGCGTTGGGAAGAGGTGTACGACGCCGACCCGGCGCGGGCGCACGAGCTCCTCGCGGAGCTCGACGCTCCCGCGGCGACGCGGGTGCATCCCAACGACAGGCGGCGCGTCGTGCGCGCGCTCGAGCTCGCTGAGTCTGGAGCGACGCTCGCCGGCGACGCGCTATGGACGGCGCCGTTGCGGCACCCGACGCTCCTGGTCGGGCTCGATCTCCCGCAGGACGTGCTCGAGGACCGCATTCGCGCGCGTGCCGCGTGGATGCTCGAGCAGGGTGTCGTGGCAGAGGCGCAGGCCGCAGTCGCGCGCGGACCGTCGCGCGCGGCCGGCAAGGTGATGGGTCTCGTCGACTTCGCCGAGCTCGGCGCGGACGACGCACGCGAGGCGCTCGTCGCGAACAACCTCCGGCTCGCGCGCTATCAGCGCAAGTGGCTGCGCCGCCTGCCGGAGCTCGTACCCGTGGACGCGAACCGGCCGCCGGCGACCGTGGCCGACGAGATCCTCGCCGCCGCACGCGAGCGTGGGATGCTCTCGGCGTGATCCGCCGGGTCGAGCAGTCGGATTGGCGGCTTCTGCGCGACGTGCGCCTGCGCGCGCTCGCCGACGCGCCGGACGCGTTCCTCGACAAGCTCGACGAGGTGCGGTCGCGCCCTGACGACCACTGGCGCGAACGCGTGGCGGCCGGCGACACGCAGGCGACGTTCGCGGACGAGCGCGACGGCCGTTTCGACGGGATGGTCGCGACGTTCGTCGCGAACGACCCCGAGAACGCGTTTCTCGTCGCGATGTGGGTCGCACCCGAGCTCCGCGGCAGCGGTGCCGCGGCGCAGCTCGTCGAGAGCGTGCTCGTGTGGGCGCGCGCACGCGGCGCACGACGCGTCCTGCTCACCGTCGAGCCGAGAAACCTGCGCGCAGCGGGCCTGTACGAGAAGTGCGGTTTCGTGGAGATCGACGATCCGCCGCCGTTTCCGTATACGCCGGACCCCGGCCAGCGCTACTACGTCCACGAGCTTTGACGTTCGAGCGCTGGCATGCGCACGGCAACGTCTACCTCGTGAGCGACGAGACGCCGCTCGACGCGGACCGCGTGCGCGCGGCGGTCGGCGACGCCGATGGGATCGTCCAGGTCGCAGCACGCGGCGACGATTGGGTGGAGGTCGTGATCTGGAATCCCGACGGTTCCGTTGCCGAGATGTCGGGCAATGCGACGAGGATCGCCGCGGCGTGGATCGGCGCGCCGGTCGTGCGCGTGCGCACCGGCGGGCGCGACGTCGTCTCGCGGCGCCTCGCCGACGGTCGCATCGAGCAGGAGCTCGGCGAGGTACGAGTCGTCGCGCGCGAGC
>Ga0209168_10001874_pt1 | contig 15877 bp, 14 predicted proteins | sample Coa_R1_FD_187156 | JGI IMG/M metagenome (GOLD analysis project Ga0209168, IMG submission 187156) | Surface soil microbial communities from Centralia Pennsylvania, which are recovering from an underground coalmine fire - Coalmine... | ecosystem: Environmental > Terrestrial > Soil > Unclassified ... | reverse complement strand
ATTGATTCTCTGTCGACTGAGCACTTCCCCGGTATGGAACCCAGTGTCGGAGCGGGGGATGTAGTACTCGAGCAACAACAACCCGCAGATTGTTTTCTGGAAGAAAGTTCTGGGCTGACGCCGCCGTCAGAGAGATGCTCTGCAACATCAGATCTTCCGAGGTTAGGTAATCCCTCCCCTAACATTCCAACAACGAAAACCGCGCCGCCGATTACCTACAAGTATTCGTAGTGGCGAAGAAGGAAGGGGGACTTCACTCCGCAAGCTAAATAACGTGTTAGAGCATTCTGCTTTGGTTGGGACTACATTCGCCTCGGAACAGTGCGACGTGGCTATCATAAGTGCTGGTCTTTACGGACTATCGGCTGGGATGCACCTGAAAGCAAAAGGTATCTCCCTTATCGTATTTGGCGAGCACCATGGAGCTCTGGGCAAAAAAGATGCCCGAGGGTATGCTTCTGCGTTCGCCCCGAATAGCCTCGAATCTTTCCGACCTTCGCTCTCGGCAAGCCTATCGTTCAGTTCGAAGGCGTAGAAGGCAGGTTCAGTGCTCAGGAGTCATCTTTGTATAGCGACGGCGCTGATCACGTCTCGGATTTTACAGAAAAAGGTCCGTGGCTGATTGACCACCCAGAAGAGCGAGCACGCATGGGGGAATTCTGTCGAAAAAGGATCGAACAGGAATTGGGATGGGAATACTCAGTGCAGAACCTTCTCGCAGCGTACCAGAGAGTATTCACCAAAGTTCGGGGCATGCGAATTCAGGAGGCCCAAGGATCGAATGCTGTTATAGCAAGTCGACCGATAGAGCAGGTTGTGAGAGCAGAAAGTCACGAACATGTTAAGTAAGAAGCTCAAGCAATTACCCGTCCTTAAAGACGGATCGGCGGATAGGATCAACGCTGTTGTCTGAAGAAGTTTAGGTGCTTGGGTGAGGCGAAAGGTTGAGATCTCAGGAACCTATCTCATGACTCGTGCAAGCTCGGATTGTCGAGTGGTGATAATTGGCGCCGGTCCCTATGGGCTTGCTTGTGCCGCATATCTACGGGCTGCGGGCGTAGAAGCACGGGTCTTTGGCGAACCAATGTCGTTTTGGGAAAACCAGATGCCAGTCGGGATGTGCCTACGTTCGAGCTGGGAAGCCTCGCACATCGCCGATCCTGAGCATCGCCTGACGCTCGATCACTACTGTCGTCAAAACGAGAATCACATGCCGAAGCCGATTCCACTGGAGCGTTTTGTCCAGTACGGCCGTTGGTACCAGCAAAGGGCGGTACCGAACGTTGAGAGGCGGCGGATCCATCTCATCGATAAGGCTCCTGATGGATTCAGAATCATAGTAAAGGATGGTGAGGAGTTCATAACTCGCCGGGTGGTCATAGCTGCGGGCATCAGCCCCTTTGCCCATAAACCCGAAGAGTTCTCCGAGATCTCATCCTCACTGGCCTCGCACACCTCTGAGCACAACGATCTCCGGAAATTCAAAGGGCAAAGAATTCTTGTCATTGGAGGAGGACAGAGCGCGTTGGAATCGGCAGCGTTATTGCAGGAGTCAGGCATCGATGTCGAAGTGATTGTTCGACAGCGGGCCTTGAATTGGGTGGGTCTGCATCCGAAGCTTCATCGCTTAGGAGTTTTCTCTTCACTGCTTTACTCGAAACGCGATGTTGGTCCGGCGGGAATCAGCCGCCTCGTAGCTACTCCACATTTGTTCAGACGATTTCCACGTGAGTTTCAGAATCGTACCTCATACCGCGCGATCCGGCCCGCGGGAGCCGGCTGGCTACAGCCACGCCTTAAGGAGGTGCTAATCACGCTGGGGCGTAAGGTGCAGTCGGTGACTGCCTCAGATAGTCAACTTTCCGTCAAACTCGATGACAGTACTACACGGGTTGTTGACCATGTACTGCTTGCGACCGGTTTTCGGGTGAACGTAGCAAGATACGGTTTACTTTCCGAGTCTTTATTGAAGTATTTGAAAACCGTCGACGGCTATCCTGTGCTTAAGAGCGGACTGGAATGTTCAATTCCAGGACTGCATTTTGTTGGCAAACCAGCGGCCTGGAGCTTCGGTCCCTTGTTGGGCTTTGTTTCTGGCGCGGAGTTTGCCTCTCAAGAGCTAACCCGATCGATAGCTCGCAACGTTTGACACCGGTTATACAATGAGCACCTTAATGAACCCGGTATCGATGGTGACAGGGATGGCCTCGTCTCAAACCACTGTGGGCGCTGTGGTTCTCGGAGGTGACTATCAGGGTTTGGGCATCGTCCGGAGCCTCGGTGAGAGGGGCATTCCGATCTGCGTTATAGACGACGAGCAGTCAATATCTCGATTTTCTCGATACTGTACCAGGTTTGTTAAAGTGCCGAGCCTAAGGGATGGGAACGAGTCCGTACGCAAGCTATTGGATCTTGGCGATCGCCTTAAACTTCACGGATGGGTGCTTTATCCAACTCGCGACGAGCACGTGGCCGCTTTTTCCCGTCGCCGTGCTGAGCTTACGGGCATATTCCGAGTGCCAACCCCAAGTTGGGATAGCGTGGAATGGACTTGGGACAAGCGAAACACCTATCAGCGCGCTGTAGAGCTCGGTATTCCGATCCCGAAGACATATTACTTCGATACAGCCAACCAATTGGGCGAACTTGATTGTATTGAGCCTCCTTTCGCAATCAAGCCCGCCATTAAAGAGCACTTCATCTACGCAACCAAAGCCAAAGCTTGGTGTGCAAACAGCCATTTAGAGCTCAAACAGATGTTCGAAAAGGCTGCGAAACTCGTCGGACCGGGCGAAACGATGATTCAAGAAGTGATTCCCGGAGGAGGCGCCCAGCAGATTTCGTACTGTGCTTTCTTCAGGGACGGGGAGGCGTTAGGGAAAATGGTAGCCCGTCGCCGTCGCCAGCATCCGCTGCAGTTCGGCAGGGCCAGTACATATGTTGAAACAATCGATATCCCGGAGGTAGAGGAGCTATCCGAACGTTTTCTAAAATCGATCAACTACTATGGGCTAGTAGAGGTCGAATATAAATTAGATCCGAGGGACTCGCAATACAAGTTGCTCGACGTGAATGCTCGAACATGGGGATATCACAGTATCGGTCGAAGTGTCGGGGTTGATTTTGCCTACATGCTCTATGCTGATCAACTAGGAATTCCCATCAAACGTTCCAAGGCCGAAGCTGGATGGTCCTGGGTAAGGATGATGACCGACCTTCCTGCAGCTTTAGTGGCCATTCGCGCCCGAGATCTAAGCCTATTAAGCTATTTCCAGTCGATTAAGAACTGCAATGTGGAGGCTGTTTTCAGCACCACTGATCCGATGCCAGGGCTGGCTGAGCTTGCGCTTGTACCTTATCTTCTTGTGAAAAGGGGATTCTGAATTACGATGGTTTCCTTGAGAGCAAGCTTGCGGACGTAGCACTTTAGTGGAGTAGATGTTGAATACGTCATCATATACGTTACTTAACATGAGGAACTGGGCCATCGAGCGCCGGTCCGCCATTCTGTTACTTGGCGTCCTATCGGTGATTGTTCTTGTGCTCGTTCTTCCGCAAGTGGATCTCTTGGATACAGCATTTCACCTTGGGACGGCACCGATCGTCCTCCACTCGGTAGCAACAGGGAGCCCTGTTTTTCAGGTATTTTCAATGTTATTCGTCTTTTGTTTGTCCATTGGTGGAATTGTTGATCACCGATGTCGACATGATTTGTTGCTCATTCGCATTCATAAGATTGAGGTTCTCAATCACTCCTTTCGTTGCTAAGCAGCTCGCGGAGGCTGTTTGTTTGTTCTGCGATTTCAGAGCGTGATCAACTAGAGCTGCGTGGCTAACAATGACATTTCATCCCCCTTTGCCTCGCCGATTGTCTCTTTACGGAGTCATTAGGCAAAATGAGCAATTCTTTATCTCAATATTATCGATGTCGTGATGAAGATGTTCCGCTATTTCTAGCTGGCCCTCCGTCAGGCGAGAAAGGATATTTCAAATTCCGAGAGAATGTATTCTACGGAAGATTAAGTGACGGAACAACTAGGACCTCACTGAACCATTCCATTGAGGACGTGTCCGCCAGGTGCTCAGTACGGGAGGGCGGGGTCGCGTTACCATTTGACCCTGAAGAGGTGACGACGCTGCTGCGCTTAGAAGCATACGTGCATCTTCCAGGGGCAGTGCATCCCGCTTCTTCTTTGGTCGGCCGCAGCTATTACTTTCTTCGACCTGCCTTGCCCGTAGCGGTGCGAAGACATTTGCAGAAATTCCGACTAAATGGCTGGCGACATCTTAGGTTTCCGAATTGGCCGGTGGACCGAACTGTGGACTGCCTTCACGAGCAGTTACTCCTATTGTCTCTGAGAGCGTCGCATCGACGAGAAATCCCCTTTATCTGGTTCTGGCCGAATGGCGCCTCGAGTTGTGCGATCCTGACTCATGACGTAGAGACCGCGGCGGGGAGGGACTTTTGTTCGTCTCTGATGGATGTGGATTATCAGTTTGGCCTCAAGGCGTCATTTCAGGTTGTTCCCGAATCCAGGTACGAAGTACCGGAGGGCTATTTGGAGACCATCCGGAATCGAGGGTTCGAAGTCGCTGTTCAAGACTTAAATCACGATGGTCACCTATTCCGGGAGCGCAAAGAGTTCTTGGCACGCGTCCGGAAGATTAATGAGTACGGTCGGAAATACGGCGCGGAGGGTTTTCGTGCTGCGGTCCTTTATCGCCGGCAAGATTGGTACGATGCGTTGGAATTCTCTTATGACATGTCCGTTCCCAACGTGGCGCATCTCGATCCTCAGAGGGGCGGATGCTGCACCGTGATGCCATATTTCATTGGCAAATTGGTTGAACTGCCAGTGACCGCGACCCAGGATTATTCGCTGTTCTATATTTTGCGGGACCATTCGATCGATCTCTGGAAACAGCAGATCGATTTGATTATGGACAAACATGGCTTGATGAACTTCATCATTCATCCTGACTACATTATCTGCCAGGAAGAGATGGCCACCTACAAGAACTTGCTGAGTTATCTAGCGCAGCTTACGGCCAAGAAAAATATCTGGATGCCCTTGCCCAGGGAAGTCGCTTCTTGGTGGCGCGACCGCGCGAATATGAGACTTGTCGAAGTGAACGGTCGTTGGCAAATCGAGGGAAAGGGAAGCGAGCGGGCGCGGATCGCCTACGCATCTGAAAAAGACGGGCAACTCTCTTATTCCTTCCAATCTCTGACTGAGAGCACCGAGGTGGGTATGCTCAGGTCGCAACCAAACTAGAATAAGAGCCGAGTCTTTGTCGTGTGTTTACTATAGAAAGCGCTTCGTAACTCGTTTGATTTTAATGACTTGCGCCGCATTTTGCGTCTGGAATTAGGGCTGTCGTTGTGATATAACCGTGTGGGCTCATCTATCCCCCGAGCCTGCCCGTTTCTGGCGTCCCCCGAATAGAAGCTAAACGTAGTTCCGGCGGCTCTGTATCAGCGCCAGGGGAGTTTTTTCCACCATGCACGAAGTTGCAATCGTTGGCGCTGGCCCGTACGGGCTTTCCATTGCTGCTCATCTGCGCAGCCACTCAGTTTCGTTCCGTATTTTCGGTCCTCCAATGGACACCTGGATTTCCCACATGCCCAAAGGGATGTGCCTGAAATCTGACGGATTCGCCTCAGACTTGTACGACCCGGATCGCACTTTCACGCTGAAGGCGTTCTGTGCCGAGCGAGGGATTCCGTATAAGGACATGGGGCTCCCGGTTCGTTTGGAAACGTTCACCTCTTACGGTGTCGCTTTCAGTAAACGAATGGTCCCAGAACTTGAAAACAAGATGGTCCTGGCGATTCAGCGCGAAGGCGATGGTTTTGTGCTCCAGCTCGAAAACGGAGAGACCTGCAGGGCCAAGCGTGTGATCCTTGCGGTTGGAATTACGCATTTTGAGTACCTGCCAGACGCACTAGCGAAACTGCCAGCAGAATTCATTTCCCACAGTGCCAGGCAGAAGGATCCCGCAACGCTTAAGAATCGGAATGTCGTAGTGATTGGAGGCGGCGCCTCGGCCCTCGACCTCGCCGGACTGCTTCACGAAGCGGGCGCGAATGTTCAGCTCATAGCTCGGAAGCCAGAGCTCAACTTCCATAGCAAGCCGACAGGCAAGCCGCGCTCATTGTGGAAAAGACTGCGGCATCCCGATTCGGGGCTTGGTCCCGGAATGCGATCTCGATTCTATGCCAACGCGCCGTGGGCGTTCCGTTACCTTCCGGAGAAGCTGAGGCTCGATGTTGTAAAGCGTGCGCTTGGTCCGTCCGGGGGCTACTTCATTCATGACATGGTCGTCGGCAAAGTGCCGCTCTTGTTGGGATATACCACGCATCGCGCCGAAGTTCACGGGAAGAATGTCCACCTTTACCTACGAGATCAGCAAGGAACTGAAAAGAAAGTTGTAACAGAGCACGTCATTGCGGCCACAGGTTACAAAGTGAGCATCGATCGACTCAAGTTTCTGAGTGGGGAGATTCGTGCACAGATCCGAACGAATGAAGGCTCGCCGGTGCTCTCACGGCGGTTCGAGTCGAGCGTCGCAGGATTGTATTTTGCGGGACTCGCCTCGGCCAACAGCTTTGGACCGGTAATGCGATTTGCCTTCGGCGCGGGATTTGCGGCGCGGCGTATTTCGGACGCAGTCGTGAGTTCAATCGCAGTTAGCCCAGCGAAAGTGGGTGCAAGTCAATTGGCGGTAAGCGAAAAGTAGTTTCAGCGGGGCATTTGTATCTATGAAAAGGGAGACAATCGCAATTCACGGAGGCTGGGACGGCGACCCAGCCACGAAAGCCGTGGCTGTCCCCATTTACCAGACCGTTGCGTTCGAATTCGACAGCGCAGAGCATGGAGCCGCCCTGTTCAATCTAGATGTGCAGGGGAACATCTACACCCGAATTGGTAACCCGACGAATGCCGTACTGGAAAAACGCGTCGCAGCACTCGAGGGCGGCGTTGACGGTCTGAGTGTGAGTTCCGGAATGGCGGCGATCGAATACGCGCTGATCAACATCACCGAAGCCGGGAACAACATTGTTTCAACTCCGCAGTTATATGGCGCCACATACACACTCCTTGCGCACATTTTCCGCAAACGAGGAATCGAGGCTCGTTTCGGCGCGACCGATCGGCCAGAGGATATCGAGAAGCTGATCGACGAGAACACGCGCGCTGTCTATTGTGAGAGCGTTGGCAATCCTGCCGGCAACGTTGCCGATATCGAGGGGCTAGCGAAGGTCGCACATAAACACGGAGTCCCATTGGTCGTCGACAACACCGTGGCGACGCCAATCCTGCTTCGACCTATCGAGTACGGCGCCGACGTCGTTGTGCACGCCATGACCAAGTTTATCGGAGGTGCCGGGACCAGCATCGGCGGGATGATCGTCGACTCGGGCAAGTTTCCGTGGAGGCAGTATCCGAAGAAGTTCTACATGCTGAATGTGCCGGAGATTGCGTATCACGGGGTGGTCTACGTCGACCAGTTCGGGGATGCCGCATATGTGGCGCGGTGTCGCACTGTGTGCCAAAGAAACACGGGAGCGACGCTGTCTCCCTTTAACGGGTTCCTGTTTTTGCAAGGTATTCAGACGATGGCCCTCCGTATGGAGCGCCATGTAGAAAATACGCGCAAGGTGGCCGAGTTCTTACGTGATCATCCGATGGTTGCTTGGGTGAATTACGCAGGCTTTCCTGATAACCCGCTCTATCCAATGGCACACAGATACCTCGGGAACAACTTCTGTTCGCTGCTGACATTCGGAGTGAAGGGCGGATACGAGGGCGGCCGAAGATGTTTTAACGCCTTCCGATTGTTCAAGCGGATGGTGAACATGGGGGATGCAAAGTCGTTGACGTGCCATCCTGCCTCAACGACTCATAGGCAGCTTACGCCGGAAGAACAGGCGAAAGTGGGCGTGACACCAGAAATGTTGCGGTTGAGTGTAGGTATCGAACATATCGAGGACATCCTTGAAGATCTCGGGCAAGCTCTGGAGCAAGCTCGGATATCAATTGACGAGCCGGTAACAGCAACTTCAGGGGGGATGTAATGCCGCTGATTATCGAAGGATCGAGGGTCCCGACACGCTGGCTTGAGCGCAAGCCTGCAGGACGCGTTGTGCCGATCGATAAAAGCGACACGAACTCCGGCTCCATTCGAATCGCTCTAATCAACAACATGCCCGATGCGGCGCTCGAAGACACGGAGCTACAGTTCTTCGATTTGCTCGACGCTGCTTCAGAGAATCTGCCAGTAGTAGTGAAATTGTTCTCGTTGTCGGGAGTTCCACGCGCTGACCGCGGGATGCGGCACCTCAACAGTTTCTACTCTGAACTCGAAGAGCTCTGGAATACTCCATTTGATGCTTTGATCATGACGGGGACGGAGCCGAAGTGCGCTGATCTACGAGAGGAGCCATACTGGGCCACCCTAACGCAAGTGCTCGACTGGGCGGTAGAGAATACCGCGTCGACGATACTTTCCTGCCTGGCAGCTCACGCAGGCGTCCTACACAATGACGGGATCGATAGGCATCGGCTAGATGACAAGAGGTTCGGCGTTTTCGAATTCCCAAAGCTCCTCAACCATCAATTGACAGCCGGAGGAGGAGAAAGGGTTCGGTTTCCGCATTCTCGCTGGAATGAAGTCGGGGCGGATGCACTGGCAGCACGCGGTTATCAAGTGTTGACGGGATCGGCCGAGGCCGGAGTGGATTTATTTGTTAAGCAGCGGAAGAAGAGTCTATTCGTCCATTTCCAGGGACATCCGGAGTACGGTGCCGAAACTTTGTTCAAGGAATATCGAAGGGATATCAGACGTTTCCTGCATGGAGAGCGGGAGAATTATCCTTCCATGCCCAAAGGGTATTTCGATAAGGAATCCACTTGCTCCCTCGGATCATTTCAGAGATTCATTGGATCTGAGAGACGGGAAGGACTCATGGAGAACTTCCCGGAGGCTGCGGTCGTGCGAACCTTAAAGAAAACATGGCAATCGTCGGCCACAGGAATTTACGGCAATTGGTTACAGTACCTGCTGTCAAAAAAGGAAAATACATCGAGATCTCGAGCAATGGGAGTCCTGCGGGGAACTGCTCATCGTTCCTCTCTCGAAGTAATGGTACGGAGCCGCCCAGCGGCGGGATGAATGGCGGGCATTAGATACGACAAAGCCTTGCCGGTAACGGTTTCATAAGATGATACGAGGGGCCCTTGAAATTGCCAGTTCTGTTCAGTCGGCTTCTGGGTAGGATCGCGTTAATCGCTCCAGGCGGATTCAGCGTGCGACCACGGCTGCATCGGATGCGCGGCGCTGCTATCGGAAAGAACGTTTGGATCAGCCAATTTGTCTACCTTGATGAAGTGCACCCCGCGGATGTCACGATCGGCGACAATTGCACAATCGGTCTTAGAACATCGATCATTTCACATTTTTATTCGGGTCCAAGAAGACCGGTCAGTAACGGAAAAGTGGTAATCGAGAACGATGTTTTCATCGGCCCACATTGCGTCATTTTGCCGAATGTGAAGATCGGGGAAGGCGCAGTCATCAGAGCCGGTACGGTGGTGAGCCGAAATGTTCCGCCTCGTACTTTCTGGGGGACACCATCCGCGGAAGCTCTAGGAGTGGCCACCGTCCCTTTGACGCCGGAACATACCTACGAAGAGTTTTTGGATGGACTGAAGATGCGGGTAAAACGCCAGACTCAGTCGGCGACCACCTCAAAGTAAGCTTGGTCGCTGACTTGCCTGTGATGAAGAAAACAACCGGGGGACTATGCCAATAGAAACGACAGCAATAGAACAAGAGATTCGTAAATTCCTGACCGAGGAGTTTCTGTCTGGTAACAGCGAAATCCTGAACGACGACGTTCCCTTGATGGGTAATGTGATTGACTCCCAAGGAGTCATTAACCTAGTGGCATTTCTCCAACAGCGTTTCGACGTAGAAGTCAGAGACGACGAGGTGGCGAGTTCCAACTTCGACTCGCTGAAGACGGTGGTCGCCTACGTCGAAGCGAAGCTCCGTAGCAAAGGGTAGAGCGGGCCCACTCTGGTACCTTGGCGTATCTCGGTTAGCTTGGCGCATTCGGTCCTGCAAGGAAGCCCCCGTCTAAAATAAGAGATTGACCAGTCATGAACGAAGCTTGATCTGAGCACATCCAGAGGACAGCCTCTGCGACTTCCGACGGCTTTCCAAAGCGGCCGATCGGGTGACAACCTTTAACATATTGCTGAACTTTTGGCGCGCCGAAAAGGCGGTCTGACATTGATGTCTCGATGACCGCCGGACAGATGGCATTGATTCGAATGCCACTTTTCGCTGTTTCGAGCGCAGCCGCTTTGGTAAGTCCAATAACGCCGTGTTTGCTGGCCGTGTAGGCCGCTGCGCCTGCGCTTCCGATAAACCCCATCGTAGAAGCCATGTTGACGATGGCTCCTCCGCGACGCTGCTTCAGCATCTGCCGAATCTCGTATTTCAACGATAACCAAACGCCTTTCAGATTTACGTTCATTGTCCGGTCCCAATCCTCCTCCGATTGGGTGATGATCGGTACCCAAACGCCTTCGATGCCGGCATTGTTGAATGCAATGTCCAGGTGACCGTATTCGGTGATGCTCCTTTGGATGAGCGCCTCGACATCAGAGGCTTTTGAAACGTCCGTTTTTACAAACAGAGCTTCAGCCCCCTCCCCTCGAATCTTCGCGACGGTTTCCTCGCCTTCTGGCTCTCGCCTGCCTGCAACAACAACCTTTGCTCCAGCCTTGGCGAAGAGGACTGCGGTTTCGCGTCCTATCCCTGAGGTTCCGCCGGTCACGACAGCCACCTTACCGCCCAGTTCGATTGCCATCAAATTTCCTCTAGGACCGCTTCCTGCCGGTCAGAGTTGGTAACTCTAAAAATCTCCCGTAAACTTCGAAGGGATACCTTCACTGACAGGAGCGCTGGGTGTCAAGCGGCCCAGCAGCACGATGCCCGCAGAAGCGCAGATCACACCGGATCGACTTGTTGGAGCCTGGAAATTGGTCCGCGCAATAAGCACCACAGCAGCGGGCGAGCGAAACGAGAATCCCTACGGTTTGAGCCCGTCTGGCTTGCTGACATATTCTTCTGCGGGGATTGTGATCGCACTGATCAGTTTCGGCGGCCGCAAACCCCTTTCCGTGAAGGCCAGAGCGGAAGAGAAGGTGGAGGCTTTCGACACATTTCTCGCCTACACTGGCCGATACTCCCTGGTAGGCAACCGAGTGACGCATCGAGTTGAAATCTCCTCTATCCAAAACTATGTGGGTAGGGATTTGGTTCGTGCGGTGAGCTTCGACGGCGATCAGATGACGTTGGTCACCCCTCCTACGCCAGTGAACGGCAAGGTTCAGACTCTTGAGCTGACCTGGCAGCGCTTGCCGGAAGGCGAATCACTCAAGTCGTGACTGGAAGGGTCGTGAGCCCTCTAAAGCCGAATGTGGAAGCCCACCGCGGCCGCGCGGCGGCGAGCTTCATGTTTGGAAAAGTCTGGACGAGCTTCTGGATTGCAATCTGTCCCTCCAGGCGTGCCAGCTGAGCGCCAATGCAGAAATGGATGCCCGCACTGAATGCCAGGTGCTGGTTGTTGAGCCTGCCTAGATTCAATTGATTCGGTTGCTCGAATTGTTTTGGATCTCGATTGGCAGCTCCTAGCATGCAGAGGATCGTCCAGCCTTTCGGAATGCGCTGCCCGCAAACGTCAATGTCTTCTTTGAGTACGCGGGCCGTGAATTGGACTGGACTCTCGAATCGAAGAAGTTCTTCCACGGCGGACCGAATCATTTCCGGTTTCTTCTTGAGTTCCTCTAGTTGATCCGGATTGCGCAATAGCGTGTATATTCCGTTGCCGATCAGATTTCGGGTGGTCTCGTGCCCGGCAAAGAGCAGCGAAACGCACTGAGCGTAGAGTTCTTCCTCGGTGAGGACGTCGCCTCCTTCCTCAATGTCGATGAGAAGGCTGATCAGGTCGTTTCCCTTGTTCTGCCTTCGTTCCGCGACGGTCTTTCTGAAGAACTCCGTTAGCTCGATCAGAGCATCCTGTGCCGCACGCGCCTCTTCCACCGTGCGATTCGGATTACCTCTGAATAGGGCGATTGCTCGCGATGCGTTGACGAATGTTCCGTGAAGAGCCTCCGGTACTCCTAGCAATTCGGAAATAATTCGCACCGGCATGGGATTCGCGAATTCGCTCATGAGATCGACTTCCGAGCTGCCGTGTAAGCGGTCCAGCATTCGCTGGACGATCGCCTCGGCTTGAGGACGCAATCCCTCCACGGCTGCAGGAGAAAAGCCCTTATTAAGCAATTTGCGCAAGCGCGTGTGTTCCGGTGGATCCATGAAAATAAGCCACAAGCTCAAGTAATGTGCGAGCTGGCTGAACTCCGACTGGCGGCTGAGAGGTAGTGACAGCAACATCTGCTTTGCACGTTTGGCTGAAACTCTCTGGTCCTTCGCTATGGCAGAGCATTCGGAGTGGCTAAAGACCGCCCACACAGCCCATTTCCCGCCAACGTCGATGTAATGCAAGGGACCTTCTTCGTGAAGATGGGCGTATGTGGGATACGGATCCTGCAGAATGTCGTCACTGAAGACGAGCTTCTTTTGGGCAGTGCTAAGCTTGGGCAACTTGCTTCACCTCGTCAGGCGCAAGATTTGGGGGAGAGAATTCTGAGACATTGAGTTTAACATTGGACTCAATTTGCTCAATGAAACGGAAGTCGCTCGACGTGCAATCATGGATTTGCGACCGGAACCAGGGATGAGCTCAATACAGAGAATCTCGGACATCGTCAGAGTATGGGCAGAGCGGTCAGCAGATCACCCCGCGTTAGTCGAACCATCCTGCACTTTGACCTACCGGCAACTGCTGGCCGAAATTGAGAGAACAAAAGAGTGGTTGACGGAATTGGGCATCAGGCCCGGAGACCGCGTCATGCTCGTGTGCGAGAACTCTCGGGCTTTGATTGTTTTGCTCTTTGCTCTTGCGGACCTCGATGCCTGGCCGGTATTGGTAAACGCTCATCTCTCGGCAGAGGAGGTCGACAAAATTCGCGAGCACAGCGGAGCCCGGAGGGTCATCTACACAACGAGCATTTCGCCGGTTGCCATGAAGCATGCGAAACGAGACGCCGCGACGATCAGCGAGGTGGGCGCACTAGGTGCAATCGGCGTTGGTTCCTCGAACGAGGTGACAAAACCCGAAGCCGTCGAAGTGGGGAGCCCGGACAACGTTGCTGCGCTGATCTATACGTCCGGCACAACAGGCCTCCCCAAGGGAGTAATGCTGAGCCATAGAAATGTTCTCTTCATGGCGCAAGGTGCGGCAAACATAAGATCAATTGTCCCCGACGATCGAGTGCTAGGCGTACTCCCGATGTCCCACGCCGTAGGATTTTCTGTCGTGATGCTAGGAACGTTGCTGAAGGGGGCAACGCTTTACGTAGCCCCACGGTTTGATCCCATTTCCGGAGCGAATTTCCTTGTCAAAGAACGGATCACGATTTTCCTCGGCGTCCCTGCGATGTTTATGCAGCTTCTTCAGTACGCGAAACTGCGCGGATTCTCGTCGCTGCATTTTCCAAGCCTTCGCATTGTTTCGTCCTCCGGAGCTCCTCTTCAGCAGAGCGTGAAAAACGCAACCGAGAGCCTGTTGGGACTGGTGCTGCACAACGGCTATGGCGTGACAGAGTGCTCTCCAACCATCGCCCAGACCAGAATCGAGGAACCGAGAGCCGATGTGTCGGTGGGTCGCGTATTTCCGGGAGTGGAAATCAAAATTGTTAAACCCGACGGAACTCTTGCTCTCGATGGGGAAGTTGGGGAACTGCGAGTCCGTGGCCCCAACATCATGAAGGGTTACTACAAAGCGCCTGAAGAGACGGCGGCTGTGATCGATTCAGAAGGATGGTTCAACACTCGCGATCTGGCGAAGATGGAAAGCGGGAACCTCTTTATCGTGGGACGCGCTAAGGAATTGATTGTCCATCTCGGCCTGAATGTCTATCCGATTGAGGTCGAGGCCGTTTTGAACACGCACCCGGCCGTGCTCAGATCTGCAGTGATAGGGCGCCCGATCCAGGGAGACGAGGAGATATTGGCCTTTGTGCAACTCAACGATGGAGCGGCTGTCACGACAAACGAACTGGGCGCTTATGTTGCGGCACATCTGGCCTCATACAAGCGTCCGTCCAAGATCGTAATTGTTCAGGAACTGCAAACGACTCCGACCGGAAAAGTCGTAAAAGCCGGACTTCATAAACTGTTGCCCGAACCTTCGCCTGCACTCTAATCCGCGACCTTCCTACAGCGGAATCTCGATCAGTGTCGGCCCCTCGCTAGAAAACCCTTCCTTCAGCGCCTTCGCAAACGCGTCCAGTGACGTGACACGCGTCGCTGGAACGCCCATTCCTTTCGCCAACTGAACCCAATCGAGATCGGGACGTCCGATCTCGAACATTTCCTTCGCCTTCGGCCCCGGTTCGCCGATTCCCAGATAAGAAAACTCTCGCTTGAGGACCGCATATGTGCGGTTGGCGAAGATCACAGTTGTGATCTTCAGACCCTCGCGAGCCATAGTCCACAGGGCCTGGGGTGTGTATATTCCGCTACCATCAGCCGATAGACAGAGAACGCGTCGCTCCGGCGCGGCAATTGCGGCTCCGACTGCCAGCGGCATTGCGATCCCGATTGAGCCTCCCGTGTTGCCGAGCCACTCGTGTGGAGGAGCGTTGCGTGTGGCTGGCATTAACCCTCTGCCGGAAGTCATAGATTCATCGACGAGAATCGCGTGTTCCGGCAATAGCGCGCCTATCGTTGCCGAAACACCTTGTAGCGTAATCTCGCCCGTGGGTATTGATGGGCGTTCCAGTCCTGTAGAAGTGGAAACGGGTGGGTTTCGAGGGGATAAATCATCTGCGAGGGCGGATAGAGCCCCGACGACGTCTTCTTGCGGTTGGGCAAGGGTGTGGATTACGGCGTCTGCAGGTGTGAGCACGCTGTCCTTGCCCGGATACGCAAAGTAGGCGACTGGGGCCAAAGCTCCGACCAGAATGAACTGCCGAAATTCCTTCAACTGGTCTTTGGCCTGCTCAAGGATATATGCGATGCGGTCGACGACCGGAACACCAGCGCCGCGATCGAATCGCGTGAATGGGTAGGGTGAGAGCAGCTTCGCTCCTGTAGCATTCGCGATTCGACCAGCTTCGGATAGTCCTTTGCCATATAACGCGTGACCCGAGAGAAGGATCGCGGTTGGCTCGCCAGATCGCAACATAATCGCAGCACGTTCGATCGCTTTGCTATCGGGCATACGGGGCGCCGGAATCGGTATCGGCGATCCGGGAGTGCCGCCATCGCTCCACGCGACATCGGCCGGGACAATCAGGGTCGCAATGTGCCCCGGTGATGTGCGTGCGCCTAAGACTGCCTCGGCAGCATCGCGCGCAATATCCGCGGATGAGCACGAGGTCCGCAGCCATTCGGAATATGGTCGCGCAATACCTTCGATGTCAGAGGTCAGTGGTGCATCATGCTGGAGGTGGAAAGTTGCATGCTGGCCGACAACGTTGACGATCGGTACGCGAGCGCGGTACGCATTGTGGAGGTTGGCGAGACCATTCGCGAGACCAGGACCGAGGTGCAACAGTGTGCAAGCCGGTTTTTCAGCCATCCGTCCATATCCGTCGGCTGCTCCCGTGACGACTCCCTCAAACAGCCCGAGAATCGATCGAATGCCCGGCACTTTGTCGAGGGCTGCGACAATGTGGATTTCCGAGGTGCCGGGATTTGAAAAGCAGACATTGACCCCATTCGCTACGAGAGT